>Ga0315281_10001916_pt1 | contig 30996 bp, 28 predicted proteins | sample YL17G07_0_MG_FD_204540 | JGI IMG/M metagenome (GOLD analysis project Ga0315281, IMG submission 204540) | Sediment microbial communities from Yellowstone Lake, YNP, Wyoming, USA - YL17G07_0 | ecosystem: Environmental > Aquatic > Freshwater > Lake > Sediment | place: USA: Wyoming | collected...
AAGCATTATTTTACATATCTTATTATTTTACAAACACTTACAATATTTCCCGCTGTGGGAAAATGAACAACCGCTGGGCTACCCCCCCCCGGACAAAATAGAGGTTTTTTCATTTGACCCAGTCTGGAAGCGTATCCACCAAAATATGATTATTCCATATTCCCCCGAATTCGAAATGTCTATACAATCCAACCTCCGGCAACTTTCCCCTTCACATCGAAGCGCCTCTTCGCTCGACAACATGCCCGAAGGGCTGAAAGGATATAGCCAGGGGTAAAGCCCCTGGTAAATAGAATAACATAACCAGCCCTGAAAGGGCGACAGAAAAGGATGCTTACCATGGCTTTGGCACATATCTTTTCCGGCATTTGCCATTGTTTTGTTCCCAAAACGAAAGGAAGCTGGAGCTTCCGGCACAGGCTCGTTCCCAAGCGGAGCTTGGGAACGAGGAGAGTGCTGGAGCTTGGGAACGAGAGCTAAATGTTGTTTTAATCCCAAAGGGATGTCATTATTATAGCATATCGGCATACAATTATTCTCAACCCCGCAGGGGTGGCATATTTTCGCTATTTCCGGGATATTTCACCCCTTCGGGGTTGGGTGTTTTGTTGCGTTTTTTTCTATAATCATGCCATCCCTTCGGGATTTTTTGCGCAGCCAACTCTTCGCATTTTCCTTTACCATCATCTTCATACACACCTTGTAATATTCTTTTCCTCATTTGCCCTTTTGCTCTTAGGCGCGTTGGCAATAGTTTGGCTTGTTAATAGTATCAAACGAGGGTTCTGGTTGCAAACCGGAAATCGCCGGGGAAAAGGTAGGCAATGCCTACCCTACATGGCTGGGATTTCAAAAAAATTCCGCCCGCCTTCGGCGGTAAAGAAAAAAAGAGTCAAAGTTTAAAGAGTCCTGGCGCAACGAAATCCGACGTTGTCGTACCTCTCGATCGGGTTGAACCTGTAGCAGTTAGCGCAACGGAAGACAACACCTCCAAAGTTCCACGAGCCGCCGCGCACGACACGATCACGATAATAATATTCCTTGTCATACAAACTCGCCGTCCACTCCCACACGTTTCCACTCATGTCGGAAATCCCTTCCGGTGTGTCTCCCTTTTTAAAGATGCCTACCGTTGAAGTCTTGCCTATTTCAAGTTCCCTATTATTACATCTCGTCTTATCCCAACCTTCTCCCCACGGATATTTCCGCTTTTGAAGGCCGGATGCCGCTGCCTCCCATTCACCTTCTTCCGGCAACCTATAGGTATAGGTAAAACCATCTTTCTGCGTCTTCGTTAGCCATTTGGTGAATGCGCTGGCCTCATACCACGTGACGCCCACAACGGGGGCATTGGGACATCTCCACATGCGTTCATTCCAGAGACGCGGATGTTCCACCTTGTTTTGCTCAAGCCACTTCCGTCCCTCATTGCCCCAATAATCCATACACTTATATCCGCCCGCCTTTACAAACTCCTCAAACCAGACGTTGGTGACAGGGTATTTCCCTATCTCAAGGTTCTTTAAGGCAACCCTTCCTATGCGTGTGAAATACACCCCGTCCTTAACCCCTATAAATTCCTTCAGATTTCTGGTATCACCAAGCCAGCCAAGTATCTCGCCCGCATCCACACGCACCTTCGGTTCGGCGTCGGTATCCATGATACCCAACAGTCGCTTTTTTACCCTGTCGAGGACGTCATCATTTCTCCTATCATTATGTACGTCAAGCATGGACTTTGCTGCAAGCAGCCACTTCCTGAACGGGGCAACGTCTTCCGCCCCAATGGCGTCATCCACCAGGGTGTTGGCTATGCTTCTGTCGTTAATGCTCTGGTATCCGATATAAAGCTCGATCACCTCGTGGTACCATGCTTCACCCCACTTTTGGCCAAGGGTTTTTAGATAGTTGTTATTGTCTTTCACAGAAACGGCCGTCAGGAACTCCTGGAAGGTGAGGTGCCAGAAGAGGTACTGCCCATGTTCACATTTCAGCAAACCGCATCGCGGCTCGATTTCTTCAAAGAGCTTTTCTGTCCGTTTTTTGTAACTATCTTCATCCTCATCAGCCGGCTTCTTGTATAGTTTTTGCAACACCTTTAAGGCGTCCTGCTTGTCTATACCCTTTGTCCTGCGGTTATAGTGCATGTCAAAGGCAAGCTCCATCAGGAACTCGCGCACCTTCTCATAGTCAGAGAATCTCCGGTAGAGCATGTTTTCTATGAATTTGTTGTAGAGTTCTGCGCGCTGTCCGGGAATCTCTTTGCCGTCATGGTACAGGATGCATATTGCCGTGAGCATGAGGGGGTTGTCAATAAATTGCCCGATAGAGGGGTGCGCCTGTATCTCACTTATCATACCATCCGCGGTTTTACTGCCGATCTTTGATCCCTCCGCATACACGTAACGGAACCAGTTCTTGATAAACGTCTCCGTTTGTTCGCTGTTAAGGGGCAGGATTTTCACGTGGTTTGTCCCGAAACGGTCGGCAGCGGCGCCTGCCGTGCCGTGCGGCCTGCCTGAGAGGACGAGCTTGTTACCCCCGTTTTGTGTCCTGAAATCGGCAAAGGAATGCACGACGACGTTCCTCTGCGATTCTTCAATTTCGTCAAGTCCGTCCAGGAGAAAAAGTGCTTTTTTTGCCTTGCAAAAGGCCTTGATTGTCTCAAGGTGAAGCCCGCTTCCCGTCCTTTCACAGTAAAACGCCAGTATCTTTTCGGCCGTTGATGGGCTTGGTGTAATGTCTTTATGATTGGCAAAGAAGTCCTTCATATCTTTCAGAAACAGCAAGATGGGTAGCCAGCCTTCGAACCCCTTCGCCTGGGGAGGGTTTTGCACCACGCTGTATGCCAGGTGCTTGAGGAGCGTCGTCTTGCCGGAGCCGGGGTGTCCTTCTATGAGCAGGAAATCCTTTTTTTTGATGAGCGTTTCGATATTCATTGGTCGCACTTTTCTCCCATATTGCGCCTACTGCCGGCTTTTTTCCCTGGGTCATCCGCAAAAAGGGGGACGAATATCTCCGGCATCTTTACCTGGATCACCTCGCTCTTCCCCCTCAACTTATCAATATCCATATAGGCGCAATGTTCACTGAGCCAGGTTCGGTAGTTTTCGGGGATTTCGGGGAAGGGTTCCGGCGTTTTCAGGGTTTTTGGAGCCTTGTTGTCAGCACCGGCCATGTCATATTCTATTCGGCCATCTTCCCCATTTTCAGCATCTACACACCAAATCCTTTCCCACCCGGCAAACCTTCTAAAATCGAGGCGTATCTTCTTTTTATCCCAGTCAATGGTGATGTATTGGAATCTGCTTTGATAGGATTCTATTGCTTCGCTGCCGGTATACACACCGCCCGTCTGAAATTGGTAAAACCTGCCGCCTTGTGTGTCACTGGAATACCCCGCATTCGGCTCGTGGAGGTGGCCGGAAAGCAAGAGCAACTCCGGCGCTTTCAATGTCTTGAAATAGGTGCGGCAGGCGCGCTCGTCCACGTTCCACAGCCAGTCCAGGGGGTGGTGGAAGACGTTGATTGCCAGGTCTAACCCGCCAGGCTCCATGAGTTCAGCGTGCGCATTTTTAATTTGATACTCACCGATGGCGATATGTTTTTTTTCTTTTTCAGACGACTTCCTGCACATCCACGCGGAATTTAATCCCACGATTCCGATGCTCTTATTACAACGGGTATTACGGCGAGATACAAAGGGGATAAGCCGCCCCTGTTTGCTCGCAAGATGGGTGTAATGGGTTTCGATGAATTGGAAGTAGTTATCCATACCGACAAAACAGCGATCCCTGTGCTTTTTGTTTTCCAGCAAGTCGTTTATGGCCTTCATGTCGCTGAAATTCAGGGACTCACCCTGAGCGTATTCACTACAATCAACGTCATGATTTCCCGGCACGATAAACAAATCCTGCGGTGAAAGCTTCAGCGCCGTGAGCAGTTTGTCAAAAAAGCCCTTAGCCAGCGCATATTCTTCCGTTTTACCACTGAAGGCAACGTCACCGCTCATGATAACGATTTCGGGCTTAAAACCTTTCGTAAGGTCTTCTTTTATCCGGGTGATAAGCGGGTCAAGGACGACCGACCGGTCAAAGTTTCCCTGCGCGCTTACATGCAGGTCGGAAAGGTGAAGGATTTGGGAGGTGGACATAGCTTTTTTTCCTGAATTAAGGTGTAAAAGAGATATATCGTTACATGCCTCTGGTCTTTGAAAATTGATGTTGAAATTTCACGTATTTACCGGCAACATCATTTGTAGCTCAGGGCTTCAGCCCTGATGGACTCCGGCATTGCACGGCTGCACGGAACTACGCACAGGATGCAGGCACCTGGAACTTGTGCGACGTCCATCAAATTTGTAGCTCAGGGCTTCAGCCCTGATGGACTCCGGCATTGCACGGCTGCACGGAACTACGCACAAGATGCAGGCACCTGGAACTTGTGCAACGGCCATCAAATTTGTAGCTCAGGGCTTCAGCCCTGATGGACTCCGGCATTGCACGGCTGCACGGAACTACGCACAAGATGCAGGCATCTGGAACTTGTGCGACATTCATCAAACCTGAAGGTTTGAGCTACAATTTGTGTATGTCCATGGTAAATGAACCACTAAAGCGGTATTCTTTAAAATCGCTAACAATGCCTTTTCTTACGGGATTATTTAAGATATACCGAACAATGTCCTCGAAAGCTTCTTGTTTCCTTATAATGTGGTCATAAAAACTTAACTGCCACAAATTCTTGTGATACCTTTGCTTAAACCAATAACCACTTTTCTGTTTAAAGTATTTTACAAAATTGTTTAAATTTGATTGATCGCTATCCCCCTTTACCAACAGATGCAGATGATCGGGCATAAAGCAAAAGACGTCTACAAGAAAACATTCTTTTTCTGCGGTTTCCTTGAGAAATTCAATCAGTGGATTGACAATGTCCTGTTCACAAAAATACTTGTTTTTGTCTTTTGTTGAAATCGTTATGAAATAGGCGCGTTGCCCCATGTAATCAAAACCGGGTAATCTCGGACGTTTTGGAAATGGCCTGTTTTTATCGAGTGTCATATACCGTTTCTCATAAAAAATTCTGTAGCTCAGGGCTTCAGCCCTGATGGGTTCTGGCATCGCACGGCAGACCGGAAACCGCGCACAAGATACCAGCGCCCGGAACAAGTGCGACGTTCATCAAACCTAAAGGTTTGAGCTACCCATAGCCTAACTTCTTCAGCTTGTTTTTGTCTTTTCTCCACTTCTCCATGACCTTGACGACAAGCTCCAGGTATACCTTTCGGTCTACCTGTTTTTCCATCTCTTCACGGGCAAGGACGCCTATGCGTTTGATTGCGTCGCCGTTTTTTCCGATGAGGATGCCTTTTTGGGAGCTGCGTTCCACGTAAATGATGGCCTTGATGAAGTCCTTGCCCTTTTCACGCTCCTTGTATTCCTCTATCTCAACGGTGGTGGAATAGGGTATTTCTTCGCCGTAAAATTCAAAAATCTTTTCACGGATGATTTCTGAGGCGAGGAACCGGTCGTTGTAGTCGGTCATGTAGTCGGCGGGAAAGAAAGGCGATCCCTCCGGCAGGTATTTAACGATGAGGGATTGCAGCAGGTCGAGATTGACCTTGGTTAAGGCGGAAATGGGGAGGATTTCGGCAAAGGGGAACTTGCTGTGGTATGTCGCAAGTATCGGTATTAATTTGTTTTTTTCCACCAAATCTACCTTGTTAATAGCCAGAATTACGGGTATGTTGCGATGCGAGAGCCTGGTCATGATTTCCGTATCCGTGTCGGACGGCAGTTCGAATGGCTCTGCAAGGTATAAAATAACGTCCATGCCCTCTATCGCGTTATATGCCTCTTTCACCATGTATTTCTGCAGGTTGTATTTTGGCTCCATGATGCCCGGCGTATCGTAAAAGACGATCTGGTAATCGTCTTTTGTTAAAACGCCCATAATCTTTTTTCTGGTGGTTTGGGGTTTGGGGGTGACGATGGAGAGTTTGCAGCCTAGAAAGTCGTTAATAAGGGTTGATTTCCCTACGTTTGGCTTTCCTACAATTGCGACGTAACCTGCTCTGAAACCTTTATCACTTGTTTGCATGAGACCTTACCTTAATTTGTTAAAGAATACCTATTTTCAAATAGTCCGGTTTATTGCCACTGCAAGCGCAGTGCGCCGGACGTGCATGAACAAAATGAGAATTCCTACGGAGTATTTTTTGTACGACACTATTCCTGCAAATTCATCAAATAATCCTTCATCACCTCAGTCTGTTCTGCAGGCGTTCCGGGGATGTAGTCCTGAAACTCTCCCTCACGGAAGAATTTGGGCATCTTGGTGCCGGGTTGTATGGATTGGGGGTCGAGGAGCCACCGCTTGATCCACGAAGGCTTGAGCCTCCGGCCGGCAAGCAGGAGATCAGGCGCCCAGCCAGACTTGTCACCTTCCGGCATCTTTTCACCTTTTACGTGGCATAAGATGCAGTTGACGTCCTTTGACTCAAAGAGCTTCCTTGCAGACGAGAGGTATCCGGGCGACCGGCCTTCCTTTGCCGCCTGGTACTCCTTTTTGGTCTCGGCTATGTAATCAAAGGGATACGCCTCATGGGATATTTCTGCAAAAAACCTGGCAAGGCTTGTGGCCTCACTATCGGGCAGGCCAAAGGTGGGCATCCTTACGTCCAGCCAGGGTCTGAGGTCGAAGGGTTCTTTCAGAAATTCAAATAACCACTCAGGTTGTACCTTTTTCCCCTCGCCGTATAATGATGGCGGGGCAAATACAAGCGCCTCCTCCGGTATCAATCCCTCGCTGTCCACATGATATTCTACGATCTTGGGAGATACATTGCCTACGGACGCCTTTTTCTTTTCAACAATCCGCGCATCTTCTATAAATACTGTTTCACCCGCCTTGCGCCCCAACCCTGCGTTATCCTCCCAAAGTTGGAAGTAGAGACCACCCTCCTCTTCCAGCTTTACCATCCCTGCCGCCTCAATATTGCCGGTGAGGCATAGCCGGTCCAGGTCGAGCTGATGGCATCCGATGCAGTTGTATTTTCCGATGAGCCTCTTTCCTTCCGTTATTGCCCGTTCCCTCTCCGTCAGGCCTTTTACGTATTTTTCCGGTAATATTTCTTCCCGTAATCCGGTGAGTAAGACGACCAGCGATTCCTTCTCTTCCGCTGTTAATCCAAAGTCAGGCATCTTCAAACGGTCTTCCGGCTTTTTGTACCTTCCCTCGTCAAACTGCCTGGGATTCTGCAACTTTGCCCGCAACCACGCCTGCCGCGCCTTCCCCACGTTTTCAGAGGGGTGGCCGATGCCCGCCTCGCCCAATATCTTCTTCTCCAACAACCCAAAATCAAACAGATGCACATGCTTAGAGCCGATGGCTGACAATTCGACGCCAATCTTGCCAAGCCCTTCCATACCTTTAATTTCGTGGCAGCCGAAACAACCATACGCCTTAATCAGCCCTTCACCAACGCGTGCATATTCCTTATCTTCAAGCCACGCGGTAACAGGATGCGATTGGTGAGGAACATTGCGGACGGTCTTCTGTATCAAGTAGCCGGCAATGAGGCGAGCCTTGTCCTGATTCAGGCGAAAGCCCGGCATACGGGTGAGGGGTTCCTTTCCTTTCGGGTCCATAATCCATTCAACCAGGTACCCATAGTTCATCTTTTCCCCAATCCCGGCCAAATGAGGCGCAAACCCCTTTGCTGTTTCTTTTTCGTCATACGCATGGCAGGCGATACACCCCGCCTGCTCAAAGGCAAAATTACCCAGCGACAGTTGTTCGTCATCGAAAGAGGGTACCTCATTGGCGGTGCCTTTTTCTTCTGCGTGCTGCCACAAATAGGCGGCTATCGCCTGGGATTCTTCATCCGTCAGCCTAAAATCCGGCATACGGGTCGTGGGTCTGAATGCCTTTGGGTCTTTGATCCATGCCGTAAGCCACCCGGCCTTTGCCTTTTCTTTTATGTGTTTTAAGCTGGGGCCGATCATCCTTTGTTTGTCAGCGCCAAAGCCCGCCGTCTCATGGCATCCATAGCAGCCTAGTTCCTCAAAGAGCCTTTTCCCCTGCCAGAGGCGTTCTCCACCCTTAACCTCTTTCCCTTCATTATGACACCTGATACAAGAAGCCTGCGCCATTGTCCCACGATTGATGGGAGAGAGCCAGTATTCAACCTCGCCGTGCGCCTCTTTTACCCCTGTTGTGGCGCTTGCCTGCCCCTCGTGGCACAGCACGCATCCGAACCGTTCCGGTGGATGGTTGCCCAGGTACATTTCACGGTTCGGGTGGGGCGAGTATGGTTGCGCCTGCGAGACGCCTTCCGCCTTGTCAATACCGACGTGGCACGACATGCAGCGGTCAGTGACATTGAGGTCTTCCAGGTATATCTGATACACCTGAAGCGTGGGCCATGCCTTTTTTAGGCCGCTCAGTTGGGATTCATACCTTTTCAAGCCCGTGGAGTAGGATTCCAGTTCACCGGAATAAGCCGTGACGTCGCGTGTCAGCTCACTCATACGCGACTTTACGGACGCCACCCGGTCTTCTGCCGTCTTTAATTTCGCCGCAACATCCTTGCCCATTTCATCAAGGAGCATGATTTCGTCCTTGATGTGTTCATCCTGGCTTTTCCCAAAGAGGTACTCCTTTTCCATGCTTTCATTGCGCGTGACTACCGTTGTGAACCGCAGCGATTCCGCCTTCTTATTCAAGGCATTTAGCTCATTCACCAGCTTCTGGTACTCATCCTGCGCGGCCGGTTTTTGGAAATCTTCCCGTGCGCGGTCCAATTTCTTTTTGGTTTCGCCATACTTTCCCTGCACTTCCGGACTCTCGAAAACCGCCCGTTCCTTCTCGTAGTCCTGTTTGATTCTCTCGTATTCCATGCGGTGGAACTGTTTCTGGTATTTCTTCCAGGGACGCCTGTCAACGGTTTCATTAACGACGGCCCATAGGGTAACGGCTACCAATGTAAAACCGAAAACGACAAAATGGATGAGGTATGATTTATGTTCTTCTTTTTTTGATGGCATAGTAATTATGATAATTTTAGATTTTCAGTAACAGTTCACGAAAGAGAACTTCTGTAATATTTTAGTCTTTTGAAAAACAACCCCGAAGGGGTGAAATATTAATAGCTAAAACGCCAAATACGATAAAGCTCCAGAGGAGCGATATATTATTCAGGCGTATTATTATGCCGCTCCTCTGGAGCTTGACCGTGGCGTTGATGCTCTTTCTATTAATGTACCGCTTTTCACGGAGCTTTTCAGGATTCTTTCAAAAAAACTAAAGTCTTTAACTGTGAATTGGAATACGCCAAGCGGTTAGATATTAAACCACGGCGTTACCCAGATATATTTTATATGGAATACAAACCTTAAAAACACCTTTATTGGCAGCGCCATCATGGATAGAAAAAGGAACGCCACGATGGTGTACCTGATGGGTCCCAATTTCTCAGACGCCACACTTTTCCATCCCTTCATGAAGCGGTGCGGTACCGTTATACCAAGATAGTAGTATCCCATCACCACCGCACCCCCCAGAATAAAGCCCAGGAAAGACTTTGACGAAACGCCAACGAAGCTGGTAAGGTCATAATTGATTTCTGCTGCGATCCGATGGGGGTCCCATTCCTGCCACGGCCAAAACCACAGCCAACCCGGCCCTCGCATGAAGACGCCAACGATAATCAACAGTATCCACAAGACATGAAAGCCAAAGCAAAAGGTGAGCATGGCAAACTTGCGTTCTCTAAAGGTATAATAGCCGTTTCCCTTTGGATTGATATCGATGTAGGGGATGGCCATTAGGCCAACGACGATCAGCATGGGAAAGACGACCCCGGCAATCCACGGGTCAAAATAGACGAGCATTTCTTGAAGTCCGAGGAAGTACCACGGCGCCTTTGCAGGGTTCGGGGTCATGGTGGAATCCGAGAGTTCCTCCAGTGGCGCATCGAGCATGACAGACCAGACGATAAGAATAATCATACAGATAATTGCCGCCAAAAATTCTTTCCTTACCAGATATGGCCACGTGGGCAATTCGTCCTCTGTTATGTTGGCGTCCTTTTCCTTGGCAAGGGTTTGGCCTTTAATAAGGGCAAGCATCCGGTACCTGCCTCTATTTTTTGATTCTTCCGGTTTGGGTGTTTTTTCCATAGTTTTGCCTTACAAAAGCATATTTAAAGCATGCGGTAGTAACGAGGGTATGCTGCAAATAATCTCTATTTGCGGTTTACCTTTCTAGTTGAGTAAGTTATAGCAAAGTTAAATAAAAACACGTGGTCACAAGATGGAGTGATTTGGTCTTTGTAGTTGGAGTTTGCTAATACGAGCCTGAGTAGCTACTATATTTTATGGTGTACCCCATTGTCTAGACAATTTTTTAATAAAAAACGAGAATACCAAAAACATCTTGACATGCAAAGAATCTTTACTTATTATGTATGTATTGTTATTCAATAATTATTTCATTTTGTTTTAAGGAGGAAGCACATGAGCGCAAGGATTGGGCAGCCCGCACCGGATATTTCTTTGCAGGGAGTTGTTGGCGAGAATTTTAAGAATATTACCCTTGATGACTACAAGGGGAAATGGGTGGTACTTTTCTTTTATCCACTGGATTTCACTTTTATATGTCCAACGGAAATCACTGAATTTTCCAGGCGTGACGGCGAATTTAAGGCGCTGAACTCACAGGTGTTGGGAGTAAGTGTTGATAGCGTGTTCTCTCACAAAGCATGGCTCAAAGAACTGGGAACCCTCAATTATCCACTCCTTAGCGACATAACGAAAGAGGCGTCCAGGAAGTACGGTGTTCTGCTGGAAGAGAAGGGTATTGCTTTAAGGGGTACCTTCATCATTGATCCTGAAGGAAAGTTGAGATATCAATTGGTGCACGACCTTGGTATTGGCCGGAGCGTAGAAGAGGTCATCAGGGTGTTAAAGGCACTGCAGACGGGTGAGCTTTGCCCCGTAGAATGGAAACCTGGCAAAAAGACACTAGGCAAGGGATAAGACAAACACTTGGGTAGGTTGGATTGTTATGCGAAATCCAACCTACCCAACTCTAATAGTTTTCCATAATAGGCATAACTTCCACCGGTGTAACCTTCACAATCCAGCGAAAAACCTTTCTTTTTTAAAAAATCCACGTAAAAGACATCCATGGGCCACTCTACAAGCTTGATAATAAGCTGTCTGACCTGACGATCTTTGATGATAAAACTGCCCTTTTCTTCATCCGAACGTGATGCACAACGTGCCGGCTATATTACCGAGTGTATCAGCAGCTACAGTTCCATCATCTATCACAAATCCTCTACCACCCAATTATAAATATCAAAGAAACAATTTTAGTAAAACATTTTACGCCTGCAACGCTTTCACACAGCCAATTTTCACAATATTTATTATACACATCTCTTACACAAAGTGATATAATTACGAACTGCGATGATCCAAACTTGCAAAATAAAGCAACAAAAAGGAAAAATAATAGGTATTGTAACAGTTGAACCAACATTAAAATTTTTATTTTCCTAAGAAATGTAATATGCGGAATTTATCTGACACAAAATACAAAGGTATTAACTACCTCCTTCGTGCTGTACCGGCGCTGATGGTACTTCTTCCGTACGTTTTTTTTAGCGCACAGGGGTTTGGGGGAGAGTCATCGCCATCGACCGTCACCTTTTCGTCCATTGCAATTCTTAACAATCTTTCCAGAGAAAATAAATACTTTACGATTGATGATACCGTTCGCATTGATGGCCATTATTATCGTTTTCTTATAAAATCGCCCCATGGCGATTACGACGTAGTGTCAACGAGGGACGTTCTTAAAACCTGCCATGAAATCCGCGTTATTGAAGAATACCGCGCGACGAAAGAGGGCAGTGAGGCATGGAACGCCGCCGGGGAATCGCTTAAGAATATTGGGCGGGGCGCCAAGCAAATCGTGAAAGAACCGAAGGAATCGGCAAAGGCGTTTGCACGCGCGGGCGGGAAGTTGGTAAGAAGTATTGGGAGGTTTTTCAAAAAGCAGGCCGATGGAAAACCGGAGGAAAAAGCAGGGGACGGAACGAACCGGGACAAGGGAGGAGAAGGCTTTTTTGTGGGTAAACATGCACGGCAATTTGCCGCGGAGGTAGGGTTGGACGTTTATACGGACAACCCATACGCGCAGACGCTGATACAGGAAGTGGCGAAATCAAGGTCACGTGGTTCTATTGGAACAAGCGTTGGTTTGTTTTTTCTGGCGCCCGTTCAAGGCCTTGGCCTGTTGAGCAATGCCCTTACACCAAATGGATTTGACGCTGAGACGGAAAAGCTTATCTGCGATGAATCTCCAGCCGAATTGCGATACGTTCTATCCGAAAAATACAAAACGGAATTGGGAGTTGAATGCACTGATGGAAGCCCCGTCAAAGCCCTTCTTGACAATCCCAACTATTCTCCCCGTGAACAGGCATACCTTTATTTTTATCTCAAATGCTTAACGAAGCCGAAAGCTGGCGACGGTATTGAAGGGCTGGCAGGTGTGATAGAACATCTCGGAAAGGTTAGACAGCCCGTTGCTGCAACCTTTTCCACAAACCAGATGGAATTGCTTTTGGCATACCAAAAATATGAAAATAATCTGACAAAACTTATCACTGCAGCAAACGTCATTGGCGGTGTAACGGGAAAACAAGAGCAGATTTTTATTATACCTTATGATATGACCGCAAGCGCTCCGGAAATGAAGGATTTTCTGAATGAAATCATCAAATCCGCCAGGACGCAAGGCGCAAAAGGGACACAACTGTGGTTTATCGGTGACGCCATGAGTGACTTTATTTCGGAAGCGAAGTCCCGCGGGATAACGGTTAAGAAAAACGCCTTACTGCTCCCGCACTTCGCTCCAGGTGATACCGCAAAGAAGGGTGAATAGATACCGGAGGTTGTTATGGGAAAGGTAATTTCGTTTATCAACTATAAAGGCGGCGTCGGTAAAACGACCACCACGTACCACGTCGGATGCGCATTGGCATTGTTTCACGGCAAAAAGGTGTTGCTTATCGACGTAGACCCGCAGGCAAACCTGACCTTCCTCTGCGCCACGCCGGATCGGTGGGAGGCGTTCAAGACGGAGAACGGGACGATTGCCGGTCTTTTTGACGCCTATTTAAAGGATAGCTTTGAAACCTATCCGATGAACAGCGTTATCTGGAAGTCTCCCATAGAAATATACGCCGACGGCAAGGTCTCAACGGACGCGGTTCGCAATCTCGACCTGACCCCGTCAGACGTAGATTTGCTGGGTATCGACATCGACCTGGCCGCAAAAACGTGGCGAAAGATAGAGTCGGGCTTTTTTCAGGAGCAACTGTTTATCTGGAAACGTTCGGTCAAAAGAATGAAAGAATTCCTCGGCCTCAATACCTCACACGATATCCGCGACGCCCTCTTTTACCTGGAGCAGCGCCGCGTCCTCAAAAGATTCGTCGATACGGTCAGGGACAATTACGATTACATCCTCATCGACTGCCCGCCCAATCTTTACCTCATTACGCAGAACGCGCTTGCCGCCAGCGATAGCTACGTTATAACCACGATACCCGACCACATGTCTACTATCGGGATACGTATCCTGATGGAAAAAATCAAGGAATTGCATAACACGCTGAATCAGAAATGCCGGTTGGCGGATATCAAGCCACACGGCCTTGCGTTAAAGGGAATACTGTTTACCCTGGTGCGCACCTTTGGGCAGGGTATTGTAAGTACGCACAGGGACAAGATAGAGGAACTTCGCAGGAAGTACCAGGAGCTTTGTTTTGAGGGGTACATCTCCTGGGGCGCCGGTTATACGGAGGCCGCCGCGCAGACGGTACCCGTGTTTTTAATGAACGATGAAAATGCCAGACGGGTAGCCGGGCAATACCAGGAAACGACAAAAGAATTTTTAGCGAAAACAGGGGATTAATTATGGCAAAAAAAGGTAAAAAGTTGTCCTTAAAAGACGCTTTGGAAAAAATACGGGAATCCCTTCCCCAACTGCCCACTGCGGATGAAACACAAGCGGCGCTGCAAACCATAACGGATATAATAAACGAGCTTGAGACGTTACGGAGTCGCCTCGCCCACTTCCCCGGCGAAAGGGATATCGACCAGGTTTCCCAAGCCATTCATACGGTGACCTCTTTTATCGATTCGGCAAAAGACCGACCGCTCCTCGCCGAGGCCCTCTTTCCAGCGGCAACGAAGGCCAGGAAGCCAAAGAAGGAGGCGTCGCCGCCGCCCGACGTAGACGGCCTCGTGCAGCTTTTGCAAGGATTGCCCAACGATGAAATCGTTGCAAAGCTTTCAAAGCAAAAGAAAGACGTCCTCGCCGCCCTATCCGCAAAATTAGGCATAAGCGCGACCGCCAAGCTTACAAAGGACGCCCTGGTTGACAAGATTTTCAAACTCGGCTTTGCCAACAGAAGGGGCTACGAACTGCTGGGCGGTGAAAAGGGGGAGGCATAGAAGCACGTGCTGTGAACCATGGTAAAATCTGTGCCACGTTTGTATCGTGGCACAGGTTAGCGCGGATTGTGTTGTCCCCCCGCCGGAACTCGGCGAACGAGTTGGTGTAGGGACACGGCGCCCGTGTCCCTGCGCATGAATACAAACAAGTTGAATACCTAATTTATCGCTTCACGCAAATTTCAAGTGAAAATCAGCCGCAATCTCCTCGTAGAGAGAACGCGCTTCTTGATTGGTGATGCCGAGTCCGCATGCAGCGTCTGCTATGCGCGTTTCCGTGATGGGCACGCCGGGGTCTATCCAGGGATATCCCCCATCAAGATCACGTGAAAGGAGTGTTCTTTCATTTGGCTTATCTCGCAATCTCACGAGTTCTTTAACGGCAGCCTTGCGCATTTCTGGAGAATGGTGATCAAGGAACTTTGTAAGCGCGCTCCTACCGCGAACAGCGCCGAGGACTATGAGGGCATCAGCCGCCGCTGCACAAACATCGGGAACCTGATCGTCAAGCAGTAAAATGAGACGGGCCTCTGCCTGTTTGTCACCCAACTGCCCCAACGCTACGACGGCGGCTTTGCGGACGTTGTTGTCAGGATCGTCCAGCTTGGTCAGCAGCGGCGGAACGGCCCGTTTGTCGCCCAACTGCCCCAGTGCTTCGATAGCGGCCTTGCGGACAACCTTGTCAGCATCTCCAAGTTTCAAAATGATGGCCGCCAGGCCTTTTTGATTCGGCACCTTCCCCAAGATGTTAATCAAGTAACACTTCAGGTTGGAATCGTCGTTGGGAGCGCCATTGAGTGTGTTGGCAAGGACTTCCAACTCCGGCTCGGAAGGCAGCCAAGTAACCTTCTTGGGGGGGAGGGGGAGTACCCAACCACCACTTAACCACAGCAGAGCCCAAGCGGCCGCGTGTTTTTCAGGTGATCCTTTTCCTAAAAACATAAAAAGGTTCTCTATTAGCCCTTGCACATTGGCGGCCTTTTTCTCATACGCTGCCACCATCACAGAAAGGGCAGCGGACAGCACCTCGACACGGTCGTCTGATTGAAGCCGCCCCACCAATGCGCCAAATGCTATCGCTGGCTCAAGGCCGTACCTACGCCACCCTGCGACTTCGACCGTGCCCCACAGTCCTCCGATATTATTCCGCATCTGATCAGGGACACGAATGTATTCCTGAATCAAGCTTTCTCTTAGCAACATCGCCCAACAGCTACCGCTAACTTCAAGCGCTGCGGAATCCAGGCTGGTATTCACAGTGCTGTTTCTGCCATCTCCCCGTTGAACGGAGGCCGCAAACTTGTCGATTACCTCTTTGGCCGTCTCTTCACTGATATTAGGTTCATCGGCGAGGCAGAGGGTCGCCAGCACCGCTCGTGACCGACTCGTCTTTGATGTGTCTTCACCGGCCATAGGGTTCAAGATTGCCAGCAGCACCTCGTCCACATCATCGTCTTTACAGTCGGCTACGAGGAGCCGCAACGCCTCACGCCAGGATTCAGGCACCTCCACCTCGTCTTCTGATTTACGGGACGAGCTCCGAGACTTGGCCTTCTGTATTACACCGGCAAGCGGGGCTACCTGTTCAGCGAGCGATTTGGTCTTGTCGCGCCCGGGATAACGGCCGTCAAGGAGCGCACGGGCGGCAAGGTATTCCTGAAATGTCAGGTGGCGGAACTCCCACACATGATCTTCCAGCCCCTTGTTCTTCTGCCAGATGCTACCGGCCTTGATGAGGATGCTGGACCGGGCTTCCAGTAACTCCAAAAATGCCTGCGGCTCTCTACGGCGGATAGCTCGGACGTTCGGATACTCTATGCGTAACTTCTCCAGCAGGTCGAGTACCTCGTCATTGGTCAGTCGTTGTACCCCACGACGGCACATTTCGTAGGCGAGGTATGCGAGTTGGGGAATGGCCTCGTTTTCATCAATGGCGTCGTAATGCCTCGGATTCCAGTTGAGCAGAACCGAAACGGCTTCTGCGTAGAGTTTGTTACGGCGGTTGGGGAGTTTTCCCACCTTGCGTTTCACCAGTGCCAACGTTGTCAGCAGCATGGGATTACCGGTAAGCCGTTCAATTCGGTCGCTGGAGTGCAATGCCTCAAGCAACTCCTGAACACGCCTGGTCTTTTCTGCGGCGGACTGGTGCTGCTCGGTTACTTCAACCCAGCGACGGGCGAAGAGGTCTTTGTCTTCACGGTTCAGTTCGGCGATAACGCCATGCTCGAAACCAGACTCCATGCGGTATGGCATGTCGCGATAGCCGACGATACGGGATGTGACCACGATAGGCGTATCCGGGTAACGTGCAACGGTGCGTTCCAGTTCCTGGCAAAACATCATGCGCACGCCGGGCTTCGTAATCTCATCCAGGCCATCCACAAGCAACAGGACTTCTCCCCTGGCAATACGGTCGAGGATAACGGCGCACATAACTTCTGCATCTTCAGGGAGGAGTTCCGTCTTATGCAGGTGCTGGGTCAGAAATTCAGTGAAGCTACGGCACTGGTCAGCCTCGCCCAGGTCACGGCAGCGAATAAGCACGGGCATACAGGATTTGCCGGGCAGTGTTTTGGTGTCGGGAAGCTGGTTGAATGCATCGCCTCCTTTGTGTAGCAAGAGGTAGGCGGTGGCCATCCATCGGAGCATAGTGGTTTTTCCGCCGCCCGGATCGCCAAGAACGACCAGCCTTTGAGACACACCCAGGCGTTCGCCGACGGAATATCGAGACTTTGCGCCGTCAGGACGGTCAGGTTCGCCCGCAAAAAGATGGCCGGCTTCACGATGGCGGCGGGACTCACGTTGCTCCTCCAATCCGGACAACACTACTTCGCCGCTCTTGGTTTGCTCCACCTTGATGCGCAACGGCATGTAAAGTTGCCGCAGGAGGAGTTTTTGTGTGGCGATAAGGACGTCCCCCTCCGGCAGGTTACTCAGGTCAATGATATCCCATGCGGCAAGCGCCTTTTCGCAATAGTGGTCGAGAGCGGCCTTTTGCTTCTCCGGTGAATAAACACCCGCAGCCTTCTCGGCGAGTTGCCGCAGATATGCCACTTGTTCTCGGAGATAATCGAGGCTCATTTGGTGCCGCCAGTGGGCAAGGTTCGGATGCGAAAACACCGCCTTGTCCACGGCTTCGAAATAGCCGCTTCTCAGGAAGGCAATTTGCCCAGGAGGGACATTCGATTGGGTAAGGACGACTTCCATCCTCTGCCGTATCCGCTCTTTGACTGCGTTGCCCTCCTGGATACCACCGGCTCTGAACCATTCGACCAGATCGGCCTGAAAGGTATCATCACTCAATAGACGCAAGAGCGGCTCTTCGTGCGGTGTAATGCCGAGTATGTCACGGTTGCGGGCAATTTCAACACAGGCAACGCGGAGTTCATCACGAAGCGGGCGGGTAGAGGCGAAGGCTTTGATCAGCGAATCCTCCTGCTCCAATTGCTCCCGCAACTTTTCTTCAAGGCATGCGTGAATCGCGTCAGTCCGAAGGTTTACGGCCAGACTGACTAAATAGCCGAGAATCGTATTTATGATAATATCCATACGTCAGCTCCTTGAATTAGACATTAGGTGGCTTTTTTGCACACAGGGACACGGGCACCGTGTCCCTACTTTGAAATCCTATACGTTGAATGAGGCATTCGGCGCCCTTTGTATTGTGGATGCACGCAGGGACGAAGCATTTGCACGCTTACACGATGATGCATTCATACCAAAGTTGGCAAATGCTTCGCCCCTACAACGGCATTGGAATTCCTCTATGTTAAATTAGGTCGTCTGCGGCAAAGGTTTTTGGTAGCGACGACCCTCGTGGCCGGCCATGGCGGGGGATGAACCCCCGCGCTACGAGATTATTTCTCGTTCCCAAGCTGGTGCTTAAGAATATGGAGAAATGCAGGCTGGCAGACTGCGCTACTTTTGTGTGCAGTCAGGAGTTTCCTCCTGATTGTTCCTCTCCATACTATTTGACAAAACCTGCCGTATTTTACGAAGACGGAACGGGACAATCAAGATAAATGTTGTGTTTGAGACTCTTCGCTCTACAGGAGTAGCGTAGGCTTCCAGCCGGCACAAAAAAAGGCTGTAACACTTTTGTTTTTTGGAAAAAAACCTGAAAAGCTCCGGTAGAAGCAGTATATTAATAGAAAAAGAATTAACAACCATGTTAAGCTCCAGAGGAGCGGCATAGAAGGGCATAAAACATATATCGCTCCTCTGGAGTTTTTTCAAAACACTAAAGTGTACAATATCTCCTAGCGCGGCTATGCCGCAACCAAATTTCTTCCGTTTGTATCGTTATAAGAAACGGTTGAGATCTTACCTTGATTTCGGCCATAAGGTGAATGCTCTTTCACCGATAAATGTACCCCCTGTCCGGTTGATGAGGTGGTAGGGATTTGCTTTTTTCGATATGGAAACCAATGTAGCAAAAACGAGGAAGATTGCAAGGTTTTTTAGCAAAATGAAAAATGCTTGCAATGCCCTTTATTTAGTGTTTTAGTATTATTTATTGAATGGAAAATAATTTCATATCTTTAAATTAGGCATTCGAGACTTTTTTGTGTTCACACGTTGGTCACGGGTGCCGTGTCCCTACACCAACTCGTTCCCACGCTCCAGCTTGGGAATGTGCCTGTACCGGAAGCTCCAGCTTCATTTTGTTTTTGTCTACAATATTACGAATGTTTTAGCCAGTATGGGCGGCACAACCCGGATGTGCTGTATCGACGTGTGTGCGCAGGCACGGATAAATCCGGTTCATCCATGCCCATTCGCGTCAATTTATGTAATTCGTGTCTATTTGCTGTTAAAATGTAACCCATATACCTTGTGTCTCCCCCTTGTGAAATGGGGCATGTTTGCGGCTGTGCCGCGCCAGGTATTTCCACCTTTCACCAAACAAAAAATCACTATGCCAATTTACGAAATAATATCCCTCATAGGTTTTATCCTGGGCAGTATTTTGCACATAGTCCTTTCCATACTGATTGTGCAGAGAAAGAACAAGACACGGAGCGAATTCGTATTCCTTTTTCTGGTAATCAGCGTGGCTATGTGGCACCTCGGAAACACCGTTTCCCTTTTCAGTTTTATCCTTTTCCAAAAAGAGATTGCCGGGGTGTCGATTATTGCCGATGCAATTTCTTACGTGGGGATTGGCTTCATGCCGAGCCTTTTACTTCATACGGCGCTTTTATTTCTTTTTGATAACAAGCCACACATTAAAAAACCTTATCAGAGGCTCATGATTGCCGCTCTTTACATCCCCGTTATTCCCTTTTCTATCGTCATAAAGCACCTTATCCTGTCGGAAAATGTATATGCCCTGGCGACCACCGCCTTTTACGTTAAGCCATTTGTTGCCTGGCTGGTTGTATCGCTCGGCATTGCAGCGAGCATTTCCAGGCAGCTTGCAAAGACGGTGGAAGAAAAGGAAGAGCGAAAATTCTACAAGGCCATCTTCTGGGTTATCATTGTTATTTCCCTCCTTATCGGCTTCACGGTGCTTCTTGAGGGAAATAAGATCGCTTACTTCGGGGACTACCTGGTGCTTGCCTCCATGTTGTCGTCGATCTTCCCCAGCATTATTTTTTCCTATTACGTCTATCGGTATAACTACATGGAGTTCGTGCTGCGCCGCAGCGTCTTTTACTCCTTTCTAACGCTTATCCTCATTTGTCTCTACTATTTTGGGATTAATAAATTAACGAGGTCTCTGGGGAAAAACTATTCCATCAACTCCAAAATGCTTGAGGCCGTATTTATCATCAACCTGGTTTTCTGGTTTCCGACGTTGAAGGAACGCATGCAGAATGTTTTCAGAAAACTCATCTTTTATCGTATTTCGGACAATGACTATCTGCTGAATGAACTGAGCCACGTTATCAGCACTGACCCTCTGATAAATCTGGTAAAGCTTCTAGGGCATGTGGTTGAGACCATTAAAAAGGCCACAGCCATTAAATCAACGAACCTTTTACTTTTAAAATCAGGTCCTTTTACTGAAAAGGGAAGCGAACGGATTTCCATTATTGGCGACAAAAGCCGTGAGCCGATTACCCGGTTCAACATACAACACATCGTGCGGTTCTTCGCCAACAGCGAATTTGTCGTCCTCAACCGGTACGAGGTGAAAGACGCCTCCATTATCAACGAAATGAAATTGCTGGACGCCATCTTTATATTCCCCATATTCGTTAACCGAAAACTGGAGGGGATATTGTGCCTGGGACGCGCAAGGCGCGGCTTGCCCATTGTATCCGACCACCTTGACCGGATAATGATCATCGCCAATGAAATCGGCTCAGCCGTAGAAAAATCAAAGATCATCGAGGAGAAGCTTTCTCTGGAAAGAAAGATGTATGAAAATGAAAAGCTATCGAGTCTCGGACGGCTTTCCACCAGCGTGGCTCACGAGGTAAAAAACCCGCTAAGCTCCATAAAGGCGATTGTGCAGGTCATGCGGGAGGATTTAAAAAAGGACGACCCCTTGCAGGAAGACCTGGCTATTATTATAGACGAGATCGACCGGCTGGCTAAGGTTGTCAACCAGCTTTTACAATTCGCAAAACCACGCAGTGAAATGAGGACGTCCGTTAAGCTTGGAGAGGTGATAAACTCGGCGCTGCTGGTGCTTAATCATGAGGTAAAGCAAAATAAGATTGCCGTCCATTGCCGGATACCGGACGACCTCCCGGCGGTCACTCACGACGCCGGTGCATTGAGAGACGTCTTTTTCAACCTGCTCCATAATGCCGTTCATGCAATGCCCGGTGGTGGAAAGATATCGATAGACGCTGCCTATCTGCCGGATAACCACACCATCCGGTTGACGATTGCCGACACCGGCCCCGGCATACCGGAAGACGCCTTACAGAAGATATTCGAACCTTTTTACACCACAAAGCAGACGGGAACGGGGCTGGGTCTCTCCATCGTAAAAAAGAAGCTGGAAGACATGGACGCCTCCATCCACGCGGAAAACAACGGTAACGGGGCGTCGTTTGTTATCGCTTTTCCCATTTTAAATAATATGTCAACAAATCAGCCGGAGATTGCCTGAACACCAGAAAACGAAAGGCGATATTTATATTCCTGATGGTAGTAAAAAATGTCCCCAGTGACTTCCAATGGCGCGAAGTTATCTTTATCGTTTTATTGATTACCGTTGGACGGCAGGTTTTTGACAAACAACGTGACAAAATTGCATCCTCCAGAAAAGGGACTTGCGCAAAACCGCCGCATTGAAAGTACAGATCACGGCGAACTATGATACCCTGATCACCATACGGAAGATTGAAAATTCTCCCGCGCAGTCCGTTCCCCACTTCTATCAGGCGGAACCAGGGGGACGGGTCTGATATCCGCTGCTTAAAAAACCCCCACCGGAGATCAACCGTGCGCAAATACTCCGACAATGACCTGATCGTTTCAAGTTCCGGCACACAATCCGCATGAAGGAACCAAAACCATCGGCCTCTTGCATGGTGTGCCCCAAGGTGCATTTGCTGCGCACGACCCCGGGCGCTTTTCAGCAATTTAGCTTTGAAGTCAGCCGCCACTTCATCAGAACCATCGGTAGACCCGCCATCAACAACGATTACTTCAATTTCTCCCAGATGATGAACGCGCGAGAAGGTGTGCAAAGTTTCCTTGAGGAGATGGCGGTCGTTGAGGACGGGAATTATGACGGATAATTGGGGAGTCAACGTATCTTCAACCATTTTTAGATCTTCTACGGTATCTACGTCGGTCTCAGGACCAAGCAACGCTACCGACATGTTTTTTGCCTTTGCGCGTTGTAATGTCTGTTCAAGCGTCTGATTCGAACTCCAGGTGATTTGTCTAAACAAATCAGGCTGAAAGGCATTTGTGCCGATCAGTGCGTAACCTCCGTCGGTTGCCGGAACAATGACCACGTCGAATTGCCTTAGCTGTGCGGCCGCTTCCTGTATCTTCCCGGCAGTTAAACCAGGGCAGTCAGTACCCACCGCCATGACGGTTTGAAAGCCCATTTCAAATGCCTTGCAGAAGGCGTACTCCAGTCGCGCGCCAAGATCCCCGTCAGGCTGGAGCCATATATCATAAGCGTCTCTTAGCCAGCCCGAGATTTTCTGGGCATCTGCTCCGTCTGCATAGACAATTACGCTGGCTTCTCCCTGTCCTTGCAGCTTCAGAAGTTCGTGATGCGTTTTTTGCGCCATAGCGTCGTAAATCCGGCAGGCCTCTTCGGAACCCAGACTTGCTGCCAGCCGCGTCTTGACATGGCCAGGTTGCGGGTACTTTGCAAATTCCAGGATTATTACGGTAGTTTTTAAATCATTCACCCTTCACATCGTTTCCTCACACAAAGCCACGAAGACACAAAGATTCATCGCAATGTATCTTTTTTGTAATTCTTTGTGCCTCTGTGTCTTTGTGTGATTACTTCTCTTAATTAGTAAAATAATTCCTTGCTGAAAATGTCGAAATGTTTCTTCTAAGACACTACTGCTTACTCCTTTTTATCCCTTGTGGTTTATAAAAACTTACAAAAAAAGGAAGTTTTTACAGGGTAATACTATAGGGGCGGGGTAACCCCATGCATGTTAAGTTAAGAAACCTAAAATTTCCACCAAACCCTTGCTTTTGTTAGCCCTGAAGGGGCGAGATAGCTTAGCCCAGGGCAACGCCCTGGGGGACACGGAAAAACCAACAAGCCCTGAATGGGCGCAATTAAGGAGTGAACCGTTATTTTGTCCCCAATATCGCCCCTTCAGGGCTTGTTTTGCCAAAATGCCAAACCCAGGGCGCTGCCCTGGGCTGTTGTATTGCGCCCCTTTGGGGCTGTGTTGCTAATACAGTTAGGCTGAGTTAGCCCAACTTTTCATTTCTTAACTTAACACCTATGGCCCCAAGATGCCCCCTTTATTTATTGACACCGCCTTAGCAGCATTTTGGTCCGCAGGATGTTTTTACCTCTTTGTCTTGCATATCTGATATGATAAACATCCCTTTATAGGGAGGATTTGTAAGTTTCCATGCCGTATCAGTGCATATTTCCAATGGCATTCCTATTAAATAGGTGTGACCGTCATCATCCGAAACACTGCTAAAAGGTCCTCTATAGGTCGCATATTGTCCGGTGTATTTACATTCCTTCGACTTCTCGTATTTGTACCCCCTTGCAGTCACAGAGAAAAACGTAAAACCATCCACTTCCTTATAAAGATAGCGATTCACCACTTCCAGCCCATAGAAACCTGAAGTCTTTGCTATCGTGAAAAATTCCCGTTCTGTAATTGCCCCGGAAATGCACTCACCCCATAATTTTTTATCCCGTTTCATAGACACAGGGACTTCCCTGTCAGAGACAATGTCGGATATCGCGAACCTACCACCCCTCTTTAGCACCCTGAATATCTCTTGAAAGACCTTCTCCTTTTGGTCTGATAAATTGATGACGCAATTGGACGTTACCAGATCAACGCACCCATCTGCCAGAGGTATCTCTTCCAGAAACCCTTTCATAAAATGTACATTATCAAAACCCAGTTTTGTTGCAACAGCGCCTTTTGACATAATGGCATTTTGCAGCATTTCATCGGTCATGTCAACCCCGATAACCCGTCCATATTTGCCTACCAGCTTTGCGGCGATAAAACAGTCTATTCCTCCGCCAGCGCCCAAATCCAACACGCTTTCGCCAGGTTCGACGTTGGCTTGCGTCACGGGACTGCCGCACCCATACGAAATGTCCAAAACTTCCGGGGGAATATGCGATAGGTCTGCCGGATTATAACCGGTTGGACAACAGAGTTCCTTTTGAGGATGAATGGCGGCAGTGGCATAAAATTCATTCACTGACTTCCTGACAATGCCTTTAACCTCCGTATCTTCATTTTTACAGGTTAATCCCGTTGTTCTGCAAGTATAACAAGCAGGCGATTCCATCGTATACGGCCCAAGGGATTCTTGCAAAGTCCATCCCATCCAGGCCTTTGGAGCGGCAATAAGTAAGGGGCAAACAAACACCCCCTTACTGGTCACGATACGGCTGGTGGCACATTGGAGATTGTCCATCGGGTAGTTATCAAAGCACTTCGCGGTAACCCGTTCGCTTTCATCGTAAGCTCTGACAAATTCGGCGCATCGTCCCAGGAGAACTAAGGGTAGTTTTTTGAGTCTTATCTGTGGGATATTCAAAGAACGTTTAAACAACTGAAGTTCTTCTGCCGTTTCTTTCGTAAACTTTCCATATTTCGACCAATCGGCTACGGTAATAATCGGATTAAAACCGGCATGCGTCAGGGACTGAATACCCCTGATTGCCCTCTTAAATGCCCCCATTCCACGAATTTGGTCATTTTCTTCCTCTATAAAACTTTCCAGGCTTACCCTGAATGCTAATGTATGTTTGGATAGGCGAGATACCTGGGCTAGCGATTGTGAAAGACCATCTGTTATTAAAGTGCCATTTGAAAGGACGGTTGTCTGGCCGTATTTTAGGGACTCTTGTAAAATATCTACCATATGAGGATGTAAAAAAGGTTCGCCTCCGGTAAAGTAAAAAGCCTTTACACCCAGCGTTTCAGCCTCTTTCAAATACCACTGTATAGTTTCTACGTTTATCATCTCATGAGTTGTGTTTTTGGGGCCGCAGGAGATAAAGCAGTGGGAACACTGCAGGTTACAATGAGTCCCTGTTACCTGAAACCACAACGTTTCGAGTTGTTTTAAATAAACCTTTGGCGTATTAATGGTTCTAACCTCCTAAAATTAAGCATGGTGTCCCCGGAATTTAGGGCTGATAAAACGAAAATACTTGCAATGTTTTTCGATTTATGTTTTACTATCGCACAGCATTAAGGGAAAATGCAAGCAATTTTCTATCATCTAATCTTCGACTTTGCCGGCAGAGGAGAACATCCTGTGCAACAAGCTCGCTCCATAAAAACAAGCCCGGACAGTGTTAGCGAACGTCCGGCAGATACCTCAAAGACGGGTCCCAAGCCGAAACTACTGGACCGTCTTCGTGAAGCGCTTCGCGCTCGTCATTATAGCCGCCGCACGGAGCAGACCTATAGTCATTGGGCCAAGCGGTTCATCTTCTTCCATAAGGTTCGTCACCCTGCGGAAATGGCTGAGCCGGAAATCAACGCCTTTCTCACCCATCTTGCTGTAGAGGAGAAAGTCAGCGCCTCCACGCAAAACCAGGCGCTTTCAGCCTTGCTATTCCTCTATCGCCACGTGATCGGCCGTGAAGTGGGTGATCTCGGTAAGGTCATACGCGCCCGCAAGCCAACACGCCTGCCGGTGGTTATGACCCGCGATGAAGTGAAAACCGTTTCTTGCGAACTTGAAGGGCGACAAGTGGCTCATGGCCTCGCTTATGTACGGCGCGGGGTTACGTTTGATGGAATGCCTGCGGCTTAGGGTTCAGGACATCGACTTTGTCCGCAATGAAATCCTTGTCCGCGACGGCAAAGGAGCGAAAGACCGGATAACGATGCTCCCTGACTTGCTTAAGAAACCGTTTCAGGGCCATCTGCGAAAGGTCAGGGCGGTCCATGAGAAAGACCTTGCCGAAGGCTGGGGACGGGTGCAAATGCCCGACGCACTTGACCGTAAATATCCCAATGCGCCGAAGGAATGGCGCTGGCAATGGGTCTTCCCGCAGGAAAACCGGTGGAAGAACACGAAAACCACCGAAGAAGGCCGGCATCACATTGATGAATCCATTATGCAACGAACTGTCAAAGAGGCTGTAACATCATCCGGCATTACGAAAAGAGCAAGTTGTCACACCTTTCGCCATTCTTTCGCCACCCATCTTTTGGAATCAGGTTATGACATTAGGACTATTCAAGAATTACTGGGACACAAGGATGTTAAAACTACTATGATTTACACGCATGTGCTGAATTACGGTCCAAAAGGAGTGCGAAGTCCAATTGATGAACCAAAAGCGGGGTGTTATACTGATCAGTATAACACCCCTGTTTTTCATAACAATTATGCGCAACATACGGGAGGTAAATGAGATAATGAGATTTTTATATCCAAAATACCGGCGTAATAGACTGACAGCCCAGCGTGCCGGGGGCGATTATATTGACCAGTCTAATTTTTGTTAGATTTCCGGAAGAACATGGACGACAAAACGAGACTCGCAAGGAAGCTCAAACGTAACCCGACAGCGATCCTGCGCGGTGATGAGGTGGAAACCCTCGTGAGCGAGGCGCGGCGCATGCTCGGGCCGCAGTTCGCTCTGCTTCTGACTGAGCGGCCGGTGGTGTTTGAAGGCCTGGTTCGGTGGGGGTCCTTGAAGGCTCGATGCGAGCAAGCGCGGGCACGACGCCAGATCACTATCAAGGCTGCTGCCGTGCAGGTGGGGATTCCGCAATACCGAATCGCGGCCATCGAGAGCGGTAGTCTGAGGGAGCTTGTTCCGGCGCTTGCGTGGAAGTACTTCGAATTCTTGACTATCGGTCCTTGGGTCAAGCGATGGATCGCGGCGAACATGGACCTCGCAACGCGGGCGGGCATCGCAGCGGACCGCGGTGGCCGGAAATCTAACAAGCGCGTCAACGCGACGGCCCGGCCGGTCACGCCGCGTGCTTCCGCACGCGTCGCGCCCGTCCGACCCGCGCGTTACGCGCAGCGTTAGGCACATGAAAGTCAAAATATTCTCTGTGCGTGCAGATGAAAATTTCAAGGCCAGTAGGATCGGTGACGAAACAAAATGTCCATTTGCAAATGAGTACTTGGAGCATACAATACAAAAGTTCCCGGATGAAAACCCAAAAGTCCAAATCAAACATGTTCAATTCACCAGTGTTGCCATCATACACAAAACAGCTTCCTGGGATACCACTAATGCAGATATTAATTGGGAAATGGAGAAATCTGTGTTAATCTTATTTGAAGGATAACTTTAGAGAGGAGGTATTAAATGAAACTTACAGCAATTATTGAACGCGAAGGTGATGGATACGTATCACTGTGCCCGGAGTTAGATATTGCAAGCCAAGGTGACAGTATCGAACAAGCACGGGACAACCTTCGGGAAGCATTAGAACTTTTTTTCGAGTCAGCATCAACAGAAGAGATAAAACATCGACTTCACAATGATGTTTTCATCACGCAGGTTGAGGTGGCAGTTGGGTAAACTCCGCGTTCTTTCCGGTAAAGAGGTATGCGCTATTCTTGCCAAATACGGCTTCCTCGAAGTCCGCAGACGTGGTAGCCACATCGTCATGCAAATAAAACAGTCCGAAGGCACAATTACAGTCCCAGTTCCAAATCACAATGAAATCCGTATCGGGACTTTGCAGTCCATTATCCGCCAGTCCAAACTGCCCCGGAGTGAATTTGAATCATGAGTTTACAGTGCCTAACAAGTCGCTCCACCTTACTGCTATTCCGCTACGCTCTATAGCAGCAGGGGAGCTTGATCGTTGGGTAAACAAATATCCATAATTGTAAAGATGTCAGCAATATGAAAATCTATCTTGACAACTGCTGTTTTACCGTCCCTTTGATGATTAATCTCACATTAGAATCCTGCTTGAAACCGAAGCAAAATTGAAAATTCAGGAAGAAGTTCGATCAGGCAGACTCAAATTGGTATGGTCATATATATTGGATTATGAGAATAGTAAAAATCCTTATGAATATCGGAAATTGCAAGTCAAAGGATGGGGAAAATACGCTGTAACTGATATTAAAGAAATGATGAGGTAATTGAAAAAGCTACCTTCCTAAATCCAAAAGGATTTAAAAAATTGGATTCATTGCATATTGCATGTGCCATTATCCTGAAATGTGATTTCTTTATTACGACTGATGACAAAATTCTGAATCTTTCAAAAACATTGGAAGAAATAAAGATAACTGATCCTATAGGTTTTATAAAGGAGGTTTTATCATGATTACCGACACGGAAATAAGAATAAAGGGGATTATTGCCCTTAAAGAATCTCTTGGAGATGTGGAAGCGGAACGGTTCATTTCCCTTATTCAAAGGGAACCATTTGATTATACAAAATGGCGACAAGACCTGGATGAAGACTTATCAATAAGAGAAATCAGCAAAAAGGCAACAGCTTTAAGAAATAAAAACACCTAACAAATCATTCAAGCATATACGGCATAAAGCCGCCGTGCCGCTTAATTTGGTTGTTAGCCTCGAAATCGTTTGTTAAAAATAAGAATATTGTATTTGTATTTTGCATTACTTAGCACAATAGGCTGTTATGAAAATCTTCGTTTCAAAAAGTTTTGATCTCGCCGATAGGGTGATCAACTCATATTTATGGGAATTCGAGGGACACCATACTGAATTCGTGATCCCCAAATTTCCGGTGCAATTAATCAGTTGTTTTCTGATATAATATCCACACATAGTTAAAGGGCTGTAGTAATGGAATTCGAGTGGGATCCAAAAAAGTCTGCTGCAAATGAACGGAAGCATAATGTTACGTTTCAGGAAGCAGGGACGGTTTTTGGAGACCCTTTAGCTATGTCCTTTGCAGACCCAGATCATTCCAAGAATGAAGAGCGATACCTTACTTTTGGGCTGTCAAAACAAAACCGTCTGCTCGTTGTTTCACATACTGACCGCGGAGAAAAGACAAGGATTATAAGTGCGCGTCTTATGGACCGCAAGGAAAGGAGAATCTATGAAGAAGGCTAAATCTGAAGAGTTGCGCCCGGTGTATAACCGTGAAGACCTTGGGCCTGGTGTCCGGGGCAAGTATTTTGAATCCTACCAAAAGGGTACCAATTTGGTGCTTCTCAGTCCAGATGTGGCGAAGGCATTCCCGACTGAAGAATCAGTGAATGAGGCCCTCCGCTCTCTAATTAATCTTGCACAGAAGAGCATAGGCCTAACAAAGCGCTCAACCGGACGAGCCAAAAAGCTGCATGCCGGTTAGCTCTACGTTATTACTGCACCTTCTTCAAGGGGAAATGGATTTAGTGGTCGGGGTATTTATCCCGTATATCTTCAGTCTTTTATTTACCCGCGCCAATTTTCTGCAGTTCATTCCTGAGTATCTTGACGGGTGTTCCCGGACCACTACTGAAGGTTACCAGGCCGCTTTTGTTCACGACAAAAGTATTGGTTTGTGGTCAGGTATTCGGTTTATATGTGCCCACATAATCCTTTACTACCTTATATTCCGTATCAATCAAATATGGAAAAGGGAAGTTTGTCCTCCCGGCAAATTCCATAGTTTGAGGCGCCTTGCTTAACATACTTATAACAAGGATTTCAATATCGTAATCTTCCAGAAGTCCTTGCATAGCCTTTGCCCTGCTTTCACAACCGCCACAACAGTCTGAAAACCAGATTATGACCGGCTTTACTCCCCGATATGCAGACAGTGTGAAATTTTTGTCTTTGGTGCTGGGAAGTGTAAAATCAGGCGCCTCGGTACCAACCTTTACCATATCTGCCAGAGCTTTATCATGTAAGGCAACAGTTAAAGCAATAAGGCAGGCAGACAAATATAACCACAGTTTCATTTCATTATCTCCGCTGAAATTACCATAAACAACCCTTTCCCGAAACCTTCTTCAATAGGTTCCAGACTTTGAATCTCACTAGGATTTTTGAAAATGGTTTGAACGGTTTGTAAATTGTTGAATGCTAACTCTTTCAGCCAATCCAGCACCTGATTAACTGAGTAAAATCGTGCGTTCCTGTAAAATTTATTTTCCTTTCTCTTCTTTTCGTAAAGCTTTCCCGGTGGACTTTCTTCATCCAGCATTCCTATTACTATTTTCCCGGCAGGTTTAAGGATTCTTTTTACCTCCTTCAATGCCTGGAAAGGATATTCCAAGAAGCAGAGCGTTGTCACCATGAGCGCAAACTCAAAGGAATTATCCCGGAATGGAAGATGTTCTGCTTTTACCTCATTAACAGTAACGCCTCTCTTCCTTGAAATTTCAGCCATTGCCCTTGCAGGCTCAACACCAACTTTTATTCCAAAGGGAATTGAAAAACGACCCGTCCCAACCCCAATCTCTATCCCCTCTCCTGTTTCAGGTATGAATTTCCTGACGGCCTCTACTTCTGACAGATAAACCCACTTATGGGTCTCAAACCACTCGTCATATTCTACGGCTGCTTCTTCAAAGACATCCATGATTTTTTCAGATACATGCAGATAATTTCTGTAATTTATTCCTGATAATATGCGTTCATCGGCGTCCAAAATAAATTTTTAAATTAGTATTCCAGCTTGTTTACCCAGTCGGGATATCTCACGCCTTCAACAGCGTCGTATGGAGGGGTGTAAGGCTTGATGTCAATAAGAGGTGTTCCATCTAACACATCCAGTCCTTTGACTCTGAGTGTGTTACCATCCCTTTTAACAACTTTAACGGTGGTCATTCCGATAGGATTAGGTCTCCACGGACAGCGGCAGGCGAATATACCCACCTCCGGCACGTCCTTTTTCCCCTG
>Ga0315281_10001917_pt1 | contig 30982 bp, 27 predicted proteins | sample YL17G07_0_MG_FD_204540 | JGI IMG/M metagenome (GOLD analysis project Ga0315281, IMG submission 204540) | Sediment microbial communities from Yellowstone Lake, YNP, Wyoming, USA - YL17G07_0 | ecosystem: Environmental > Aquatic > Freshwater > Lake > Sediment | place: USA: Wyoming | collected...
GCCCAACGAATTTTTGCTGCAGAATTACTCAATTAACGGAAAGGAGAAAGTGTACGCCTTGTACTGAACCCATTCAACCTATTGACAATGCACGTATAATAAGGTGTAAACTTGTACGAACATTATAGTTTCGACTTGAGAAGAATTAAAGGAGGTGCCGATTATATTAGCATTAGTAATTACAGACTTACACTGGAGACCTGGTAGGGACCCATCCATATAATTTAAGGAGGTTTTATGAGAAAGAGATTCATTTTCTCATTATTCGCCTGCTTGCTAGTTGCTTCTCTAATAATAACCGGTGGATGTAAAAAAGAAGAAGTAAAAACAATAAAAATCGGCGTCATTGGACCAATGCAATATGTGCAGGGTGAACATCACTGGTTCGGTGCTACCATGGCACGTGATGAAATCAATGCCGCCGGCGGTATCACGGTTGCCGGCGTAAAATACCAGATAGAACTGATCAAAACAGACTCTAATGAAATTCTCAGCCCCACCGATGCCGCCGCAGCCATGGAGCGGTTGATCACTGTCGACAAAGCACAGTTCGTTGTCGGTGGGTTCCGGACCGAAGGCGTGATTCCTATGATGGACGTGGCGATGGATAACAAGACAATCTTCCTCGGAGCCGGTTCCGCGACCAAAGAGCTCTGTATGAAAGCGGTAGGCGATGGGTACGCACGCTACAAGTACTGGTTCCGCGTCACCCCGTTTGCCAGCGACAAGCTCGTAGCTAATTGTCTGGAGACATTAGGGCTCGCCGGCACTATTATGAAAACGGGGCTTGGAATCCAGGGAAAAATTAAAGTAGCCATTCTCGCTGAACAAGCCACCTGGGCAGATGCAATGGTCGCAGCTTACCAGGCATATGTTCCTGCCAAACTTGGCATGGAGGTTGTCGGCACATGGCGACCGTCAGCTACTGCGACTGATGTTACGGCAGAACTGACTGCTATCCAGAATTCGGGAGCACACATCATCCTGACGATCATATCTGGTCCTCTTGGTATTCCTTTTGCCCGCCAGCTAGGCGAACTACAGATCCCGGTTGCGTCCGTAGGTATCAATGTTGAGTCGCAGAAAGATGGTTTCTGGGAAGCGACTAATGGATTCGGACAATACGAAACCACTCTCAACACCTACGCAAAAGGTATCGCCATGACTGATAAGACAGTCGCCTTCTTTGATGCCTTTGTTAAAGCGAACGGCGAAACACCTACCTATTGCGCCGGCACCTATGACTGCCTTTATATTTTAAAGGAAGCCATCGAAAGAGCCGGTACGGTTGAATCTGATGCGGTGGTAGTCGAACTGGAAAAGACAGACTATAAGAGCACCGCAGGTAGAGTTGTGTTCATGGGTAAAGATACTGCGACACCGCACGATGTCACCTACGGGCCGGGTTATGTTACCGGTATCGCCATACAATGGCAGAACGGCGAAATGAAATGCGTCTGGCCGTACATGTGGGGCCCAAATAAAGACATCACCTATCCGGGCACAGTCCAGTGGCAAATTCCCGACCGCGTAATAAAATTCTACAAGAAATAACCGTTAATTATTCATTGTTGGAATGGGACTCTGTGGCAACATAAAGCTCCAGAGTCCCTAGCCTATCATTTAATAACATAAGATTGTTAGAAGAGAATGCTTGAAGGAATATTGATTAACGGCCTTGTGCGGGGTGGTATCTACGCTCTGCTGGCGATTGGTTTTTCTCTTATTTTTGGTGTCGCCCGCATGATCAACCTCGCTTTTACCTCGTTTTATATGCTGGGCGCTTACGGTCTTTACTTTTTTGCCACCCGAATGGGCTTAAACCCTGTTCTTGCCGCGCTTATTTCGCTTATTCTGACAGCCATAATAGGGCTGGCGACCTATAAAATTTTCATCGACCGGGTGCGGGAACACCACGTTACCGTGATGCTGATTACCATGGCATTAGCTCTCATTTTCCAAGAGTCGATGCTTTTGGCATTTAAAGGGACCTATCGTGCGGCGCCCTCCTTCCTGACAGGATATGCGACAATCATCGGGGTGAGAGTACTCTACCAACACCTCCTTATCTTCGGGGTTGTCTTGGTTGTGTTGCTCGGGGTTTGGTACCTCCTTTCAAAAACACGCCTCGGTATTGCAATCCGGGCGGTCGCCCAGGACAGCGAAATAGCAAATTTAATGGGCATTAATGTTTCCCGAATTCTGACCATTACCATGGCGATTGCCTCAACATTAGCAGCAATTGCGGGAGTGATAGTCGCTCCGACTCTCGTGCTGGAACCATACATGTGGACCCACCCGCTTGTGATGATCATGGCGATCGTAGTGTTAGGTGGATTGGGAAGCGTTAAAGGCAGCCTGATCGGCGCCTTCATCATCGGTTTCACGGAGACAGCAGTCGTCTTCCTGTTACCCACCGGATCATTCTTAAAAGGCGCAATAGCCCTGATTGTGATGGTGATTATCTTGTTGTTCCGGCCTGAAGGTTTGTTCGGAGTTGTTTTTGAAGAGGAGAGGCTTTAGGTGGTAAGACGACTATGGAAAGATTTCCAGGGTGATATAGTCGCAGTCCCCGGCAGGCTGTTAGCCTTGATTTTTTTCCTGGGGCTTATGATCGTTCCTTTGATTACCAGTGATTCTTACCTTTTACGAACACTGGCTTTTGCTAATATTTACGCGATTTTTGCAGTCAGTTGGGACCTGCTTTCAGGGTACACCGGACAAATAAACTTTGGCCATGCTCTTTTCTTCGGGGTCGCGGCTTATACGTCTGCACTACTAAATCTCAAACTCGGTCTGCCTCCCTGGGCGACGATACCGATTGGCGCGCTTGCCTCGGTGGTGGCGGGACTGATTGTATGTCTTCCGGCCCTGCGTTTAAGGGGTCCATATCTTTCTCTGGTAACACTAGCTTTCCCCCTGATTCTACTTGGGCTCATATTTGCCTTTACAAAATTTACTGGCGGTGAACTGGGGATATCAGGCATTGCCCGTATTTCTACTTCCCGCGTAACTGATTTCTATATATCCTTCGGAGTGATGCTGGTATCGGTAATGATAATGTGGAAACTTACGGACGCGAAAAGTGCCCTGGTAAGGACTGGCATTATTTTTCACGCGATCAGGGAGGACGAAATTGCGGCGCGAGCCAGCGGTATCAATACGATCAGGTATAAATTATTAGCATTCGCAGTCGGCGGATTTTTTGCTGGGATAGCTGGCGCTTTCCATGCACACTTCATGAGGATTGCCGGGCCGGCAGACCTGGATCTTTTCCTCTCCTTCCAGGCAATTATCTGGACGGTTTTCGGCGGGATTACGAGTATTTACGGTCCTGTTGTCGGTGTTTTTATTATGTTTCCCTTGATGGAATATTTGCCAATAGTTCTTAAGAATCTGCAATTTGCCGAAGAAGTTCTACCGAACTTTACTGAAATCCGGATGATGATTTTCGCGGTGATTGTTGTCGTGATTTTACTCTTCATGCCTGAGGGAATCGCCGTATTTATCCGGGATAAAATGGAGCAGACATGTCCCCGATGCAAGCTATCTAATGTATGGTGGCGGAAAAACTGTCGCGCCTGCGGCGCTGATCTAAGATAGGCTGGTTATTTTTTAGATCAGCTGTCTAGTCCTTTGGTAGCTCGTTAAATTCTTCGAGTGTAAACAACCATCCGTTTTTTATTTTGATATCTGCATTCTCTCAAAGGTAAAAAGACACAACGACCCATCCCTTTATCCCCCGCATCAAGTGCGGGGCAGGCTCTTCCCTAAATTAAAAGGAAGGGATAATTTTAGTAAGGGGGGGCTGCGCTCCCCTGACCACTTCTGCCTTTATACACTTATTCTGCTTCTTACAACGGAATTCATTCTTAGCAGGCTGTGTCCTCTAACACAACCTGCTCTTTATCTTTTACCTAATGCCAAATAAAAGATAAACCATACTAAGTTGATTTTTCATAATCGTCGGAGGGTAGGGCATCTACCTTATGACAACCAGGTTACAGTTTGCCGAGGATTTCAACAATTAAAACCGAATACTTTTTATGTGATAGAAAGAAGTTCGTTGGCTTTCAGTGCACTTTCAATATAACACTTTAATGCATCCTCAGCCATAGCTTTAGCTTCTTTTAAAGTTTCACCGAAAGTGATTATTTCGGGTATAGCTGGTACTACAACGTTATAACCGTCTCCAGGAAGGGGTTCAAAACAACAGTATAATTATAAATTTTCATTCGCACTCCCAAACTCAGAAGTGTTCAATTCAAGTTTCACAAAATCATTATATCAAGATTTTCGAGTTATACCTCATTCGATGATGGTAAGGCAATTTACCTTAACCTTAAAGCCCCAGATACGTCTTTCTAATCATCTCGTCAGCCAGCAGCTCTTTGGCTGTTCCCTGGGCGATAATATGTCCGCGAGACATTACGTAATTCCGCGAAGAAAGGCTAAAAGCAAAACTGACATCCTGCTCGGCGAGGAGAATAGTAACTCCTAATTCTTTAAATATATCTTCGATCCTCTTGAACAAATCTTCTTTTAGCTTGGGTGCCAGTCCGCTTGAAGGTTCATCAACAAGCAGCAGTTTAGGCTGGTGCATTAAAGCTCTGCCAATACAGAGCATCTGCCTCTCGCCGCCCGATAGCGTGCCCGAAATCTGTCTTTCACGCTCTTTTAATCGAGGAAACAGTTCATAGACCTTGGTCAGGTTACCTTTGATTTCATCTCCCTCCCCGCACAGAAAAGCGCCGGCGAGTAAATTATCTTTAACAGTCATTTCAACGAAAGGCCGCCCGCGTTCGGGACAGAGCGCCAAACCCCGGCGGGCAATTTCGTGGGCACTCAGCTTTTCTATCCGCTCTCCCTCAAATTCAATTGTTCCCTCAAAGGTAACATCGGCATTACGGGTGCCACGCGTGACTTCTTTTTGCCACTTTATTAATCCAGCAATTGCACGAAGCAGTGTGGTTTTACCTGCACCATTGGGACCTACCAGTCCGACCAGCTCGCCTTTCTTAACCGTCAGGTTGGCATCGTCGAGCACCATTGCCGTATCGAATTTAACTGTTACATTCTTAACTTCAAGCAATGAGCACCTCCTTACCCGTATAGGCTTCAATCACCTCCTGGTTCTTGGAAATCTCCGCCGGTGTACCTTGAGCGATTACTTGTCCGAAATTGATTACAACCACACGGTCGACAATTTTCATCAATTCACTGAGTTTATGCTCGATAATCAACATTGCGGGACCTTCGCTGTGCAACCTGCCAAACCGACCTCCCTTATGCAGCCTCTGGACAGATTTCGCCATGAGTTCTGTTTCCGCCGGGTTCAAACCGCCAAAAGGCTCATCGAGGATAAGAAGCTCTGGCTCAGTAGCGATGGCACGTGCCACTTCGAGGCGTTTTAAATCGCCATGTGAAAGCACCGAAGCCGGTTCCAGTGCCATATCAGAGATACCAACGAATTCAAGCGCATCCCGGGCTTTTACCTCGCACCGTTTTACCCACTCGCCGCGCTTTTTTGCCCTTGGAGAAAGGCAACCGACCATGACGTTAGCAATAATTGGCAAGCGTCGGAAAGGTTTTACGACCTGGAAAGTGCCTGCCATGCCCATCTGGACAACTTCCCAAGCTCTTTTTCTGGTGACATCTTTACCCTTAAAAATGACTTTACCGGAATCCGGCTTGAGGATCCCCAGGATACAATGAATCAGGGTAGTCTTGCCGGCGCCGTTAGGACCAATAAGTCCGACAATTTCCTGCCTGCCTATCTGGAAACTAACATCTTTAACAGCCGTCAGACCACCGAATTTCTTGGTTAAACCTTCTACCTGAAAGAATATGTCTTCCATGTTATGCCTCATCTCTCAGTTCGCGGCGCGATACCTTACCAACGTCGGTCTTCGGGACCTCTCCCCGGAACTCGACGATCTTCGGGACTTTATAATGTGCCAGTTTTTCTTCGCAGTATTTAATAATATCGGTTTCTGCTACCTTTCCGCGGGCTTCGGTTTCCAACACGACAATTGCTTTTACTCTTTCACCCACCTCCGGATCTGGTACGCCGATGACCCCGGCTTCTTTGACCTGCGGGTGACTGCACAGCACTTCTTCTACCTCGCGGGCAAAGACAGCCAGTCCTTTGTATTTAATCATATCCCGCTTTCTATCATAGAAGAAGAAGTATCCTTCCTCATCCATTCTCGCCAGGTCGCCGGTCCGCAGCCAGCGTTCTCCATCGACTTTCATAAACATTTTTTCGGTTTCTTCCGGATTTTTCCAGTATCCTTTCATTATCTGGGGACCTTTGACTACCATTTCGCCTGTTTCACCTACTGGCAGAAATTCGTCTTTATCCGGAGCCGCTATCCCGGCAATAGTGTTCGGTAAAGGAATTCCAAAACTACCGACTTTCGGTCTTCCATACGGACTAAGAATACCCACTGAACTGGTTTCAGTCATACCCCAGCCTTCATGAATCTTCGTACCGGTGCGTTTTTCCCATCCTTTGGCGGTATCTTCGAGCAATGCATCTGCGCCCGAGACCAGCACCTTCATACGCTTCCAATTGACTCTATCAGTGCGCGCATAATCTCGAAGCGCTTCGTAAAGCGAGGGCACACTATAAAAAAGTGTAGCCTTATTACTTTCGATTGCATTTAATATATCATCGAGGTCCGGGGTAGTGAAGATAACAAGTGTGTAACCTTGTGAAATACCTCCAAGCATGACCACGGACTGTCCATAGATATGGTAGAAGGGCAAATAGGCAAGAATGACTTCTTTACCGGGTTGAACGATATTTCCCCAGTAAACGCTGCCCAGGTGTTGAGCAGCGACGAGATTACGGTGCGTGATCATAGCCCCTTTAGGGAGACCGGTCGTCCCACCGGTATAAGGAAGCGTTACAAGGTCCTCGTTAATATCGAATTTGATAGTTGGTGGTTTGGCGGGATATTTGGCAATCAACTCCTGCATACTATAAAAGCCTTCACGCTTAAATAATTCCGGTGATGGAGCAGACATCTTTTGATATACCGCCCTCAAAACACTGCTTCCGAGAAATTTCTTCATCGCCGGCAAATATTCGGTGATACTGGTAAGAATGACCTTATCCAGTTTTACCTCGGCTTTATCAACATGGTCAAAGAGAATGTCCTGGCAAATGAGGTATTTTGCGCCACTATCTAACAGCTGGTGCTTAATTTCCGGACTTACATAGACAGGACTGATAGCGGTAACTGTAGCACCTGCTTTTAACGCAGCAAAATAGGCAATAATAAACTGGGGTGAGTTGAGCAGGAGAAGCGCCAACCGTTCTCCTTTCTTTACTCCGAGATCGGCGAGGGCGGTCGCCAACCTGTCGGTATGGTCGCGCAATTCTTTGTAGGACATTTTCCTTCCGTAAAAAATTAACGCGGTCTTGTCTTTCCACTTATCCGTAGATTCATCGAACAACTCCACCACGGATTTTTCCGGGATAGGAACATCCGCAGGAACATCTTTCAGGTAGAACTTCAACCACGGACGAGCCTCATACGCTTCCTTAAAAGACATAGAGCACCTCCTGTAAATCTTCTGACAAGATTATATACCACTTGCTAGATATGTCAATCTACTAAAGTTAAAATCCTGTTGTTAAGCTTGACACATGACCTTTGATGCCTGATAATTACAGGAATTTGAGATTGCGATAATTAAATCAGGAGTGATATGGAAGAAATTCTCGCTGAAACCACTGCCGGAAGAATCTGCGGTATGACCGAACGAGGCGTTTTCGCATTTAAGGGCATGCCTTATGGGGCGCCAACCGGAGGAAACCGGCGTTTCCTGGCCCCGATACCTCCAGAACCATGGGTTGGAATCCGATATGCCGGCGACTTCGGTCCAATCTGCTACCAAACAGGTTTTCTGGTTGACGAAAGTCGGAATTATGGGAACGCCCGGACCGAAGGACATATCAGATACCTGCCGCAAAGTGAAAATTGCCTGGTCTTAAATGTATGGACGCCGGGTTTGAATGACGGCGGCAAACGTCCAGTAATGGTATGGCTGCACGGGCGCGGTCATTACGCAGGAGCCGCGTCTGAGACGATGTACAACGGCACTAACCTGGCGAAACGCGGCAATATCGTGGTCGTTTCGATTAATCACCGCCTTAACGTTTTCGGCTACCTTTATCTTGACGAAATTGCTGGCCAAGAGTTTAAAGGTTCGGGCAATGCCGGCGAATTGGATATTGTACTCGCCTTAAAATGGATTAAGGACAACATTAACTATTTCGGCGGCGACCCGGCTAACGTGACCATATTCGGCCAATCCGGCGGTGGAGGCAAAGTCTGTAATTTAATGGCGATGCCTGTAGCAAAAGGTCTGTTTAATCGCGCAATTGTTCAAAGCGGTCCTGCAATCAGAGGTGTCGAAGCCAAGGATGCTACCGACTTTGCTGAACGATTGCTCGCAAAACTTGAGATCAAGGTTAATGAAATTGCGAAGCTGCAGCAGGTACCGGCGCAGCAGTTATTATTTACCGCCGATAGAGTATTTGATAAACCCAGGGTAAATCTTACCGGTCGAGTAATGAACGACCTCATGCGGCTGCAGCCGGTAGTCGATGGAAATTACTTACCTTCTCATCCATTCGAACCTGTCGCTGCACCAACTGCAGCAGATATTCCCCTGATGATTGGCACCGTACGTGATGAAAATACAACCTACCTGGTAGCAGACCCGCGGCGCCGCAGGCTGTCAGAGGAGGAATTACGTAAACGTTTGACTCCTATGTTGGGTGATAAATTAGATCATGTACTCGGCGTTTATAAGAAGACACGTCCAAACGACACGCCGTGGGACCTGTATTGCGGGATTTCCAGCGAGGCATTCCGCAGAACGACGATACAGCTCGCACAGCGTAAAGTGCAGGGCGGGAATGCCCCGGTCTACATGTATTTATTTACTTATCTTTCAGATTTCCTCGGAGGACTGTTCAAAGCCGGCCACGGCACGGAGATAGCTTTCGTATTCGACAATACAGATGATGTACCGTTAGCAGGAGGGAAACCCGATAAACACCAGGTAGCAAATGCCATGAGTGAAGCGTGGATTGCTTTCGCCCGCAATGGGAATCCGAATCATCCAGATATCCCGAAATGGGAGCCTTACACGCTGGATAAACGCAACACTATGTTGTTTAATGCACAGAGCCGCCTGGAAGTCGATCCTGCCCGGGAAGAACTTGATGCATGGGAAGGAATGCAGGTACGCAGATAGAATTAATATCAGGAGAAACGAACGATGAGCGAAATTATTGTCAACACAACTGCAGGGAAAATACGTGGTGCCAGCGAAAACGGAGTCCTGGTCTTTAAAGGTATTCCTTATGGCGCACCGCCTGTTGGCAACAGACGTTTTATGCCGCCAAAACCCCCGGAGCCATGGACTGGTGTGCGCGATACTCTTCAATTCGGACCAACTTGTCCGCAAGGTCGCGAATCGGAAAACGAGCAGAGCCCCCTCAACACACCTGCGATTCCGCAGCGTGAAGATTGCCTCGTCCTCAATGTCTGGACTAGAGCAGTCGGAAACAGCGGCAAACGTCCGGTAATGGTCTGGCTTCATGGAGGAGGTTTTACGACCGGAAACGGGTCATCGGCTTTATACCATGGTACTGGACTGGTAAAACGCGGTGATGTAGTCGTGGTAACAATTAACCACCGTTTAAATGTTTTTGGCTTCTTGCACCTCGGGGATATAGCCGGCGAAGCGTTTTCAGGTTCCGGCATGGTAGGGATGATGGATATCGTCCTGGCTCTCCAATGGGTGCAAGACAACATCTCCGCTTTTGGCGGTGATCCCGGGAACGTATTAATTTTCGGCGAGTCGGGCGGGGGCAGAAAAGTCAGTCTTTTACTTACAATGCCTTCAGCCAAAGGATTGTTCCACAAAGGCGTTATCGAGAGCAGCCCCTGTTTACGCGCTCAGGAGCGGAAAACCGCCACCGAAGCTGCTGAACGTCTGTTGGCAAAATTGGAGATAAAACCAAATGAAATTGATAAACTACAGAACATACCGACAAAACAACTCCTGGAAACCGTAATGACAATGCCGCCGCTCAGACCAGGCCGTCCGGAGGGCAGAGCCGCAGGCAGCTTGATGAGCTTCTCACCGGTCTTGGACGGTCATTTCCTGCCTGCGCATCCTTTCTTACCCGCAGCCTCGCCTGCTTTAAATGACGTGCCGATTATGATCGGGACTAATCGGGACGAGATGGCACTTTTCCTGGCAGGTGACCCCAGGAGACGCCGCCTTACCGATGCTGAGTTGGTCGAACGATTAACTCCCAGACTCGGAGAGAACCGCGACAGGATCATCGAAACCTACCGGAAGACGCGTCCCAAGGATACGCCATGGGATCTACTCATCGGTATTATGAGCGAGGACCGACGCATCGGATGTATCAGGCTGGTAGAAAGCAAGTTAAAGGCTGGCAAAGCTCCTGTGTTTATGTACCTCTTTACGTGGCAATCCGACTATAAAGGGTACTTATTAAAGGCGGCGCACGGAATGGAAATACCCTTTGCATTCGATACAACGGAAGCGATGGTCTCAACCGGAGACCGCCCTGACAAGCCTCAGCTGGTCGATTATGTTAGTGGAGCCTGGATAGCTTTCGCACGGAGCAGTAATCCGAGCCATCCCGGCATATCGAAGTGGGAACCTTACACCGCTGAAAAGCGGGCAACAATGATTCTGGATGTGCCGTGCCGTCTTGAGTATGATCCCGCTCGTGAGGAACTGGACGCCTGGAAGGGCATGGATATCATTCCCTAGTAATATTAAAAGCTGATAATGTAAAAATCCGAGGGCAGCGTCATGTAGATACTGCCCTCAATTCTTTTAGAGTAATACGCTTCGTTTTACATCGGACGCAGAGTACCGGCAAACACCTGCCATGCCAATGCTGACTTTGCAACCAGGCTTAAGAGAATATAAGCCCGCTCGCCGAATAAGTAATCTCTCCAGGGTCCTACCTTTTTATATTGAAGCCACATATTCAGAGCAAAGGTAAAGAAAAAGACGAACAGTGTCGGCAATACAAAATAAACAAAGGTAGGGACATTTCCATCTGAAGTAGATAGCGATCCGAAGAAATAAATCGCGAGTGCGATCCACGGTGCGATGCCGGCAATAGAGCCGATTGTGAAAGATGTCCAATCGGTTTTAGGAGTGGTCTGGTTGTGGACCTCCATTAAGAGACCGCACAGGTTCATGACTCCGGTCAAGACGAAAGCCATCAAGAGGCTGGCAATATCGTACATGCCGCAAAGCTGCCCGATAAGCACAATCATCACAGATGCACTGAGGGAATACTCGAACCAGCGGGCGTAGTTGATACCCTTTTTTAGATTCCTGATATACCAATCAAAAACGTTTGTGAAACTTATCGTGTAGTGTGCAATTGCCGAAAGCAGAAGAAACAAGGCTATTATCGGACCAAGAGGAAGATTGAGAATTGTTTCTGTTATTGGCTTCAAAGTTCTTGTAGCAGTGTCGAAACGAAGGAAGGAAGTGGTCACAGGCAAAGTGTAATCATTACTAACCATGAATATGGCGAGAGCTTGGACAAGATGAAAGGTTCCCATGACGATGTTGTAAAGTCGCAAGCGCCTGAAACGCGCTTCACTATCCATATGCACCTCCGATACATACTATTTGTCCAATTATTATGTAACGTACAGCGGATGTCAACAGATGTTTTACAGGTGGAGTCTCATCTATAGGTTGGTGTTACTTTCCCAACTCTGATAAGAGAAAATGATGGGGAGTAGAAAAAGAACCTGAATTACGACTGAAGCACCTTGCTCAAGAACAGCTTTGTCCGTTCATGCTTGGGGGAAGTAAAGAGGACATCCGGCGGCGCTTCTTCGAGTATTTGCCCTTCGTCCATGAAAATGATACGGTTGGCTGCAGCACGGGCAAACCCCATCTCATGAGAAACCACCACCATCGTCATACCTTCTTTGGCGAGTGCCAGCATTACGTCGAGGACTTCTTTAATCATTTCAGGGTCGAGCGCACTGGTCGGTTCATCGAACAGCATAATCCGCGGATTCATCGCCAGGGCACGGGCAATCGCTACCCTCTGCTGCTGCCCCCCGCTAAGATGGGAAGGGTAAGCGTGGGCTTTTTCAGGAATTCCTACCTTTTTCAAGAGATCAAGCGCAATTTGCCTGGACTCTTCTTTCTTCCTCCGGCGAACTACCTTTTGGGCAAGCACAAGGTTGTCCAATACTGTCAGGTGAGCAAAGAGATTAAATGATTGAAATACCATCCCGATTTCTTGACGCACGGCATTGATGTTCTGTGCGCTATCAAGACAGATTCCATCTACGGTTACTTTACCGCTGGTGCATTGTTCCAGTTGATTAATACACCGCAATAAGGTTGATTTGCCCGAACCAGATGGTCCGACAATAACCAGGACCTCGCCTTTTTGTATACGCAAATTAACACCGCGCAGGGCATGTACCCTGCCAAACCGTTTATGAACATCTTCTAAATGGATAATCGATTCCATGTTATCTTTCAAATTTTGTGCGCCGCTCAATCCAGTTAACGATACGCGCCGAAAACAGTGTCATTACTAAATATAATAGCGCTATCATCGTCCAGACCTCAATCGGATTGAAATTTACCGCCATAAACTCTCTGCCACGGCGTGTTAAATCAGCAAGCGCAACAGCGCTAACCAAGGAAGAATCCTTCAACAAAGAGATAAACTCATTACCCACCGGCGGCAAAATTACCCTGATAGCCTGTGGTAAAATCACGTGGCGCATTGCCTGGAAATAACTCATACCTAAACTACGGGCGGCTTCCATTTGCCCTTTGGGGATGCTCTGGATACCGGCGCGAAATATTTCGCTCATGTAAGCGCCATAACAAAATGTAAAGCCAAAAATAGCCAGAACAATAGCATTTGCCCGATAATTTGCAATAAATGATATCCCGGTCCACCTGCCAATTTGTTGTATTACTACCGGGAAAGCGAAATACCACCAGATTAATTGCACCAGTAAAGGGACACCGCGCACAAGTTCGACATAAAGCGTGGTGATGAGATTAACAGCTCTGTTTTTTGAAATCCGGCCTAAGCCGCCAAGCATGCCCACAAATAGCATGATGATAAAGGAAACAACGGTAATTAATACGGTAATAGTTATACCATCGCGGACGAAGAGAATTATACGCCAGTAGGGATCGGGCATGGTCACAGCAAGAATAATAATAACGCCAACAACCAGGGCTACTAGCCACCACCAGACATCAATACGGTTTTGTGGCTCGGCACCGGGAATATGCGCCAATTCCTGGTCATCGATTTTAGGTTCGCGCCTCGTGAACATAGGCCACTCTGAATAAATGAGTTTGAGAGAGGGACTCAATCCCTCTCTCGTTTAATGGTTCCTATTTATGACAAATTGTTTAAGCCAGAAACGGGGCTAATGGTTCGACTATTTCTGAAGCCATTTCTTGGACAGTGTTTCTATAATACCTTCGTCCATAACTTTTTTCAGACCATCATTTATCTTTTTAAGTAGGGCTTCCTTGCCTTTTGCAACTGCAATTCCGTAGTGTTCGGCACTGAAAACGTCACCGGCAGTCTTGAGTTTGGTGGAATTCTTCCCGACATAGCTCAATACCAACGGATTGTCAGCTACGACAGCATCTACCTGACCGTTCATCAGGTCCTGGAAAGCCAAACCAATATCATCATACGGCTTGGACGTAGCACCCTGGATGTTGTCCACCTCTATATTTCCGGTTGTACCCAGCTGGACACCAACCTTTTTACCTGCCAAATCGGCTTTACTTTTAATGGTGGTATTATCGATACGCACTGCGATGAGTTGTCCTGCCGCAAAATATGGAGTGGAGAATAACATCTCTTTCTCGCGTTCGGGGAGAATACTAATTGACGAAATAGCCGCGTCGTATGTCCCCTGCGCCATACCGGCAAGTAACGGGTCCCAGGCGACATTAACATACTCTACATCCAGATTAGCTTTCTCTGCGATGGCATTGAACAGGTCGATATCAAATCCTTCAATTTCTTTGGTCTGCTCATTAACGTATTCGAACGGCGGCCAGGTCGCATCCGTGGCAACTCTAATTTTGGTAGATTCTGAGGTGCACCCTCCTAATACCAGACTAGATACAAGCAAACCAACTATCGACAGCCACAGTAGTTTTTTCATTATTCCTCCTTACTCAGTCAGCTCAAAATCAGAAACAATCATAGCACGGAAAAATAATTTTGGGAAGTTGTTTTATTTTGCAGTACTACTTGTATATGGTGTCAAATGATATTCATACATAGCTTATTATTTGAAGACGTATAGAGCAAATACACAACGACCCTCACCCTGCCCTCTCCCTTAAGAAATCAGGGAGAGGGGAATATATTCTTAGAGGACTGCGTCCTCTAACACAGCCTGCTTCTTATCCTCTATATTAATGTAAGTAGGGGGGCTGCGCCCTCTTTCTCACTTCTGCGTTTATACACTTTTCTGTTATTGGTAAGTTTTGTCTGATAAGGTTTGACTTATCGATGTCGGGCGTGTTACGAATATAGCTACAAATTAAACCTCAAAAGTGAAAAGTCAAAACTCAAAACCAGAGCTAAAAACTTATAACCAACCTGGGACATCCTCCTGGAATTTGAAATTTGAGCTAAACAAATGAACGATACTATAGAAACAGCGGTACAGGAATTAAAGAGAAATGGATTCAAGGCAAAAGTTGTTGCCGCATCCCACCTGCCTGACATACGCGAAGATATCGAGAAATTGTTGAGACAGGGATTAATTAACAAGAGAATCAACGAGTTTTACTTACGTTTCCAATATAAAATCCCCACCGATCTGCCCCAGGCTGTCAGCATCATTGTCGTTGCCGCTCCTCAACCTATCACCCGTACCCGCTTCAAGTTCCACGGTCAGACTTACGATGCAGATGTGCCGCCAACCTATATAAGAAACGCAGATGATGCACGGGTAAAGGACATCCTGACATCTGCATTGGGACCAGCTGGCTGCGGGATGTCCAGAGCACGACTTCCGCTCAAAACACTCGCGGTGCGAAGCGGTCTTGCGCAGTATGGCAGAAACAATATCACTTATGTACCCGGTTTCGGCAGCTTCTTCCGGCTGGCTGCTTATAATACTGACTGTCCAACGGAAAGAGACAACTGGCAGGAACTCAAAGTGATGAAAGCCTGTGAAAATTGCTTCAAGTGCCTTGAGAACTGTCCAACCCAGTGTATTTCTGCTAACCGCTTTCTGGTGCACGCTGAGAATTGTCTTACCTGGCTCAATGAAATTACCGATGATTTCCCTGACTGGGTGCACCCCGAGTGGCATAACGCGGTAATCGGTTGCATGAGCTGCCAGGAAGTCTGCACGGCTGATAAAAAACAAATTGGAAAGGTAAATGCCGGACCCGAATTTTCTGAAGAAGAAACCGATCTTATCTTGAACAAAACAGCGCTTGAGAAACTGCCTGAATCAACAAGAATAAAGCTTCTATCAATTTCCGCGGACGACTGGTACGACGTTTTCGCAAGGAATTTGAAGGTACTAATGCGAAATTACTAAATCCTGGTTACTGCTAAACGTTGGCTGCAATTTATTTTGGCATTCCTTTCGTTTTAATATGTACTCAGGCTTTTCAAAGTACTACTTGCATTTGATGTAAAGTGATATTGATAAATAGCTTTCTTTTTTAATATACGGATCGGATGCACAACAAACCTCACTTCTTCAGCTAGCTCAGGACAGTCCTACGTCTACCCTTTGAAAAACACGAGGCTTTTATCTTGGGTGATACTGGAACGGATTTAAATGAAAGTATACATAATCCCAATGGTTAGCGGTCACAACGACCTATCCCTGTATCCCTTCCCTTAGTGGACAGGGAAGGGATACTTCATGTAAGGGTGGCTGCGCCACCCTTGCCACTCTTCCTTTATTCACTTTTCCTGGTACTAGGGGGAATTCACTTTTGTCGGACTGTGACCTAACCCCCTCACCCCTTTACATGTTGGTTTCGAATTTTTGTTAGCTAAACCACATGTACTTTGACGAGGTTCGTACTTCCGGAGACCAACATCGGCCACCCGGCCGTAATTACCAATCTGTCTCCTTTAGTTACCAGACCCAGGTCTGTGGCGACATCTACTGCCAGGTCAAACACCTTCTCAATTATGGATGGCTTCTCGCGCTTTTCGGCATGTACTCCCCAAACCACCGACATTCGCCTCACGGTTGTATCAAAAGGAGTAATCGCTATTATGGGCTGGATGGGTCGATATTTTGAGACACGCAAGGCAGTTGCTCCGCTTGAAGTGAAAGCAACGATTGCCTTGGCGCCGATCTGCTGTGCTACGAGACAAGCAGCTCGAGCGGCAGCATCATTCACCTCGGGTAAACTAGCAAGGTAAGCTGAACGTAATCTTTCTTCATATGGATAGGCAGTTTCAGCTTCGGCAGCTATCCTGGCCATCATTCCCACAGCCGCTACCGGGTAATCTCCAACAGCGCTCTCTTCTGATAACATGAGCGCATCGGTCCCATCGAGCACTGCGTTGGCAATATCCGCCGCTTCGGCGCGGGTAGGATGAACCGATTTAACCATCGACTCCAACATTTGTGTGGCTGTAATAACAGGCTTACCCCGTTGGTTTGCTGCTTTTACGAGTCTTTTCTGGGCAAGAGGCACTTTTTCGATGCTGATTTGAATCGCCAGGTCGCCGCGCGCCACCATAATACCGTCGGCTATATCGAGAATCGCTTCGCTATCCGCCAAGGCCGAGGTCTGCTCGATCTTTACGACCAGTGGTACTGAATATTCAATCTCAGTTAATAATCTGCGAACCTGGTTAACCTGTTCCGCGTTTGAAATAAAAGACAACGCAATAAAATCAACATTTTGCGAGTTGGCAAATTCAAGGTGCTTTTGAAACGCCTCTCTTATGGTAGCTGTTGGATACTTCTTTAAACCAGGACAGTCGAGCAGGACGCCGGTACGCAGTCCAAGGTCATTACTCAGCCGGCGTACTAGTGAAATCGTTTGGCTATGTTCTTCAAGCGTGCCGTAATTCAAATTGAGGCGGGCAATGTCCATCCCGGCTTTCAGCATTTCGCTAATTACATGCTCGGACTGGCTCGCCGGACCCAAAGTGCAGACGATTTTTACATGCCGTTTTAATCTCTGGTCGTTCATCTTAGCTTCATCATACACACACTCATGTAGACAAACAACTGGGGTAAATACTATATTATGGTAAAATACCTGGATACAGAAAAAACAGTATTAATGAAAAACGTAAACAATCTCTCCGGGCTTATTGAGAAAAACCTCCCTGAGGACGTAAAAGCTCTGGTTGATAAAGTAGTCACTGCTGCATCGCGGAGTGATAAACGAATTTACCTCGTGGGCGGCATCGTTAGAGACATACTGCTCGGGAAGCCGAACCTCGATCTAGATTTTGTGGTTGAAGGTGATGCCATCGGTCTGGCAATGGACATCGTAAAACAAACTGGCGGGAAATTGACCACTCACGCGCGATTTAACACTGCCAAAATAAAACTGGAACGATGGAACATTGATTTGGCAACTGCCCGCAGCGAAACCTACGCCAGGCCGGGTGCATTACCAACCATTAAGCCCGGCTCCATTGAAGAAGACCTTTTTAGACGTGACTTCACTATCAATTCCATGGCAATCCGATTAACACCCCAGAATAAATACGGCGAGTTAATAGATCCATACAACGGTTATACAGATCTTCGACACAAACTCATCCGAATACTGCATGAAAAAAGCTTTATCGATGATGCCACCCGCATCTGGCGCGCGATCCGCTATGAACAGCGACTGGATTTTCACATCGAACCAACAACACTTCGGCTGATCGAGAGAGATATCTCTATGCTCACCACGATCAGCGGCGACCGCATCCGCCACGAGTTAGAGTTAGTTTTGAAAGAAGAATATCCCGAAAAAATGCTGCAGAGAGCGTGGGTATTAAAAGCACTTGGCAAAATTCATCATGGGTTAAGAGGCGATGTATGGCTAACCGAAAAATTCTCGTCGGCTAGAGCTATTTCGTATATCGAACAGGAGATTTCTCGACTTTACATGGCGTTGCTCGCATACCGCCTAACCGAGAATGAAATTGAAGAATTAGTATCCTTTTTACGCCCGGATAGACGGACCGCAATTATCCTATGTGACAGCAGCCAACTAAAATCTAATATTAAGGAATTAATTCGAAAAGAAGAACCGGCGCATTTATATTCCAAGCTTCACGGGTATCATCAGACCGCCCTCTTGGCTAACTATATTGCTGCTGATTCCATAAAAGCGAAGAGGGCAATAAAACTTTACCTGGATAAACTTCGCCATGTGAAGACCGCGCTTACAGGTAATGACCTGCGATTACTCGGAATACCGAAAGGCGAGACGATCCAGGAAGTACTTCTACTTCTGCATAATGCCCGCCTGAATGGCGATATCAAGACCCGCCGAGAAGAAGAAATGCTGGTGCGTGAATGGTTAGCAGGCCAGCACTCTAACCTCATCAAGAATTAATTTTTCGTCTAACAAACGCCCCTGCTCGTTAATGGTGCCAGTTGCAGGCTTATTCTATTTTCTTGAACTTCTTCCCCAGTGTTGCGCATATCGGGCATTTGTCCGGGGCTTGCCCCAGCACAGTATTACCGCACAGCGGACACACGTAATACGAAGCATTCGATATCGACTGCTTCTCCTTGACTGCTTTCAACATCTCCTGGAAAAGATTGTAATGGATTTGTTCTACCGTGTTCGCCCACTCGAAACTGGTTTGAGCTTTATCTGCCTGCTCTTCAATTGCCTGGTCGATCATCGAAGGATACATCCGGGTGAATTCCTGGTGTTCGCCAATCACGGCTGCGGAAAGATTATCGACACTCGACCCAATGCCCGTCATGGCGTTGAAATGGTTATAAGCATGGACTGTCTCGGCTTCGGCGGCGGCTCTAAACAATCTGGCTACCTGGGGTAGTCCTTCTTTATCCGCTTTATCCCCAAAAAACAGGTAACGTCGGTTAGCCTGGCTTTCTCCTGCAAATGCTTGCCGTAAATTTGCTTCGGTCTTTTCACCCATATTTTCCCTCCACTTAATGTATTAGATCGATTTATTATAAAGGCTTCAGTTTTTACTTACCAGTGACCTTAGTCACACCTCGCCATAGGTCTCGACAAGGTAAGTTTCCATACCCTGGTTTTTCAACCGTGTAGCCAGGTCTTCTGCTATTGCCTTATCTTTGATTAACGTAAATAACGAAGGTCCTGAACCAGCTAAATGAACATTTGGAGCACCGATTTTCTTGATATGATCGCGGTATTTTACCAGCTCGGAACTCCGTTTTAAAAACACGTTCTCAAAGACATTGTATAAACGTTCTGGCTCCAGCTCTTTTCCGGATTTCAAATCATCAATCAATTTGCCGGTAATTTGTCCATCGGTGAAATGAGATTGACTCAGGCTCGAATATGCGGCTGCGGTTTTCCCCGGTAGATGAGGAACAGAAGGATTCACCAAAACGAAGTAGTGATGTGACAGCAATGGCAGCGGTGTAATCTTATCACCGCGTCCCTCCATCAATGCTGTGCCTCCAATTAAAAAGAAAGATACGTCTGAACCGAGAAGAGACGCAAGTTCCAACAATCGTGTCCGTGTTAACCCCAGTCGCCAGAGTTCATTAAGTCCGCGTAAAATAGCTGCCGCGTCACTGCTATCGCCGCCCAGTCCCGCCATTAGCGGAATGTGTTTTTTTACATCAATTACCGCCCCACCCTTATGGCCACAGGTATTTATTAATAAATCGACTGCTTTAGAGACCAGGCTTTGCTGCGCCGACCAACCAGGCAGCGTGCACCTGATTACGACATTTTCCGCGTTGGAGAATCGAAAAATATCGCAGAGACTAATTGCCTGGACCACACTGCGGATTTCGTGAAACCCATCGGGGCGTTTCCCCAGCACTTCGAGTGTAAGGTTAATCTTGGCAGGGGCTTCAATAGTCAACATGCCTGCTCTCCAGAAAAACCTCAGTCAAACAACCCCACTCCGCTATCGTGAGTGTCTCGGCACGACGTTTCGGATCAATTCCTGCTCGAGCAAGCAGCGGCAGGATTTCGGTCTTAGGAAGATCCAGAGCATGGGCAAGTGAATTAACCAACTGCTTCCGGTTGGCACTGAACCCGGCTTTGACGACCCTGAAAAATTCTTTTAAATCTGCTTTCACTTCAGGTTCCGGATGTACATCAATCTTAAGAATCGCCGAATCGACCTTCGGAGCAGGATAAAAAGCGCGAGCCGGGACTTTAGCGGTTATTTTCGGTTCGCTGTATACCTGGACGCTAACGCTTAACAGACTCATTTCACCGGGTTTCGCGGTAATTTGCTTTGCTACTTCTTTTTGTACCATCAAGACCATTCGGCTGGGCTTCACCGAAGCTTCCAGGAAATGGCGGATAACAGCCCCTGTTATGTAATAAGGTATGTTCGCCACCACCTTGTAATCAGAAACGCCAGACGGTAGAAACTGTGATGGGTCAGTTTTTAACACGTCTTCAGTGATGACAGTTAGATTTCTATTGGCGCTAAATTTTTTCTTCAGAAATTCAGCAAAATGTTCGTCGAGCTCCACAGCGATCACCTTCTCTGCACTTTTCACGAGTTCTTCAGTGAGGACGCCAGCGCCCGGCCCAACCTCGACTACAATATCTTGTGGAGACAATTCTGCGGCAGCTAGGATTTGCTTAATAACGCCGCCGTCCACCAGAAAATGCTGCGCCAGTCCTTTGCGAGGATGGAGATCAAAAGTCTTTAATAGTTTCTTAGTGCGGGTAAGAAGCGATTCCGTCTGCGCCGTCATTCGATAGAACTCAACTTCTGTTTTATCTCAGGGATCGCCTTTTGAGTCATAAGTACGCCCAACTTGAAACATTCTTCCGCTCGCTGGAAATCCGTGAAAGCAATGCCTCCCAAGTCAGGTTCGATCACTACATCAGCTTCCTTAAGAGATGTCCCAATTGCACGATAACTCATAATATAAACTGTCTTTGTCATGATCGAAAAAATAGTATGCTCGCGGACTTTTTTCTTATTTGGCTCTTCTACCGTATCGACGGTATCGTGCAGGACATTAACCGCGATGATGAAATCGGCACCCATTTGTTTCAATACGCTGACTGGTACAGGATTGGAGACACCCCCATCAACCAGGTATCTTCCCTGCCATGGATTTATAGAAAGCGCGATGGGGACTGTGGCGCTAGCCCTCACCGCATCCCAGACAAGACCTTTATCAAGAATAATTTCTTCACCGTTATCGATATCAACCGCGACGCAGGAAAATGGGATTTTCAAGTCCTCGAAGCGTACCCCTCCAATCACTCCCTTCAACTTATCTTCGACCCATTTCCAGCGCAGGATACCTGTCCTCGGGATGGTGAGGTCGGTAAAAAAACGGATGCGGTGTTTACCTGTCTCCACTGCAAGGTTTTTAATCAAATCAATGTCTTGAGTATACGCATAAAAAGCGCCAATGATCGCCCCCATACTGGTGCCGGCGATCATATCGATAGGAATGCCCTCTTCTTGCAGCGTCTTTAATACTCCGATGTGCGCCAGTCCACGTGCAGCCCCACCACCCAATGCCAACCCAACCTTTTTAGGAGTCTCAATCATTAGCTTCACACCTTAGGAGGACAACATCGACGATTGTCTACCCCTCACCTTTGATCCCCGTATCATCCCGTATCAAGTACGGGACAAGCGTACGGGACAGGCGTACGGGGCAAGCTCTCTCCCACAAGGGGCGAGGAAAAATATAAATTTTCAGGCTTAATCGAACAGCTCCTCAATATCTTTTTCAGCCCGCTTTTTAGAATCCCTTCCGCTGGAAAACTCTTTATATGAAGCTTCGGAACCCCATTCGCGGGTCTTGATAGGCACCGGCATAGGAACGGCATGTCCAAAAATTAAAGCCTGCTGCTTGGGCGCCAGCCTGGCCAGTACAGTCTTCAACTCATTTTTGCCGGATACACCAGCCAGTACAGAATCGATATCTTTCTCGTTGTCGAGTAGACAGGTTATCTTGGTACCCAACTGCGACATAACTTCTTCATCGATTGCGCTGGGACGCTGGTCGATAACAAGCAAGGTCACATTGTATTTACGCATCTCGCGGGCAATAGTCCCGAAAATCGTATAATTCGCGACTTCGCGGTTAAGGAATTTATGGGCTTCTTCAATCGTAATGATGAGAGGCATAGGGGACGCAAGGTTAGCTGCCATCGAAGCCTCGGTTTTCTCCTGGTATCTCGAATATATGCGACGGGCAAGCATATTGGCTACCAAAACATAGGCAGTCATGTCGCGGTGCCGTCCGAATTCAAGTACTACATTTATACCTCGGTCCAGGTATTCAAGGATACTTTTGACGGCATCAACAGGAGCATGCGGTACGATAAAAGGCAGACGCCGGATCGTTGATAGTCCGCGCCTAAGGTTTTGGAATGTACTCTCGTGAATGTTCATCTGCTGCAGCAGGTTTTTCGTTTCCTCAGAGTCTGAGAGGTCGAGCGACTTCTGCATCCAGTCTCTTCCAAAGCGCCGTCTCAGCTGGTAAACTGCTTCAGTCGCCGGCTCGGTAAGGTTCAAGGTCTGCTTGAGTAAAGCGATGTCTTCAGGCTCAATTTCATCAAACCCGATGCGCACCGTGAAATCCGTGCTGACGCCGCGCCGCCGCGAATTTTCTTCGTCCAGCGTAAAGACCGAAACCTTCTCCGGGAAAAGCTGTTTCAATGCCTTCACCTTGCGCCCGGCGCTTTCGCTGCTCCCCTCCCATCCATATTCATTGTGCATATCAAAGATAAGGTTGACTGCTTTGCTTTTTTGAAGCATTCCGATCAGGAGCAACCGCGTCAGGAATGTTTTTCCCGTACCGCTCTTCCCGAAGATTCCGTTGCTCCGCTTTGCCAGTTCTTCGAGGTTGAGACATAGCTTTGTTTCCATATCCAGCGGATTGCCAATCCAGAACCTCTGTTCATCTTCCTGTCCAAATACCAGGTCCATATCCTGTTCGGATGCAAGTTTGACTCTTGAAAAATGACTCGGGACCGTTTTCACAGGCTGTGGTCCTTCAACGATACTGACAGCATCACCGCCAATAGTCAGCATAGGCAGGACATGAAGCGTGCCGAAAGTCGCTGTACCATCGAGGACTTCGGCCGTAAATCGATCGGAGGTATCCGGCGGCGTTTGCATAATCGCTTCATCGGTTACCCCAAGACTAATGTCCGTTATCATTCCGAAGAACCGGCGCTTCTTACCCTCAATCGTTACGTAGCGTCCGACTACCATATCCTCAACACTGGATTGAGTGTCTAAGCGCACTTCTACGCCTTTCTCGACAGAACCGGAGACGACAATCCCCATGGTCTTTGATTCAATATCAGTCAAAATCTTGCTCCATTAACCCAGGCTCTGAATAAAATGCCCGGAAGCCCTGGCTGGTCATTTTTGAATCCTTATTCGTCCCAGTATTGCCCGCAGGCGCTGGTAATCCCCGCCCAGCATTGAAGTAAGTGACTTTCCTGCGGCAACGAGGAAAGCCTGCGGATCATCCTGTACCCGGCTCATCTCTCTTAAGACAGCGGCTACGAGTTCCTCAGCGGGCACTGTCATATTTTCAATCGTTAGTATTCCCAAAAAATCTAGCGACTGGCTGAACGTTTTTATCTCATCGGCATCGCACGTGTGTACGAATGCATGAATACGAGGTGGTTTAGGAGGAAGGTACTGATAAATTTTTCCGCCCGATTGGTACCCGACGTTGACCACGTTAAACTCGCTTCGTAGAAGTTTCAATAGCTGCGGATTTGTTTCATATACAGTTTCTTGAGACGGCGCATCTTTACCGCGTGCTATTGGACGCCGGCCTGGTTCGATGCTCGATGTTCCCGCTTGGCAGACAATACCAAAAATCTCAGAATCAAGCTCAACCACCTTTACCAGGCTGCCAAAAACAGGCAGCTCGTAAAGCTCATACGCTTCGGCGATAAAACCGGTAGTGGTCGATTCAATTACTTCGCCAATCTTTACCATAACAATTCCAAAAATCTAATATCTAATATCTAATATCTAATACCTAATATCTAATTTCTAAACTTCTCTGTTGCTTGCAGCTTTGTAACGATTGCTCCGAATATTTTTGTTAACTCGTTGGCCTCTTGCAGCAACATGTTGCGCTTATCATTTAAAACATCACTCACAAGTATCAATTTTAGCCAATAAGCAGTCTCTTTTGCTTCTTTCCTACATATGCGTAATCGCAAAAGAAAATCCTTTTTCCCTAAAGCTTCATTAGCTTCAATATAATTTGCTCCTACTGAACCTGCTGATCTCACTACTTGCTTAGCTATTTTATTATTTGGTATCGAACGTGGAATTTGTTCAATAAACCCTACTATATCACTCGCGAACTTTAGAGTTCTATCTTCTAAATCAGGTTTCTTAGACGATTTATACGAAGTATCCATCCCGATTTCCCCAGATTCTACATCTGTTAATCTTTACTTGAGTGGCATTCCAGTCACTTGCGGCTGTCATCCGGTCTAAACGGACCTCTTTGTCTAGCAGGTTAATACTTATGAGTGCTTATTCTTTAAAGCGATTCACGGATGTGAATTATTATATCCCTTCTATTCTTGTTTAGATATTCGACATTAGATATTTTTAATTCTTCTATATCCACCTTGTTCTTTTGCTTCGGCTTTTCTCCGACTCAGTGACAGGCAAACGCTCCTCTGCCAGTGATTCATCAACCATGCGCCAGAAGTTATCGCGGTCAGCCCCGGTGACAACGGCTTTTTCATGAGCTTCGCTCAAGGCAATAGGATAACCCTGTCCTCTGCGGCACTGGTCAACTATCAATGAGTGTACAAGGTCGACTTTACTTTTATCTTCAGCCACCCATCGAGGTATCTCCACTCGCCCAATTTCTCCGTTTATCCTCAAGTAGAAAAAATAAACCTGGTGCTTGCCATATCGCCGCTGAATTTTTGACGGACTGATAAAAAGTCCTGACCGTTCTCCCGGCTTCAATAATCGGGCAAACAGCTCGCGGTCAAAGACACCGTTAATCTGAGCGCATTCTCTAGTCATACAGCTCGAACAGCGGTCGCTATCCACTGATTCCCTTGGACAAACTGCAACGCGCAGTAAATTGGTTACATCTGCGCTCCGTGGAAAGCTGATATAACTCGCCACAGCTAACTGTTTGTCCAGTGCTGACCGGCTTATTTCTTCCAGGTAAGTTAAGAATCTCTTTTCAAGTAATGATTCAGCTACAAATTCCGGGTAGGCTTCAAGATTCCAGAGAATCAGGGAACCATCCATCAGCCCCAACGCTGCACACCCGGATGGAAGCACAGCAGCCATTTCCGATAGTCGGCGGCATTCCTCCAGGCTGCGTTTGATACCAAGCAAGTTGCCTTCGATAGGTACTTCGCGCAGACCATCCGGGGAAGCTATCACGAGGTCATCGTCATTTGAATAGATTACCGGCTCGCTATCAAGGGAAGCATCCGGACGGGATCCGTACCGCAGCTCGACCGTTCCGATGTTAATTAGATAGCAGCGAGTCGCATGGTGACGATCGACATCGATGTGAGAACCATCCGTGGCTATCACCGTAAAGTCAGACGGTGTCTCAGGCAGTGGTATATGAAGATCAATTGAGTTCACAGGTTCGGCTACCAGCCATGTTGTTTTGCTCAGGGCAATTTTCTTCTTGAGAGAATCTAATTTATTTGCATGACTAAAAAGAATTTCCAGGGCGCGGTCAATCCGGTCATTTCGCTCCTGGCGATGACTGGCAAATTGAGCTACCATATCTGAAATTTGTTTTACGACCTTTGAGAGATCAAGCGACATAATTCTCCATGATACAAGCTTTCGGCACTCAGCATTCAGCTGTCAGCAAAGGTTTAACTTTTGAGTTTTTATCATATATCCTATTCTAACAGCTTTCCAATCCCATAAAGTAGCGTTACCTATTACGGCTGGGTTACAATCACTTAGAGGTGCCGGGTTGTTACCGATTATCTTAAGCGTGATCGTGATTTCTCTTTCCGGTGTAATGACACCCGGTCCGATGTTCGCTGTCACTGTCGCAAAAAGTTACCGCAGTCCGTGGGCAGGCGTTCAAATTTCACTGGGGCATGCGGTTGTTGAGGTGCCGATCATTCTCTTGATATACTTCGGCTTTTCCCGTTTCTTTGAGAACAATATCGTACAAATAGTCCTGAGTATTATCGGTGGGGCGATGATTATATGGATGGGAATCGGTATGTTTCGGGCGCGCAGAGAAGTTGTTGACAGCGGTAAAGATTTAGCCTACGGAGGAGTTACCGCAGGCATTATCATGAGCATCAGCAACCCATTCTTCCTTCTCTGGTGGGCAACAGTGGGCATTACGCTCGTAATGAAATTCGTTGAATTTGGGACAGTAGGGTTGCCGGTATTTATCCTGACTCACTGGACATGCGACCTTATCTGGTTATCAATAGTTTCCCTGGTTATTTATCGGACGAAGACACTGTGGGGGAAGAAGTTCCAAACAGCAATCTTTGTTTTTTGCAGCTTGTTACTCCTGGGTTTCGGAGCGTGGTTTATCGTTTCGGGGGTTCAACAGATTATTAAGTCTTAAGCTGCATTTCCGCGTAATTCGCATTCGGCAATAATACATACCTGGCAGTCTCCATCGCCGCACGGTTCGACATGGATGATTACACTCGCCTCCGGTAACCGGTCCTTGATGTCTTTTTCCAGATGGTCGCACATAACGTGCGCTTCTTCAACACTGGTATTGCGCGGCATAACGAGATGCAGATCAACAAACCGCTGGCTTCCAGCACGCCGTGTACGTACTTCATGAAAACCTGAAAACTGGCCAAGGTGTTCTTTTATACAATTAAGCAGTATGTCGTGCTCTTCCTTAGGCAAACGCGTATCAGTCAGTTCGGTGAAAGACCGAATGAGAACCTGGTAAGCCGACCTTAAAATTAAAACCGACATAATCAATGCGATAATTGAATCTAAAATTAGTATTTTAGTCAGTTGCACGACAATTAATCCGACCAACACGCCCGCGGCAGAAAAGATGTCAGCGTTAATATTTTTTGCCAGAGCATCAATCATTGTTGAACCGGAGGTTTTTGCTACCTGCTGCAAATGACGTGACAATAAGATACTGGCAATAACCGAAACAACCATGACGTAGATGCCAGGTATTGTAGTTTCAAGAGGAGTGCCGTGAATGATGCGGTCGATAGCCGAGTAGACGATAAAAGCCACAGCCGCCAGAATCAATCCCGCCTGGACGACCGCCGCCACACCTTCTATTTTGCCGTGACCAAAGGGATGTTCTTCATCGGCAGGTTCGCTAGCAAAGCGAACTGCGAGAAAAGCTATACCGATCGCAAACAAATCAAGTAAGCTATCGGTGGCTTGCGCTGTAATACTAATACTTTCAGTGATGATCGAGACAATTATCTTTACAGCAATAAGGAACAGCACGACAAATAGAGCTAAGGTAATTGCTCCTTTTTTACTTGAAAATAATTTCATAATTTTACCCCACAAAAAAGCCACAGGATTGCTAGTCCTGTGGCTTAAACCACTGCATGAGCCCGGCTACAGTAAGCGTTACATTGCTACGCCTGTTCCAGCTTCGTATAGCATATCAAATAATTTTATGTGATGTCAACTAACCTCTCGCTTGAACAACTTTTCCCTGGGTTTGTTTCTTAGATGAAAGACTCCCCCAGTCGTGCTTTTCCCAGACAACCAGTAAAGGCGATGCCACGAATATAGAGGTGAAGGTCCCGAAATAAATACCGACCATGAGCACAACTACCAGGTTTTTAATGGTTGGACCTACGAAAAGCAGCAAGGCAACAAGAACAAATAACACCCCGACGCCGGTGGCAAGTTCACGAGTCATAACTTCCATGAGGCTGTTATTAACAACTTGTCCGAAATCAATCCCGGGGTATTTTTTCTGATTTTCACGGATGCGGTCAAAGACCACGATAGTATCATTTACCGCATATCCGATAACAGTCAAAATACCCGTTACCAGCACCAGATCGATCTCCCAGTTTACTAATTTGCCTAGAATCGAAAATACTCCAAGCACTACTATTACGTCGATAAATAGTGCGGCGACAGCACAGACACCAAAATGGAACGGTTTTGAAGCTTTTCGGAAAGCGAAAGCTATATAAAGCAATATACCGACAGAAGCGACTGCCGTCGCTATCCCAGCCGACTGAGCGGTTTTTCGAGCGACTGTCGGATCGAGACTGATAAATTCTAGCTCGGTTAAATTTCCGAACTTGGCAGTTAAATCTTGCTCTAGAGTCGATTTCTGCTGTGTCGATAACTCAACAGTTCTGATAACAATATCTCCCTGTGCGTCGATTTCGACTGTACCGTTAAATCCGAAACCCGGTAATTCCTTCTCTACATCAGCCGCTGTGATAGGCTGGTCGAACTTGACTGTCAGCAAGGAGCCAGCGGAAAAATCAATCCCTGTTTTCAAACCAAACGCAGCCAGTGAGATAATACCCACTACAACCAGAAGACCCGAAACGATAAAAAACCATAATCGATTACCAACTATATTTATCATGCCAGTTTCCTTCCTGTATAAGGTTTAAACAGCTCAGGCTGCTTGGATAAATCAGTACGCACTACCATTTTTAACATGGTATGGCTGGCGAGCACGGCCGTAAACATGCTGACGATAACACCGATACCAAGTGTTAATGCGAAACCTTTTACGGCTCCTCCGAATGGAGTCACGTCGCCCACCCAGTAAAGCACGACGCAAGCAATAATTGTAGTCACATTACTGTCCCATATTGCCGACCACGCCCGGGCAAAGCCTGATTCCATAGCCGAGCTGACTGTCGTTTTGATTAGCAGCTCTTCTTTCATACGCTCAAAAATAAGAACATTGGCATCAATTGCCATACCCATGGATAATACAAAACCACCGATACCAGCCAGGGTCATCGTTACCGGTATCAACTTGAATATCGCCAGTGTCAAAGTTCCGTAGAAGGCGAGAGAAAAAGCCGCAATGACACCAGGAACTCGATAATACACAATCAGGAAAATCATGACGGCGGCAATGCCTATCATTCCCGCCCTGACACTTAATTCTATAAAATCACTTCCCAGGCTCGGGTTCCTGATCTGCTCTCCCACCAGCTCCAGCGGAACAGGTATACGCCCGGCATTGAGCTGTTTTGAAAGTTCAGTCGCTTCGTTACGGCTCAGACCTGTAATGTCTCCGTTGTCGGAGAGTATTGCCTGTACAATTGGCGCGATAGGCTTACCGTCGTCACCAAGAAGGGGAAGTGCATCTTCACCAGAACCTTCGAAAATCCCTATCGGTTTTTGTAATAATCGCGTCGTAATTTCTTTAAAAAGTACCGCGCCTTCTTCATTCCATTCGAAATACAAATATATATTACCAACACTATCAATTCTTACTTCGGTGTTATTTTTAAACAGGCTGCTGTTCAATATCTTGGTTTCCCCGTTGTAAGTGCCGGTTGCCGGTATCCATTTTTCTTCGGTGACGTTGCCCTGGTCATCAAACGTCTGCACGAATTCTCGGAATTCCAACAAGGCGGTGCGTCCGATACGTTCCATCTGCACGTCTGAAATTCCACCAGGCGGCATGGGTAATTCGACTACTATCTGATCGGTACCCCAAATTTCGATATTTGGTTCTGTCACACCGAGAGGATTAACCCGGTTTGCCACGATCGCGATAACGTCGTTCAAGGTAGATTTTTCTTGACCTTTCTCTACCGACGATAGGTCTGCCTTGTATAAAAGACGCACACCGCCTTTAAGATCAAGACCGTATTGAATGCCAGTCCTGCCCAATCGGGTGCTGTCTATGGGGATAAGTACCCACAGACTAAAAACCAGAATCACAAGAATAATCACGAATACCCAGCTATTTCTTGACATTTACTTCTTTCCTTCTGTCAATACATTATGTATATATTCTAACGCCTGCTCCCTGGTCGTCAACTCTCCAGTTGCATGGGCTTCTCTAACCTTTTCAAGGAGTTCGCCTACCTGCGGCCCCGGTTTCATACCGAAAACTTCCATTATGTCATTACCGTCAATCAGCTTGGACGGCTTAATAATCTTCTCCTGTTTGAAATGCTCTTCTAGAACAAACCGAACGATATCAGTGTGCTGACGCCAGTTTGCCAGTATTAAACCAGGTCCTCTTGTTGCCAGGTGGTCAGCGAGACTCAAGTATAAAGTATCGATCCCTTCACTACCCACGTCCCGAAAATACCGATAGATCGCCCTGTGCGTTGGCGGCTGTCCCATCTGTGTAGGTCTTAAATGATATTTTACCATGTTGGCTGCCAATTTTTTTTCCTTAGACGTAAACTTGAGTCGTTCGAGAATGCGGAAGCTTATTTCGGATCCTTCGTCCGGGTGTCCAAGGAATCTGGTCCTGCCGCCGATATCAGCCTTCGTTTGTGGTTTGGCTATATCATGAAGCAGCGCCGCAATCTTCAGCATGGTACGCCTGTTGCTGCCGCCGGAAACGGGTTCTTCAAAATAATCAGCACATTCATTTGACCAGGGTACGGTTTCAAGAATATCGGTTGACTGCCCCCAGGTTCCCTGTCGCAGCAAGTAGTCAACGGCCCTGACAGTCATCACCGAATGAGTGAAGACATCCCAGTGGTGCTCAACCGGCTGACTAACATTTTTAGTCATCGCAAGTTCAGGAATCAGCGCGCTTAATAA
>Ga0315281_10001919_pt1 | contig 30966 bp, 28 predicted proteins | sample YL17G07_0_MG_FD_204540 | JGI IMG/M metagenome (GOLD analysis project Ga0315281, IMG submission 204540) | Sediment microbial communities from Yellowstone Lake, YNP, Wyoming, USA - YL17G07_0 | ecosystem: Environmental > Aquatic > Freshwater > Lake > Sediment | place: USA: Wyoming | collected...
AAAAGCTGTCATTGCGAGTGACCGAAGGGAGCGCGGCAATCTCAATTTTCCGTCGAAAGGCGAGATTGCTTCCGTCACTTTGTTCCTTCGCAATGACACAAAAAATGAATTGCGACACAGTCTCAAACCCGCCCCTACGGTGTTACATTAATTTGGACACTAATGAACATCCCTAAGGAAATTACTCATGGAAAAACTTCTTAAAGAGTTGTCATCGGACGGGCAGACGGGCTATTCCGTCCCTGAGACGGATGTCCCGCTTTCAGAGTTGGATAAAATTCTGCCCGAGAGATTCCGTCGCCTGGCATCAGCCGATCTGCCTGAAGTAAGCGAAGTAGATATACGCCGTCACTTTACCCGCCTGTCACAGCTAAATTACGCCCTCAGCACACAGTTCTATCCGCTCGGCTCCTGCACCATGAAGTACAACCCGCCGGTCAATGAAAGGATCAGCCAGTTGCCCGGCTTCGCGAACCTGCATCCATACCAGAGCGAAGATACCCTGCAAGGACTGCTTGAAGTACTCTATAACCTCGGCAACGCGTTCTGCGAGATCACGGGGATGAACCGCTTCACCTTGCAACCGGCTGCCGGCGCCCAGGGGGAGTTTACCGGGATGCTCATCATCCGCCAGTACTTTGCCTCTCTCAAACAACAGAGAACAAAGATCATCGTTCCCGATTCGGCCCACGGTACCAACCCGGCATCCGCGGCGCTGGCCGGCTTTGAGATACTGCCGCTGAAATCGGAACCGGACGGTTCGCTTGATCCGGAAAAGCTGAAGAACATCCTGACCCCCGACATCGCCGCGATTATGCTGACGGTACCGAATACGCTTGGTGTATTCGAGAATAAAATCTCCGAGATATCGCGCCTCGCGCACGAGAACGGTTCCCTTCTATATTATGACGGGGCCAACCTCAATGCTCTTTTGGGCATCGCCCGCCCCGGCGACCTTGGATTTGATATCATCCATATTAATCTTCACAAGACCTTTTCAACACCCCACGGCGGAGGCGGTCCCGGTTCGGGGCCTGTCGGCGTCAAAAAACACCTGGAAAAGTTCTTGCCGTTACCGCTTATCGAAAAAACCGGTTTTCACTTCAATTTTGATTATCAGCGCCCACAATCTGTCGGCCGCGTCCGTTCCTTCTACGGCAGTATCCCTGTGCTTATCAAGGCATACGCCTATATTCTTGCTTTGGGCGGCGATGGTTTGCGCCGCGCGGGAGAACAGGCAGTTATCAATGCCAACTATCTTCTGTCGCTCCTCAACGACATGCTGCCGGCACCTGCCGGCAAACGGTGCATGCACGAGTTCGTCCTTTCCGCGAAACCCTACGCAAAGAAAGGCGTACGGGCGCTGGACATAGCCAAGCGGCTGCTGGATTACAATTATTATGCGCCGACCATTTATTTCCCGATCATTGTGGAAGAAGCGATCATGATCGAACCGACCGAAACCGAATCCAGGCAGACGCTGGACACCTTTGCCGAAACATTGAAAAAAATACTCTCTGAGGCCGACGAAAACCCCGACCTTCTTAAACATGCCCCGCAGCGCACCCCGGTCACTCGCCTTAACGAAGTTGAAGCTGCACGCAAACCGGTACTCCATTGGTAAGATGAGTATCAAAAAAATATTGACTTTTTGAGTATTATATAGTAAGCTTTCTTCGTATATCCCCTTATAGATGCCTATTTTATAGCCTGCTAGCTGCCGAGGAGGAGTTATGTCACGCCGTCTGCTCTACGTTTTGATGCTTTCGCTGCTGTTGCCCGCATTTGCTTCGTGTTCCAAAAGAGCTTCGTCGCCAAAAGCCGATGTCGTCATATGGCACTGGATGACCGACCGCCAGGCATCATTTGAAAAACTGGCGGCGGAATATGAAAAGGAAAAAGGGGTCCGCGTTGTTTTTGAAACCTACGCTCCTTCGGAGGTCTACCGCGACAAGATACGCGCGGCAGCCAGCGGCAAACTCCTCCCTGAAGTATACAATCCTCTGGGCGACAAGCGCGAGATGGCTTCTTTCATTAAAAGCGGCTATATTGCCAACATAACGCCTGAAATGGAAAAAGGGTGGGCAAAAGCATTCTATCCGAAACCACTTTCCCAGAACACCTTTGACTCAAGCAACGAGTTCGGCGTCGCGCCCGGAATCTACGGTGTGCCGATAGATGTCAGCGCAATCGAGATTTACTACAATAAAGACCTCTTTAAGCAGGCGGGGCTCGATCCGGAAAAACCACCCCAGACATGGGATGAGTTCCTTGAAGCCGGCAAGAAGCTGCGTTCAGCCGGCATCCAGCCTTTTGCCTCCGGTTTCGGCGAAGGATGGCTGATCGGAGTTTTCGCCGCTTCCTACGAATGGAACCTCCTGGGTAAGCAGGGCCTTATTGATACCTATAAGGGGAAGATCCCGTACACTGACGAGCGCTGGGTGCGGGTTTTTAAGCTGTTTGATGAGATGAAACAGTCCGGCTTATTCGTGTCCGGCATTGCCACCATGGTAAACAAAGATGCCGAGCGCATTTTTGCCACCGGCAAGGCCGCCATGGCCCTTAACGGCTCATGGGGAGTTAACGTTTATTACACCATGAACCCCAACCTCAATTACGGCATCATGCTGCCGCCGAAACTCAAAGAAGCCAGGTACCCCATGGCTATTTTCGGCGGCGAGGGATCTTCATTCAACTTCAACCCGTTGTCTCCCAACAAGGAGAAGGCTGTCGAGTTCTTTAAATGGCTGACGGAAAAGAATCAGCAGATCGTTCTGGCAACTGAGACCAGAAACATCCCTGCAAATCGCGATGCGGGCGCTGATCTTCCGCCTATTCTGAAGACATTCGCCGAGAATATCAATAAGACCTTTGATCCTCTGCCGGTAATTGAAGACTGGCGGGTTACCAATATAAAGAACCTCGGATTACAGGCTATTATAATCGGTGAAAAACCATCCGCACAGGTAGCCCGCGAAGTGCAGGCCGAAAAGGAACGCCAGGAAAAAGACAAGCAAAAATAACAATGACCAAACTTTCCAGAGACAAGACCATTAACCTGTTGTTTATTCTGCCTGCGCTTGTTCTTTTTCTGATTTTTAACTTCTATCCGTTGCTTCGGACATTTCAGCTCAGTTTCCACGAATGGGACGGCATAGCGCTGAAAATGAAGTTTGTAGGACTTGCGCAATACAGGCATATTCTGACGCAGAACCCCGCTTTCTGGCGCGCCATGGGCAATGCGACCTATGTTACCGTTCTTGCCCTGACAGTTCAGAACGGCCTTGCGTTGCTCCTTGCTCTTCTGGTCAACCGGGAAATTCGCGGCGACAACATATACCGCACGATTTTTTTCCTGCCGCCGGTTCTCTCCGGCATTGTTGTTGGCCTTATCTGGAAATGGATATATGATGGCAACTACGGCATTTTGAACTATTTCCTGGCAAGTTGTGGATGGCAGAGTTTCGCAAACTATTCCTGGCTTTCCGAGATCAAGACATCGCTGACGGCAGTCGCAATCGTGCATATGTGGAAAGGCTTCGGCTACGGATTTATTATTCTTTTGGCCGGGCTTCAAACTATCCCGAGAGAGCTTTACGAGGCCGCGACCGTCGATGGCGCTGATGCCTGGCAGCAGTTCAAACATATAACCGTTCCCTCCATGATACCTGTCTTTACCGTTGTCGCCATCCTGACCATTCTGGGAACGATGCAAATATTCGACCTCATCTACTCGATGACGAGAGGCGGCCCCGCGGGTCATACGGATGTGCCCATTACCCGGATTTATGAGTACATGGCCAACGGTGAATTCGGCTACTCAACGGCCATGGCGGTCATTTTCGGTATCGTGCTGTTGAGCGTCTCGGTTGTACAGATAGAAGCTTCAAGGCGCCTGAATAACAAATAACATAAGTATAAGCGACATGAAAACTAAAATATATCTCGTAAACTTCATAACCCACTTCATTCTCGTAGTGGTGTCCCTCAGTTGCATTTTTCCGGTTTTCTGGATGATATCGTCATCCCTGAAATCGCAGGAAGAGATCTTCACGAAAATGACACTGCTGCCGGCACATCCAAACTGGTCGAATTATATCCTTGCGTGGACGCGGGCAGAGTTCGGGCAGTATTTTCTAAACAGCGCCATCTATACAATAACAGGGGTTTTCGGTATCGTTTTCATCAGTTCGCTTGCCGCGTACGGTTTTGCGCGGCTTGAGGTATGGGGAAAAAGATTTCTTTTTTATCTGCTTATATCAACATTGCTCATCCCGATTCCCGGCGTCTTTGTGCCGCTCTATCTGATGTTGAATAAGATGGGGCTGCTCGACACCCGGTTGGGCCTTGTACTCTGTTATGTCAGCGGAAACCTGGCTTTTGGCATTTTCCTGCTTCGCTCCTTCTTCGAAGAGTTGCCCAAAGAGATCGAAGAGGCCGCGCTCATTGACGGCGCCTCGCGCTTCGGTATTTACTGGAGGATCGCGCTGCCGCTGGCGCGTCCGGCGCTGGCAACGCTTATCATCTTCAATTCCCTGAGCATCTGGAACGAATTCCTGCTCGCCCTGGTAGTCTTACAGGACAAAACCAAGATGCCAATCCAGCGCGGTCTCATGGTCTTCCAGGGTACCCACATAACTGACTATCCGATGCTTATGGCAGGTTTGACAATAGCGACGATCCCTGTAATCGTGATCTACCTGCTGATGCAAAAACATATCGTAAAAGGCATCGCCGCAGGAGCGCTCAAAGGATAAATCCACTGTATTCCTCGCTGTATTAACATACATCAAATAAGGCTTTGCGGGGTTCAATTGTGTTATGGCTACCAAGGAATTAACCTTATGGCTCATGGCGAATGCCGGACTGGAAAGTAAAGCGACAATTGAACGTGAGCTGGAAAACTTCTCTAAACTCCATCCCAAGATTGAAGTTCGCTGCGAGATACATTCCTGGTCGCGGGCCTGGATGCGCCTTATGCAGGCGGTGAAGGAAAAGTCCGGGCCGGACGTCATACAGGTCGGCACAACCTGGATCGCTACGCTAGGCTATCTGGGCGCGGTACAGAAGCTGGACGCCCATAAAGTCGATGCCGATGCTTTTATTCCTTTGCTGTTCAGCATGTGCAGGTACTTCAGGCATCAATGGGCCATCCCCTGGTTCGGTGAAGCACGGGTAATGTTTTACCGCAAGGATTTCCTTGAAAAAACCGAGATTGACCCGAGACAGCTGGATAACTGGGAATCTTTCAAGAAAGCCTGCGCGAAACTTGCCAGGCTCCATACTCACAGCCATGCGATAACACCCATCGGATTTTCAGGACACATGGAACAGTCAATCCTCCAGGATTTCGCGTCCTGGATCTGGGGCTTCGGCGGTTCGTTTCTTTCCTCGGACGGAAAACACTCCACTATCGACCGTGATGGCGCCAAAGAAGGGTTCAAGTTCTTCCTCGACCTCATATCTGCCGGATATCTCTCCCGCTCAGCCCTCGGCTTGAGCGTCGGCAGCATTGCGGAAAATTTCTTTTTTCATGATGCCCACGCGTTTTTCATATCCAATCCCTGGCCCCTACAGATATACCTTGATCAGTCGTCAAAATACTTTATCGGACGCGCCAAGGCCAAGAACTTCGGTGTAACCCTGGTACCTTCCGGGCCGAACGGAAAGTACAACTTTGCCGGCGGCAGCGCACTGGCCGTCACCAACTTCACCAATCAATCGGAAGAAGCGTGGACTCTGGTCAATTACCTTACCGGGAAAGAATCGATGGGACGGTACTGCCAGAGCATCAACACCATGCCGAGCCGCCTGGACGTTTCCATCTCCCTCGATCAGATTGAAAATACCACGGAAGTGCTGCAGCGTGCGGTCTCCGATTACGGACGCAGTTTCCCCTCTCATCCGGTATGGGGAAGCATCGAACAGATACTGGTCAACGGCCTTGCCTTCAGCCTTCGTGATTTCCAGGCCACTGAAGATCAAACTGTGTTCTTCAAGAACCTCACTGAGATCAGCCAGGAAATAGAACTCATTTTGTCGGTATTCGGGGAATAATACTTGTAACAACCATTGCCACTAAGATAATCTAATTTTTCAGGTTGCTGTAGGGCGAGTTCCCCGAACGCGCCGCAGAACGTTTCCGTCGAACGGCCCGGCGCGCTCTGGGAGCGCGCCCTACATTATCTGTCCCCGTTGATTAAGTTTATTGCTGTATTTTCAAAATATATTCAATTTACAACACAAATTAACAATATTCAAGAAATTATCTTAGCGGCTATGCTTGTAAGAACAGTACGCCACTGATAAAAACCTAAGGAAGTCGCATGATCAATCTCAATCAAAACCAGCTGCTCTACCAGATGAGCTGTGCTTTCCAGAAGTCCCTCGAAAACATGGATGAAAGTCTCCGTGTGAACATGAACCTGCTGATCCAGGCGCTTCATTTCGACCGGGCGGTAGTATATCTGCTCGATGAGAAAGAGTCGATCCTGTGGCCGCAAAAAATCGTGACCGCTCACGGCGAGATGGAGGGCAACGGGGAAAGCTTCATCAGCATGGACAAGGAAAACAACTTTTCAATCGCTCTCAGCCGCGGCAAGGAGGTCGTCTCGCGCGTCTCGACCGAATCGGGCGTCTATCTGCCCCTCGTGTGGAATGATCGTAAACTGGGAGTCCTTCGCGTCGATAATTTTTTCTCGAACCAGGACATCAAATCGGAGCAGGTAGCTAACCTTAAATCCTTTGCGGAGATATTCAGCCTGGGTATTAATAATGCCCTGAACTACCAGCATTTTAAACATCAGGTAAACAAACTTACGACCCTGACGAAGATCGGCAATGCAATCACAACTACATTTAAGCTTGATGAAATTCTGGAGTTGGCGCTCTCCTCTCTTGTCAATGACCTTGGCTATGACAGGGCTCAGGCATTCCTTCTGGATGAAGGGTCTGACACGATCACGGAAAACCTCAGTATAGATCTTCGCGGCTATTTCCGCAGCATCGACAACGCCACCAATATTTCTCCACTGGTGGGCACTCTATTCTCTAAAAATAAACCCTCAATCGTGGCGCGAAAGTTTTCTTCAAATCTTATCGCTTACATACCCATCAACTGGAAGGACAAACGGACCGGATTGTTAGTGGTCGACAATCTTTTCAGCAGGCAAAAACTCACCCCCTATGACCTTTCGTTCCTCAGCATCATGGCCGATCAACTGGCGACCGTTATCGAGAACTCGAGGCTTTTTGAACGTGTCGAAAAACTTTCAATAACGGACAGCCTTACGGGGTTGTTCAATCACCGCTATTTCTACGAACGTCTCAGCGAAGAAATTTCCCGTGCAAATCGTTTCGGCAACAGGCTGGCGCTCCTCATGCTCGATATCGACTATTTTAAGAATTTTAACGATACCTATGGCCACCAGGCGGGCGACACAGTGCTCAAATCCGTAACGCAGATCATCCAGGAGAATATCCGTTCAATAGATATCGCCAGCCGCTACGGCGGAGAGGAATTAACCGTCATTCTTCCGGAAACGGATCTGGAGGGCGCCAAAACGATCGCCGAACGCATCCGTATGGGCATCGCCAATCAGTCCTTTAAGATCGGCAACCAATCGACACACATTACCGTGAGCATCGGGCTCGTATGCTATCCCACAGATGCCACTCTCAAATCAGAATTGGTCCGCAAAGCCGATCTTGCTCTCTACAGCGCCAAAAATCAAGGCCGTAACCGCGTCTGCACCTGCCTGCAATAGAATTTATTATTTGGTATAATTATATTTGTGATTGTCATGTCGGGGGAGGGGGTATATGTCGGAACTGCGTCAAAATATCACCACGAAAGAATGGGTCATTATTGCCACAGAACGCGCCCGCCGGCCCCAGGAATTCTCGAATCAAGCCAGCCCCGGAAAACCCTTGCCGGTCTACGAAGCATCCTGTCCTTTTTGTGCCGGCAATGAAGATAAAACACCCCCGGCAACCTTCTCCATCCATGGCGATAGCGTCTGGAAAGTCCGGGTCACGCCGAATAAATACGCAGCGCTGGTTCCCGCTGGAGACGTACACCATCATGCGAACGGCATAAAACACTGGATGAACGGGTTCGGCATCCACGAAGTGATAATCGAAAACCCGCGCCATAACGCCGAAACGGCGCTGGTGCCGGACGAACAATTTGCCGATATTATCCGCACGTACAGGGAGCGCTACCTCGATGCGCTCAAAGACGAGCATATAGAACTGGTCACGATCTTCAAAAATCATGGCGAGTCCGCGGGCACGTCCCTTGAGCATCCCCATTCCCAGCTGATCGCTACCCCCGTAGTACCGCTCTACATCCGTCAACGGATCACCGAAGCGATGAATTATTTTGACGAACACGGCACATGCGTTTTCTGTGAAATGATCGGCGAAGAGATGCGCCTTCGCGAACGGATAATAGAAGAGACGGACGATTTCGTCGCTTTCATTCTCTATGCCGCTCCCTCGCCCTTTCATATCTGGATCGTGCCGAAAAAACACGGGGCATCGTTCGGCGGGATCGACGATGCGCAGGTTACCGGCCTCGCCGCCATTCTCAAGAACGTCCTGACCCGCCTTTACATCGGGCTTAATAACCCCGATTACAATTATGTCATCCGTTCAATCCCGGGACAGGTGCGCAAGAACGATTTTTACCATTGGTATCTCAGCATTGTACCAAGAATTGTAAAAACAGCCGGTTTTGAGCTTGGATCGGGCATCTACATTAATACCGCTTTGCCGGAAAAAAGCGCCGAATTCCTGCGGAACGTCCGTATAGAGACTGTGTCGCAATCTACTTTTTGACTTTCGTAGGGGCGGGTTTACCCGCCCGTTATCGTCGATACAGGGCTGGACGGGCGGACAAGTCCGCCCCTACAACACCCATTACGACACAGTCTCATAGCCGGGGTAAGCGCCGAGCTTTGACGTTTTTGAAGCAATCTGGTATAATCTCCCTATGAATTTTCAGATGAAACGTTTCGGGATGAAAGCGACGGCGCTACTCGCATTAACACTGGGCTTCCCTTCGCTGGTCTCTGCTGCTTCGCTGCCGGGTCGCGCCCTCACCCTCACTTTTACCACGCCTGACAGCTATGTGATTTCCGGAAAATACCATCAACCTTCGACACTTCAAAAGTACACCTTTATTCTATTACACGGCCTGGGAAGCACCAAGGAGGAATGGCAGCAGTTTGAACAGAAGCTTGTAAATGACGGTTACGGCTATTTTGCCTATGACGCCCGCGGTCACGGCGAGAGTGCCCGGACAATCAAAGGGGGAACGGTACGCTACGATTCTTTCGGCACGCCCGGCCCCGGTTCTCCGTGGGAAATGATGACGGATGATTTATCCCGGGCAATACGATTATTGACACGCGAACACCACCTGAGGCATGAGAAATTGATACTTGCCGGCGCAAGCCTTGGAGCCAACGTATGCCTCGTCTACGCCGCATCCGACCAGGTTATACCCGCCGTCATCGCGCTATCTCCGGGAATGGATTACGCCGGCGTAAGGCCGCTCGACTCCGCCGCGCAGCTTGCCGGAAAACATATTGCGCTTGTCGCATACCCCGGAGATTCCTATGCCTTTCAGAGTTGCCAACGCATTTTCGACCGCCTCCAGATTCAGAATCACGTCGTATTTATTGAAGGCGAAAAGGGCCACGGCGTCCAGATGTTCAACAACAAGCTTGAATCCAGGCTTCTGCGATGGGTTCGGCAATGAAGGTTATTTATGGTTCAATTCGGCGTCAATATCGCGAAAGAGAATGAGTTGAATGAACGGATGCACCGGCTCGGGATCCGAGCGAGTGACATAATAGAGAAATTCATCCATTCTTCGGGCAAGGGCGGGCAAAACGTCAACAAGACCGCCACCTGCGTGTACCTCAAACACGTGCCGACAAACATTGAAGTAAAGATGCAACGTGAACGTTCGCAGGCGCTCAATCGTTTCCTCGCGCGCCGGCTCCTCGTCGACCGCATCGAGGGGTTGCAGCGCGGCAAAAAAAGTGAGGAACGTCAGCGCATCGAAAAGATCCGCCGACAGAAACGAAAACGTTCCAAACGCGCCAGGGAAAAAATGTTGCAGGCGAAAAAATACCAGGCCGAAAAGAAAGAGTTGCGCGCCCCGGTGACTGATTACTGATGTTACGCAGATCCGTCATTGCGAACCCGAAGGGTGAAGCAATCTCGCTGTTAATCAAGTAAAGACGAGATTGCCGCGTCGCTTCGCTCCTCGCAATGACACTCTTTTGGCGATTTTGCGTAACATCAGTGATTAAGGGAGAGACATGCGTCTGGCAATAGCACAGATCAACCCCACGGTCGGCGACCTGAAAGGGAATGCCCGTATAATCACCCGCTATATCTCTCGCGCAAAGGATGCGGGCGCCGACATCGTCATTTTTCCTGAATTGGCGGTCACCGGCTATCCACCGGAAGACCTGTTGCTGAAACCCGCGTTCATCAGCGACAACCTGGCCCGCATTAACTCTCTTGCCGGTTCCGTCGAGGGTATTACCGCAGTTGTCGGCTTTGTCGATTTCCGGCAAAATAAAATATATAACGGCGCCGCGGTCATCGCGGATGGACGGATTAAAAGGATCTATCATAAGATGTTCCTGCCGAACTATGGCGTATTTGACGAAAAGCGCTATTTTTCAGCCGGCAACAAGCCGCTCGTCGTGCCCATCGGCGGCGTGCCGACCGGTATCGTGATATGCGAGGATATCTGGTTCGAGAACGGCCCCGTAAAGGCCGAGCGGGACCGGGGTGCAAAGCTCATTGTTGTCATCAACGCATCCCCCTACCACACAGGGAAAGTGCGGGAGCGGGAGCATGTAGTCAGCCGGCAAGCCAGGCACAACGGGGTCTTTGTCGCCTACGCCAACATGGCCGGCGGCCAGGATGAACTTGTTTTCGACGGTTACAGCATGATCGCCGATCCGAAAGGGAAGATTATTGCCCGTGCCAGGGCTTTCCATGAAGACCTGCTGATACTCGATATCCCGGCCGGCAGGAAAAACCGGCATGCACCGTTGCCGAAAATAGACAACCGCATCCTCGACCCCGTCGAAGAAGTGTATCAGGCGCTTTTGACAGGTCTTGAAAATTATGTCAGGAAGAACGGTTTCCGTCAGGCGGTCATCGGCCTCAGCGGCGGCATCGACTCTTCGCTGGTAGCGGCGCTCGCCGTTGACGCGCTCGGAAAAGCAAACGTGCACGGCGTTTTCATGCCGTCGCGCTTTTCTTCAAAGGAATCGCGGGAAGACGCCGAACAGCTTGCCCGAAACCTCGGGATCGATTTCAGAATCATTCCCATGGAAGGAATTTTCAAGGAATACCTCGGCACGCTTGCTCCGCATTTCGACGGGCGGGCGCCGGACATCACCGAAGAAAACATCCAGGCGCGCATAAGGGGTAATATCCTTATGGCCCTGTCGAACAAGTTCAACTGGATCGTTCTGACCACCGGAAACAAATCCGAAATGAGCACCGGCTACGCAACGCTCTACGGCGACATGGCCGGAGGATTTGCAGTAATTAAGGATGTCCCGAAGGAACTCGTCTACCAGTTGTCACTATACCGGAATAAGCGAAGCTTAGTCATACCGCACCGCGTTCTGATCAAAGAACCGACCGCCGAACTTCGCCCGAACCAGAAAGACAGCGATTCCCTGCCGCCTTATGCAACGCTCGACCCTATACTGAAACGCTATATCGAAAACAACCAGAGCCTTGAAGAGATAGTTGCCGCCGGCTTTAACGAAGGAACGGTTCGCAGGATCCTTGGTCTTGTTGACCGCAGCGAATATAAGCGCCGGCAGTCCCCGCCGGGTATTAAAATAACACCGCGGGCATTCGGCAAAGACCGCCGCATGCCTATTACGAACGCTTACAACGAACGAACGGGAAGTGGAGAAGGTGCATGTCAGACCACACGCCGCATTACACCGGGCATCGTCAAAGAATAAAGAGAAAATATCTTTCCGCCGGCCTCGCGAATTGGACCGACTACGAGGTTCTGGAATTTATACTTTCCTTCTCTATTGAGAGAAAGGACACCAAGCCTTCCGCCAAGGCATTGATCGCACGGTTCAGGACGCTCGGCGGCGTACTTGAAGCGGCCCCGCCCGATCTGTCCTCCGTCGAAGGAATTACGGAGCATTCTGCCGTCCTGCTGAAACTGTTTAAGGATGTCGCGGCGCTCTATCTGAAGGGAAAAACCTTTGCCGGTGATGCCATCACCTCACCCGAATCCGCCATAGAGTACCTGACAGTTTTACTGAAAAGTGTTACTGACGAGGAATTTCACGTGCTTCTGCTTGACACAGCCAACCGAGTTCTTGCCATAGAGAACATTCAGAAAGGAACCGTCAACAAGTCCGTCGTCTATCCCCGAAAAGTCGTGGAACGCGCCCTGTTCAACCATGCCGCCGGTGTTATCCTTGTCCACAATCATCCGGGCGACACGCTCCGACCGTCAAATGACGATCAACTGGCCACGAAAGCCATCCAGAAAGCGCTTTCGACGGTAGATATTCCGCTCCTTGATCATATCATTATCGCCCGCAGCGGGTATTACAGCTGGAAAGAACACGGCTTGCTGTAACTGCGCACATACTACAGGAATGTTAAATGTTGAACAATAAAGTATTCACTATAACGCCCAGTTGGGTTATCGGCAAGAGGAAGGATTTTGCCGATGGTGTGGCAACACTCAAAAGACTCGGCTTTCATGTCCTGAACGATGCATTCGTCACGCGGCTGCCTTCCGTCCGCCGGAAAGTTCAGCAAATCCATCGGGCATTCACCGATACTCGCGCAGACATCATCATTGCCCAGCGCGGGGGCTACAGCTCCATGAAGCTCCTTCCTTACCTGGACTTCGCCCTCATCAGGAAAAACCCGAAAATATTCGCCGGGTTCAGCGATCTGAGCACGATGCTGAACGTATTGAATGAACGGTGCGGCCTCGTCACGCTGCATGCCCCCATGCTCATTAATTTCTCCGCGCCCACGCGCTTTACGGTCAATTCTTTCCTGAATGCCGTCAGAGGGTTCCCGAACAAGAACCTCTTTGACGGAGCGCCGGTAAACGTATATTCGCACGGCAACGCGCGCGGCACGCTGAGGGGGGGGAACCTGATCACCCTGACGGCCTTGATCGGCACCCCCTGGGACGTCAGCATGGATAATGCCATCGTATTCCTTGAGGATGTCGACGAGAAACTGCACGAAGTCGACCGCTATCTGACCCAATGGATCCTCGCCGGGAAACTGAAGAAAATCAAAGGACTCATCCTCGGTAATTTCCGGGGAATACGGCCGCCCGGTGTCTACAAGATCATCACGTCCCAGATCAAGTTGTCATGTCCGGTGATACATTGTCCGTACATCGGACACGTCAAGAACAAGATAACCCTGCCCGTCGGCGCCAGTGTTGAGTTGAATACCCGGACAAGGGAACTAACCGTGTTATGAATATCGTATGGGTCCTTCTTCTTTGCGTCAGTATCGTATTTGCCGTCATTAACGGCAAGCTCGATGAGTTGACCAAGTCTATTTTCGATGCGGGCAAATCGGCCGTCGAGGTATCGCTGTTTCTGGCCGGCATCGTTTCTTTATGGCTGGGGATAACAAAAATCGTAGAGGACTCAGGCCTCATCCACCGCCTGTCCCGGTTCTTTCAGCCGCTGGTCTCGCGCCTGTTCCGCGGCATCCCCAAGGATCACCCGTCCGTTGCCCCCATTACGCTGAACATCCTGGCGAACCTGTTCGGCCTGGGAAATGCCGCCACGCCCCTGGGCATCAAGGCGATGCAGGAGCTCCAGACGCTCAACACCGATAAAGAAACCGTCTCGTTCGAGATGATGCTTTTTATTGTCATTAACACCGCCAGCATCCAGCTGATCCCTTTTACCGTCATCGGCATCTTGTCGGATTTCGGATCCCGTAACCCGACGGCTATCGTTTTGCCCACGATCATCGCGACGCTGATATCCGCCTTTTGTGCATTGGCCACGCTGTTTCTGTTCAGGAAACTCCTTAAATGAAGACAATAAGCATTCTCTCTCAACTGGCCATACCGTTGTTTATTCTTTTTGCCGTCCTTTACGGCGTCGCCCGGAAGGTGCGGGTATATGATTCCTTTGTGACGGGAGCAAAAAACGGCATCTCCACCGTCATCAGGATCTTTCCCTATCTCCTCGCGATTTTTGTTGCCGTTAAGTCCTTTCAGGCATCCGGCGCGTTCAATATCCTCAAGGATCTCCTGGCGCCGCTGCTTGCCGCATGCAACGTCCCGGCAGAGGTATTGTCCGTTGCCATTATCAAACCCCTGTCCGGCAGCGCTTCCACGGGCATTTTTACCGATATCGTAAAAACGACAGGCCCCGATTCCGCCGCCAGCATCATTTCCGCGGTCATCATGGGCAGCGCAGAAACGACGTTCTACGTTCTGGCCGTTTATCTGGGAGCTGTCGGTATCCGCAAAACAAAATACCTGATCCCCGTGTGCGTTATCGGGGATATCATCGGCATCGTCATCGCTGTCAGTGTCGTTAAACTGCTGTTTGTGTTTTGAGGATCAAGACCGTATGTGCAGGATGATCGGAATCACCAATTTTGATTACAGTGAACACCGGGAACTGCTGGAGAATTTTTTTCAGCTCGCCCGCAGCGGCAAGCTGCTGCCCGGGGACCCGCCGGGCCATACGGATGGCTGGGGGATCGGGTTCTACGCGAACGGCACGGCTGCCGTGCATAAGAGCGGAGGTTGCCTGCTTGACGAAAAGGACGATTATTTTTCCAGTCTGGCATCCATCGGCCAGTCGCCAGTCCTCATCGTCCATTTGCGAAAGTCCGCCTGGCCGGCGACAACGACCGCGGCGAACGCCCATCCCTTCGCCATGGGGAACGCTCTCTTTGCCCATAACGGCACCGTCCGTGATTATAAATCCCTTATCAAGGACATCACGCTGCCGTCAGTACGCCCTCTCGACACTGCCCTGGACACCGAAATATTCTTTCTCCATGTCATGAGCATGAGCGGCGGCGGGGAGATGTCCGACGGCTTCCGAAAATCCACCAGTCATATCCGGAAACACAATACATTTTCTTCGCTCACCTCTATTTTTTCCAACGGCAAACATCTGTACGGTTACCGGGACTACGAAAAATATGACGATTATTACACGCTGTATCATGCGGCGCAGAGGAACTCCGCACTGCTATCCTCCGAACCGGTATCCGATCTTCTTTCCTGGAAACCGATCGGCAGGCAGGAGTTCGTTGTGCTCGGAGATTTCTCTCCTCAAGAACGCTGACATAACAACAGAGGCACAACATGCACGACCATGCAACGGTTTTGATTATGGAAGGGGAGAACGTGGAAAAGATATTCGAGAAGTTCTATCGGATCGATCCGTCACGGGCAAAGGATGGCGATAGTTTTGGCATCGGGCTTGCTATCTGCAGAAAGATCGTTGAAATGCACGGGGGAACGATATGGGCGGAATCAGACGGGTTAGGCAAAGGGAGCCGGCTTAACTTCACACTGCCTTTACCCTGTTAATCAATTCTAAAGGATGGCAAAAAAATGGAAATTGTGCCTATGGACTTTCAAGGAATGCTTGATGCGTTTCCTTTCTATGTCATGCTTATTGATGAAACGCATCATATTATCTATGCGAATAAAGCTGTCTCAAAGACGTTTGGCGTTGACCCTGCCGGTTTGGTCGGCGCCTATTGTCCCAAAACAATACACAAGATGGACAGCCCGTATCCCGGCTGCCCGCTGGAGGAATCCGTCGAGAAGCACGCCGGAGGAATCGTTGAACGGGAGTTTTATGACGCGACCACTGACGGATGGATGATGTCCGCTGTCTATCCAACGACCTACCGGACAAATGACGGTAAACGGATTTTTCTTCATACTGCCCGCGCGTTGCAGTTTTCCGAGATAGAAATGCGCAAGAATTACGATATCGTGAACGTACTAAACGCGATGCTGAACCTCCAGATCAGGGACGTCCCGCTTGAAGATATTCTCCAATATACACTCGATAATGTCCTCGGTATCCCCTGGCTTTCCCTTGAATCAAGGGGTGGGATTTTTGTCGTTGAAGACGCCCCGAACATATTAATTTTAAAGGCGCAGAACGGCCTGGCAGAACCGATCTGCGCCGCCTGCGCCACGGTACCATTCGGAAAATGTCTCTGCGGCCGCGCGGCTGCGTCAGGCGCCGCAGAGTTCGCCGATTGCGTTGACGAGCGGCATGAAGTCACATTTGAAGGCATGGCTAACCACGGACATTACTGTATCCCGATCCTGTCGTCATCGAGTAAAGTTCTCGGAGTCATCAACACCTATTTAAAAGTCGGGCACAAGCGCGAACCGCGTGAAGAAGATTTTCTGAAGACGATCGCGAATGGGCTTGCCGGCATCATTGAGCATAAGAATATCGAGAAGCAAAAGCGGCTCCTTCAAACGCAATTAATACACACGGAAAAAATGGCTGCCCTGGGACACATGGCCGGCGGCGTTGCGCACGAAATCAACAACCCCATGGGAGTTATCCTGGGATTCGCCCAGTTGGTTAGCCGGGATATTAAAGAAGACGATACACTCTATCTCCCGCTTAAATCCATCGAACGGGAGGCGTTACGCTGTAAAAAACTGGTTAGCGATTTATTACTCTTCTCACGAGCCGGTAAATCATCCAACGAAACGGTTAATATAAATGAAACCATCGAAACGACACTATCCCTTATCGAAGCCCAGGCGAAAGTTAACAACGTTCGGGTCTGCCGGAACTTCGATCCGGATGATCTCTCCCTCCGTGCGAATAAAAACCAGTTGCAGGAAATCATTGTCAACATGTGCAACAACGCGATCGACGCAATGCCGGCTGGTGGGATAATAACCATCGCTACACGGCACACGGACACGAACATCATTATCGACATCACGAATACGGGCCAGGGCATACCCGTCGAGGCGCGACCCCACATTTTTGAGCCTTTTTTTACTACAAAAGAAGTCGGCAAAGGCACGGGCCTGGGACTGAGCCTGTGCTATGAGATCGTCAAGAAACATCAGGGGACGATCACTTTTGTCAGCGAACAAGGGAAAGGGACAACGTTCACCATTACGTTGCCCCGGAATTGACCCATGAAAAAAAGCATATTGGTAATCGACGACGAGCAGGGAATACGGGATCTGCTGACGATCCTCATGCAGTCAATGGGCGCGCAGGTGCGCACGGCGGTTGATGGCATGGAAGGAATCGACTTTTTGAAGAATGAACCGTTCGACCTTATTATCCTTGACGTCCACATGCCGGGAATGGACGGTCTGGAAACGCTGAAACAAATACGGCGAATACGCCCGGAGCAGCCGGTGATACTTTTCAGCAGCAGTTCGGACCCCACGTTTGCCGCAGAAACCGAAGCAAAAAAGATCGGCATCGTCGCCTGTCTTTATAAACCTTTTGATATCGACGAACTCCTTTCCGCAACACAGAAAGTCCTGGCATGAAAATATCCGATAAAAATCTGCGGCTGATACTTCTCGGCATCCTGACGCTTGGCACCATTGTTACGTTTTTTCCTTCCCTGCATAATGATTTTGCCATATGGGTCGACGATGGCGGCCTGGTAACAGCCAACCCTAAGATCATGGAGTTGTCCTGGCAGAATACGAAAGCTATTTGGACAACGCCGCATACCGGGCTCTACGTTCCGTTGGTATTGTTTTCCTATTCGATCGAGTTCCGTTTGTTCGGGCTCGATCCCTTTGCTTTCCATGTGACGAATCTTGCGCTACACGTGGCAAACGGTGTCCTGGTATTTTTTCTGATATTGTTAATTTCAAAAAGGCAGTTTACCGCGTTTGTTGTCGCTATGCTCTTTGCCCTGCATCCGCTGCATGTTGAATCGGTCGCGTGGATAAGCGAACGGAAAGACGTGTTGTACTCATTTTTTTTCCTGCTGTCCCTGCTGTCGTATCTGTTCTTCCGGGAGAAGGGCAAGAGAGCGTACTACGGCGTTTCGGTGCTCTGCTTTTTGCTGTCCCTTCTGTCGAAGGCCATGGCCGTCACTCTCCCCGTACTGCTGGTTGCCGTTGAGTTTTTGCCGGGGAAGAACAGAAACAACAGGCGTTTTGCCGATAAAATACCCTTCGTCCTCTTTGCGCTCGTCTTCGCTGTCGTCAATCTCGTCGCCCAATACAGCTTCACGAACAGGGCGCTCGCCGTGTCCGGTATTTCGTGGAGCAAGCAGGTCATATCGGCAGGCTACAGCCTCTTGTTCTATGGGTACAAGATGTTTGTGCCACTCGACCTCTCGTTCCAGTATCAGTTCCCGTTCCATGACACCATCCTTACCGCGCCGGTCCTGCTGTTTTCGCCGATCATGATCATTGTCCTGTTGTGTCTGCTGGCCGTGTATGCGCGGAAGTATGCGACTTCCCTGTGTCGTTATAAATCGGAGTACCCGGAAGGCACGAACACCGTCTTTGCCGGGTTCGCATTCTATATCATTACCCTCCTGCCGGTGATCCTCGTTCCGTTCGGCCCGGAATCTCCGGCCGACAGATATACCTATATCCCGCTGATCGGACTATTCTATCCGATGGCGGCGGGGTGGACATGGGTTTACGATCGGTGCAAGGGCGCCGTGAGCGCGCGCGCGGGAGTGCTCGTCGTCTCGGTTTTCCTGTGCGTTTCGCTCGCAGCGCTGTCCTGGCAGCGGTGTGCGGTATGGAAAAACAGCGTAACGGTGCTGGAAGACAGCCTGCGTCATAACCCGCGTTGGGCGCACGCCTATTACGGGGCCGGCCTTGCCTGCAAATCCATGAAAGAATACGATAAGGCCGCGGCAAACGTAATCAAAGCCATTGAACTCGGTAAAAACCGTTACGAGTGTTACCAATCTCTCGGCGACATATACGCCGCGGCGGCGAACCATGCGGCAGCGTTGAACGAGTACCGCAAAGCTGCGCGTATGCGCCCGCGCGACACGCAGATCATCAATAAGATCGTGCAGTCCCATATCGCCCTGGGGGAGTACGCCCAGGCGCGGGAACGATGCGCCGACTTGATACAAGCCGATCCCTGCAATGCCGATGCCTATGTCGGGCTTGGCGCCGTCTCGGTCGCTCTCAAGGATGACGAAAACGCCGAAAAACAGTTTCAACGCGCCCTGTCATTAGCCCCTGCCAGCGCGCAGGTGCATTATAATTACGGCCTCTTCTGCATGAAAATGAAACGGCCGTCCGCGGCCATCGCCGAGTTCGAGAAAACCGTGTCGCTGGACAAGTTAATGGTCGAAGCCTACAACAATCTCGGCGCCTTGTACTGTGATCGCCGGGACTTTACGCACGCGGCATCGGTGTACCGTGCCGCGATCAAAGTGGATCCCGGGAATGCCATCACCCATTACAACCTCGGAAACGTCTATTTGAAACAGGGGCGCTTCGACAATGCCAGGGATGAGTATATTGAAGCGATCGGGGATAACGGCGATACGGCGGATTTAGATATGCGATACAACCTTGGTCTCGCCTACGCGCATTTACACATACGCGATAAGTCGTTGGAACAGTTCACCTTGATATACAACCATGATCCCCATTACCCCGGCATTGCCAAAACAATAGACAAAGTATCCCGCCAGTAGGGCGGCGTGCCCAGGTGAACAAGCTCCTGTGGACGAGTGGTATTATTTTTCCCGGCCACCATAAGCGGAAGAAAAATGCTTTAAGAGAAAGGAGTCTATGAAAAAAAGAAAGTACTTCATTCGTACCTTCGGCTGTCAGATGAACGTGGCGGATTCAGATTCCATTGGACAGCATCTTGCCGGTCTCGGAATGGAATATGCATCCGACGTCGCCGCGGCTGATATCGTATTCATCAACACCTGTTCCGTGCGCCAGCAGGCCGAACAGCGGGCGCTTTCCTTCGTCGGGAGGCTTGAGCCGTTCAAACGGGCGAACTCCCGCCTGAAGGTGGTTGTCGTTGGCTGCATGGCACAGCGCGAGGGTCAACGCCTGCAAAAGCAACTGCCGATCATTGACCTTGTAATCGGCTCCAAAGACATCGAACGCTTTCCCGAAATCATCGCCGGTTTTCTGTCGCCGGGAACGAAAGAGGATCCCCTCATGCAAAATCCGGGGTATTCCGGGAACAGTGGATTTGCGGGGGAAACGCCGGATCAGGGGAGCGCTCACAACCGCACATCCGCGTTCGTGACCATTATGCGGGGCTGCGAAAACTTCTGCTCCTATTGCATTGTGCCCCTCGTCCGGGGGCCGGAAAAAAGCCGGCCGGCCAGAGAAATCATCGCTGAGATCGAGACAAAGGTGCGCGGCGGCGCCAGGGATATTACTCTGCTCGGCCAAAATGTGAACTCCTATCGCAGCGGGGATACGGATTTCCCCGAACTATTGGCGCTTGCGAATAATATCCGGGGTCTCGACCGCATACGCTTCATGACCAGCCATCCCAAAGACTTCAGCGACCGCCTTATCGACACCGTCGCCGATCTGGATAAAGTCTGCGAGCACCTGCATCTGCCGCTGCAATCCGGCTCCGACCGGGTGCTTGCCTCCATGAACCGCCGCTATACGTCCGCCGACTACCGTTGCATCGTAGATAAGCTTAGAAAACATATCCCGGACGCAGCCCTGACAACCGACATCATGGTCGGATTTCCCGGCGAAACCGACGACGACTTTTCGGCAACGCTCGACCTCCTGCGCGCAGTCGAGTTCGATTTTCTTTTTGCATTCAAGTACTCGCCGCGCCCCGGCACTGCCGCGGCATCCCTCAGCGACAGCGTGCCGGTCGCGCTCAAAGAACAACGTCATTCCCGGGTCCTCGAGATGATCCGTGGAATTTCTACTCAAAAAAATGCTAAACTGGTGAACACGATTCAGGAAGTGCTGGTTGAAGGAGCGCGTGACGGGCAGTTTGTGGGACGGACACGCACCAACAAGAGAGTCTTTTTTTCGTGCGATGCGTCACGTGTGGGACATCTGATTGACGTCCGCATTACGGGCATCAAACTCAATTCGTTGACCGGGATCCCCGCTGAACGACCGAGCGCCGATTATGCGTAAGTTCATTACCACCGCCATCATACTGCTGATCTTGACATTTTCCTTACTGTATTTCCAACTCCCCATAAACATAGTCAGGCCCGTGTTCCACACCGAAATCATCGAACAGTGCGCGCATCGCTATAACCTGGACCCGCTGCTAGTCACCGCGCTGATAAAAGTAGAGTCGAATTTCTTCAGCCGCGCAAAATCCAACCGCGGCGCCGTAGGCCTCATGCAGTTGATGCCGTCGACAGCCCGGGAACTGGCCGCGGAACTGGGCTACAAAGAATTCAAACCGGCGGATATTGAAAACCCCGCGGTCAACGTTGCCCTGGGAACTTATTACCTGCACAAGCTGGGCGAAGAATTTCGCGGCAACCAGATACTCATGCTTGCCTCCTACAATGCCGGCAACGGTAAAGTGCAGTTATGGCACCAGCAGAACCCGCTCATCTCCGTAGAGATAGACGACATCCCGTACAAAGAAACCCGCAGCTACGTAAAAGACGTAACGTGGACATACCAATGGCTGAAAAAGATCCAGAAACTCAAAAACTTCCTAAGGGGAAAGATACCGCGCTGACCCCGCTCATGCACCAGTACCAGGAGATCAAAGCCGGCCACCCCGGCATGATACTCTTCTTCCGTCTGGGTGACTTCTACGAGATGTTCGGTGATGACGCCGTGAAGGCCGCCGGGATACTTGAAGTTGTCCTCACTAGTCGCCAGGGAATTCCCATGTGCGGCGTTCCCTATCATGCCGTCAACACCTATATCAGGAAACTGATTAAAGCGGGAGAAAAACTAGCCATTTGCGAGCAGCTTGAAGAGCCGGCCGCGGGGCGCGGCATCGTCAAACGCGGAGTGGTGCGCGTTATCACGCCGGGCACCATCCTGGAAGAAAACCTGCTCGATGTCAAACAGAATAACTACCTGATGGCCGTTTATCCGGATGCGTCCGCCACAATGTTCGGTATTGCATACGTCGACATATCCACCGGCGAATTTGCCGCCACACAGACAGGCAAGGACAGATTGAAAGACGAGGTCTCCCGCCTGATGCCGGGCGAGGTGATCATTCCCTCAACGCACGCGCACCCTGCATTTATTGCCGGACTTTCGCCTGGTGAGCCGCTGCATTCCAGTTCACTTGAAGACTGGCTTTTCTCCGGACCCGAGGCAACCCGACGGTTAAAAGACTATTTTTGTCTGCAATCACTCAAACCCCTGGGACTGGAAAGCAGGGAGCTGGCGTCGAGCGCCTGTGGCGGCATTCTGGCCTATTTAGAAAAAACTCAGGTGGGACAGATGCCGCCGCTGTCTCCGGTGCGTTTCTATTCGCTTGACGATTACCTGCTTCTGGATGACACCTCGGTGAGGAACCTGGAAATTCTTGATGGAGCGAATTCGCACAACGAGGAAAATTCGCTGCTGGGCGCCGTTGACCGAACGCTGACACCGATGGGTGGACGGCTGATCCGTCACTGGTTGCTGCGCCCGCTGCTTTCCGCCGCGGCTATCCGCGAGCGGCAAAAATCAGTCGAATTTTTCGTAGAAGAGGGTATGGCACGGCGCAACGTTCGCGAGATCCTGAAAGGCATCGCCGATATCGAACGCATCGTAAGCCGCCTCTCATCCGGCGCGGCCGGGCCGCGGGAACTCGTCAGCCTGAAAAACTCCCTTGTCCTTTTGCCCCGGCTGCAGTCTGAACTTGCCGGAACTGAAAAACTAAGTGGAGATCCTCAGGCAGGACGACTTCCTAATAATATTCATGGAGTACCGCTCTGCGGTACCGAAGGCTCCCTAAATATCGCGACCTCCCGCGACTTAATTAATCATTCTTCCAAGGAGCGGTGGATTGCCCTGCCGGAACCGGTGCAAAACCTGCGGCAGCAGCTGACGCCGCCGCAGGACGTGATTGATATCATTACGCGCGCTATCGTCGATGAACCTCCGGCAACGCTTAAGGACGGCGACGTTGTCAGGAATGGTTATAATAAAAACCTGGACGAGTTGAAAAGCATCCGGCGAGACGTCAAGAATCACCTGTCGAACCTTGAAAATCAGGAGCGCCGGGCGACCGGCATCGGCTCTCTGAAGATCGGCTACACGTCTGTATTCGGCTACTACCTCGAGGTGACTAAAGCGAACCGCGGCGCCGTGCCGCAGCATTATATCCGCAAACAGACGCTGGCCGGCGCCGAGCGTTTCATTACGCCGGAACTGAAAGCCTTCGAAGAGAAGATACTGTCAGCTGAAGAAAAGCTCATGCGCCTGGAGGAAGAGATCTTTAAAGACGTGCGCGGCAACGTGCTGCTGTTCTCCAGGCAGTTGCAAACGATCGCCGCCGTTCTCTCTGAACTAGACATATACGCGTCATTCGCAGATGTCGCCGTCCTCAACCGCTTTTGCCGGCCGGACATCGATGACGGGTTCGTCCTCGACATTCAGGACGGCCGGCACCCGGTCATCGAAACCAAACTGAAAAGCGGGTCGTTTGTTGCCAACGACACATTCCTCGACGGAGAAGAGAACCAGCTCGTCATTTTGACCGGCCCGAACATGGCGGGAAAGTCCACGTATCTCCGACAGGCCGCGCTGATCGTCGTTTTGGCGCAGGCCGGCTCCTTTGTGCCGGCGTCCGCGGCGCACATCGGGATAGTCGACCGGATATTCACGCGAATCGGCGCCGGGGACAACCTGGCCGGGGGCGAGTCGACCTTTATGGTCGAAATGCACGAGACGGCAAATATCCTGCGCCAGCACACAGCCCGCAGCCTCATCATACTCGACGAAGTGGGCCGCGGGACGTCAACCTACGACGGCATTTCCATTGCCCATGCCGTCGTTGAATTCCTCTCCCGCGCGCGCAACGACGCAAACAAGGGACCCAGGACGCTCTTTGCCACACACTATTTCGAACTGACGGACCTGGAGAAAGAGCTGCCGGGCGTGATAAATTGCAACGTGGCGGTTAAGGAATGGCAGGATAACGTTGTTTTTCTGCACAAGATCGTTCCAGGCGCCGCCGACCGTTCCTACGGCATTCACGTTGCAAAACTGGCGGGATTACCGCCTGGCGTCATTACCAGGGCAAACAGCATACTCGCTGAATTAGAAGGCAGGGCGCGCGGAACTATTGCTGCCGGGGCGTCCGGCCAGCTGGATTTTTTTTCGCTCCCTGCCGCAAAAAATGCCGGCCCCTCTTCATTTTCTTCAAATATTTTGATAGAATTACAGGGCATTGATACCGACACCATCACACCGTTCGATGCGCTGCGGCTTCTTGTCGGCTGGAAAGAAAGGCTTAAGAAAAGTTCGGCATAACAAAGTGTTCCGAGCGCCGGGGGCATGTACCATGCAGTATAGTCGAGAGCAGGTCGTGCGATAACTTCAATCAGGAGAAATAGGCAATGCAAGAAAAACGCAGGCACAACCGTCTTCCGGTTTTACACGAAATGGATGAACCGATACAAATTGGCTTGAGCAACAAAGACGTTCCCGGCATTCTGGTGGATCTTTCCGCCGGCGGCATGGCCTTACTGACGTTTACCGCCGTACCGGTAGGATCAGCTGTCAATCTTTGCATCGAAATCCCGGGACTGAAAACACAACCCATAACGGGCAAAGTGGTATGGGCGCTGGCCAAAGGCGAGATGTGGCGCATCGGAATAGTTTTTTCGGCTATCGAGCCGACTGATTTCCGCCATATTAACCGGCTGGCTTTCGACTGCTACGACTGCGAGACGAAACTCGCCCTCGGCGTTTCGGACGTATGCATCGAAAAATGTTCCTACTACCAGCTCTGCACCAAACCTTCGAAGATCGTTAAGAAATAAGCCGGTGGGCATGGCAATACGCATACTTTCAGATGAAACAATAAACAAGATAGCTGCGGGGGAAGTTATCGAGCGCCCCGCCAACGCGGCCAAAGAGTTGATTGAAAACTCCCTTGATGCCGGTAGCAGCCGCATTGAAATCGAGTTATTTGGCGCAGGCCGCAAACGCATCCGCATCAGCGACAACGGCATGGGTATGAGCAGAGAAGACCTGGCCCTTGCCGTAACCCGCCACGCAACCAGCAAGATTACCTCCTTTAACGATATCGACAACCTCGCTACGCTGGGCTTCAGGGGCGAAGCTCTTCCCTCGGTCGCCGCCGTATCCCATCTGACTCTGCAGAGCCACCAGCGCGATTCATCGAGCGGCTGGTCAATGAAACTTTCCGGCGGAGTTATCAGGGAAAGCAAGGCCTGGGCCGGATCTCCGGGCACCGTCATCGATGTCGCCGAACTTTTTTTCAATACTCCGGCTCGCGCCAAGTTCCTTAAAAGCGACGTGACCGAGCGGCACAGAACCCTCCGCATAATAGAAGAGTTGGCCATAGCCCATCCCGAAGTATCGTTCCATGTTCTGTCTGAGGGAAAAAGCGTACTGACAGCGCCTAAGGCCACAACCCTCATCGAGCGTATCACCGACGTGCTGGGCGCCGATTTCGCCGCCGCGCTGATACCGGTAGCCGTTGAGCATCCGGCCGTACATGTCACCGCTTTCATCACGCGAACGGAAAACAGCCTGCCGACAAGAAATATTCAATATCTTTTCGTTAACCGTCGTCCCGTCAACACGGGCAAACTGATCACCCATAGCATCTATGAGGCCTACCGTGAAAATCTTCCATCCGGCCGTCACCCCGGTGTGGTTATATTTATCGATATTCAACCATCCGAGATCGATATCAACGTGCATCCCACCAAGAGGGAGGTCCGTTTTGCCCGTGAACCGGAGATACACGACCTGCTGTGCCGGGCGCTGAAAGATGTGTTGCGCAGCGCGCCGGTTGGCGGCTTTTCGCGTGGCGCCCCTCCGGCAGAAGGAGCGGGAGGCTCATTCAATAACGCGCCATCCCTTGACGAGCAGGAGAGTGATAAAGGAGCGCCGCTGGGAACCACTTTCGGGCGCAAGCCGCATGCAGAGTTCCAGCGTCCGGGACAAGAACACCTTTTTGCGGAGAACCGGGGCCGATACTCGGCCCCGGTGTCGCCGTCCGCATCTCCTGGCCAGATAGATTTTTCGATGCTGCTGGGGAAGGGCAGCAACCTGCGGTCATTAGATCAAGTTTTCGGGCTATACCTTATTGTTCAGAATGGCGAAGATATTTTGATCATCGACCAGCACGCTGCCGCTGAACGCATACGCTACGAGCGCTACATGACGGCTTTGAAAAACAAGAAGATTCCCGTTCAAGGGCTCCTCCTGCCACTCACACTCGAACTGCCGGCAAGCCAGGATGTCATTATCCGGGAAAACCTTCCGCTGCTGAAAGAAGCCGGCTGGGATATAGAAGAATTCGGAACCAACACCATGCGGGTAACCGGATTCCCCTCCGTTCTGGGGACAGATGCCGGGATCAAGGATATCCTTGATGAAATTCTTGATGCTCTATCCAAAGAAATACGAATCCCGCCCGCGGATAAAATTGAAAGGATTATCCGATCTGCATGCCGTGCAAGCATCAAAGCCGGGGAATCGATCTCATCTCCCGAAGCGGTCCGTCTGGTTGAAGACCTTTTCCAATGTCATGCCCCCTACACCTGTCCGCACGGCAGGCCAACCTTTTTTAAGATTTCTTTAGCGGACCTTCAGAAATATTTCGGAAGACAATAGCATTTGCTTGACTTCCCCGCTAAAAAATGGTAGTTTTATATTCATATAAACTACTCTCAAATAGAGGAAGGAGGTGTACACATAATGAAAAAGGCACTTTTCGTTCTCTTCTTCGCAGCTGTTGTTTTCGTCGGTTGCCAGAAACAGGAAGCCCCTGTTGCTCCTGCAGCGCCGGTAGCGCCTGAGGCAACCCAGTCACCGACAGCCACGCAGACGGCCACACAGACGCCGACCGAAGCAGCACCGGCACAGTAATCATACTTACTTTCATAAATGGGAGAGAGTAAAGCAGGCACGAATTCGTTTCTGCTTTTTTCTTTTCTTTCTATTTGGTACAATAAGAACAATGGCAGCCGCAATAAAAACCATTATCATAGTCGGGCCGACAGGTTCCGGGAAAACTTCGGTTGCCTGTTCCCTGGCTCGCCGATTAAACGGCGAGATAGTATCCGCTGATTCCCGCCAAGTCTATACATACCTGGATGTCGGCACGAACAAGGCCGGTGCCTGGGATGAAACGAGACAGGCCCGTATCGCCGAGGGGATACCGCAGCATCTAACCGATATCATTGATCCGTCGGATATTTTCAGCGCCGGTGATTTCGTACACCGCTCACTTGAAAGGATCGCACTGCTTAAGGCCGGCAATATACAACCCATTATTGTCGGCGGCACCGGACTGTATATCAAAGCTCTCGTTGACGGTCTTGCCCCGATGCCCGGGCGGGATACCGCGCTACGCAATGAATTATCGGCAGAGTTGGCAACGGCGGGGAAAGAGGCGCTTTACGCGCGCCTGAAATCGGTGGATCCGGCGGCAGCTGAAATCCACCGGCATAACCCCCAACGCCTGGTGCGGGCGCTCGAGGTCTGTTATCTCACAGGCACGCCAGTGACCGAGCTGCAGAGAAATACACGTCCCGCTCTCGAAGATTCCATCCAATTCGGCATCCACTGGGAACGGGACGCGCTGTACCGCCGGCTCGACGAACGAAGCGGGGAAATGCTGCGCACGGGAATGATTGAAGAAACCCGGAAAGTCATTTCGCTTGGCTTTCCGCCCGACAGCCCCGGGCTGCTCGGCATCGGCTACCGTAATATCGTCCGCTACCTTGACGGATACATATCACTCGATCTGGCAAAGGAGCAACTGCAATGCGATACGCGCCATTATGCCAAACGACAGATGACATGGCTAAGGAAAGATCCGCGCATCCAATGGATTTCAGTTGATCCCGGAACTTTCGATCCGTCACACATTGCCGGCCGTATTATGAAATTACTTTGAAAATTGCTATAATAGCGCGTATTGGCATGGAAAAAGCTATACTCATCGGGATACAGGTTCAGGGTACCGTTCGGCGCGACGTTGAGCATTCGCTCGACGAACTCGCGCGGCTTACCGAAACCGCCGGAGCATATCCGGCAATAAGGATTATCCAGAAACGCGCGCGCATCGATCCCGCGCACCTCATAGGTCCTGGCAAAGCGCAGGAGATACGCGATATCGTCCGAACAGAGGGCATTACCACAGTCCTGTTTGACGACGACCTGAAACCCGTTCAACAGAAGAACCTTGAAGAAATGATCGAAGCAAAGATCATCGACCGGACACGCCTCATTCTTGATATTTTCGCCAGACGGGCGCGTACAAGGGAAGGCATTCTGCAGGTGGAGCGGGCGCAGCTCGCCTATTATCTTCCCCGGATCACAAAGAAGGGCATCTGGCTCGACAGCCAGGCAGGCGGCATCGGCACTCGGGGCCCCGGTGAGCGGAAGATGGAGGTGGATCAGAGGCGCATACGCGAACGCATGGCGCGACTCGACCGCGCGATTGAACAAGTACGGCAACAACGATCTGTACTGAGCAAACAGCGCGAAGAGTCCGGCCAGCCCGTAGTCGCCATCGTTGGCTACACCAATAGCGGCAAATCAACGCTGCTCAATTGTTTAAGCAAAAGTCAGGCCGTTTATGCGGACAACAAGCTCTTTGCCACGCTCGATCCAACGACCCGCCAGGTGAAACTCCCGGATGGGCGCATAGCTCTTTTTACCGATACGGTCGGATTCATAAATAAACTGCCGCACGCGCTCGTGGCGGCGTTCCGGGCTACACTCGAAGAGATTACGCGGGCCGATTGCCTGCTGCATCTTGTCGATGTATCCCATCCGGATTATCCGAGCCAAATCCAAACGGTCCTCCGGGTACTGCAAGAGCTTCAGGCCGAACATATACCGATACTCACGGTCTACAACAAGAAGGACATGATACCCGCAGCCGAAAACCGGCGACTGGAGCTCCACGATCATTTTCTGGTCTCGGCACGGACCGGCGACGGCATCGACGAACTGCTTGACCGGATAGAGAACATCGTCGTGCCGCGGCTCTCGCCTCACAAACTGCTCTTATCCTACAACCAGAGCAGTTGCGTGGCCGGTGTCTTCCGCCTGGCCATAGTCAAAAAACAACGGTACACCGAGCGGGGCATCCGCATGGACATAGAGAGCACGCCCGCTTCCTGGAAAAAAATACGTTCACTGGTGAAACGGAAAATAGCAATATGACATTGGCAAACAGGATCACCGTCCTTCGCATCATCTTTATTCCGATATTCGTCATCTCGCTTCTGCAGAGACAGTTTGTCGCTGCGGCCATAATATTTACGCTAACGATAACCACCGACGCGCTTGACGGTTTCGTTGCCCGCAGGAGGAAACAGAAAACGCCGCTCGGTTCTTTTCTCGATCCGATGGCCGATAAGTTGCTGATGTTCTCTTCATTCCTCACCCTTACCTACTTAAAACTAATCCCGTTGTGGATTCTCGTCATCATCCTCAGCCGCGATATTATTATCGTGCTCGGATGGACGATAATCTACTTTATTACCGGCTCCACCGCAATACAGCCGCGCCTCATGGGCAAGTTCACCACAATTTGCCAAATGCTCACGCTATGGCTCATTCTGCTCGGTTTACCCGAGAACATAACGGCGAAACTGCTCCTGGCCACCGTTGCCGTCACCGCTTTTTCCGGACTTGATTACGTCGTATCCGGCAGCAAGAAACTGGGACATCATGCCTGAAAAATTACCCATGAAGAAAGAATCCATGCACCCGCACATCGCCGTCATCGGCCGGCCGAATGTGGGGAAATCTACGCTATTTAACCGGCTCCTTGGCCGGCGAAAAGCCCTGGTCCATCAAGACCCGGGCACGACCCGCGACCGCAATGAAGCCCTGATCTCGTGGAAGGGCAAGGAATTCATACTTGTGGATACGGGGGGGTGGGCGCATGATGTCTCCATATTTTCCTCACCTGTCAGGAAACAAATGGAACAGGCGATGGCCGGGTCAGACCTCGTACTGCTGGTCGTTGACGGCCAGAATGGTTTTCATCCTCTTGATGCCGAACTGGCACAACTGGCCCGCAAGGATGCCAAAGAGGTCATTGTCGTTGTAAACAAGATCGATTCAGGGAAAGAAGAAACGAAAATTGCCGATTTCTACCGCCTCGGAATTCCAGAGATGGTGTCCATTTCCGCGGATCACGGCCGTAACATTTTCGAACTGATGGACATGATAGATGAGCGCGTGACGAAACAACCTGCGCCGGCAACGGAGCAGCCGGCGGCAGAAATAAAACTCATTCTGGTCGGCAAACCGAACGTGGGAAAATCGTCGCTGCTGAACATGCTGGCCCATAAAGACCGAAGCATCGTTCATAATCTGCCGGGCACGACGCGCGAAGCGATCGACACCTCGATCGACCATGAAGGTCAAAGCTATGTCCTGATCGATACACCGGGGCTGCACCGCAAACGGAAATTCACCAACGACATGGATTACCTGATGTCGCTTTCCGCCCACCACGCCATGGAACGCGCCGATGTGGCCATTATCGTGATGGACATAGAACAAGGGATCGGCGAAACCGAAATGAAGATCGCCGAAATGGCCCTTGAGAACCGGAAGGCATGTCTGCTGGTCGTCAACAAATGGGACCTGGTGGAAAGCAGGGAAGAAGCGGTCAAAAGTATCCGGCAACAACTTGAAGATAAGCTGAAATTCCTGTGGTGGACAAAGGTGCTCTATATTTCGGCGAAAACCGGCCAGCGGGTCGAACGAATTTTGACGGAAGCGCATGCGATTTA
>Ga0315281_10001920_pt1 | contig 30960 bp, 23 predicted proteins | sample YL17G07_0_MG_FD_204540 | JGI IMG/M metagenome (GOLD analysis project Ga0315281, IMG submission 204540) | Sediment microbial communities from Yellowstone Lake, YNP, Wyoming, USA - YL17G07_0 | ecosystem: Environmental > Aquatic > Freshwater > Lake > Sediment | place: USA: Wyoming | collected...
GTCGTACTTGAGGACATCGGCTATCGGACCCGGTCCGCTGCGGTCGTAGAACAGCCCGGCGCCCCCGCGGATCACGGTGCGGCCGCTCGACGCCGGCGCAAACGCAAACGACGCGCGCGGCGAGACGTTGTTGCTGTCCTGAAAGTAATTCTGCCAGTCGTAGCGAAGTCCCACGACGACCGTCAGGTTGGGCCGGACGCGGATCTCGTCCTGCACGAACGCGCCAAGCACCTTCTCCAGAAAGACGATATGGCCATTCCCGGCCTGCTGAATAAACGAATACGGGCGATTGCCGGCGTAGTCGATCAGGTTGGAAAAGTAGAACGTGCCGGCGGTGTTGCTGTTGTCGTCGAAGCGGCGTCGGCTCCAGTCGGGAATCTGAAATCCCGTTTTGATCGCGTGGCGGCCCGCGGACCAGCTGACGATGTCGGTCAGCGTCAAATGGTGTTCGGTTCGCGAACGATCGTTTTGCGCGCCGCCGCCCGTGAAGGCGTCGAGCACGATGATCTTCGGCGCGCCGCTCGTGCTGGTCGTGGATTCGTATTCATGGCCGACGAGGAGGCGCACCTGGTTGAGGAGCCTCGGCGTGATGATCGTCTGCTGATTGTAGACGGTGTCCTGCTCGACATTCGACGAGTCGGCGCCAGCCGCGGCCAGCGTCACGCCGCCGACACCCTGATTGCGCTGGCGCTGGTCGTCGTACGACGCCGTCAGCACCATCGTGTTGTTCCTGCCCTGCTGATGCGTCAACGTGCCGGACACGAGGCCGCGGTGGTAGGGGTTGGCCACGTTCGCCTGGATGAGTCCCGATAGATCTCGCGCGACCACAGCCGACTGCGTATCTTCCGCGTCGTTTTTGAGCGACAGGGTGAAGCCCGTGTTTCCGGAATGCCGGACCGGTCCACCGAAAAACGCGTCGGCGATCCGCCGCTGCTCCGGCGGCTTCGTGACCGCAAAGGCATTGCGGGCGTCAAACGCGGCGTCGCGAAAGACGAAGCTCGCCGTCCCCGAGTAGTTCTGCGATCCGGGTTTCGTGACGATCTCGATGCGCCCGCGGCCCGGCTGACGAAACTCCGGCGCGTACGGATCCTGATTGATTTTGATCTGCTGGATGGCGGACGCCGGCAGCGTCAGCGAATTCACTTCGACGCCGTTCACGATCAGCATCACGCCGTTGGTGCCGATCGCCGACGCATCGAGGAATCGCGACATCGTGCCGACCACGTCTTCATTGAAGATCGGAAGATTCTCGAGCGCCTGCTGGTCGGCGGTGGATGAATCGAGGTTGGAGAGGGCATCGGCGCGTACGCCGGCCGGCGCGTTGCCGACCGTGACTTCCTGCGTGATGCCCGCGAGCGGCATCGTGATGCGCACGGACGGTGGCGGACGGCTTCCCACGGTCACGCGGGCCGTCGTCGGCTGAAATCCCTGAAACGTGGCCACGATGTCGTAGCGGCCACCTGGGACGGCAGGAAACTGGAACACGCCGTCCTGGCTGGTCAGCGTCGACTGCAGGGTGTCGCCTGAGGCGCGTCTCAGCACGACCTGGGCGGAAGGCAGCACGGCACCGGTCTGATCCGCGACTGTTCCGGCGACGACGACACCGCTCGCGCGCTGCGCGGCGGCCGGGAGCGGCGTGATCAGGAGGAGAAAGATTGCCGCGGCCGTCCGCCTCATCGCGGCAATTGTAGCGCCGGCTCGTTATGGCTGCGATGCCACACCCTTCACTGCATCACCGGCGCGCGTGGCGCACGGCGGCGGTTCCAGTCTCTTCCAGTCTGCTCGGCAGCAGCCGCTGGATGGCGGGCAGCAGGCCGCGATCCGCCATCGACACGAGCGAGACCGCTCGTCCCGTGCGCCCCGCGCGGCCGGTCCGTCCCACGCGGTGGACGTAGTCTTCGGCGACGAGCGGCAGGTCGTAGTTGACCACGAGCGGCAGATGGGCGATGTCGAGGCCGCGCGCGGCGATGTCGGTCGCGACCAGCACGGCGACGCGGCCGGCCTTGAAGTCGCCGAGTGCCCGAGTGCGTGCGCCCTGGCTCTTGTTCCCGTGAATGACCGCCGCGGCGATGCCGGCGCTCTCGAGATGCTTCCCGACCCGATCGGATCGCCGCTTCGTCTTGCAGAACACCAGCGCCTGGCCCGAGGGCGCCTCCTTCAACACGTGCGTGAGCGCCTCATTCTTGCCGCCCTCGCCCACCGACTGCACGCGATGCGTCACCGTGGGCGCGACGACCTGGCCATCCGAGACATCGATGTCCAGCGGCTCGCGCGTGAATGCGGCAGCGAGCCGCCTCACCTCGGCCGACAGCGTGGCCGAGAACAACAGCGTCTGCCGCCCGCGCGGCAGCGCCTCGAGGATGCGGCGCAACGCCGGTTTGAATCCCATGTCCAGCATGCGATCCGCTTCGTCCAGCGTGAGGATTTCGACGCGCGACAGATCGATCGTGCGCTGCTGCATGTGATCGATCAGGCGGCCTGGAGTCGCGACGACGATGTCGACGCCGCGGCGAAGCGCGTCCACCTGCGGCCGCATCGCCATGCCGCCGTAGATCGCGACGGTTCGAAGGTTGACCGGCTCGCCGTACGTCGCGAGCGCGCGATGCACCTGGCTTGCGAGCTCGCGCGTCGGGACCACGACCAGACCGCGTACCGCTCGCGCACCGGCCGGACGAGGACTGCGGACGAGCAGGCGATCGATCATCGGCAGGCCGAAGGCGGCCGTCTTGCCCGTGCCCGTCTGCGCGCGCGCGAGCACATCGCAGCCGCTCAGCACGACGGGAATTGATTTCAACTGGATCGGCGTCGGCTGTGCGTAGCCAAGACGCGCGAGCGGCTGAATAAGAACGTCGGATAGACCGGTGATCGTAAACGGCATTGACAAAAAGCTCCTGACAAAGCGCCTGGAGCTCTCGTGGAGCCGCTCAGGCCAAGGGTGTTGTCCCGCGCTGAAATAGACTGCGGGCGGATGTCATGTCGGGCTAAGCGGAAATTGCGGAGGAGTTCAGCAGAGCGGACGAAAAGATCCGATACCAGATACTATCACAGAACATGAAGTACACGCTGTACGAGAACCCGGTCACGCACAAGTTCGCGATCATCCAGTTGCCGGCTCGATACGTGTCGGGCGATTCGCTGCCGCTCCCGGACCGCGCCCACTGGTTCGCCACGCGGGACGAAGCGATTGCGACCTTGCGGGATCTCCTGAACCACGACGACTGACGTGCGCGTTGCGCTACCATGAGGCCGCTATGCGATTGACGATTGCCGCTGCGCTCTTCTGCGCCGCCTGCACGCTGGCTGCGAACCTGTCCGCCCAATCGCCGTCGGCGATTCTCGCGCCGACCGGCACGCTCCGCGCCGTGTTCCTGGGCGGGAATCCCGTGCACGGACACATCGACGCGCAGACAGGCAAAGCCCTCGGCCCCGTTCCTGAGATCGTCGAGGCGCTGGCCCGCACAATCGGCGTGCCGTTCGCGATCGTCTCCGAGCCGAACGCCGCGGGCATCGCCTCCGCGCTGAACGACGGCCGGGCCGACATCGGCGTGCTCGCCTACGACGCCGCACGCGCCCGCGACGTGGATTTCGGGGCGCCGCTCCTGGTGATGTTCAACAGCTATCTCGTGCGTGCCGATTCCCGGATTCGCCGGACGAAGGATGTCGACAGGAAGGGCGTGACGGTGGCCGCCGTCCGCGGTCAGACGCAGGAGCTGTTCGTCAGCAGCCACGTGAAGAACGCGAAGGTGCGGGTGTTCGAGACGATGCCGCCGCAGCGCGATCTCGAAGCGCTGCTGCTGAGCGGCGTCGTCGACGCGTTCGCGATCAACCGGCAGCGATCGCTCGACGCGCAGCGGGAATCGAACCAGCAGCTGCGTGCGTTGTCGGACAGCTTTCTCGCGGTCGATCAGTCGTTCGTCATCGCCAAGGGCGCTCGCGCCAAGCTGCCGCTCCTCGAGCGGTTCGCCGCCGACATCCGGGCCTCGGGGCTGATCAAGGCCTCGATCGCACGGGCCAACCTCGTCGGCGTCGACGAGGCGAGGCCCTCGAAATAGGCGCTATAATCCCCGCCCATGACGAAGACACTCACGGCGGCTCTGATCGCGCTGGCGTGGCTGTCGCCTTCGCTCGGCGCCGGCCAGGCGAAAAAGCCGGCCGTTGCGTACACAGCACCGAGAACGCCGTGGGGCGATCCGGATTTTCAAGGGAACTACACGAACCTGTATGAAGCCGGCACGCCGCTCGAACGCCCCGATCAGTTCGCGGGGAAAAAGCTGGGCGACGTCACGCCGGAGGAGCTGAAGGCGTTCAAGAAGAACATTCAGGACACGACGATTCAGCGCTTCGAGACGCCGTTCGACGCGCCGAGCAACTGGTGGCAGGTGGCGTTCAGGCTCGACGCGAGCGCGCAGGCCTGGCTCATCACCGATCCTGAAGACGGCAAGGTGCCGGCGCTGACGCCCGAAGGCCAGCAGCGCGTGGCGGCGCTCCAGCGCGCGCGGGCCGCCAACGGACGCGGTCCGGCCGATTCGTACGAGGACCGCAGCCTCTACGACCGCTGCATCACGCGCGGCTTCCCCACCTCGGGCATGCCGACGATCTACGGCAACTCCTCGCGCATCGTCCAGGGTCCGGGATACCTCGCGATTCAGTACGAGATGATCCACGAGACGCGCGTCATCCCGATCGATCGCGAGCCGCGCGCCCACGTCAGCACGTCGCTCCGCCTCGACATGGGCGATTCGCGCGGCCACTGGGACCGCGACACGCTCGTCGTCGAGACCACGAACTTCACCGCGCGCAGCGTGTACCGGAACGCGAACCCGGAGACACTCCGCGTCACCGAGCGATTCACCCGCATCGCGCCGGACAAGATCCGCTGGTCGGTGACGCTGGACGATCCGAAGACGTGGACGAGGCCGTGGACGTTTTCACTGCCGCTCACGATGAGCGACGCGGAACCGATTCAGCTGTACGAGTGCCACGAAGGGAACTACGGACTGCGGAACATCCTCAGCGCAGCCCGCGCCGAGGAGCGGACCGAGGCGGCAGGCACCGTCAAATAATCGGCGTCAGCGCCCCCAGCGCGGGCGTCCTGGTCCCTGACCCTGACGACGGCCGTGCCCCTGTCCTTGTCCCTGGGGCCGTCCGTGCCCCTGGGGCTGACTCTGCGCGCCGGGCCCGTTTCGACGGACCGCATTGACGCGGGCGCGCTCGCGATCTTCGCGCTTCCGCTGGCGAATTTCCGCGATGCGCTGCGCGTGCGGCACTTCGAGCGCCTGCGGCCGCGCGGCGTAGTCGAAATCGGGAACCGTCACGCGCGGAAGGCGGCGGCCGATCACTTTCTCGATACCGCGCAGGTTCCCTTCTTCCTCAGGCGAGACGAGCGTGAACGCCGTGCCGACGGCCTGTGCGCGTCCCGTGCGTCCGACGCGATGCACGTAGTCTTCTGCGACATTCGGCACATCGAAATTGACCACGTGTCCGAGCTCGCTGACGTCGATGCCGCGCGCGGCGATGTCGGTCGCGACAAGGACGCGGTACCTGCCGCTCTTGAACCCATCCAGCGCCTGCGTCCGCTGATTCTGCGACCGGTTGCCGTGAATCCTCTCGACGGACACGTTCGCCTGCGCGAGGTGTTTGGCCAGACGATCGGCGCGGTGCTTCGTCCGCGCGAACACCAGCGCGTCGTCAATCTCTCCGTGCAGCAGCCTCACCAGCAGCGCCGCTTTCAACTGCTGCGGCACCGGATACACCGCCTGCGTAATGCCCGTCGCCGGCGCCGGCTGCTGCTCCACGTTGATCGACACGGGATTCTTCATCATCTCCCGCGCAAGCTGCGCGATGGCCGGCGGCATCGTCGCGCTGAAGAGCAGCGTCTGCCGGTGCGACGGCACGTGGCGAAGGATGCGGCGGATGTCGGGCAGGAAGCCCATGTCGAGCATCCGATCCGCTTCGTCAAGCACAAGAAATTCGAGGCCGGCCATTTTCGCGTAGGACGCGCGGAAATGATCGAGCAGCCGCCCCGGCGTGCCGACGATGATGTCGACCCCGCTGCGGAACGCGTGCTCCTGCGGGCCCATGCCCACGCCGCCGTACACGGCCGCCGCGGTGATGGGCGTGTGCGTCGCCAGGTCGTTGGCGTCGGCGAACACCTGCGCCGCGAGCTCGCGTGTCGGCGTCAGGATGAGCGCCCGGGTGGTCTTGCGCGGACGGCTCATGAGCTTGTGAAGAATCGGCAGCAGAAACGCCGCGGTCTTCCCGGTTCCCGTCATCGCGGTCGCCAGCAGGTCGCGGCCGTCGAGAGCGGGCGGAATGGCGTCGGACTGAATCGGCGTCGGCCGGCGGTACCCGAGATCTTTGAGCCCTTGCTCGAGCGAGGGATGAAGCTTCAACGCGCTGAATGGCATGCCGTACCATTGTACTCGTGCATCACGTGTACATCGTCCGCTGCGCGGATGGCACCTTCTACACCGGCTACGCTCGCGACCCGCGGGCGCGAGCCGAGGCGCATAACCGCGGACGAGGGGCGAAATACACCAGGGGGCGCCGTCCCGTCGTCCTCGTGTACATCAAGCGCTGCCGATCGAAATCAGCCGCGCTGCGACATGAACATCAGGTGAAACAGCTGACCCGCGCGAAGAAGGAAGCGCTGACGGCCCGCACTAGAGCGCGGGGATGACGAACTTGTGGCGGAAGCGCATGTTGGCCACGATCTTCTGCCTGCCGTAGAACGGCGGAAGGTCGCGGCCGACCGCGGTGACGGCAATCTCGTAGTCACCGGGCTCGATGGTCAGTGTCTGCATGCGTTCAGGCCCCAGCTCGATCCGCTGCGTCGTCGGACCCACAAGCAGCACGACGAGACTGAACGGGGAGGTGTTGTCCACGCGGAGCACGGTCGCGCCGTCGGTGTCCTCCATGCCGTCGGCCGGCATCAGGGCGAGGGTGCGGCCTTCCTTGATCTTCTCGAGCTCCAGTTTGATTTGCGCGGGCGCGGGCGCCGCGGCGGCGGGAGCCGGCGGCTGCTGCGCGGGGGTTGACCGCGCCGAGAGCGCGATCGCGGCAAGGGCAACGCCGGCAAACAGGCGAAGGCCACTCATGTGCTCAGTGTAGCGCAGTCTCCTCGCGACGCTGCGCGGTGGCCGCCGTCCGGCTAGTCGGTGACGCCGCGCGCGGCTTTCGCGTCTTCCACGCGCTGGCCGCGGAGGATGTTCGGCAGGCCGTAGTTGCCCTCGTGGCACGCGTATTCGTAAATCGGGCCCGGCACCTTGTGCAGCGGCAGGGCCGCGGTCCACGCCCGCGTCCAGGTGTTGGGGTCGTCGATGGTGAACTGGTAGTCGATCGTGTCGGCGTCTGTGCGGGTGAAGCGCTCGGTCACGCGCAGCGCCGGCGTTGAATTCCGGAAGCGGATCTTGTCGTTGAAGTTCGTCGTCTCGACGATGAGCGTGTTGCCTTCCCATCGGCCGCGCGAGTCGCCGCTCCACTGACGAATCCTGCTGCCGACGTGCGGGCGCGTCGCGTCGACCGGAATCAGCCGCGACGCGTGCACCATCTCGCTGCGGACCACGACATAGCCGGGGCCCTGGAGAATGTCGAGATTGTTGTTGTAGCCGACGGGCATGATCGGCGGGCCGTCGTTGCCCCACGTGATGCAGCGCTCGCCAAGCGTGCGCGTTTCGTAGCTGTCGGCGCGGCGATCGGATGATCCCGGCTGCGGCGGCGGCTGGCGACGGCGGGCGTCCTCGGTCAGCGCGGGGATCTTGCCGTCGGGCGGATCGATCACAAGCGACGTCCGCAGGCTGTTCACGCCCTTCGTGTAGTTCTCGCCCTGCCACAGCGCGTCGTCGTAGTGGATGTTGTCGAGGGCCTGCGCTCTGAATGCGTCGTCGCGCGCCTTGACGAACGCCACGGCCTCTTCCGGCGTGAAGAACGCCTTGTCGGCGAACTGGGCCGGCCGCTCGAGCGGCGTGTACGTCGCGTAGCTCCAGTTGCCGGTGAAATCGGGCACGCCGTCCGCGGTCCGCGGCGCCCGGTACTGGGGCTTCGCGGGCGACTGCGCCACGAGCGGCAACGATCCCATGGACGCGGCAGCGATCGCCGCAATCATCACGCGCTTCGACATCATCATCTGCAAGCCTCCGGAGCGTCCGCTCCTGCACAGTATAGGCCCCGCCAGCAGGTTACGGTGCCGGTTTTGGATCGGCAATCGACTCGACGGTATTGACCGTGAAACGCCGGTAATTGCTGTACGTCGCCGCGCCTTCGAAGGTGTAGAACCGCCCTTTCAACACGTAGGTCTCGCGCATTTCCACGGGGAGCAGGAAGCCCGCCAGCGGCTCGGACTGGTAGCTCACCCTGATGGTCGCCCGGACGGTCTTCGCCTCGTTGACGAGCTCGGTCACCAGGACGCGGCTGGTCTCCGGGTCCACCCAGATCCGGCCATGCGACCTGGCGTCCTGGTTGTCGCCCTGGATGACCGTCGGCGTCGAGGTTTCCTCGTAGTCGATCTCCCAGGCATCCGCCGCGAGCGTGAACGCCGGCAACTTTGGCAGCCCGCGGGGTGTGCCCTTGTGCTCCACGCTCATCGAGTACTTGAAGCGCGGCCGATAGGGCGCGTCGAGCAGCATCAGCGCGATCAACGGCACGTTGATGTTCCGCTGCACGCTGCCGATGTTGTAGCGCGCGCTCTCATTCATGATCTGCGCGGCTTGCTTCTTCGTGGACTCCGACGGGTTCATGAACAGCGTCATGAGGCGATCCGTGCGATCGCGCACGGGATCGCCATCGACGTCGAACACGTCGCGGAACTGGACGTAGGCGTCGCGGCCGCCTGCCGTCCGCACGAGCAGCAGATCGGACTTCAGCTCGCGATGCGTGACGAACGGCCGATCGGACTTGTCCGAGTCCTGCACGTACCGCTCTTCCACGACGACGCCGGAGACCTCGCGCTGATAGCGGGCGACGTAGTCGCCGACGCGATCGAGGACGGTGTGAAGCGGAGGGCGATCGGCGGCGGCGGAGGCCGCCGACGGAATGAGCAGCGCGAGAAGCAGCGGCGCGACTTTGCGCATCTTCGTAGGGCGGGCCTTTCAGGCCCGCCGGCGACCCTGAAAGGGTCGCCCTACGGATTCGCTCTCGCAGGCGCGGCCTGCAGCAGCACGAGGAACAGGTTGTTCGGATCGCGGACGATGGCGGTCTTCGTCACCGCGCCGCCGCGGCCCGGCAGATCGACCGTGCCGCCGCCGGTGGACACGACCGTGCCGCCCGATGCCTTCAACGCGGCGATCGTCGCATCGACGTCGCGCACCTGAATCTGCATACGCGTCGAGCCGGGATCCTGGATATTCGAACGCACGGTCTTGCGATCGACGCCCTTGAACTCGATGAACTCGAGGCGCAAACCCGAAGTCGGCACGTCCATGTTCGCCACGCGATACTGCCCGTCCGCCTTGAGCCCGAACATCTTCATCACGGCGTCGTTGGCCGTGAACATCAGGTTCATCGTCCCGGGCATGCCGAGCTCCTGATACTGCTTCAGCGCCTGCCCCGCATCGTCCACCGTCAGCCTCACACGGACGCCGATGACGTTCGCGGTGTCGGGCGCGGTCGTCTCGGGCAGCGGGTCCGGACGCACGATCTCGACGAAGTGCCCGTCGGGATCTTTCACGACGACGGCGCGGGCACGACCGACGGTCATCGGGGCGCCACCCGTCGTCACGACGGGCGCGCCGACGGCCTTCACCTTCGCGAATGCGGCGTCAACGTCGCGCACGAGGACGAGCAGCGTGAACGCGCCGCTGTCCTGAATCCGCCGCTCGGCGCGCTTGCCGTCCGCCTTCGAGATCTCGACGATCTCGACGCCGGCACGCACCGCCGGCGTACGGCCGATGGTCCAGCGAAGCTGTGCGTCTGGCAGACCGAACATGTTGCGCAACGGCGCGTTCTCGCTCGCGTTCGCCGGATTGCCCGTGATGTCGAGGCCGATGCCGTCACGATAGAACGCGATCGCCTTGTCCAGATCGCTGACGATCGGGCTGAAGAAGTTGCCCGAGCCGACGATCAACCCCGTCGGCGCCGGCGCCTGCGCGAAAGCCACGCCGTAGAGCGGCCCTTTCAGGGCCGCGGCCGCGAGCGCGACGACGACGATGACAAGAGTCCGCGGGCCTGAAAGGCCCGCTCTACTCGACGCCGAATGCAAGAAGGACATTGCCGGGCCTCCCGACCAGACCACCGTAGCCGGAGTTGATGAACAGCATGCCGTCGGACACGGCGGCGCCCGGGCCGTCCATGGCCGCGCCGTTGGCCTTCACGCCGTTCACGGTCGTGAATTCCTTGTTCGTGTCGAAGCTCCAGATGAGCGTGCCGTCGTCTGACGCGTAGGCGCGAAGGCCGCCGTCCCCGGAGCCGGAGAACACGATGCCTGGGACCGCGGTGAGCGCGGCGCCCTGCGCGGCGCTGCAGCCGCGTCCGTTGCCGCACAGCTTCGGCTCCGGCGCTTTCGACCACACTTCTTTGCCGGTGTCGATGTTCACGGCGCGCATGCCGCCTGGCGTCTGCGACAGCGTGCCGTTGACGCCGAAGTACGCGAGCTTGTTGTCGACCGACCCGCCCCACTGTCCGCCGAGGCCGCTGCCGCCACTCGTCCGGTACTCCCAGACTTTCTCGCCGCCCTTGTCGGGATCGAACGCGTAGGCCATGCCCGACTTCGACTGGATGATGAGGATATCCTGGCCGTTCGACTTCTTCGCCAGCATCGGCGACGCCGAGAAGTCGTGGTCGGGCCCCTGCTCCGCCGGACACCGCGGGTTCTCGGTGGTGTTCTTCGCCTGACAGCCCATCATCCAGACCTCGCGCACGCCGGGCTGGTTGATCCACTTGATCGTGCCCTTGTCGAGATCCATCGCGATGACCGCGTCTGTCGTCGGCTGCGGCGGATCCGAGTAGCCGTTGCCAGTCGAGACGTAGAGCACCCGGCGGCGCGCGTCGATCGTGGGCGCGGCCCAGATGCCGCCGCCCGACGGTCCCCACGTCTGCACGCCTTCCTTGGTGATGCCGCGTTTCTTCGGCTCTTCGGTGATCGTGTACGTCTTCCAGATCTGCGCGCCGGTGGCGGCGTCGAGCGCCGTGACGCTGCCGCGGAACGTGCAGCACTCGTAGGTCAGGCGCGAGCCCTGCCCTTCTTCGTTCAGACCGGCCAGCGGCACGTAAACGCGGCCGTTGTAATACGTCGGCGATCCTGTCGCGCGCGCGCCGGGATGCTCGTCGATTCGTCTCGTCCAGATCTGCTTGCCTGTCGTCGCGTCGACGCCGTAGGCGTTGGCGGCGCCGTCGGCGAAGTAGATGCCCCACGCGTTCGCGCCGGCCGCCGTCTTGTACTGTCCGACCGAGACGGCCGTGCGGATGCCCGACAGCGCGTGGAACGACCAGTAGATGCATCCGGACTTCGCGCTGAGCGCGAAGACGTCGCCGCTTTCGCTCGAGATGAACACACGGCCAGAGACGACGACCGGCTGCGCGCGCGCCGACGTGACGCCGGGCAGACCAAAGGCCCACTTCACCTTCAGCCGCGGGACCAGCGGCGCCGTGATGCCGCCCTTGTCCGCGGGCACGTAGCGTGTGTTGGCGACCGTCCCGCCCCAGCCGTTCCAGCTCGCGCCCTTCGTCGGATCCGACATCGGTGGCGCCGGCGTCGTGCAGCGCGCGGACTCGGCGATCGGCGCGGCCGAACCGACCGGCCGTCCCGCGAGGAACTCGGCGATCGTCTTCTTCTCCACGTCGCTCAGGTCGTAGCCCTGGCGGAACATGTTGCCCGTCGTCAGCGCCGTGAGAATCGACTCCGGCGAGAACTGCCGCAGGCCGTCGCGATTCGGCGCGCGCGAATCCGCGCCCGGCTGCTGATGGCACGAGGCACAGGACTTGTCATAGATCGCCTGCCCGTTGGGGGCCTGCGCAAAAGCGTTCGCGGCCACAAGCAGCGCCGCCGTGAAGAACGTGAGCTTCATATCGTCTCCCTAGCCCATGGGTTTCGAAGGATCCCGGCCGTCCGCCGACAACCAGTGATACCTCGCCGTGTCGAGGCCCGCGTAGTCCGGATCGAGATAGATGAAGCAGCGCTGAATCAGGAAGTCGCGCACTTCGAACACATCGCACCAGCGGCCGGCGTGCGAGACACCCGCCCGCCACGGACCGTCTTTGTATTCCCCGGCGCTCGTGCCTTCGACGGCGAACACGTCCGTGCCGGTCATGATGAAGTTGAACGCCGCGTAGTCGTGCAGGATGCTCTTGATCCCGCCGCCGAAGTCGGTGAAGAGCTGCAGGATCTGCTTCTTCCCCGTCGCCAGCCCCCATTTCGGAAAGAACACCTGCGCATCGTCGGCGAACAAATCCATGATGCTGCCGCCGGTCGACGTCACGCCTTTGTTGTCGAACGCCTTGAGATACTCGAGCGCGACCGACTTGCGCTGCTCGTCGGTCATGATCAGCTTGCTGACGGCCATAGCTGTCTCCTCCTTGAGCCCTGAGCCCTCAGCCTTCCAGCTCTTTGGCGCGTTTCTCCCAGTCCTTCATGAACCTGAACACGTTTTCCTTCGGCGGAATCGGCGCGAACGTCTCGAGCCAGCGTACCGGCTTGTCGCCGATGTTCGCGAACGAGTGCACGCAGCCCACGCCGGTCCACAGGACGTCGCCGGGCCTGGCGAGATACGTCTCGCCGTCGAGCACGCCCTGCACTTCCCCGCTCAGCAGGAAGTACGCCTCTTCGAACGTGTGGTCGTGCAGCCCGATGCTCACGCCCGGCTGATATTCGATGAACAGCATCCGATGGTGCATCGATCCGAAATTCTCGTCGATCATCCATTTCAGGAACACCCCCTCGAGCCCCGCGGCGACGTTCGTCCGCTGGCCGACCGGCGGAATCATCGTCTCGTCGAAATGGCCGAGGAGGTTGCCGCGGAGGTCGTTCACGTCGAGCGGCTTCGCGTCGGACGGCGCCGTGCCGCCCTTCTGAAAGAACGTGTCGCGTTCTTTCCCGGCGGGCTTCGGCTGCGGCGCATTCATCTGCAGCCATCGCACGGGCGCCTTGCCCGTGTTGCGCCATGCGTGCAGCGCGCCGACCTTCGCGACGCCGTAGTCGCCCGCCTTCAGCCGGTACGCCTGGTCGTTGACCGCATACACGGCCTCGCCGGACAGCACGTAGAAGCCTTCTTCGAACGAGTGGACGTGCGGGTCGAGCGTGCCGCCCGGCGCGATTTCGCAGACGCTGAGACCCGTGAGCACCGACCCGATCGTGTGGTTGACGATCGACGCGCGCGTGTAGCCCTGGCCGTGGCCCGCGAAGAGCGGGTCGGCCGTGAGCATGTCGTCGTGGAATTTTCCGAAGTAATGCATGGGCTATTTACCGACCATGTGAATCAGGTCCTTCTCGTTCTCGCACATCCACTCGATCAGCTCGTCGTCCACGACGAGCCGCTTCTGCATCGTCACGTCCCACGGCTTTGTGTACATCACCGGGTCGTCGATCGTGATCCTGATGTCCATGTGGCCGAAGTCGCGGCGGGTGAACCGCTCCGTCACGCGCAGCGCATCGCTATGCGGATGCCCGCCGTCGTCGAGCCAGGTCTTCGAACTCAGTCCGTTGGTGTCGACCACGAAGGTGTTGCCGTCCCAGCGGCCGATGGAATAGCCGAGCCACGCGGGCTCCGGATCTTTCGGCAGCGGACGGCCGTCGGTCATGACCTGGCGATAGTGGTTGTACGACTCGAACAGGATGATGGTGACCTTCGGCGTCTGGATGAACTTGGTCGGCGTGCCGAGCGCGTCGAAGTCGGTGACGCCGTGCGAGATGCAGCGGCCCGATGGACGATCGAGCCCGTTGTTCGCCTGGCGCTCATCGAACAATGCTTTTGCCTGAGGCCGGAACGGCACGTTGATGCCGTCGGCGGCGATGTTGACTAGCCACTTCCCGCTCGTCGTCTGCCAGATGCCGGAGAGATCGGGTTTGCCGTCGGGAGTCGTCGGCGTGGGCGCGGACAAATTCGGTTGCCCGTTGGCCAGTCGCGGGATGCCCGGCGTGGGATAGCCAATCCACTGCGCGGCCAGGGGCGCCGACAGTGCACACAACAGCGCGATCACTGACAGACGAAGTCCAGCATTCAGTCGCATCGCGCCGCACAGCATATCGCAACCGGCGGCCCTTATCTTTCGTACTATGCTGGGACATGGCCCCCAGTGTCCCGAGCCGCGGTCCCACTAAGCTCAGCACGCGCGAGCGTCTGCGCATGCTGGCGGTCATCTACCGGTGGAAGCACGCCAAGCCGACGCGCAGCCAGGCGAAGAACGACGCGGAAATCGCCGAGATTCGCGCCGCCCGGCGGTCGGGCGGACGCAGACACCCGGTTGAGTGATCATCCACCTCGACACGTCTGCCCTGGTTGATTTGTCGATGAAACGGGCGCGAGGCCGCCTGCGCCATGGTCCACGGCGCCGCGTTGTGGACGGTGAACCGGGACGACTTCCGGGATATCCCGGACCTCCGGCTGCTCCAGCCGTCTTAGCGAGCGAGGTCGGCGAACGCGTTCAGGACGATGTTCAGCCGGCCCGCACCCGCCTCGTCCTTGACCATCAGAAACCGCTGGCCGTCGCGCGTGACGTCGTAGTTGGCGATCGTGATGCCGGCGCCGTACGCGAAGCGCTGCTCGAACAGCAGACGCGGTGGAGAGAGCTTCAGATCGTCGCCCGCTACGGTGACATCGACGGCCATCATCTTGTTGCCGTCGCGATAGAAGATCTCCCGGCCGTTTGGATTCCACAACGCCTGCGTCCCGCCCTGCGACGACACCTGCCATCGGCGTTCGGGTCCGCCGAATGGACGCAGGTAGATCTCGTTCTGGCCCGACTCGTTCGAGACGTACGACAGCCACTTGCCGTCCGGCGACAGGCGTGCGCCGCCTTCATACGCCGGCGTCTTGACGATCGCGCGAATCTGCCGGGGGTTACCTAGCGGCAACGCCATGATGTCGAACGACGTCTCCTGCCCGCTTCGGAGGAACACGAGCGTCGCGTCATCGGCCGTCATCTGCGCCGGGTAATCGAACTCGGACGTGCCCGGTATGACCTCCGAGTGTCCGCTGCCGTCCGTATCGTGAATCGTCAGGCCTGCCGATGACCGCACCAGGACCTTGCGGCCGTCCCGCGACCACATCGGAAACGCGGCTGTCGCCTCGTCTTTCGACGCCAGCCGCGTGAACGTGGAACGTGCGAGATCCTGCACCCACAGGTTCCCGGCCTGCACGACGACGCGGCTGCCGTCGGGCGAGATCCTCGGCGTCGCGTAGCCGCGAATCGTGTCGTTCATCGGCTGCTCGACGCCCGCGCGTGACACCCAGACGAGCCGGCTCATCGACGACGAGGCGGCGTACACGATCGTGCCCGACGGCGACGCATCGTAGATCGGCGAGCCCGGCGTGGGGGAATCGAGGCTGTCGAGCGTCCGCACAGGCGGACCCGTCAGCCGCAGATGCGCGGCGTCGAAGGGCGCGGACAGCACTCCGCCGTCGCGGAACAGCAGCAGCCGCCCCTCGCCCACGAGTAGCGGAGCGCTCGCGCGCTGCGCCACGATGGAGCGTTCGCCCGTGGCCAGCACCACCGAGTCAACCCGCCATTGGTCGCCTGAGAGCACGCCGAAGAGCAGGGCCTTTCCGCCAGGCATCGCGAGGGGCCATGCGTGCATCGCCTCCTGCGGTCCGAGGCTCGTGATCGCTCTGGCCGTTCCTCCGGCTCGAGTCACGCGCCACAGCGTGCCGTTGCGCACGAACACGATGGTGTCGTCCGGAAGCCAGGCGGCGCCGTACAAGGAGTTCGCGCCGTCCGACACCGTCGTCGAGATCCCGTCCGGCAGCGACACCGTCCTGAGGGCACCTCCGGCGGTGACCACCCCCACCGCGTTCCCATCGGGCGAGAAAAAGCACGCGGACGGGCCGTCGCTCCCTCGCAGCGGCGTGGCGTCGGTCTGGTTGAGCGAGCGTACGAACACCAAACGCAAGCCGCCGCGAACGCCGATGAACGCGATGCGGGTGCCATCCGGCGAGATGGCGACCGTCCGGCTCGACGCCGCGAAGAGCTCAACGCCGGGCGGCAGATTCAGGTCGAGCCGAATGGCCGACGCCGGCTTCTCATTCCGCGGGGTGCGGCCCCACGTCATCCACGCGAGCGCGACCGCGGCCGCCAGCGAACAGGCGGCGACGGCCCACGGCAGGACGCGAGCCTGGGCTGGCGATCGCAGCGCCGGCAAGGCGAGCGTTTCGGCGTCTTCGAGATTGAAACGCGCATCGGCGATGTGACGAAGACGGCGGTCGGGATCTTTGTGGAGGCACCGGCGCAACAGCGCGCGCACGGCCACTGACGTCTCCACGGGCAGCGCGCTCCAGTCGGGCTCGGTCTTGACGATGTTCGCGATCGTCTCGGTCACATCGTCGCCGGGGAACGCGCGCCGGCCCGTCAGCATTTCGTAGAGCACGGCGCCAAAGGCCCAGATGTCGGCGCGCATGTCGACCGCACGGCCGCGCGCCTGCTCGGGGCTCATGTAGGCGGCCGTGCCGAGCACCATGCCGATGCCGGTCATCAGTGCCGGTGACGTGATCGTCGGCAGCGCCGTGACGTTGATGCCGCTGTCGATGCCACGCGGATCGGAGAGTTTGGCGAGGCCGAAGTCGAGGACTTTCACTTTCCCGTCCGGCGTGATCTTGATGTTGGCGGGCTTGAGATCGCGATGGACGATGCCCTTCTCGTGCGCGGCAATCATCGCCTCGACGATCTGCCGCGCGATCGGCAACACCTCGTCGATCGGCAGCCCCGAGCCCTTCGCCCTCAGCCCTTCAATGCGGTCCGCGAGCGTCGGTCCCTCGACGAGCTCCAACACAATGCCGTTCGCGTCGGGAGATTCTTCGAATCCGTAGACCGCGCCGATGTTTGGATGATTGAGCGTCGCGAGGACTTCGGCTTCGCGCTCGAACCGCGCGAGCCGCTCCGGATCTTTCGCGAACGCCTCGGGCAGCACTTTGATCGCGACGTCGCGCTTGAGTTTCGTATCGCGTGCGCGATACACCTCGCCCATGCCGCCCTCTCCAAGCTTGGAAAGGACTTCGTACGAGCCGAGGCGCGTGCCGATCACTTCTTCAATCCCTCCTGCCAGTTGACCACGATCGTGATTGGCGTGGGCGCCGAGCTCTGGTTGTCCGTCACCGCGTCGATCAGGAACCGGCCATCAGGGCTGACGCCGTAGGGAAAGAATCCCGTCGCCTTTACGTCGAACAGCGGCACGGCGATCCCCGGTACGAACGACGAAGGCCCGGTCTTGAGCGGCACCGCCATCATCTTCCCGCCAGGCGCGATGTAGTAGAGCTCCCTGCCATCGTGCTGCCAGCGCGGCTTGTCTCCGCCCGCCGTGGACAGTTGCCACTTCCCGACGGCCGCCGCCGGCGCCCGGCCAGGCGCAAAGCCCTGGACGTACACCTCACGCCGTCCCGACTCGTCGGAGCTGTACGCGATCCACTTCCCGTCCGGCGAAAACTGTCCGAAGGTTTCATCCGCCGACGTCACCAGGAACGGAATGGGTTTCCCCGTGCCCGCCGGCACATCGAGCGGCAGCACCCAGAGGTCCTGCCGCTGCTGCGCGGAGTGATCGTCGAAGATCAGGAACCGGCCATCGGGCGAGACATCGTTCGGATGCTTGATCGTCGCGGACTTGGCGATCAGCAGCTGCGGCTGGCCGAGGCCGCTGGCGGGCATGACGTAGAGATCGCCGACCGCGCCGTTGATCGTCGAGCTGAAGACGATGCGCCCGTCGGGGGACACCGCGGGCGAACTTTCGGTGCCGTCGCCCGAATAGAGACGGCTGAAGATCCCGCGATCGACGTCCGCCGTCCAAACGCGCGACGCCTGAAAATTGAACATGCCGCGCGACGCCGACGCGTTGTCCATCTTCGTGACGATCACGCGCTTGCCGTCACGAGAGAGCGTGATCCCGCTGCCGAGATAATCGGAGCGCGGGCCGACATGGCCGATGACGCGTCCCCCGCGATCGACCCATCGGAGCTCGGTCGCTTCCGACTGCGCCCGTCCGGTCCGATACGCGAGCGTTCCCGTCTCCGACGCCGAGAACCACCCGTACGAGCCAATGCCGGCGATGTCTTCGGCGAGCGGGGTCGCGTCGCCCGCAAGCGCGCCATTCGTGTCGAGCGGCTGCGCCAGCAGCGTGCCAATCCGGAGGAACAGCAGCCATCCCCCGCGGCCGGAAGCCGCCGGCACCCATTCCGGCTCGGTGTCACTCGGCAGAAATCTCGTCGTGCTCTGCTGCTCCGGCGACAGATCGATAGCGCCCACGTAGATGCCCGAGTTCTCCGGCACCCGCGACACGCGCTCGTAGAAGAACCGCCCCCCATCGGAAAAGAACGCCGGGCCCGCATGCTGCAGTTCCTGGCGCGTGGCCTCGAGCCGCGTCAGCTGCGTCGTCGCGCCGCCGCCCTCCGGCACGCGCACCAGGCCGCCGAAGCCCGCACCGAAGATGATCACACCGCTTCGGTTCCATGACCCTCCCCGGAACGGCCCGTTGTACGTGCACAACGTCTGGATCACGCCGCTGGCGGCGTCGATCTTCTTCAGCGTTCCTGGAAATCCGTCGACGCCGAAGCCCACAGATCGGCTGTCTGGAGACCAGAACGGCTTCGCGGTGACGTTCTCCGTCGACGGCATCGGCCGCGCATTCAACGAGTCGATGGCACGTATCCAGAGCATCGACCGGCCGTCGCTGCCCGGCGCGATGAACGCGATGTTGCGCCCGTCCGGCGAGAGATGTACGCCCTGCGGGAACGCCGTCTGCTCTGGCGGCAGGAGCTGAAAGCGCATCGGCCCGGCCACCGGCCGCTGCTCGCGGGGGTACACGAACGCCAGGCCGGCCGCGGCGGTTATCGCGAGCGCGGCGACAGCCCACGCGACGAACGCGGTACGCGACGAACGGGGCACGGGCGGCGCAGCCACCGCGGGCGATTTGCCCGACAGCACCTGATCGATCGCCACGCGCGCTTCGCCGATATCGCGCAACCTGTTCTTCGTGTCGCGCTCGAGGCAGCGCCGCAACAATTCGCGAATCGCCGGCGGCGTCTCGGCGGGCAGCGCCGCGAGATCGATTGGCGCCCGCAGGACGTCGGCGAGCGTGTGCGAGACGGTTTCGGCGTCGAACATCCGCCGTCCCGTCAGCATCTCCCAGAGGATGACGCCGAACGACCAGATGTCGGCGCGCTTGTCCGCCGGCTTGGCCGCCGCCTGCTCCGGCGACATGTACGCCGCCGTGCCGAGGATCATGCCGAGCCCGGTCATCGCCGGCGACATCATCGTCGGCGACGCGGTCACGTTCGCCGCCGCGCGCGGATCGCCGGAATCGCCGTCGAGCATCTTCGCGAGACCGAAGTCGAGCACCTTCACCTGGTCGCTCGCCGTCAGCTTGATGTTCGCGGGCTTCAGATCGCGGTGGACGATGCCGCGTTCGTGCGCAGCTTCGAGGGCGTCGGCGATCTGCCGCGCGATCGGCAGCACCTCGTCGATCGGCAGCCCCGAGCCCTTCGCCCTCAGCCCTTCAATGCGGTCCGCGAGCGTCGGTCCCTCGACGAGTTCGAGGACGATGCCGTTGGCCTCTGCGGATTCTTCGAACCCGTAGACGGCCGCGATGTTCGGATGATTCAGCGTCGCGAGCACTTCGGCTTCGCGCTCGAACCGCGCGAGCCGCTCCGGATCTTTCGCGAACGCGTCGGGCAGCACTTTGATCGCCACGTCGCGCTTCAGCTTCGTGTCGCGCGCGCGATACACCTCGCCCATGCCGCCCTCTCCAAGCTTGGAGAGGACTTCGTACGGGCCGAGGCGCGTGCCGGACGGAAGAGGCATGTCCTATGAGAGGTTGAGCGTCTTCATGAGGGCCGGCCACGCGGCGCTGTTCCGAAGTAGCGGCCCGTGGGCGCGAAAGACGAGGGTGATAACGCCCGTGAACCGCTGATCGGCCGTCTTCACCGCCCATTCGGCGGCCTGATCGATCTCACCGCGACACAGGGAGTAGAGGCACAGCCCGAGCGGCCCTCCGTAGGAATCGGCATGCAAACGAGCCAGCAGCGGCTCGGCTTCCTCCGTCCGCCCGGCGTTGGCGCACGCGCCGGCCATCACGCCGATGGTGTAGGGCGACCACGGCGCAGCGGCGTACGCCGTTTCGGCGCACGGGAGCGCTTCGGCGTGCCGGCCGCAAACCGCGTAGCCCAGTCCCAGCTGCATCCATCCGAGCCAGAACTGCGGATCCAGCTCCACCGCCATGCGATCCAGTGCGAGCGCTTCATCGTTCAAGCCAAGACCCTGCAGCACAAGTGCGCTCATGTAGTGCCACATCTGGCAGAGCGGATCTTCTTCGATCACCCGCGCCATCTGCTGCCGCGCCTCTTCGGCGCGGCCGGTGGAGAACAGCCAGAAACCCGCATACCACTCCCGCAAATGCGGGGACAGCGGCTCGCGCGCGGTCGCGAGACGGAATCGGCGCTCGGCTTCGGCCCGGTCGTAGTCGTAATGTCCGGCGATGATGCCAAGCATGGCATGCGCGTCGGGCAAATCGGGATCGAGCGCGAGCGCGCGCTGCGCGAGTTCGCGCGCCCGCGGCATCGCTTCGTCCGACCGTATGGCGCCGACCGCGGCGAGCGCCAGGTGATAGTCGGCCAGGCCGACATACGGTAGTGCGAAGTCGGGGTCGAGGGCGAGCGCGCGCTCCAGACACTCCTTGCTGCGCTGCGCGGCTTCAGGCGTGAACTTCCACTGATACGAACGGTACTGGAGGTACGCCTCGTAGGCCGGCAGCGTGGGCATCCGCCGTTCAGGCGCCGGCGACAACTTCAACTGCAACGCGCCCGCGATCGCCGCGGCAATCTCGTCCTGCACGGCGAAGATATCCGACATCTCACGGTCGTACCGCTGCGACCAGAGGTGCGTGCCGTCGCTCGCCTGAATGAGCTGCGCCGTCACGCGAAGGCGCGTGCCCGCGCGCCGGACGCTGCCCTCGAGGACCGTCGTCACGCCGAGCGTGTCGGCGATCTTACGGATGTCCTCGTTCTTGCCCTTGAACGCGAACGCGGACGTGCGCGCGATGACCTTGAGGCCGGGCATCTGCGCGAGCGCGTTGATGATTTCTTCGGCCAGCCCGTCGCTGAAGTACTCGTCGTCTGCATCGCGGCTCATGTTGGCGAACGGCAGCACCGCAATCGATGGCGAGGCCTGCGACCGCTCGCTCCGCTGCTCGCGCACCTTCAGCAGCGCGGTCTTCACGTCAGCCATGGTCGGAAAGCGCTGCGACGGCTGTTTTTCGAGACAGCGTTTCACGATCCCCGATGCCGGCGACTCGAGTGACGCGGGCTCGCGATGCACGACGGCATTGAGCGTGTCGAGCACCGAGTCGCCGCCGAACGCGCGCCGGCCCGACAGCGCTTCGTACAGCACGACGCCGAAGCTGAAGATGTCCGAGCGCGCGTCGGTCGGCCCGCCGTTCGCCTGTTCGGGCGCCATGTACGCCGCGGTCCCGAGCAGCATGCCGGCCTGCGTCGTGGCCATCAACGTCTGCACGTCGTCGGTCGGTGCGTCCTGGGTCAGTTTCGCGAGGCCGAAGTCGAGGACCTTCACTTTCCCCGCCGGCGTGATCTTGATATTGGCCGGCTTCAGGTCGCGGTGGACGATGCCCCTCGCGTGCGCGGCTTCAAGCGCCTCAGCGATCTGCACGGCGATCTCGATTGCATCGTCGATCTCCAGCCCTGAGCCCTCAGCCCTGAGCCCTTCGAGTCGCTCCGCCAGCGTCGCGCCTTCGACGAGTTCCAGGACGATGCCGCTGACGCCGGCCGCCTCCTCGAAGCCGTACACGGCCGCGATATTGGGATGATTCAGCGTCGCGAGGACTTCGGCCTCGCGCTGGAACCGCGCCACGCGATTCGGATCGCGCGCGAAGGCCTCTGGCAGTACTTTAATCGCGACGTCGCGCTTCAGCTTCGTGTCGCGCGCGCGATAGACCTCGCCCATGCCGCCCGCGCCGAGCGGGGACAGAATTTCGTAGGGACCGATGCGGGTTCCCGACGTCAGACTCATTCAGGAGATCCGCAGCCCAAGCTGGAGAAGACCTCGGCAAAGCGCGGCTCTGCGTTGAGCGCCGGCAGATGCGGCGACAGCCACAGGACCACAGCCGGGCCGCTCACGCCTTCCTGAACGCACTCGATGAGCGCGTCGTAGAGACGATCGCGATCGCCCAGGCCGGCGCAGATGAGAAGAAACGCGCTCGGGATCACGTACTCGCTGGCGCGGCGCCGGTTCAGTTCGTCGGACAAGGCCATCGCTTCGTCCCGACGGCCGGCGGCGCCGTATCCGTAGCCGAGGAGCCCGACGAAGATCGGATGCCGGCCTCCGACTGCGGCCAGGCGTTCGAGGCGTTCGATTGCGGCATCGAAACGGCCGAGCTGGCACAAAGAGAACGCTGTCAGGTAGAGCGCCATCGCGAAGTCGGGGTGGAGCTCGAGCGCGCGATCGCCGTGGCGCACCGCTTCTTCGTAGCGGCCGGCCGCGTACGAGACCACACTCGCGCAGGCATGCATGAACGGCGCGAGCGCGTCGAGCGTCAGTGCTTTGTGCGCGCATGCGACGGCTTCGTCGTATCGCCCGATTTGCGCGAGATGAAACCCGTAGTAGGCCTGCGTGAAGCTCGAGTCCGGTTGAATCGCGAGGCCCTCCTGAAGGTGGCGGCCGGCCGCCTGCCAGTCGCCGGTCAACCAGATCGCGCACAGCGCCATCGCCAGATGCGATTCCGCCAGATCGGGTTCGAGTGTCATCGCTCGCGCCGCCGCCGCCTGGCCCTTCACCTTCGCCTCGGCGGGCCGCACGAACCCGTACAGCGCCATCGTGCCGTAGCTCTCGGCCATCCCCGCATAGGCGAGCGCATAGTCTTCGTCGATCGCGATCGCCCGCTCGTAGCACTCGATCGCTGCGCGCGTGCTTTGCGGCGTCCGGATGTACCACAGGTGGCGGCCCCGCAGGTACAGCTCGAACGCCGCCACGTCGTGGGTGTGCCGCTTGACCGGCGCGACCGCGCGCCCGACGAGCGTCGGCTCGATGGTCTTGACGATGGCGGCGGTGATCTCGTCCTGGATGTCGAACACGTCGGCCATCTCGCGGTCGTAGCGCTCGGACCAGAGATGGTAGCCGTCGTGCACGCTGATAAGCTGCGCCGTAATCCGCAGGCGGTTGCCGGCCCGGCGGACGCTGCCTTCGAGCACGTGATCGACGCTCAACTGCCGCCCGATCTCGCGCACGTCGCCAGTGCGCCCTCTGAACTGGAACGCCGAGGTTCGTGCCGCTACCCGCAGGTCCGGCAGCGCGGCGAGCGCGTTGATCAGCTCCTCGGCCAGGCCGTCGCTGAAGTACTCGTTCTCAGGATCGCCGCTCATGTTGGCGAACGGCAGCACGGCAATCGACTTCGCGCTCTTCTTCGTCTCGGGCGCAGCCGCGGCCCTGGTCGCGAGCGGCTCGAGCGCAAACGCGAGATCGCGGGCGCTCTGAAACCGTCCGTCCGGGTTCTTATCCAGGCACCGGTGGATGATGCGCGAGAGCGAGGGCGGGAGCGCTACTCGCGGCGAGATCTCCGGCACGGCTTCGCGAAGCACCGCCGTCATCGTGTCGGCGAGCGAGTCGCCCTTGAACGCGCGCTCGCCGCTCACCATTTCGTACAGCACGGCGCCGACAGCGAAGATATCCGTCCGCGGATCGACGGCCCGACCGCGAATCTGCTCCGGCGCCATATACCCGACCGTGCCGACGATGGCGCTGTCGAGCGTGGGCGCCCGCGTCAGATCGGCCTCGGCGGCGCCCTCGGGCATCATCGCCTTGGCCAGGCCGAAGTCGAGAATCTTCACCAGGCCGTCGCGCGTCAGGAAAATATTGTCCGGCTTCAGGTCGCGGTGCACGATCCCGCGGCTGTGAGCGGCGGCGAGTCCGGCGACCAAGGGCAGCATAATCTCGACCGCGTCACCGGCCGGCAGCCGGCCGCGCGCGATGCGCGCGCGCAGCGTGTCGCCTTCGAGGAGCTCGGTGACGAGAAACGGTGGCGAGCCGCTGCTGACGTCGAAGATCGCCAGCACGTTGGGATGCGAAAGCGCCGCGACGGCCCGCGCCTCCTGTTCGAACCGGCGCAGGCGCGTCGGATCGCCGGCGACCTCCTGCGGCAGCACCTTGATCGCGACGTCACGCCCGAGTCTCGGGTCGCGCGCGCGATACACCTCGCCCATTCCACCGGCGCCGAGGGGGGCGAGAATTTCGTACGGACCCAGACGGGTCCCTGTGGCTATGGGCATGGGCGCGTGATGGAGGAACGCGCCATTCTAGTCGACGGTGGGCCTGGGCGCGCTATTTGTTGACGGCCGCGTCCGCCGCTTTGTCTTCCGCGCGCGTGGCGCTCAGCATGTTGCGCACCGCGTAGTTGCCTTCGTGGCACGCGTACTCGTAGACCGGCTCTTCGTCGTTCGCCGTCAGCGGCACGGCAAACGCCCACGGTTTCGTCCACGTGCGCGGATCCTCGACCGTCACCTTCCAGTCGAGCCGTGTCGGCGACGTGCGCGTGAAGCGCTCGGTCAGCTTCAGCGTCTCCGGATCGGCGTTGCGATACGCGCTTCGCGCCTTGAAGTTCGTCGTCTCGACGACGAGCGTGTCGCCGTCCCAGTGGCCGCGCGCGTCGCCCATCTCGAGGTGGATGTTCTTCGCGGGATGCGGCTTGCCGGCATTACCACTCTCGATCGGAATGATCCGCGTCTCGTGGATCATCTCGTAGCGGATGCCGACCCAGCCCTGGCCCTGGATGATCTGGTAGGAGTCGCCGTAGATCGCCGGCAGCATCGAGCCCGGGAACCCACGCGTGATGCAGCGGTCGTAGAGGCTGAAGTCGTTGATGCTGTTGAACGGGCCGTTGCTGAAGCTGCTGCCGTTGCGGGGAAGCTGACTGATGCGGGCCGCGGCCTCGGGCACCTGCGCGGGAATGTGGCCGTCCGGCGGATCGACGACGAACCACGGAGCGTTGCCCTTGGTGATCTCGTTGAGGTCGCGGAACTCAGCGGGCCCGCCGATCTGCCCCGTGGGGTCGCCACCTAAGAACGGCGCGCGCTCGATGGCGTTCTTCTGCCGCGCGGCCAGGATGTCTTTGAGCTCGGCCGGCGTGATCTGATCGAGCGTCCTGCCGTCGAGCTCGCCGGGCCGCTCGAACGGCGTGCCCTGCTCGTACTTGTTCGTGTAGTTGCCGTGGAGATCAGGATCGCCCCACGCCGTCCGCGGCGCTTTGTACTTCGTCTGCGCGCCGACCGCGACGCCAAGACACGCGACGCCAATCGACGCAATCAGCCGCTTCGTCATATCGCCCTCAGCCCTCAGCCCTCAGCCCTCAGCCCTACTTCGCCACCGCGTCCGTGGCCTTCTCCGCCTCACGGGCGGCGTTCAGCATGTTGCGCATGCCGTAGTTGCCTTCGTGGCACGCGTACTCGAACGGCTGCTGGGTCGCGTCGCGCATCGACAGGTTCATCGCGAACGTCCACGGTCGTGTCCACGTGTGCGGATCATCGAGCGTCACGGACCAGAGCACCGTGTCCGCCGCCACGCGCGTGAACCGCTCGACGATCTTCAGGCTCTCGCTCGCGTTGCGATAGAGCATCCGGCGATCGAAGTTCGTCGTCTCGACGACGAGCGTGTCGCCGTCCCAACGGCCCTTCGCGTCGCCCATGAGCGTCTTGATTCGGCTGCTCGGGTGCGGACGGTTGTCGGTCGGGATGACCCGCGCTTCGTGAATCATCTCGTAGCGGACGGCCACCCAGCCCGGCCCCTGCACGATCTGGTACGCGTTGCCGTAGATGGCCGGCGTCATCGAGCCCGGCACGCCGCGGCTGATGCAGCGATCGTAGAGGCTGAAGTCGAGCGTGCTGTTGAACGGGCCGTTGCCGAAACTGCTGCCGCCGGCGGGACCGCGGCGTCCCTGCGCCTCGGCGACCAGCGCCGGCACGCGGCCATCCGGCGGATCGACGATGAGCCACGCGCGGCTGTTCTTCGCGCCGAAGCTCTCGAACCAGTGCACCGGGTTGCTGCCGGGGAGGACGCCGAGATTCGGCGCGCGCTCCTCCGCCTGCCGGTTGCGCTCCCTCGTCAACGCGGCCAGTTCCGAATCGGTGACGTCGGTCAGCGTCTTGCCGTCGAACGCATTCGGTCGCTCGAGTGGGATGCCGCTCTCGTCGTTGTTGGTGAAGATGCCGCTCAGATCGGGATCGCCCCACGCCGTCCTCGGCGCCCTGTAAGCCTTCTTACTCTGGGCGACCAGTGGCATCGCCATCGCCAGCACGGCGACGGCCACAATCAGATTTTTCATCGTTTCTCGTTTTTCGTTGTCTCGTTACTTCGCGATCGCTTTGGCAGCCGCCGCTTCGTCAGCACGCGCGCCGCTCAAGATATCCCGGAGTCCGTAGTTGCCTTCGTGACAGCCGTACTCGAAGATCGGCTGCGTCTTGTCGTTGGTCAGGTTCATCGCAAACGTCCACGGCCGCGGCCACGTGTGCGAGTCGTTCGCCGTCACCGACCACTCCACGGACTTCGGCCCTTTCGGCGTAAACCGTTCGACCAGCGTCAAGTGCTCCGACGCGCCGCGGTACGCCGACACCGGCTTGAAGTTCGTGGTTTCGACGACCAGGGTATTGCCTTCGAAGTGGCCGCGCGCATCGCCCATGTAGCTCCGGATGCCGGACTTCACGTGAGGACGCGCGTCGAGCGGAATCAGGCGCGTCTCGTGAATCATCTCGTACCGGATCGCGACCCAGCCGGGCGACTGAATGATCTCGTACGAGTTGCCGTAGATCGCCGGCATCATCGAGCCGGGAATGCCACGCGTGATGCAGCGATCGTAGAGGCTCCGGTCATCAGGGCCATCCGCGGGTCCGTGTCCGCTGCGCAGGCGCGCGCGATCGGCCGCGCGCGTTGCGGCTTCGGCGGTCGCTGCGGGAATCGCCCCGTCCTGCGGATCGACCACCATCCAGGCGCGGCTGTTCTTCGCGCCGTAGTTCTCGTACCAGTGCGTCGGGCCCGCGCCCGTGTCGGCGCCGCCGATGCCCGGCGCGCGCTCGACCGCCTGCTTGTTGCGCTCGGCAATCAGGTCCTTCAACTCCTCATCGTCGACGTCCGCGGCGCTCTTGCCGGCAAACTTGCTGGGCCGTTCGAATGGAATGCCGTTTTCGTCCTTGTTCGTGTACACGCCCTGCAAATCCGGATCGCCCCACGGCGTCTTCGCGGGCCGATAGGCCTTCCCCTGTTGAGCCGAAAGCGTGGTCGCGCAGAGTGCGGCGGCTAGACATCCGTAAAGAATATTTCTCGGCGTCATAGGCAGGATCTCCTTGTTGCTCAGCCGGTTATCTTACATGATACCGGTGCATGCGCGTCGGCGTTTACCCATGGCTGGCTCTTCTCGCGTCGATGCTTTCCGCCTGCCAGACGCCCCCGGACCGCGGCCAGCCGCCACCTCAGGACGCGGCGTGGTTTACGGACGCGGCGTCTGACGCCGGCCTCACGTTCACCCACGTCAACGGGATGTCGGGCGGACATTTCATGACCGAGATCATCGGATCGGGCGTGGCGCTCTTCGACTACGACAACGACGGCGACCTCGACGTCTTCCTCGTCCAGAGCCAGGGGCCGAGCACGCTGTTCCGCAACGACCTCGCGGGCGGCGTTCTTCACTTCACCGACGTCACGGCAGCGAGCGGTATCGTGACGAAGGGCTACGGCATGGGCGTCGCGACCGGCGACTTCGACAACGACGGCTTCGTCGATCTCTACGTCACCAGCTTCGGCACGAACCAGCTGTTCCACAACAACGGCAACGGGACGTTCACCGACGTATCGAAGCGAAGCGGCACGGACATCTCCGGTTGGAGCGTCTCGGCGACGTTCTTCGACTACGACCGCGACGGCTGGCCCGATCTCTTTGTCGGCAACTACCTGCAGTACCGCGTGGACGAGACGACGAAGTGCTTCAGCCCGTCCGGCGCGGTCGACTACTGCACGCCGAACACGTATCGCGCGCAGCCGAGCCGGCTGTTCCACAACACCCACGACGGCACGTTCACCGACGTAACGGCGCGATCGCGCATCGGCGCCGAGTACGGTCCCGCGCTCGGCGTGACCGCGGCCGACTTCGACGGCGACGGCTGGGTCGATCTCTACGTCGCCAACGACAGCCAGCCGAATCAGCTCTGGCTCAACCAGCACGACGGCACGTTCAAGAACGTCGCGCTGTCCGCGGGCGTGGCGCTCACGGCCGAAGGCAAGGCCGAAGCCAGCATGGGCGTCGATGCCGGCGACGCGGACAACGACGGCGACGAAGATCTGTTCGTCACCGAACAGACGGGCGAAGGCCACAACCTCTATATCAACAACCGCAAAACCGCGTTCGAAGACCAGAGCGCGCGGTCGGGCCTCGCCTCCGCCAGCCTGGCGCACACCGGCTTCGGGACCGCGTGGTTCGACTACGACAACGACGGCTGGCTCGATCTGCTCACGGTGAACGGCGCGGTGCAGACGATTCAGGCGCTCGCCCAGGCGCACGATCCGTTTCCGCTGCATCAGACGAAACAGCTCTTCCGCAACCTTGGGAACGGGCGGTTCGAAGACGTCACGGCACGCGCAGGCGCGGTCTTCACGTTGTCCGAGGTCGGCCGCGGCGCCGCCTTCGGCGACATCGACAACGACGGCGACACCGACATCGTCGTCTCGAACAACAACGGGCCGGCGCGGCTGCTCGTCAACAACGTCGGAAACAAGAAGCATTGGTTGGGATTGAATCTTGTCGGCGGCCCTGAAAGGGCCGCCCCACAAAGGCAATCTGTAGGCCGGCCCTTTCAGGGCCGGCAAATCACGGGGGCGCGCGTGGAGATCATCCGCACAGGCTCGCCGACGCTGTGGCGGCGGGCGCGCGCGGACGGCAGCTACGCGTCGGCGAACGACGCGCGCGTGCTCGTCGGCTTGGGCGACTCGACCGAGGCGCCGACCATCCGCGTCTATGGGCCCGACCGGCGCGTGACCGAGCTGAAGAATGTCGCGATCGATCGCTACATCACGGTGACGCCGTGATTTCCCGCCGCGAATTCCTGCAGTCGCCAATATTGCTGGCCGCGGCCCTGAAAGGGCCGCTCTACGCTGCGGATGCGTCGGCTGCGATCGCTCCACGCTTCGAAAGCGTGCCTGCCTCGAGAAGCGGCATCACGTGGGTGCACGAGAACGCGATGTCGCCGCAGCGGTTTCTGCCGGAATCGCTCGGCCCCGGCTGCGCGTTTCTCGACTACGACAACGACGGCTGGATGGACCTCTATCTTGTCAACAGCGGTCCCGCGGACTTCTTCCAGCCCCTGGCAGGACAGTCGCCGCTGAAGAACGCGCTGTATCACAACAACCGCGATGGCACGTTCACCGACGTCACCGACAGAGCGGGCGTCGCGGGCGGGACGTTCGGGATGGGCGTCGCGGCCGGCGACTACGACAACGACGGCTATCCGGATCTGTTCGTCACGGCGTACGGCCGCCCGATGCTCTATCACAACAACGGCGACGGCACGTTCACCGACGTGACGAATCGCGCGGGTATCGCGATGTCCGGATGGACGACGAGCGCGGTGTGGTTCGACTACGACAACGACGGCCGGCTCGATCTGTTCGTGTGCAGCTACGTCGACTACGACCTGCGCCAGGGACTGCTGTGCGCCGACAGGAACAGGGACGGCAGCCTCTACTATCACTACTGCATCCCGCATCTGTTCAAGCCGACGCCGAGCGCGCTCTGGCACAACAACGGCAACGGCACGTTCACCCGCGTGACCGGCACGGCGATCGATCGCGCCCTCGGCAAAGCCCTCGGCGTCGTCGCCACGGACCTCGACAACAACGGCCTGCTCGATCTCGTCGTGGCCAACGACACGTCGCCGAACTTCCTGTTCCGGAATCGCGGCAAGGGGCAGTGGCAGGAAGACGGCGTGAAAGCCGGCGTCGCGTACAGCGCCTCGGGCAACCCGCGGTCGGGCATGGGCGTCGATGCCGCGGATGTCAACGGCGACGGCTTTCCTGACATCGTGGTCGCGAACATCGACCACGAGAACTTCTCGCTCTACGAGAGCCACCGGGGCGACTTCTTTACGGACGCCGCGCCGGATCACGGCCTCGCACAGGCGACGCGGCTGATGAGCGGCTGGGGCGCGAAGTTCTTCGACGCGGACAACGACGGCCGCACCGACCTCTTGCTTGCGAACGGCCATCCCGACGACCTGATTGCCCGCCGCGCCGCGGACGTGCGCTACAAGGAGCCGCTGCTGCTCTTCCGCCACGACGGGCGCAGGCTTCGCGACGTGAGCGCGCAATCAGGTGCGGTGTTTGCGAATGCGTATGCGGCGCGCGGGCTCGCCGTCGGCGACTTCGACAACGACGGCCGCGTCGACGCGCTTGTCGGCTGTAACGGCGGCGCGCCGGTCCTGCTGCGCAACGTCACGCCACCCGGCCACCACTGGGTCGGTGTCAGGCTTCAGGGCACGGCCTGCAATCGCGATGCGATCGGCGCGCGGATCACCTGGTCGGCCGGCGGCGTCCGCCGCTCGCGATTCAGGAGCGGCGGGGGCAGCTATCTCTCGTCACACGATCCGCGCGAGGTCCTCGGCGTCGGAACCGCAGCGAAGATCGACACGCTCGAGATCACCTGGCCGCTTCCGAGCGGAAGAACGGAACGCTTGACCAACGTCCCCATCGATCGCTACCTCACGATCGTCGAGGGCCGAGGGATTCAGGGATGAGGCGGCTGTCCGCAACGGTAACCGCGGCCCTGAAAGGGCCGCTCTACGTACTGGTCGC
>Ga0315281_10001921_pt1 | contig 30958 bp, 28 predicted proteins | sample YL17G07_0_MG_FD_204540 | JGI IMG/M metagenome (GOLD analysis project Ga0315281, IMG submission 204540) | Sediment microbial communities from Yellowstone Lake, YNP, Wyoming, USA - YL17G07_0 | ecosystem: Environmental > Aquatic > Freshwater > Lake > Sediment | place: USA: Wyoming | collected...
GGCTGGAGCCGGCGTTTTTCGAGGTGACGCGCACCGGCGAGGTGATCTCGCGGCTGACGACCGATACCTCGCTGTTGCAGGTGGTGGTGGGCACGACCCTGGCGGTGGCGGTGCGCAACACGCTGTTGTTTGCCGGGGGCTTAACGATGCTCGCCATCACCAGCCTGAAGCTCGCGGCGCTGGTGTTGCTCGGCGTGCCGCTGGTGATCGTGCCGCTGTGGCTGCTCGGCTATCGCGTGCGCAAGCTGTCGCGCGCCAGCCAGGATCGCGTGGCCGACATCAGCGCCTATGTGGATGAGGCGCTGTACGGCATCCGCACCGTGCAGGCCTTCTGCCACGAGGCCATCGACAGCGCGCGTTACAGCCAGACTGTGGAATCCGCCTTCGACGCCGCCCTGCGCCGCACGCGCACCAGCGCCGTGCTCACCGGCATGGTGATGCTGCTCACCTTCAGCGCCATCAGCATTGTGTTGTGGGTGGGCGGGCACGACGTGCTGGCCGGGCGCCTGACCGGCGGGCAGTTGTCGGCGTTTGTGTTCTATGCGGTGCTGGTGGCGGGTTCGGTGGGCGCGCTGAGCGAGGTGGTGGGCGATTTGCTGCGCGCCGCCGGCGCCGCCGAGCGCCTGCTGGAGCTACTCACCACCGAGCCGCGCATTGCCGCGCCGCTTAAGCCGGTGGCGCTGCCGGAGCCGGCGCGCGGCGAGGTGGAGTTTGCGCAGGTGAACTTTCGCTATCCGTCGCGGCCGGAGACGCCGGCCTTGAGCGACATTAATTTGATGCTGCAGCCGGGCGAGAAGGTGGCGCTGGTCGGGCCCTCGGGCGCCGGCAAGTCCACGCTGTTGCAGTTGCTGCTGCGCTTTTACGATCCGGACTCCGGGGTGATTCGCTTCGATGGCGTGGACATCCGCACCGTTGAGCCGCGCGCGTTGCGCCAGCGCATGGCGCTGGTGCCGCAAGACCCGGTGATTTTCGGCGCCAATGCCTGGGAGAACATTCGCTACGGCCATACCGGCGTGGACGACGCCGATGTGCGGCGCGCGGCGGAGGCGGCCTACGCCACCGAGTTTCTGGATAAACTGCCGCAGGGCTTTGAGACCTTTCTGGGCGAACGCGGTTTGCGGCTCTCGGGCGGGCAACGCCAGCGCATCGCCATCGCCCGCGCGATTCTGCGCGACCCGGTGTTGCTGCTGCTGGACGAAGCCACCAGCGCGCTCGATGCCGAGAGCGAGCGCCTGGTGCAGGCGGCGCTGGAACAGCTGATGCAAAACCGCACCACCCTGATCATCGCCCACCGCCTGGCCACGGTGCGCAAAGTCGACCGCATCGTGGTGCTCGATGAGGGCCGCATTGTCGCCAGCGGCCGGCACGATGCGCTGATGGCCGAGGGCGGGTTGTATGCACGCCTGGCGGCGTTGCAGTTTCGGGATACGGTGGGGGTGTAGTGGTTGTTGGCAGTATTTGTAGGATGGGCACGAAGTGCCCACGTGCCTACTAGTGAAATTACCGCGTGGGCACAAACGACGTGCCTACCCTACAAAGCTTTACCGTCATGCCGGCGCAGGCCGGCATCCAGAAAGCTCTTTGAAACCACTGGATTCCGGCTTTCGCCGGAATGACGAAAGTGTGATGGGGTCGTGTTGTGTTGGGCTTCGCGGGCTCAGCCCAACCTACGTCTTCTGCTACTTGTCATCCCACGGCCCAAAACCGATAGGCCGCTTTTTCTTCGGCTCGGGCGGGGTCATTAACTCCCGGATGGCATCGAACACGATCTTGAATTGGGCATCGTATTTCCTCTCCAGCGTCGCTAGTTTACGGGCCAGCTCCGCGTTGGAGACGAGCATTTGCCGCAACCGCACGAAGGCACGCATGATTTCAATGTTGACGTGGATGGCGCGGGCGCTATGCAGGACGCTGGAGAGCATGGCTACGCCCTGTTCGGTGAAGGCATAAGGAGCAGCACGGCGCAGCCCGCCCCAACTTGAAGTCACAATTTGTGATTTCAAGTTTCCAAACTCCTGGTCGTTCAGTTGAAACATGAAATCATCGGGGAATCTCTCCATGTTCCGCTTGACAGCTTGCACCAGAACGCGTGGTTCCACCTCATACAGCTCAGCCAAGTGCGTGCTGAGCATGACCTTCTGCCCTCGTATGAACAGTATTGACTGCGTTATGCGCTCCATTGGAACAACAACTGCAGTCTTCCCTGACTTTTTAACTCCCATCCCTTGGCTCCTTTTGTCTCGTGGATCTTGTCCCCAAATTTTTATGATGCTGTCCGACCTCAACCTTCAAGGTGGTCTTCACAAGATTCACGCATAGCGTTAGTCTTCATCAATAATCAAGCCGTTCAAGGATGCCGATACCGAGACACTGTTCAGGCTTGGGCGCGTGCGGCGTTTCGCCAACATTGAGCGTCCCGCCTTGCGCAAGCTCAAGCAACTCGACCTGGCGCAACGACTCGAAGACATGTGCGCCCCGCGCGCAAACCGGCTGGAGAAGCTCTCTGGCGATCGTGCCGGGCAATGGAGCGTGCGAATCAATGACCAGTTCCGCATCTGTTTCCGGTGGGCAGATGGCGGGGCCGACGATGTCGAAATCGTCGATTTCCACTGAGTGAGGCATACCATGACCAGGAAAACCAAACTAACCCCGGTATCGCCCGGCGAGATGCTGCTTGAAGAGTTCCTCAAGCCGATGGCGCTTTCTCAGTACCGTCTGGCCAAGGAGATCGATGTATCCCAGCGCCGGATCGGCGAGATCGTGTCGGGCAAACGCGCAATTACCGCCGACACGGACCTGCGCCTGTGCCGGTTCTTCGGGCTATCAGATGGCTGGTGGTTACGTCTGCAGGCGGATTACGACACGAAACTGGCCAAGGGCGCGTTGACCAAGACCCTGGCCAAGATCAAGCCGTGGACAAGCTCGAAGCGCGCGGCCTGAACGAAAGATTGTTTTGTAGATAGGCACGAAGTGCCCACATAAAACGGTGCGGGTGAAGACCCGCATGGGCACAACGTGCGTACCGCCCTAAAAACTGCAAAACCACCCAACTTGCGGGACTACGAACCCGCCGGCCCCTTGCTGACCGGGTCACCGGCTTTTCCGGCGACCAGCTTTTCGAGCTTGGCCACGAGTCCGAGCACGGACGGGTGCTTACCGGCAAGGCTTTCCAAGTGGCGGATTACGGCGCGCGCATCGTCCTTGTGGCCGGATTTCTGGAAGGCGACGGCGGCGCGGTAATACCACTCGATGGCTTTTTCCTTGTCGATGTTCTGGCCGAGCATGTTTTCATACACATGGCCGAGGCTCTGGGCGGCCTGCCCTATTCCCTGGGCGGCGGCCTTCTCCAGCCATTCGATGGCGCGGGTGAGATCCTTCGGCATCTGGTTGCCGTGCATATGGCGGGTGCCGAGTTCGTGCTGGGCCTGGGCGTGGCCGCGTTTGGCGGCTGCCTGGAACCAGCGAATGGCCTCGGGGTCGTCGCGATAGCCGCCGGGGAGCGTAGCGTAGAGATGCCCAAGCGTGAATTGCGCACGCGTGTAGCCGCCTTCGGCAAGCGGCTTGAGGAGTTTGAGTGCTTCCTGGAATTTGTGCGCATCGAGTGCCGCCACGCCTTTTTGGTACAGCTCCCAGTGCGGTGTCGCCGGGCGCGTCATGCGGTAGATCTGCATCGCCCCGGCCACCACCGGCGCGGCGATGAACAGCTGCACGGCGAAGGTGGTGATGAAGGTGACGAACAGCCAGGTGCCGATCATCAACGCCATGAAGCCGTAGAGGAACACGAAGGCCATGACCACCGGTGTGGCACCGAGGACGTTGAACTTGTACAACCACGACTCGTTGTCATCCTTCAGGGTCGGCTCATCCGCCACGAGATGTTCCGCCACCCAATGGCGTTTTTCGCGGAACAGCGTGAGGCCAAGGGTCAACCCCATGACGGCGCCCGTGAGATGCGCGGCGTAGTTCACGTTGCGCCAGTCGCGCCAAAAATGGTTGTCCCACAGATTCCAGAACACGTACCAGCTGGCCACCGACCAGAGCGGCCAGCTGAGAATTCCAAAGAACAGGAAATAGAAATAGAAGAACTTGATTTTGACCTTGGGGGCCAGATACGCGGCGAGCGTCAGCATGCTCATGACGACACCCGAGAGCCCGAGACTGGTGCCGCCTTCGCGCGTGGCGGTCATCAGATTTTCCAGCGCGCCGGTGCCAAGGCCCATCGCCAGGAACACGAGCAGGAACAGCACCGGGCCGATAACGGTTTCCACCACCATGGCGAAGGCGACGAAGAAGAACAGGTTGCCGATCACATGATCCCAGCTCGCGTGCGAAATAATGGAACTCAACAGCTGCAGCGGGTTCCAGCTGCCGGACTTGTGCACGAGACTACGCGTGATGTCGGGCGGCACCTGGACGGCGAAGGCGCGATAGAGCTGCACCAGGGTTTCGGCCGCCTCGTGTTCGCCCTTGGCCTTGATCTTCTCGACATGCCAGGCGAGATGCTGCTCGGCATCGCCGCGGAAATAGATGTGCAGCAGAATGGTTTTACAGTCGAAACTGCTCTGGATGATTTCGCGCTGCGGCCGCTCCAGCGCTGCGGTTATCTCGGGCGTGCAGTAGGCCTTGGCTGAATTCTCGATGCGATCCCAGCTGCGCTGCTGCGCCCAGTACACCAGCAGGCACACGCCCACCACCAGAATGGTCATGACCGGGATGCGGGTTATTTTTATCTTGGCGCGGTACGGGATAAACACGGGGTGCTTGCCTGACGTTGGTGGTTACCGCGGTAGCTTTGAGTCTAGCAGGCTGCTGAAGAACGCACCGAAACATCAAACTTCGTCATTCCGGCGAAAGCCGGAATCCAGAATGTCGATGAAACCATTGATTTGAATTCCTGGACACCGGCTTTCGCCGGCGTGACGACCCTTTTTCAACAGCTTGCTGGTCGGCGGCTGGAGGTACTGCCTCAGGGGAGCTTGCTGCGAAGCGGAGAATTGCATCAAGCTGTATTGCTGCTTCCAACGGCGCTCGAAAGTTGACGCCTTTGCTAAGCTTCGCGGGTTCAGCCCAACAGCACTGTCTGAATTTTGCGTGAAGAAGAAACAGCTCAGGCGTATGAGTACGAGTGCGCTGAACCGGTGATGGGTTCTTCCAGCAGTTCGCCGTAGAAACCATACAGCTCCGGGTTGGCGAGCCGGGTGCGCCAGCCGACCAGCACGCCGGCCAACATTGCGCGCGCCTGGGCGGGCGTGACGCCATACATGTAGTTGAGTTCGTCGGCTGTCTGGGTGGTGTTCACGCGTTCGTAGTTCGACGCGCCGAGGGTGATGGCGATGATCGCGCCAGTGGCAGCGAGTTTGGCAAAGGCAATTTCCGGCAGTTTGGGCAACTCGTGGTTCCGGGTCATGAATCAGCCTCCATGTTGTTCTTGGGCCTGCAGGGCCTTGTTTTGCAACAGTCGCGCCAACTTGATCGCAAACAACCGGCACGGGCGGCCTGGGCTCGTTTCGGCCGACGATTGGCCAGCTGTGGCAGACGAGCGCTATACGCGGCTTCATTTGGCGCTTCTATACAAGGCTGGCGCGAGTCCGGAGGCTGGCTGGTTGTTGCCGTTTTACGCCCAATAGACGCCGAACAGACCCCCAGGGTGCCGCAATACGGCAACAGTTCAGGGGGTTCGGCTAAAGAGGCCTTGGACAGGGCCCGTTCGTGGCGAGCCTGTCGAACCACGAACGAACCGGAATCGTGATCGTTCAAGGGCACGCTGTTCACCCTTCGACGGGCTCAGGGCGAACGGCTGACTGGGCTAGCGTTTTGCTTCGCAGCCGATGTGGCCGCGTGATGATGCGCTGGGGAAACAGGCCGTCAAGAGCTGGCAGGCTGGCTAATGCCGCACTGGGCGATGCGTACCCTGACGATAGGAAGCAGCGGAAGGAGCACTTGCTTCAGCACTGTACAGGCCGCGCTCGATGCGATCGGCGAGATCATGCAGTTCACGCACACGTGCGCTGGCGGCGGCGTAATCCTGCTTGATGGTTTCAAACTCCAGCTTGGCGGCCACTGCCGTTACTTGCGGATAGCCGTAGCTGCCGCCCGCGCCCTTGAGGTCATGGGCGGCGAACTTGAGGCCGGCCCAGTTGGACGCGCGCAGCGCGGCCTCGAGATCCTGAATCATCTCCGGCAGACGCACGACGAACTTGGTGACAAGGTCGATGAATTCCGGCACCTCATCGAGCAGCTCCGACTCAATCGGGTCGGTATTCGGCGCCGGCGGCGCGCCCTGCACCAGATGCGCGGCCAGGGTGCGGTACAACACGTCGCGCGCAATCGGCTTGGTGATGAAATCGTCATAGCCGGCAGCAAGGCAAGCCTCGCGATCTTCGCGGAAGGCGTTCGCGGTGAGCGCCACGATGGCGCCGGTATAACCACTGCGCCGCAGGGTGCGCGTGGCCTCCAGGCCGTCCATGACCGGCATCTGCATGTCCATCAAAATCAAATCAAACGGCTCACGCAGCGCGAGCTGCACTGCCTGCTGGCCGTCGTTCGCAATCACAATTTTGGCGCCGGTCTGGGTGATGTACATCGAGATCAGACGCTGGTTATCGGGGTTGTCCTCGGCCAGCAGCACACGCCCGGCGAGTTGTTGCGGCGCCGAGTCTTCGGCCTTGGCCGCCGGCCGCGGCGCTTCGGTGAGGAATTGCTGATCGGCCAGCGTGCCGGTGGCCACCTTCAGGGTAAAGCAGCTGCCGATATTGGGTTCACTGGTTACGGCAATATCGCCGCCCAGCAGTTCCGCCAGCCGCCGCGACAGATGCAGGCCAAGCCCGGTGCCGCCATAACGGCGGGTGGTGGTCGCGTCTGCCTGTGAAAACGCGGTGAACAAGCGCGCCAGCTGCTCGGGGCTCAGACCGATGCCGGTGTCGCGCACCTCGAACTGCATGTGTTCGCGATCGCGCGCGCACGACACGCGCACGTGCAGCGTGCCCCTGCTCGTAAACTTGATGGCGTTGCTGCACAGGTTGAGCAGTATTTGCCTGATGCGCACCGGGTCGGTGTCAACGGTGGCCGGCAACGGGAACGCGTAGTCGATACGGAATTCGAGCCCCTTGGCCTGCGCCTGTGGCGCCACCAGCGCCCGCACCTCTTCGACCAGCGCCAGCGGCGAAACGGGCAGCCTCTCGACATCGAGCTTGTCGCTCTCGATCTTCGACAAATCGAGAATATTATTGATGAGTTGCAGCAGATGACGGCCGTTGTTGGTAATGGTCTGCACCGACGCCAGCCGCTCGCTGGCGTTCTGGCGAGTATCGAGCAGCGTCTCGGCAAAGCCGATGATCGCGGTGAGCGGCGTGCGGATTTCGTGGCTCATGTTGGCGAGAAACGAGCTCTTCGCCTTGCTGGCGATCTCGGCGCTGAGTTTCTCGGCCAGCGCCTGGCGGCTGGACTCCTCCGCCTGCACGGAGGCAGTGATGTCGGTCAGCGTGCCGGACAGGCGCAACACGCGGCCATCTTCAGCGCGCGCCGCCTTGCCGCGCAACAGCGCCCAACCGCTGCGTCCATCGGGGCAGTTGAAGCGAAAACGCAGTTCCAGCGCGCGTGGCACGGGCGAGACGGTGAGGCAGGCGATCAGCGCATCATCAAACGCGGCGCGGTCTTCGGTATGCACGCAACCGTGCAGCAATTCATTGAAGTGACCGGAGGCGGCCTCTTCCGGCGTGATGCCCAGTATTTCCCCGAGTCGCGACGAGATATAGCTGGTGTGGTGTTCAAGGTCCCATTCCCAGATGCCGTCGTTCGAGCCCTCCACGACACGCTGAAAGCGCTGCTCGCCGGCACGGCGCGCGCGCTCCAGGCGGAACGCACTCAGGAAGAACCACAGCGCCGCACCGCAGGCCAGCAGCAGCACCACCACCAGGACCGCAAGCTGTACCACCGTGCGCTGCTTGGCAACGAGATCTTGATGCTCACGCTCCGCGCGCAAGCCGTCGTCCAGGCTGGCCGCGGGTGTGAACAACAGAATTCCGAAACGCTCCACGCCAAACTTCTGGATGAGTGACTGGCCGGCATCGGACACGAGGTAGTCGAAGAATGCATCCGCCAGCGCACGCTGCGAACCACTCACCTTGCTGTCATTCACGACAATGGCACTGTAGCTATTGCGCAGCAATATGTTGTCCCGATACAGCGGAACATACGTGGCCGGGAGCCGTTCGCGATTTTTGTAATAAGTACCGAGATCGGCAAATGAATACGCGCCCGACTGGGCGGCCTGGGTCAGCGTAGCGGCTGCCCGAATACCCAGATGTTCGTATCCTACCCAGTCCGGTTTGATGCCGGCCAAGGTCCACAAGTCGTTGAGGCGTGAGGTGGTGCCGGAGCGCGCGCCGGGTGTCATGAAATCCACCTGGTATTTGGCCAGGGTACGCAAGACCTTGATCAAATCGCGCTCGCTTCTCAGCTTCAGCGGGTCCTGGCTCGGACCCAGTATCGCGAACTCGTTGTACATGAAGGAACCGCGCCGCAGTCCATAACCTTCGGACATGAATAGCGTCTCGGCCTGCGGGTGATGGGTGATGATCAGATCTGCTTTTCCATTGCGCGCATCTTCGAGCACCTGCAGTGTACCGGCGCTGCTGAAAAGAATTGTTACACCCGGGTGCCGCTTCTCGAAGTCATCGGCCAGCACCTGCAAGATGCCGGTTTCAGTAGCGGTGTTCGATGTGCTCACCCGCAAAGTCTGGGCTGCCAGCAACGTGGTGACTGGAAGGATTGCCAATAGCGATGCGGCGACACACAACAGGCCGAGCGCGCGCGATCGCCGTTGCGGCGCATGTCGCAGCAGGGCACACGGCGGACGTGCGATCGAGTCGGTGTCCTGCCTGCAGACGCGGGCAGCCGGCATCGCCGTTACGGCATCACTCATTGCTGCGCACCTTAAGTTCATAACTTTCACGGACACGATGGCCGGGCCGGGACCACGGTCACTGAAGGTTAGCGGCACACGGTCGGGGTAAATTAACTTTAGTACATCCTTCGCGGATTGGCGGAGAACTACGGTATGACAGCGCTGAAACATTTTCTTAAAGCACCGATTGCGCGTCCAGAACATGACGCTGTATCGCGATCACCGGTAACAACATCGTGAAATGCCAATTTCTTGGCGAAGACGGGCGGCCAGCGCGGCTGGCTTGAGCGTTGGCTACGGCTTGCTCTGGTCTGGCAGGCCCGGTCTGTTGCGGCCGACAGCGACGAAGACGGTGCATGCCTGAACTGCGGTTTACCTATAAGGACAGAACCGGGTGTCGATACGCTTACGGCGCGGACTGCTGGTTCAACGATCGGATTACCTTGCGTCCATCCAGTCAGGGCCAATCCTGTTATTGGCCCTGACCCTGCTCATTCACGATTTTGATCGGCAAGATCCCGCTCGATCATGCCCCGGAGCCGGTCGCGGCAATCGGTCACTTCGCAGGCGTCCGCATGCCGGCAACCGAGGCTAAGGTTCCGGACAAACGCCTCGTCCACATCCAGCATGCAAACCAGCGCGATCTCTTCTTTCTCGCGCTGCGAGCTTGCCTGCTGCAATAAGGAAATCGTGTCGTACCCCTCGACAAAACGCTTGCGGGCAAAATAGGCAATATGCTCAAAATCATAACTGCCCAGACACATGGGGTTCGTGTAGGTTCTGACCGTCTCTGCGCCTGTCATCATGGGCAGCACCTCCCGTGCAGTTTGCTTATGTTTCAATAAATAGCGCGTATCGCGCATGAATGAAATGACCTGGATCAAGCAAAGAAATGCCCGGTTTCCGCGGTGACCATAAGCCCGTTTTATCGCGAGCAGTATTGACCGCCATCAACGACACAACGACCTGTTATCCATTGAAATGCGCTTATGCTGCCAGCCCAAGGCAGCAAAGGAGGCAGTTATGCTGGTAAGGGAAATCATGACACGCAGGATGGAATCCGTTCTGCCAACGGCATCCCTGCGCGAGGTCGCGAAGAAGATGCGCGAGCTCAATATCGGCTCATTGCCGGTTGCGGCAAACGGCAAGCTGATTGGCATCATTACCGATCGTGACATCTGTTGCCGGGGCGTGGCCGACGGTTTCGACCCGGATCGCACCGATGTGCGCGAGGTGATGTCGCGCGACCTTGCGTTCTGCTTCAGCTATGACACCGTGAACGATGCGGTGCGTCAAATGGAGCAACGCCACATCCGGCGGCTCGCGGTGCTGAACAGTGACAAGACCATCGCCGGTTTTCTGTCGGTGGATGACCTCGCGCACTACTCGTGCCAACTGGCGGGTGAGGTGCTGGAGAGCGCGCGGCCCATGCATCACTGAGGGCGCCCGGCTCGATACGCGCGGATAGCTGGCGGGCTTACGCCGCCAGTTCGTGTGCGTAGTATGGTTTTTCCCTGTCGTCCAATAGCGCGTAATAGGCGGCCACATCGGCGCCCGGCGTGAGCCAGGCATTCAGGTTCTGCGGCTTGAGCGGGACGATACAGCGATTGTGTCCGGTGGCGGCCACTTCCGGTGGCGGCTCGTCGGTGATGGCCGCGAAGGAGAGCAGTGCGGGCTCGCCGGGTTTTTGCCAGCGATCCCACAGGCAGGCCACGAGCATGTCGCTGGCTGGCTGCGGATTGAAGTGCAGTATGCGGTTCTGTGCTTTCTCGCCCGGTTGCAGGGCGCGCTTTTCGAAATCGTGCAGCGCGACATTCTCGTAAAAACTCTGCACCACGCAGTACGCATGTTGCTTGCCAAACTGGTTTTTCCAGAATCCTTCGAGGTTGTCGCGCCGCGCGTTGTAGAGCCCGGGGTAACGGCTGTCGATGCTCGCGGGTTTTCCTCCCGGGCGGCAGTGGTAGCGCATGGGTCTGATGATGTGCTCGCCCGCCTCGCTTACGATCACCGGCGCATACCAGAAGGGAAAGATGCGCGCGTCGTTGCTGTTCGGCTCGGAACGCTTGAGATCGGCAAGTTTGGCGCGCAGCCAGGCGATTTTGTTGGTGGCGATGCGCTGGTCGTCCTGGGATTTTTGAATAGCGCGCGTCTTGAGCTTGCGTTCGGCATCGGCGAGCCGGGTCTTCTGCTGGAAGAGCTCGATCTGCCACTTGCTGGCAGTGGCCGCCTGCCAGGTGGCGATGTGCTGGGCGATGCGTTTCGCGGCGGGATCCTGGGGGTTGAGGTAATTCGCCTCCAGGCTCTTGGCGAGCTTGATGTCCGCACCCGCAGCGCGACGGGCGAACAGATTCTCGAACGATTCGGAGTCGATGCGCGCCTTGTGGTGACGCGCAAGCTGGTCGAGATTTTGTTGTACGACGGCGGAGAAGCACATAGGCAGCCTATGTTACGCCTCTGCCGTGCATTGTGCATGTGCTGCGTATTACCGGGGCCACGCCAGACCGGGCACGAGGATTGTCAGGGATTGGTGTCTACCGTGCTCTTGGGCCTGGCCAGAAACACGAATGGCAATGCAAACGGGCCGAAGGCAAAGCCCATGACCGACCAATATACCCAGCGCAACCGGCGGCGTGCCGCGATGACACCGCACAGCACAGCGCAGGCGAGTGAGACGACCAGCGAGACAATGAGCAGCGACTGGGACTGCGTCAACAACTGATTGAGTAATTCCGCTTCCATATTTCCACACCTCGGGTTTCAGGCCAAGTCGCGCACCGGCGCGATGGATTTATTGCTGCCGCAGACCTTAGCAAATCTCAAGGATTTTGGCTGCAACGCGCACTCCATGGATGGGTAAGCCGGAACTGGTTATGCCTGTCTGGGGGCGATATTACCGCGCCGTTTATCCGGGACTGGCCGCACCCCGTCAGCAAGAATCAATGCATCACAGCGGTTGGCGGCGCGCGCATGCGCAGTAGTTCAATGGGTTAGGCCTGGCGGCGCACGGAGAGCGGAAATTGCCGGGTCCACGACTGTGCGCGAGGCTGCTAAATTTAAAGACAGGGAGTTAACATTTTGGAGCAAGACCGGAATGTCGTCCGGTCAAGGATCGACAATGGCCTCGCGTGATTTTCTGCAACCCCGTCGCAACGAGTCTTCGGCACCGCACCCCACAATTCAGGCGCGCGCGCCGGGCACGCGCATCGGTTACGACCCGCTGCTGATCAAGCGCCTCCGGGCCGACCATCAGCGGATGCTGGAACTCTTTACCCAGACGCAGGAGTTGCTGAACACCCACGACTATGACGGCGTGAAGCGCAAACTGGGCGAGCTGCGCATTATCCTGCAGGATCACCTGATGACGGCCAGCGTGAAGTTCTACGTGTATGTGTCGCGTCACCTGGCGGGCGATGCGGCGAAGACGGCGATTATCAATGAGTACCGGCGCGAAATGCTGGCCAACAGCCGCCAGATCATGGATTTTCTGCGCACCTACAGCGCCGCGCGTCTGGACGACTCGTTTGCCGACGCTTTCCAGATCGAATTACTGTTGATCGGGTCGGCACTGGTGCATCGCATCGAGCGCGAGCAGTCGACACTCTTTCCCCTGTATCAGGCCTCGTACTGAAATAACCGCGCCTGCATTCTTGCGCAGGGCGCGCCCTGCGCCACCCTGCCGATACTTCACGCGCTACGGTTTGTCCTGTCTACGGCGCCGCATACATCGGCTTGTTGTCGTTGAGATTCAGCCAGCCCTTCGCGATGCGGTAGATGAGCCACACACCAGTGACGGCAAGCACGATCCACCCAATGAGAATGATCCAGGTAAGCGCTCCCAGAAATCCCCAGAGCAGACCGAACCAGAAGGTGCGGATCTGCCAGCGGAAGTGGCTTTCCAGCCAGGTGCCGGCCACCTCGTCTTTCTTGATGTAGTTAATGATGATGGCGACGATACAGGTGATGCCGGAAAAGAATGCGACGGCATAGAGAGCGTACACCACCGTGGTGAGTGTCTTGAGCGACTGCATTTGTTCTTCCGGCGTGGGCGTTTGCATGGGTTTTCCATTGTTGACGGCTTGCGGACCGAGGACTGCATTTCACACGCATCCGTACCCGGATGGCAATCTCTGCATCCCTACGCGCTGCCTGACGCGCCGTGTGCTTTCCCGCGCACCGAGGTGATAGCAGACAGCAGGGAAGCCAGCAACCCGCCGGCGATGGCAAGCAGCCAGTCATCGACGTGCAGGGGCTTGAGGTGCAGGAAAGCGGCCAGTAGCGGCGTCTGCACAAACAGCACGGACAGCGCGAGCGTCCCGCCAACCAGTATCCATGCGGCCGGGGTGCGCAGCCGGCTGAGGTTGACGGTGATGCCGGCACTCGCCACGGTCAGCACCACCAGTGCCATGGCGCGCGCGTGCTCCACGTCGAGGCCGGCGCCGAGACTGCGCAGGTAACTGAACGTCACCATCGCCGTCACCGCGGCGCCCACCGCCGCAATCGTGAGCCATTGCGGAAGATTGAAAAACCGCAATTGCCGGGAGCGTGTCACCGGTGCGAGTTGGCTGTTGCCCGGCAGGTCCTGGAACACCAGCAGCGCCGTGGGATGGATGATGAGTTCCAGCCAGACGACGTGCACCGGCTGATACAGCAGCGGATAGCCCGCCAGCGGGATCAAGGCCGCGGTGAGCACGAGCGGAATGTGGATCATCAGCAGGTACTGAAAACTGAGTTGCAGATTGGTGAACAGCTGGCGGCCTTCAGCGATGGCGCGCACGATGCTGCGGAAGTTGTCATCCAGCAGCACGATCGCCGCCACCTCGCGCGCGCTGCGCGTGCCGCGTTCGCCCATGGCGATGCCGATGTCCGCCGCTTGCAGGGCCGGAACATCATTCACACCATCGCCGGTGACGGCCACCACTTCGCCATCCGCCTGCAGCGCGCGTACCAGTGCCAGCTTCTGCGCGGGCACGGCACGGGCGATGACCTGCACTTCGCGCAGAAAGCTGACGTCGCCTTGCTGCAGGCGCGCTTCCATTTCGTCGCCAAGAATGATGTTTGGATTGCCGTCACCGAGACCTATTTCCCTGGCCACGGCGCGCGCCGTGGCCGGGTGGTCGCCGGTCACCATGATGACGTGTATGTGCGCAGCCTGACACCGTTGCATCGCCTGCGGCACACCGTGGCGCACCGGATCTTCAAATGCCAGCAATCCGGCCAGACGGAAGTCGCGATCCGGCTCACCGCCTGACCACTCCGTGGCCACGAGTTCTCGCCATGCACAGGCAATCACCTTGTGGCCGCCGTTTGCCAGCTCGTCGAGCTGCGCCTCCCACGCGGCGATTTGTTCCGTGGTCAACATACACAATTTGAACACGGCCTCCGGCGCGCCCTTGACCGCGGCCAGCAACATGCCGTCCTCTCGCAGTATGCCGGTCTCGCGCTTGCGATCTTCTGTGAACGGAAAACTCGCCACTGACTCGCCGGCAAGAGGCTGCGAGACTGCATCGAGTATCGCCAGATCCATGAGATCGCCGGTCTCGCGTCGCGACGCAGCCGCAGCCAATTGCAGCAGGCGTTCTTCGTGAATGTCGTTCGCAGGGTGCCGATGGGTCAGGCGCAGACGCCCTTCGGTCAAGGTGCCGGTCTTGTCCGAACAGATGCACGACACGCGGCCGATGTTCTCCACCACCACCGCGCGTCGCACCAGCGCCTGGCGCCGGGCGAGGCGATACACGCCGACGCCGAGGAAGAAGGTTAGCACCACCGGAAACTCCTCCGGCAACGCGGCCACCGCGAGCGTTACGGCGCTCAGCAGCGCGTCAAGCAGGCCGTGGCCCTGCTGGTAGCGCACCCACGCCAACATCAGGCAAATGAACGCCGCGGCCACAATCAGCACCGTGACCAGATTGCCCACGGCACTTTGCAGGGGCGTGCGCGCATGCGTGCCGCGCGTGGCCGAGCGCACAATTTCGCCGTACAGCGTTTCGCCGCCGGTATAGACGATGCGCAACCAGGCCTCGCCGGTGAGCAGGCGCGTTCCGGCGAAACCCCAGTGCTCGCTGTCGGCCTTGGCTTCACCATCGAAACGGAGCAATGACACCAATGGTTCTTTGCGCACCGGATAGGCTTCGCCGGTGAGCGCCGATTCATCGGCCTGCAGGCGTTCGCCGCGCACCACCAGGCCATCGGCCGGGAAGGCCTCGCCAACACCGACCACCACCAGATCGCCCGGCACCAGTTCGGTGGAAGCAATGACCTGGCGCGCGCCATCACGCCACACCGTCGCCACGCTGGCCAGGCGGCTGCTCAGCCCTTCGGTCGAGGCATGGGTGCGGCGATGCAGGAAGGCGTCCATGCCCAGAAACGGGATGAGCGCGACCAGCAGGATAGCGGCTTCGGTCCATTCGCCCACGAAACCAAACAACATGCTCGTGCCGAGCAGGAACCACAACATCGGGTCCTTGAGCGTCTCGCGCGCCAGCAGCCACCAGCCGCCGCCGACGGTTTCCAGTATCAGGTTGCGGCCATAGCGCGCGGCACGCGCCTGGACCTGTGCGGTCGTCAGGCCCTGGTCCAGAACGGGCACACCTTCCAGACGTTCGATAGGTATGGTTCTGCGCATGGTGCTTGCTCATTAGCAGGCTGTTGAAAATAACATCTGGTCACACCGGCGAAGGCCGGTGTCCGGAAATTACTGAGGAGCACAATTTACGGTGCGCACCGCCGCATCGAGCGAGTCCCTTCTCCCTCCGGGAGAAGGGCAGGATGAGGGGAGTTTTACAGCTATTTTCACCTCACCCCACCCTCTCCCGGAGGGAGAGGGGAAAATAATGCGCACTGTTCGCCAACCGGATCAGCGATTCCTTAGGCGCAACTATACACACATCGCTAATTGACGCATGTCCGCCGCGCCGGCCGCTGTTTTTTCTAACGCACGAGTTTCTCGTAATGCGCAAGCATGCACCGGCGGGTTCCGGCGTCCGGCAGACGGCCAAACCCGGCGCCCATGTTCTCGAGCATGTGCGGCACCCGGGACGTGGCGGGAATGGCGCAGGTTACCGCCGGATGGGAAACAATGAACTTGAGAAAAAACTGCGCCCAGTTCGAGCAGTCAAATTCGGCGGCCCACTCGGGCAGCGGCTTGCCGCGCACCGGTCCAAACAGCGCACCGCCATCGAATGGCCGGTTGATGATCACGGCAATGCCGCGCTCGGCGGCCAGCGGCAACAGGCGCTGCTCCACGTCGCGATCGGCCAGGTTGTAGGTGAACTGCACGAAGTCAAACGGCTCCTTCGCCAGGGCGCGTTCCAGCTCCTGATGGCGGCGCCCGTGCGAGGTGGTGATGCCAATATAGCGGATGCGGCCTTCGGCCTTCCAGGTCTTGAGCGTTTCCAGGTGCGACTGCCAGTCGAGCATGTTGTGAATCTGCATGAGATCGAAGCGCTTCACGTCCCACAGCGCGCGCGCCGCTTCCATCTGCTTGATACCCAGCCACTGGCCGTAGATCCACACCTTGGTGGCGGCGAACAGCGCGCCCTTGTTCTGGATTTGCCGCAGGCCGTGGCCAATGACTTCCTGCGATGAGCCGTACATCGGCGAAGAGTCGATCAGCGCGCCGCCGCGGTCGAAGAATGCCTGCATTACCTGCACGCGCGTGGCGCGCATCGCTTCGTCGGCACCGACATCGAACGTGAGCCACGAGCCCATGCCGATGACCGGGATTTTCTCTCCGCTGGCGGGGATGGATTTCTTGATGATCGTCTGTGTGGGCGCGGCAAGGACGGGGGCAAGCGTGACCGCAGCCCCGACACCCGCGAGCCACTGCAGGAACTGACGACGCTGCTGCGCGAACCTGTCCCGACTCATGGCGCACTCCTTATTATTGAGCTTTGCATAAATGATGGACGCACCACAGAGCCACGATTTGCCGCGCCCTGCTACTTACTTATTGTGCGTCCGCTCATCACCGCAAGCAAAGTCCGGCCCACGGAACGATGACACGCGGCCCACGCCTGGCATCGAACTCGCCCAGGCGCGGTTGTATAGTGGGCAGACAACTGATCCGTGCCACCCGTTTCGGACGGACGCCGACCCGCAGGCCACATTATGCTACCCATCCACAAGCTGCTGAATCGCATTCGCTGGGATCCGCGCTTTCGCGCGGGCCGGTTCGAAATCGGTTATTACGACCGGAGGGTACATGGCATCCTGATGGTACCGCTCGAGGCAATCCGCTTTCCGGCCGACACGCAGTTTTTGTTCGAGCTGTACGATGACGAAGGCGAACTGCACCGTATTCCGTTTCACCGCGTTCGGCGCGTGACCCGCAACGGCCGGCTCATCTGGCGGCGCACGCCGCCGCACGAGCATCCGCAGCAGCCGGGCTGAACGCGGGACACGCACATTACAGCAGTGGTTTGCGCAGCACTTCCAGGCGCAGATCGTCGCGCTTCGGCAGGCCAAAACGCGCATCCTCACAGGGAAACGGCTTGAAGACGCCGCTGCGGTGGTAACCGCGGCGCTCATACCAGGCAATGAGTTCGGTACGCAGCGCAATCACTGTCATCTGCATCTCGCGACAACCCCATTCATCGCGCGCGATGCGTTCGGCCTCGGTCAGCATGGCCCGGCCCAAGCCACCGCCCTGCCGGTCAGGGCGCACCGCGAACATGCCGAAGTGGCAGATCGCATCGTGTTTCTCGAGGTGCGCTGACGCCAGCAAAGCGCCATCCTGTTCACACAGCAGAACGCGGCTCGCCGGCGAGTGAACAAGCGCCGCGACTGCATCGGTATCGGTGCGCTGGCCATCGAGCAGATCGGCCTCGGTGGTCCAACCGGCACGGCTGACCTCACCGCGGTAGGCGGACTGAACCAGCGTTACGATCGCATTCACATCGATAGCGCTGGCGGCGCGAAATTCCAGGTGACCTGGCTTGCCGGCTGTCATGGGCATTCCGCATCGGCGTGTTTCATGTGCTGACTCGCCCTGGTACCTTCGCAGCTTGGGGCGAATTGCGTCGTTGGGTCAGCGCACGGGATATCGATATTGTGCCGATCAATCCAGAAGCGTGTCGATACTGGTGTCAGCCCAGTGCACGGCCTCCAGGTAGATGCTGACTGCGGATTCGCGATCCAGGCCGGTGCTTAGCAGTTCATCCCACTTGCCCTGCTCGTACAGCATGGTCTGCTTGAGCAGTGCTCCGTGTTCGCCTTCCTGCTTGAGAAGGGCGAACTTGATGGGTGCACTCAGTGCCAGGTGATCGAGCAGGTTCTCCATCGGTACCTCCATGATGACATCCAGCACCGACAACAGACCGATGATGAACATCTGCGGCTTGATGGCCGGGTTCTGTTTCTCGGCCAGCAACTCGCACATCCGCGCGCGGATCATGGCGACCTTGATCAGCTCCTTGGGCCGGCCGGTATTGATACTGCCAAGCAGAATGAGCGTGGCCCAGTTGCGAATGGTATTGAGGCCAACAAGAATGATGGCGTCTTTAAGGGACTCAATCTCGCGGCGCATGCTGAACGCAGCACTGTTCACGTAGCGCAGCAATTTGTACGACAACATGACATCCACCGCCAGCGATTTCTCCAGCACGCTCACGTCCAGCAAAGGGTCGTTGAGTTGTTGCAACAGCGCCAGAACCACGGCCTTGTTCGGCGGCATGGTTTTTTCGCTCAGCGTACGCGGATGGCAGAAGAAATTACCCTGAAAATAGCGAAAGCCATACGCCTTGCAGAGTGAATACATTTCCTGGGTTTGCACCTTCTCCGCCACCAGCAGTACCGGGTAGGACAGAAGCTGTATAAGCTGGTCATTGATCGCGTCACGGCGCATGCTCTCAATGTCGAGCTTCACGAAATCCGCCAGTTCCAGAAACGGACGGTATGCTGGCTGGTAGACAAAACCATCCAGCGCGATCTTGAACCCTCTCGCCTTCAAGCGCTTGAGTCCGGCGATCGTCTCGGGCGTGGGCAGAATACTGCTCACAATCTCCAGCACCGTCTGTTCGTGAAACATGGGCAACAGCGTGTCGTTGAGCAGCAGCTGTTCCGGAATATTGATAAATGCCAGCGAGCTGCCAACCAGCCGCTCGATACCGATATTGATGAAACTGTTGATGATCACCTGCAAGGAGGCCTCGTTGCCATTGGTGAACTTCGCAACATCGGTGTCGCTTGCGCGATACAACAGCTCGTAGCCGACAACCCCGAGCTGGCCGTTGTAAATCGGTTGTCTGGCAATAAAGATATTCTGCATTGCGGATGTTCCTGTTGCTGTTCTTGCCGCAAGAGCGGGTACGGGCAGCGCGCCGTTACCGGACCTTTTTTCCCTGCACAACCAGCTGGCGCTTGGCCGCACGCCGCAGGCGCTTGATGGCGTGCTCGCGGCTAAGTGCCGCGCCGCGCGCGCCGACCTTCTCATGGTAGACCAGTTTCACCGGCAAGCGGCCGCGGGTGTACTTCGCGCCCTTGCCGGCATTATGCGTGGCCACGCGCGCGCCGATGTCGGTCGCTATGCCCGTGTACAAGCTTTGGTCTGCGCACAAAAGCATATACACATACCACTCAGCCATGGCTGTGCCTGCTCCCGGCGAAGGGACCGGATAACCCCACTACTCTTTGCCCTTCAGGAGGCTCTTGAGATTGGCAAACGGGTTGTGCGTGGCGCTGGTTTCTTTCTTGCTTCCGGGAACCGGTTTTCCCTGCGCCGCGGCCTCGATCAGGCGCTGGTGCTCGTTGTCGTGGCAATAAAGGCACAGCAACTCCCAGTTGCTGCCATCGGCCGGGTTGTCATCGTGGTTGTGGTTGCGGTGATGCACGGTGAGTTCTTGCAGGTTCTCGCGCATGAACTCGCGCTGGCAACGCCCGCAGATCCACGGGTACAGCTTGAGCGCCTGCTCGCGGTAGGCCTGCTCGCGCTGCAACTGATTGCGCTGCGCGCCGGCAACAATTTTGTTCAGCCGGTCATGACTGGTTTCTGGTTTCTTCGGCATTGTTTTACTTTACGGCACATGCAGGGTTGTGTGTACACAGGAATAGTACCGTGCGAAACCAATGGCCGCCACGGGCACGAACAGGCGCAAACACCGGCATCACCTGGCCGTATTGCGTTTACCCATGGCGTAGAAGATGCGCGTCGGCTGGCCCTTCTCCGGAAAATCCAGCCAGATCAGGTGCAGGTTGCCGCGGCTATCGATGGCGAGCGACGGGTGCGTTTGCTCGCCGGCGCCGGAAGCGGGTGGCACAGCCAGGTTCTCGCCCCAGCCGTCGGCGGTCTTCCACGATAGCTGGATATCTGAACTACCGTCACGGTCATCGTCCCAGGCAACCGCCAGGGCGCCATCGGCGGCGCCGCTGATCGCCGGATGCCACTGGCTGAAGTTGTCGCCGAAAGAATCTTGCACGCTCTCGTTCTTGCCGAAGCGGCGGCCGCCGTCGTGACTGATTGCACCGTAGATATCATAGCCGGTACTGAAGCCACGCTTGTCCATCCACGCGGCACCGACCTGATCGGCGCCGGACACCGCCAGCGCCGCACGCGTCACACCGCTGCCGCGTCCATAGGTGGCGGACTTCTGCACCACTTCGTTGAGTTCCACCGCAGCGCCGAATGCCTTGCCGGGTTCGGCGAAACTGGTCAACAGCACGGTATGGCCGTGACGGCGATCTTCCCATACGACGGTGACGCCCTTGGTGGTTACGGCCAGCGACGGGTAGAGCTGTTCGTCCACGGGCGGCGCCGGATCCACCGGCCGCACCGCGCCCGCACTCGCCGCCTTGCCCGGCCCACGGATAGCGAGGGGCGCTGTCACAATTTGCCGATGCCGCCCATTTGGCTGCGCCCAGCCGGCATAGGTGCCACGCACGCCCGTGGCCAGCGCGATCTGGCCGGCTTCCGCGCGGCCAAGTTTCAGCGCCGGGTCCAGACCTTTCGGCCCACCGCTGCGCACCCAGACGCTGTTGTCCTGTTCCCAGCCCATCAGAAATCGCCCGGCACCAAGTGCCACAATAACCGGCTCGTAGGCTGCCAGTGCGTGGGCACGCGGTGGCGCATCGCTCACGCGCCACTCCGGTTCAAAGACGGGCGGCTGGATGGACTTGAACACCACATACACCTGGGGAACGCCGCTGCGGTTGTCTTCCCAGATCACGCCCACGGTATCGCCGGAAACGGCGATGTTCTTGCGCCCCGACGAATCGATGTGGTGAAAGGTTCTGGCCTTGCTGGTCTGAGCGACCATAATCTTGTCGCCAAACGACCAGGGTGCCGCAATCGCTGGCAACACGGCGAGCAATCCCAGCCCACAGAGCAACAAGCGTCCCATCGGCAGATTACTTTCCCAGAAACTGCGAGAGCGTCTGCTTCTTGTAGTGTCCACCGTGCACGTAGCGATCGTAATCCATGAATGCCTGCACAGTCTGGAAACCCGGCGCCTTGTGAATGACATGACCATCCGGTTCGAGATACAGGAAGTACGGTGTTACGAGCGTTTTCATCATCGCGCCGAGCTCCATCTCCGTGATGGTTTCACCGGACGGGAGCTGCAGGCGCCGGCCGCTCTCGGCATCCACGTACACCAACACATAGTGCTCGGTATAGAGCTTGCGGATTTCGGCATTGCTGAACGATTCCTTGTTGGTTTTGTCGCAGAACCCGCAGCCATACCGGCCGAAGTAGGCGAACACGCGCTTCCCGTCGCGCTGGGCGATACGCAAGCCATCGTCGTAACGCAAAAACGTATAGCCCTGCGGTGGATCGGCGCGGCTGCTGCTCACGGGCAGTATCGTCAGCGACAAGATCGCGAACAACGGCAGCGCGCGGCGAAGAATCGTGTTTTGCATCATCATGCGGGTTTCCTGCGTTCTTTGGCGGATAAGCCGGGGCTCAGGCACCGGCCTTCACGTGAACAGCATCTCGTAACATATCTTCATGGCAGAACCGGCGATCAACACGGACAGAATGCCGCGCAATAGCCGACGTGGTGTACGTTGACTCAGGGCGCTGCCGGCCTGCGCACCGATGATCACGCCCGCCACCAACACCGCCGACATCAGCCAGGGAATCTGGTTTGTGCCCATGCGCCCGATCAGCACGGCCGTGGACGAGGCAATGCCGATGGCAAGTGCCGTGCCGATGGCGATGCGCATCGGGATCTTCAACAGAAACAGCATCGCCGGAATGAACAGGAAGGCGCCGCCCTGACCAATCACCCCGGAAAGCGCACCGATCGCGCTGCCAACGACAATAGCCAGCGGCTTATTGAAGACCAGCTCGCGGGCATGGGTGTCGACTTCGGCATGACTCTGCGGAATGAACATCATGACCGCGGCGATCACGGCCATCACCGCGAACACCAGCAATATCCATTCCGACGACAGATACTGAGAGGCGACCGAGCCCGCCAGCGCGCAAACGGACATGCTGCCGCCCATGTAAAGCGCGAGCGGCACGCTGATGCGGCCATGGCGCTTGTGACCGACCGCACCAGAAATTGCACCGAAGAAACTTTGCACCGAGGTGATGCCGGCAACTGTCTTCATGGTCAGCAGGCCGACGTGCAGTGCCGGCGGCACGTACAGCAGCAGGGGCACCATGATGATGCCCCCGCCGATGCCGATCAGTCCGGAAAGAAAACCTCCCAGCAAACCCAACGTGAAGAGCGTGACCGCAAAACCTGCTTCCATGACAACTGCCCGTGTGAAACCAGACTTCTGTTGTAGTTTTACCTGCTAAAGATCACTGGTGCATCGGTGCCGGTGTACGCCGTCACCTCGCCGATGACGGCAGCCTTCAAGGAGCCACGCTCGCGTAGTCCGGCCAGGATGGTGTCGGCCTGGTCGGCCGCTACGGATATGAGCAGACCGCCATTGGTCTGGGGATCAGTGAACACCAGCTGGTGATCGATGTTCCACTCATCGTCGAAGCTGAGTGAATCGGCGTAGCCATTCATGTTGCGGTAGGCGGCTGTCGGCACCACGCCCTCGACGACCAGGGACCACGCCTCCTCCATGACCGGCACGGCCGAGGCCTTGATCCGCATGCGCACGCGCGCACCCTTCGCCATTTCCAGCAGGTGACCGGCCAACCCAAAGCCGGTGATGTCAGTCATCGCGTGCACCCCACGCTGTTTGCCGAGCCACGACCCGACCTTGTTCAGCGTGGTGATGTTGTCGATCAGCTCCGCATAGCCGGCCGGAGAAAGATTGCCGGTCTTGACCGCCGTGGTCATGATGCCGATACCAATGGGACGCGTGATAATCAGGACGTCGCCGACCCTGGAGGCGGCGTTGGTTTTCACCATGTCGGGATGCACCATGCCCACTGCCGCCAAGCCGTAGATCGGTTGCGGGTTATCGATAGTGTGCCCGCCCGCGAGCGGTATCCCGGCCTCATGGCAAACATCGGTTCCGCCGCGCATGATTTCCTGCACTGTTTCCACCGTCAGCTTCCCGACCGGGTACCCAAGGATGGCATTGGCGAGCAACGGGTCCCCGCCCATGGCGTAGACGTCACTCAAGGCGTTGGCGGCCGCAACCCGGCCATAGATATACGGGTCGTCCACGATGGGGGCGAAGAAGTCATTGGTGAATACCAATGCCTGATGTTCGTTGACCTGATAAACGGCAGCGTCGTCGCTGTTCTCGATACCCACGAGCAATGATTTATTGGAGTGCTTCTTGGGAACATTGGCAAGCAGCGCATGCAGGGTTTCCGGCTCGACTTTGCAGCCACAACCGCCGCCTTGTGAAAACTGCGTCAACCGTACGGCGAGTGCTGCCGCGCCCATCTTCCCGGCTACTTGAAAATCCATGCTCATCCTCCTAGTGGATATGAACCCCGACGCATCGGGATATGGTTCTGTAGACAGGGACTCTTAACGGGCCCTTCGTCTGGTGTGTCTCTATCCTTCCCCCGCAGATATCGGTGCACCGCAGAATAAATCGCCCCGTCCAACCCCTGTCTGGCTGGAGAGGCGCAGGGATCATAGCATGCGTCATAAAACGGTCACTAATCGTTAAACGCCCTCTAAAATCAGGGCCAAATGCCGATTTAGTTTAGTTTTCTGACCTAATGGGCTGAATTCACGCAGATTCTGGTGCATCCAGCAGACCCGTTTTGCGTCAACGGGTCGTCACTGCGGGATCAATGTACGAGGCGTGTCCCGGTCGCAGCCGTATCGCGTCCCACGCTGCCCTGCGGCAATTCCTGCAGCCAACGGGTCAGGGCCGCGCTATTCACCGGACGGCAATAGTGATAACCCTGCGCGGTATTGCAGCCATGCGCCAGCAACATGCCGGAGATGGCCTCGGATTCCACGCCCTCCGCCACAACCTTGAATCCAAGGTTGTGCGCAAGCTCAATCGTGGACCTGACAATCGTGGCATCATCGTCATCCACATCCATGGACAGCACAAAGGATTTATCGATCTTGATGGTGTCCACGGGCAGCTTCTTCAGATACGCCAGTGATGAGAATCCTGTGCCGTAATCATCCACCGCCAGCGAGATGCCCATGGAGTCCAGTTTTTTCAGGGCGGCCAGCGAGAATTTTGGATCGGCCATCATGGCGCTTTCGGTAATTTCCAGCTCCAGCAGATTTGCCGGTACCTGCCACTGCGCCAGCCTTTTCTCGATCTCCTCGATCAGCATCGGATCTTGCAGATTCCACACAGACAGGTTCACGGCAACGCTCAGATCAATACCTTGCGCGCGCCATTGCGCGCACTGCTGCAGGGCGGCGCTGAGCACCCACAGGGTCAATCGCTTGATCATGCCGTTGTGCTCGGCGATCGGAATCATCTCGTCGGGTGAAACCATGCCCCGTTTTGGGTTCTGCCAGCGCAGCAGGGCCTCGACACCCGTCACCTTGCCTGTTAGCAGATCAATCTTGGGCTGGTAGTGCAGTTCCAATTCATTGGCATCGATGGCAACGTGCAGTTCGTTAGCCAGTTCCAGGCGTTTGACGGCGTCGCGGTCATGCTCCGGGTGATACACGGCGCAGCCGCTGTTGGAACGCTTGGCGACATACATGGCGGTATCGGCATGCTGGATCAGGGACTGCGCGCTGTCACCGTGCTGAGGATACAGCGCGATGCCGAGACTGCCGCCAATGTGCAGGAAATGATTGTCCAGGTTGAACACGCGATTAAGCGCAACGTGCACCTTCTGCGCCACATGACCGGCAAAGGTCTCGTTGGTATCGGTAATCAGAATGGCGAATTCATCGCCACCCAGACGCGCCATGGTGTCGGAATGGCGCAGGACCTGCTGCAGCCGCGCACTGACCTGTTGCAGCATGAGGTCGCCATACTGGTGTCCCAGGGTATCGTTGACCTCCTTGAAGCGATCAAGATCCATGAGAATCAGCGCAACAGACTGTTGCTGACGCGCCGCGTTCTGAATGGCGTGATGCAGCCTGTCGTGCAGCAGATTGCGGTTGGGCAATCCGGTTAAGGCATCATGCAAAGCCTGGTATTCCAGGTTTGCCTGTTGCCGCTTGCGGTCTGTGATGTCGGTAATGGACCCGGACATGCGCACGGCCCGCCCCTGCTCGTCCCGCAACGCCTTGCCACGCATGAGCAACCAGCACTCCCGATCGCCGCCTGTCTGGCCGCGAAACTCGGACACGAACAATTCCTCGTTGCTGCTCTCCAGATAGCGCGTGAGCCTGGTTTCCGTGTTCTCGCGGTCATCGGGATGGATCAGTGTTCGCCAGGCTTGCAGCGGTCTGGCCACCGATTCGCCAACAGCGCCCTAGCCCAGAATTTCGTTCAGCCGCGGGGAGAAATATCCCTGGTCGGTTCGCAGATCCCAGTCCCAGATACCGTCATTGGCGCCGCCGACCGCCAGCGCGAATCGCTCCTGATTCATTCGAGTGATCTTTCCCAAACGGCGCGCGCGGATAAACAGCACGCTGGATGTCGTGCCGGCCAGCGCCAACAGGATGGCCAATCCGAACAGGCGTGTCAGATTGCGGGACTGTTCGGCCAGATCCAACGCGGCTTCGCGGGACTGAAGCCCTGCATCCAGGTGTGCCGCCGGGGTAAAGATTTGTGTACCGAAACGGTCTTCGCCAAAATGCCGGATACGCTCCTGGCCCTGGTTCGACACAAGATATTCAAGGAATAATTCCGCCAACGGCTGGTTGGCGGCCGGGATGCGCTCTTTGTTCACCACTGTTGCATAGTACTCGTTGCGCAGGGCCACGTTGTCGCGCGACAGCGGAACCAGTTGGCCGCCCAACGCCTCACGGTTGGCGAAATACGTGCCCATGTCCGCGAATGCATACGCGCCGAAGGCCGCAGCATTGCGCAGCGTGGCGGTAGAGCTGGCATTGACGACTTCATAACCGGGCCAGTCCGGCTCTATGCCGGCAGCGGTCCACAACTCGCTCAACTTCTTGTAGGTTCCGGAACGTGCGCCCGGCACCATGAATGGAACCTGCTGCCGGGCCAGCTTGCGCAATGCGTCGGTGGGATCGCGATCATTACGCAGCCGCAGCGGATCTCGTGCCGGACCGAAGATCGCAAAGTCGTTATACATGATGAGGGTGCGGAGCAAGCCGTAACCCTCGCCAACAAAAACAAGTTCACTTCCGGGGTGGTGGGTAATCACGAGATCGGCATAGCCGGCACGCGCACGATCCAGCACGGCCAGTGCGCCCGCATACTCGATTATCACGGTGATATCCGGTTGCTGCGCCTCAAAGCCCCCGGCGACCCATTTGATAAGTCCTGTGTCACCAACGGTGTTGGCAGCGGCCACACGCAATACCTTCCCGCCCGGGCTGTCAGCCGCCGTGGCGGGCACGGTGAATAGCAGACAGGTGATGGCCGTCAGCAAAATCCGCATCAGGCACCTCTGCTGGCAAGGCGCTGGAAACGAAAGAGTGCAAGCACTCGCCTGGTCTCACCGGACCAGAAATCGGGGGTCGTCATGGAATCGATTCGTTGTGTGTCTGGGCTTTCGGTCCCTGAAATACTTTACCAATAATTATTCCTGCCGAGCCGGCGCATCCTGGATTCCATAATTATCTGCCTGATTTAAATGGACTATAGGCGACAAAGTGTAGCTGTGCAGGCATGTGCATGAAATGACGCTAATCAATCACTGCCAGCGTTTCTGGAACCATCTTCTGGCTTGTCGACAGCACACGATCAGTTACGCTGGCCAGGAACAAGTTGCGCGACCCGCTCAGAATATCATTAACATCGTGTTTTTAATGAACTATTGTCTATTCCGGAACACAATTGCACCGTTGTGGCACAACTGGTTACTGGCCCTTCTTGAACTGCAAGGCCAGTTCGTAAAGCTGGTTTTTCTTCTGACCGGTGATTTCCGCCGCGAGCGCCGCTGCCTGACTCACCGGCAACTCTTTTATAAGGATGCGCAAGATGCGCGCGGTGTCCTCGCTGTTTTCAATTTCGGCCGGGGCAGCGCCGTGGATGAGCACCACGATCTCGCCGCGCTGCTGGTTGGCGTCCTCCGTTACCCAGCGCACAAGCTCACCAAGCGTGGCGTGGCGCACGGTTTCGAACTGCTTGGTAAGCTCGCGCGCATACACCGCCTCACGCGCATCACCGAACACCATGCGCATGTCTTGCAGACTCTCGACAATGCGATGCGGGCTCTCGTACACGATAAGCGTGCGCGGCTCGCCGGCCAGCGCCTCGAACCAGGCGCGGCGCGCGGCGCTCTTGACCGGCGGGAACCCTTCGAAGGCAAAACGGTCGGACGGCAGACCGGAGGCGGATAGCGCCACGATCGCGGCGCACGCCCCGGGCAGCGGGACAACGCGGATGCCGGCCGCGTGCGTGGCGCGCACCAGGCGATAGCCGGGGTCGCTTACCAGCGGCGTGCCGGCATCGCTGATCAAGGCGATGGATTTGCCACTATTAAGGTATGCGACCAGTTCCACCGCCTTTTCGCGCTCATTGTGCTCATGGAAGGCGGTCACCGGCGTGAGAATACCGAAGTGCCGGAGCAACTTGCTGCTGTGGCGCGTGTCCTCAGCGGCGATCAGGCTAACTTCGTTCAGGGTCAGCAATGCGCGCGGTGAAAGATCGTCGAGGTTCCCGATAGGGGTCGCGACGACGTACAGGACCCCGGACTGGTTTGACACAGGCGCCTCCGGTTGCGGATACTTCCGTGCAGTTTACCCGACACCTGCCATGAAACCGATCTCCCGTCGTACCCTTTTCTGCCCATTTCTGCTCGTTGCCCTGTTTGCCCTGGCGGCCTGCGAAACCCGCCCTCCGCTGCGTCCGGAAGCTGCCAGGCCGGAGCCGCCAGCGGCAGCCACCGTCAAAACGGCGGAGTTGGCCGAGCAGGCCGGCGAATTCGTGCTCGCGGCGCGCGAGTACGCGGCACTCTCCAGACAGTCGACGCCCCCGCAGCACCAGCATTATGCACTCAAGATGGTCGAGTCGCTGATCAAGGCCGGGCAGACGCGCGAAGCACGCGAGCAACTGCGCGGCATCGACCTCACCAGGCTGGATGCATCGTTCCAGGCACGCAAGCAGATTCTGGATGCACAGCTCGCCGCACTCGAAGGCCGCCCCGATGAAACCTTGCGTCTGCTCGCGCTGGCCGAGAAAACACCAAGCCTCAACCCCGAGCTGATCGCCGAGACTTACCGTGTGCGCGCTCTGGCCGAGGTAACGCTCGATCGTCCGCTGTCTGCTGTGAAAAGCCTGATAGCGCGCGAGAAGGTCATTGTCGCGCGCGAGGATGTAACAAAGAATCAGCAGGAACTCTGGCAGATACTGGCAACCCTGAGCCGCGCCCAGCTCGACCAGGAACTCAAGGCCACGCGCGACCCGGCGCTGAGCGGCTGGCTGGACCTGGCGATCGCTGCTCTTGAAAATGCCGGCAGCCGTGCGGCGCTCGCGAATGCCATCGACGGCTGGCGCAAGACGCACATCGGGCACTCGGCCTCGGACGATTTCCTGAAGAGCATCGCTCGTCCGCGTCCTGGTCAGATCGGGCGCGTAGACAAAATCACCTTGTTGCTGCCGTTGACCTCCGAATACGCGCAGGCCGCGGCTGCCGTGCGCGACGGCTTTCTCGCCATGGATGCCGCAAACCGCAACCCGGACAAACCGAAAGTCAGCGTGGTCGACACCGGTGCGGACCCGGCCAAAATCCTCGCCGCCTATGACGCTGCGGTGAAAGACGGTGCGCAGCTGATCGTCGGACCGCTCGGCCTTGAGGCCGTGGACAACATCGTGCGCAAAACCAGCCTCGAGGTGCCGACACTTCTGCTGAGCCATGCGACCGACGACGTCGATGCCAGCAAGACCGTGTTCCAGTTCGGCCTGCCGCCGGAACAGGAAGCAACCCAGGTTGCGGAGCGCGCCTGGCTGGATGGCCATCGTCAGGCGGCGGTACTCTACCCGAACTCCGCCTGGGGACGGCGCCTGCAAACAGCCTTTGTCGGCGCCTGGCAACGGCTCGGCGGAGTCGTGGTCGCCGAACAGGATTACCTGCTCGACCAGAGCGACTACACCGACCCGGTAAAGCGTCTGCTCAACATCGTCCAGAGCGAGGCGCGCAAGGACCGGCTGGAGAATGTCGTGAAAATGAAACTCAAGTTCGAAGCGCGGCCGCGCGAGGATATCAATTTCATTTTCCTCGCGACCGACCCGCGGCATGCGCGCCTGATCAAACCGCAACTCAGTTACCACCGCGCCTCGCGCGTGCCGGTGTACGCCACCTCGCATGTATTCACTGGACGCGGCGATCCAAACCTGGACACCGATCTGGACGGTATCCTGTTTCCGGACATGCCGTGGATGCTGGTCGGCGACGGACGCGTCGCCGAGCTGCGCAAACTGTTGCAACCCAATTGGCCGTATGCGCACAGCGGGCTCGACCGGTTGTTCGCGCTGGGCGTGGACGCCTACGCGGTCATTCCGCATCTCAATCGCCTGAGCAACGAGAATGCCGTGCGCTTCGGCGGCGTAACCAGCGGCCTGTCGCTCGGGCGCGGCGGGCGCCTGCATCGCCAGCTGCTGTGGGCGCAATTCCGCAAGGGCGTGCCGGTGCTGGTGGATACGTTCCTGCGCCACAAGGGCCAATTCGACATCGACACCGATGCGCCGGCGGCGCGCCCGGGTGGCTGACACGCTGAGCGGCGCACAGGCCGAAGACCTCGCCTGCGCGCATCTCGAACACGCCGGACTCCGACTCCTTACCCGCAATTACCGCTGCCCGCAGGGCGAAATCGATATCGTCATGGACGACCGCGACACGCTGGTGTTCGTGGAAGTTCGCTACCGGCGATCCAGCGCCTTCGGCACACCGGCCGAGACCGTGGACCGGCGCAAGCAGGCACGCCTGCAGGCCGCCGCCGGTCACTACCTGCTGACACACAACGCCGACCGCGCCTGCCGTTTCGATGTGGTAACCGTCAGCGGCCGTGATGCGCGCATTGAGTGGCTGCGCGCTGCCTTCGACGCCGAGAATTGATCCGCCACCCTTCCCGCTCCCGCCGGTTTCGCCTAAGATTCGCAGCGGTTCACGTTTTTTTCCCTAGTCCTGAGAGGAGTCCCACGAATGCATCCAAACTGGATAATGGCTGCCGCGCTGCCACTGCTGTTGCTGCTTCAAGCCTGCGTCCCCGTCGTCCTCGGCGGTGCTGCGGTCGGTGCCGGAGCGGCACATGACCGGCGCACGCTCGGTGCGATCATCGATGACGAAAATATCGAACTCAAGGCCGCTGCCAAAATCGGACTGGATGCGGAATTCAAGAAGCAGGTACATGTGAACGTGACCAGCATGAACGGCATTGTGCTGCTTACCGGCGAAGCCGCCACGACGGAGGCGCGCGACCAGATATTGACCCATGTGCGTGCGGTCAACGGTGTACGCCGCATCACCAATGAACTGCGCATCACCGACCCGAGCCCGTTCGGCAGCCGCAGCAAGGATTCGCTGATCACGAGCGCCGTAAAATCGCGTTTTCTCGTTACCAAACACCTTGATCCGACGCGCGTCAAGGTCGTGACCGAGGCGAATGTCGTCTATCTCCTTGGCCTGGTCAC
>Ga0315281_10001922_pt1 | contig 30949 bp, 28 predicted proteins | sample YL17G07_0_MG_FD_204540 | JGI IMG/M metagenome (GOLD analysis project Ga0315281, IMG submission 204540) | Sediment microbial communities from Yellowstone Lake, YNP, Wyoming, USA - YL17G07_0 | ecosystem: Environmental > Aquatic > Freshwater > Lake > Sediment | place: USA: Wyoming | collected...
GCGGTGCGACGCACTTTGCCTGTCTGGGCGATTGCGTGGGTTACGGTGCCGACCCGGTGCCGACCCTGGACCTGCTGTTGTCCCTGCCGAATCTGGTGATCATTCGCGGTAACCACGATGAGGCCTTGTTTCGCGATGGCGTTATCGATGTGCCGGGGATCCGCGAAGCGCTCGACTGGACCAGCAAGCAAATCACCCCCGCGCACCGCCGCCTGCTGGGCGACGCGCCGTACGTACGCGCGCTGGGCGACGCCACCTACGCACACGCCAGCGCGCACGCGCCGACGCAATGGGAATACCTGCGCCAGCCCGAGCAGATCAAGGATTGCCTTGCGGCCACCGACACGCGCGTGACCTTCATCGGCCACGTGCACGTGCCCATGGTGTTTTACCAGACCGCCGCCGGAACGCTGCGCGAGCTCAGCCCCGAATCGGGTGTGCCGATCCCGCTGTCCGCGACCTGCCGCTACGTGATCAACGTCGGCTCGGTGGGTCAGCCGCGCGACGGCAATAACGCCGCCTGTTATGTGTTGTACGACAGCGACGCGGGCACGGTCACTTTTTTCCGTCCGCCGTATGATTTTCTGAGCGCCGCCGAGAAAATTCTGAACGCGGGTCTCAGCTCGCGTTTTGCCGAGCGCCTGCTGGAAGGTCAGTAACCATGGCCGCCACCCGCACCGTGCGCCATTCCTCCACGCCTGCGGGCATTCGCCCGGGCGTCCGCGTCGGACGCTACACGGTCGGTGCGCGCCTGCACGAAGGCGGCATGGCCGACGTGTACGCCGTCGGTTCACCGCGCGCGCCTTTGCCACTCGTGCTCAAGACGCCGAAGCTCGGCCGCGATCATCCGCTATCGAGCCTGATGGCGTTTGAAAATGAAATGCTGGTGCTCGCGCGCCTGCACGGGCCGCACGTGCCGCGCCTTGTGGCGAGTGGCGACCCACGCGCGCGGCCGTACCTGATTATGGAGCGCATCGAAGGCGATGCGCTGGCGCAGGCGGCACAGCGCGCGCCGGTCGGGATAGACGAATTGCGCGATCTCGGTGTACGCCTGTGCCGCGCGGTGCAGGCGCTGCATCACCAGAACGTCATCCATCTCGACCTCAATCCGTCCAACGTGCGTAACCGCGCGAACGGTGAGATGGTGTTGATCGACTTCGGCATGGCGCACCACGCGCAGCTGCCGGATCTGCACGATGCCGCGTTCGGCGAAGAAGAGGGCACCACGCCCTATATATCACCCGAACAGTTGCACCACGTGCGCAGCGACTCGCGCAGCGACATCTACGCCATCGGCGCGATCCTCTATCAGCTCGCCACCGGGCATTATCCATTCGGCCGGCCAAACCTGTTGTCGCTCGCCAAACGTCTGGTGCAACCGCCGTTGCCGCCGCGCTGTCACCGGCCGGATCTGCCGGCGTGGCTGCAGGAGATTATTCTGCGCTGTCTCGAAATTCGTCCGGAGCGGCGCTTCGCCACCGCCAAGGAGATTGCCCACCTGCTTGCGCATCCCGAGGCCGTGCATGTTGGCGCACGCGGCCACCGCACGCGTCCCCCGGGCCTGTGGCAGCGCCTGCGCGGCTGGCAACGCTCGGTGTTCCAGAAATTCGACGAGCAACCGCCGCCGCGCCCGTACGAGCGGCTGACCACGAGTCCGCACGTGCTTGTGGCGCTCGATCTCGGCCACTGTTCGGAGGCGCTCGGCGAGGCGCTGCGCCGCGCGGTGCGGCGCCTGGCGCACAGCGAACCGCATAGTTACTTCACCTGCTTGTCGGTATTGCCGCCGCAAGAGCGCGCCCAGGCCGGCAAAACAACTGCGCCGGACGTGGTGCGCCAGGCAGCCATGCGCAACTGGGCGCAACCACTCAAGCTCGATCCGCCGCGCCTCGTGTTCCAGGTGCTGCCCGGCGATCCGGCGCGCGCTATCATGGATTACGCGCGCCAGCACCAGGTGGACCTGATTGTGATCGGCGCGCGCGCCAGCTCGGCCTTGCGCCGGCACCTCGGCAGCGTCTCCGCCGCGGTCGCCGCCCAGGCACCGTGCAGCGTCACCGTCGTGCGCACGCGCCGGGATATAAAAAAGTAGGGTGCGTTCCACGCACCATTTTCAATCACCCAATAACCGAGGCATGGAATGCCCGAGTATCGACGCACCAATCTATCCGGCGGCAGCTACTTCTTTACGGTCAACACCCTCGGACGAAAGCCGTTATTGATCAAAGACCCGTTCCGTTTGGCATTGCATCAGGGAGTAGTCTTGGCAAGACAGGCTTACCCGTTCACCATCGATGCCTGGGTGTTGCTGCCGGATCACCTGCACTGTATCTGGACCTTGCCGCCGGGAGATTCAGCATTCTCGAAACGCTGGGCCATTATCAAGCGCCATGTGACCCAACAGTGCAACTTGGGCGCAGGCAGCGGCATGTCGCGCAGCAGCTCTCGTCGAAAACGCCACGAGGGTGGATTGTGGCAACGGCGTTTCTGGGAACACGTCATTCGTGACGAAGCCGATCTCCGGATGCATATAGACTATATCCACTGGAATCCGGTCAAACACAGACACGTGAAGCAGGTGAAGGAGTGGCCGTTTTCGACCTTTCATCGTTATGTGGCCTTGGGCATTTACCCGCTGGACTGGGGTAGTGTTGACGAACACTCTTCACTCACGACAGGGTTCGGAGAATGAATCGGATAAGGTGTGGTGCGTGGAACGCACCCTACACATGCTTTCTTTGACCACAATCATCACGAATGACGTCACACACGAAGCAACCCATGCGTAGGGTGCGTTCCACGCACCGCGCTGCCATCACTTCACCCAGATCGTCTTCGCATTCACGAACTCACGAATGCCCTGTAGTCCCAGCTCACGGCCATAGCCGGAGGCCTTGATGCCGCCGAACGGCAGACGCGGATCGCTTTTCACCATGCCGTTCACGAACGCCTGGCCGCTGTGCAGGGCGCGCGCGAAGGCTTCACCTTTTTCCGGATTGCTGGTGCAGACAGTGCCGCCCAGGCCGTAACGGCTGTCGTTGGCGATGCGCAGGGCATCGGCCGCATCCTGCGCACGGATGATGGCCGCGACCGGGCCGAACAGTTCATCATCGTAGGCCGGCATGCCGGGACGTACCTGGTCGAGCAGCGAGACTGGATAGTAATAACCTGGACCCGCAACCGGCGCGCAGCCCATGCGTGGCACCGCGCCCTTATCAATGGACTCCGTCACCTGTCGGTGCAGGGCGTCGCGCAGGTCGGCGCGCGCCATTGGGCCGATGTCGGTGTCCTCGCGCGCCGGGTCGCCCTGCTTGAGCAGCGCGAGCTTCTGCTGGAAGCGCGCCAGAAAATCATCGGCAACGGTCTTCACCAGGATAATGCGTTTGGCGGCAATGCAGCTTTGACCGCCATTCAGGAAGCGCGAGGCCACCGCCAGACGCGCGGCTTCGTCGAGGCCGGCGTCGGCCAGCACCACGAATGCATCGGAGCCGCCCAGTTCGAGCACGGATTTCTTGAGCTGGGCACCAGCCGCGGCGGCGATGCGCCGGCCGGCGGTTTCGCTGCCGGTAAGCGTAACGGCGTGGATGTGCGCATCGGCGATTAATTTCTCGGCCTGCTCCGGGCCGATGAGCAGGGTGCGCAGCACATTTGCCGGGAAGCATTCCTGGAATATCTCCTCGATGGCGAGCGCGCACTGCGGCACATTCGAGGCATGCTTGAGCAACACGGTATTGCCGGCCGCGAGTGCCGGGGCGGCGGCGCGGAACGCCTGCCAGAACGGAAAGTTCCACGGCATGATGGCGAACAACGTGCCGAGCGGCTGATAAGTGACATAACTTTTACCGGCGTCGGTGGCGATGATCTCGTCGGCCAGAAAGCGCTCGGCATGCTGTGCGTAGAATTCGCAGCCCGTGGCGCACTTTTCCACCTCGGCGCGCGCCTCGCGGATCGGCTTGCCCATTTCGAGGGTAATGAGGGCGGCATAGCGGTCGCGCTGTGCGCGCAGTTGCCGTGCGGCGCGCAGGAGACAGGCAGCGCGCTCGGCGATCGGCGTCGCTGCCCAGCCGACACTTGCCGTGCTCACCTGTTGCAGGACAGTATCGATCTGCGTATTGTCCAACGCCAGAAAGGTTCTGAGCGTTTCACCGGTTGCCGGGTTCTGGGTAGCGATGGCCATGGGTCGGAAAGCCGCAAAGAAATCGATGTAACTAACGTAGCGCCATCTATACTTAATAACAATTCTTATGGCCACACGATTCATCCCTGCTCTGCTCCCGCTTGTTCTGATTGTGGCCCTCGGCCAGCAGGCGGCTATGGCCGCGCCCGGCGAAGACGCCAGGGATGGCGTCGGCTCGAGCCCGGAAACGGGCGAGGCGGAACGTGTCGGGATCGAGCAGTCGAGTGCGCAGCAGGAACAGACAATTGATGACAACAAAAATGTCGACGGCACGACGCCCGGGACGGGCGAGGTAGAGCATGCTGGGACCGAGCAGTCGAAACCGCGCCGGGAGCCGGTCGTCAGTGAATCCGGGGAAGGACGCGACGCGAAACCTGGAGTTGGCGAGGCGGGGCGCGTGCGGAGCGAACCCTCGAAACCGCGCCGGGAACAAGCCACCGATGAAAAACAGCGCCAACAGTATATCCAGGCGCTCGCCGCGTTGCGTTCCGGCGACCTGGCGCGCTTCCAGAAGCTGCGCGATGGCCTCAACGGTTATGCCTTGCAGCCGTATCTCGATTACGAACTGCTGAAGGACCGCCTCGCCAGCACGCCTGCGTCAAAGCTGCACGACTTTCTGGAGCGCAATCCGGAAGCCGTGGTGAGCGACCAGCTGCGAAAAAAGTGGCTCAAATTGCTCACCGAGCGCGGCGACTGGAACACCTTTATAGGTGAATTCCGCGACATCGAACCCGACAATGAGCTCAACTGCCAGCGCCTCGTGCACCTCATCAAGGCGAGCCAGGAGCAGTCCGGCCTGATGAACGAGGCCGGCAAGCTGTGGCTCAACGGCAGCCGCCTGCCGGCGGCATGCGAACCGGTGTTCGAGGCATGGCGCAAGGCCGGACACATGACCGTGGACATGGTCTGGGCGCGCATCCAGATCGCCATGGAGAAACGCAATCTGACGCTCGCCGAAAGCCTTGGCCGGTTTCTGGAGCCATCCGAGCGCGTATGGGTGCAGCGCTGGCTGGCGATGCACCGCCAGCCACAAGAGGAGATGAAGCGTCTCCGCTATCCGGTGGAAACGCCGGTGGCGCGCAGCATTATTCGTCATGGCGTGGTGCGTCTCGCCTACACCGATCCGGACGAGGCCATGCGTCTGTGGGAAACGTTCAAGGAACGCTATGAATTTTTCGGTGAAGATGAGAAGTACGTGCTGCGCTGGGTCGGGGTTCTCGCTGCCCAAGCGCACCACCCGCGCGCGGTCGAATGGTTGTCGGCGGCGTCGGCGGATGTGGATGATGAAACCCTGCGCCAGTGGCGCGTGCGCGCGGCGATTCGCAACGGCGAATGGCAGACCGGCCTGCGTTTTCTGGCCCTGCTGCCCGAGGCGGAGCAGAAGGATGGCGAGTGGCGTTACTGGAAGGCACGCATGCTGGAGCGCAGCGGTGAGGAGAAGCAGGCAAAGGGTCTGTACCGCGTGCTGGCCAAGGAACGCAGCTATTACGGTTTTCTCGCTGCCGACCGCATTGGTCAGCCGTATGCCATGCAGCATGTAAGCATGCAGGCCAGCCCGGAGGAGGTGAGCACCACGCTCGCGCGCCCAGGTATTCAGATGGCGAAAGAGCTGTTTACGCTCGGCGACACCATCTCTGCGCGCCGTCAATGGACCTGGATCACCGGTCGCCTGAGTAACCGCGAGCGTGCCGTGGCCGCGGTGCTGGCGCGCCATTGGGGCTGGCATGATCGCGCAATTCTGACAGCGGGTAAGTCCGATCACCTCGACGATCTTGAGCTGCGTTTCCCGGTGCTTTACCGCGACATGGTGGAGGCCAATGCACAGCGCAACAAGATTGATCCCGATTGGGTGTACGGTGTGTTGCGCCAGGAGAGCGCGTTCGTGAGTGATGCGCGCTCCGGGGCTGGCGCGCTCGGCCTCATGCAGCTCATGCCGCGCACCGGCCAGCTGACCGGCCGGCGCATTAATCTGCGCCTGCCGAACAATACGGCGATCCTGAATGTTGAGAACAATCTCAAGCTTGGCACCAGCTATCTGCGCACGGTGCTCGATGTCAACAACGGACATCAGGTGCTGGCAACAGCCTCATACAATGCTGGCCCGAACCGCGTGCGTGTGTGGCTGCCCAATGCGAAGCCACTGGATGCAGATGCTTGGGTCGACACGGTGCCGTATAACGAAACGCGCAACTATGTAAAGAATGTGATGGCCTTCACCACCGTGTACGCCTACCGTCTTGAAACCACATTGCGCCGACTGCAAGAGCGCATGCCATCGGTGTTGCCGGGTGGCATGGCCGGCATGCCGGAATTGGGCGACACGCCATAAAGGAAAGCGGCCGTACCAGAATAATGGCATTTCTTGACGCATGTGTTGGGCAATCGCCACAATCCCCGCACGTTTTTCAGGATGTTGAGAAATCATGAACAGATTGCGCATCGCTGTCCTGGGCGGGACCGGTTTCGTCGGACACAGCCTGTGTGAGCGTCTGGTCATGGCCGGCCATGAGGTGCGCATCCTCACCCGTCACCGCGAGCGTCACCGCGATTTTCTGATTCTGCCCGGCGCCCAGGTCATCGAGGCCGATGTGCACAGCCCGGCCGCACTCAAGCGCGAATTCCAGGGACTGGATGTGGTGGTGAATCTGGTCGGGATACTGAATGAATCAGGACGTAATGGTAAAGGCTTCGAGCGTGTGCACGCCGAGTTGCCAGCAAAGATAGTGCAGGCCTGCCGCCAGAGTGGCGTGACACGACTGTTGCACATGAGTGCGCTGCATGCCTCGGTCGATGCACCGAGCCACTACCTGCGCAGCAAGGGGCGCGGCGAGCAGATCATGCATGAGGCCAATGGTGAGGCACTGCATGTCACCAGCTTCCGACCGTCGGTGATTTTCGGGCCTTGTGACAGTTTCACCAACCGCTTTGCCGGGTTACTCCGGCAGGTGCCGTATGTTTTCCCGCTGGCCTGTGCCGGAGCGCGCTTGCAACCAGTGTATGTCGAGGACGTGGCACAGGCGTTCGTGCTGGCGCTCGACCGGCACGTGACCTTCGGTAAGCGCTACAACCTTTGCGGTCCGCAGGCCTACAGCTTGCGGGAAATTGTGTCCTGTCTTGCCCGGCAAATCGGACTCAAGCGCCGCATCCTGTCTCTCAACCACGCACTTTCCTATCTACAGGCCGCTATCCTGCAGTTTGCGCCCGGCAAGCCGTTCACTCCCGATAATTACCGCTCGCTGCAAGTGGACAGTGTTTGCGATGCCCCTTTCCCGGATATCTTTGGGATTATCCCGGGCCGGTTCGATGAGATAGTGCCGACCTATATTTCCCGCATTACCTCTTAAATAGTCAGGTCATTTGAGAAAACACCAACGAGCTTTGGTATTTACTGCCAGTAAGCAATAACCGTTAACCCCATATAAGTCATCAGGGCGATATATGGGCAGATTAACCGGACAAATGGATGACCCGGTGCTAGGTTTACCTCCCGCTCTTGGCCAATACTGAACGACTGATAGCGGTGGCGGGGTTGCCCGCAAGGGTATGCAAGACGCTATGTGTCAACAAGGAACCCTTCAGAAGGAGGCTACGAATGAACCTGTATGTCGGTAACATCTCTCCGTCTGTACAGCATGCCGAGCTGCTGAATATGTTTGAAGGAATGGGCCAAGTGCTTTATGCCAAACTCGCCGTGCCGAAGAACGACGGCGATGTGGATAACACGGGCTACGCGTTCGTGTATGTCCCGAATGATGAATGCGCCCGCAATGCGGTGGCGAGCCTGAATGGTACGCTGCTCAAGGGTGAGAAACTGACAGTGAGCCCGATGGTTGAACGCCGCGGCGTCGTGGGCGGTTCCGTCAGATAACGATTACTCCTTCAGGTAAAAAGGCCGCAGAACTTGCGGCCTTTCTTTTTTTCAGATGCCCAAAAACAACCTTGGCAGAACTACTCCGTTGGCAAGCGATGCATCTGTGTGCTGTTGAACTCGGTGAGCCGCGCAGTGCGCTCCGCCGTCGGCAGGCGGCTTAAAGTGCGCGCCAGCCGGTAGAATGCGGGCAGGTCGGCATGCACGCTCGCCAGCAGCGCCTGGAATGCCGGTACGTATTGGTGATAAAGACCGACCGAGGCCAGGTGCGCGTTATTGAGATCCTGCGTAAACCAGTTGTCATAGCCGTCGTATCCGCCCCACTGATCGCGCAGGTTCGCGTACTCGGCGCGCAATACCGCATAGTAACGGGCCTTTTCGGCACGCATTCGTGGTTCCGCGAGCGGCGAGGCGAATAGCGCTTCGAGACGCGTGCGAAATTTCAGCAGCAAATCCACGAACTGCGTGTGGCGTGTTCTGTCGAGCAGGTAATTGTCCAGAGCCGTCTTGCTGCCATTTAGTGCCAGCCAGCGATGCATGCCTTCGATCTCGACGGCGGTGGCGAATGATTCGTTGAACGTGGCGTCACCCGGCAGATACAGCTTTTGATGGGCAAGCTCGTGAAAGATGAGCGCCGCGATGTCGGCGTCGCTGCGGCGCAGCTGCGTGCTGAATACCGGGTCGCTAAACCAGCCGAGTGTCGAGTAGGCAGCAACACCCGCAACACGCACGTCCAGCCGGTCATTGCGCAGTTCATTGGCAAATTGTTCGGCACGTTGGTGTGAGAAATAGCCACGATAGGGCACGCAGCCGGCGACCGGAAAGCACCATTCAGTGGGGGTGAGCGAGAACTCCGGAGTGGCTACTACATTCCAGGCCACCTGCGCGCGATCCAGGTCGGCATACACGCGATAGCTGTCATTATCCGGCAGGGCGAGCGCCCGCGTGGCGAAATCGCGTACTCGCAGAACCGTAGCAAGGCGTGTCTTGACGGCCGGTGCGAGAGGTTGTGCGGCTGCGTAGGATTCAGCCCCGGCGACAGGGCGGTCGTCGAGCAGTTCGGCAATCGTGCGGGTGCGCGCCAGAATGTCGAGCTGTCCAGTCACGGCCTGACTGTAATAACCGAGATTTGCGCAGCCCGTTGCGAACAGGGTCGGCGCCAGCAGCAGGAAAATTCGCAGGTATCGCATGGTTGGCGTATGCATGCCGCGCCTGTCTGGTTATTTTTGTGCAGGCTTGCTTTCCTATTATGGTTATTTTTGTGCAGGCTTGCTTTCCTCAGTAGTATTAGAACATGGAAATCTATCTTGTGGGCGGCGCGGTACGTGACAAGTTGCTGGGCCTGCCGGTGAAGGACCGTGACTGGGTCGTTGTCGGTGCCACGCCGGAAGCCATGACCGCGCTTGGTTACAAGATCGTCGGCGCGGACTTCCCGGTGTTTTTGCATCCCGAAACCAAAGAGGAGTACGCGCTGGCGCGTACTGAGCGCAAGAGCGGACAAGGTTATAAGGGGTTTACGGTGTATGCCGGATCAGATGTGACGCTGGAGCAGGATCTGGCGCGCCGCGATCTGACCATCAATGCGATGGCCGAAGATGCCGCCGGCCGGTTGATTGACCTGTTCGACGGGGCGGCAGATCTCAAACGCGGAATTCTGCGGCATGTCGCGCCGGCATTCGCCGAAGACCCGTTACGGGTGCTGCGCGTGGCGCGTTTCGCCGCGCGTTTCGGTTATCCGGTCGCACATGAAACACAGGCGTTGATGCGCACGCTCGTGGAGGCGGGCGAAATCGAGACGCTGGTCGCCGAGCGTGTCTGGTCAGAACTCGAACGCGCACTCGGCGAGAAGCAGCCGGTGCGTTTCTTCGAGGTGCTGCGCGAATGCGGTGCCTTGCAGCGCCTGTTGCCGGAGCTGGACGCGCTGTTCGGCGTGCCGCAACCGCCCGAACATCATCCCGAGATCGATACCGGCGTGCACACGCTCATGGTGCTGGTGCAGGCGACGCGCTTGTCGACGGAGGCCCGCGTGCGTTGCGCGGCGTTACTGCATGACCTTGGCAAGGGCGCGACTCCTGCGAGCGAATGGCCGAAACATATTGGCCATGAAGAACGCAGCGCCGCGCTCGTGCGTGACATCTGTGGGCGCTTGCGTGTGCCGAATGAATATCGCGATCTGGCGGTGCTGGTGGCGCGCTATCACACCCACTGCCACCGCGCCGCCGAACTGCGCGATTCCACGCTGCTGGAAACGCTTGAGGCGATCGATGCTTTTCGTCGCCCGGAACGCATTGAGGGCTTTGTGCTCGCCTGTGAGGCTGATGCCCGCGGACGCACCGGGCACGAGGAACGGCCCTATCCACAGGCGGACATCTTTCGGCTGGCGTATCAAGCCGCACGCGCTGTTGATACCGCAGCCATTGCCAGCGGTCGGAGCGGTCCGCAGATAGGGGATGCGATACGACTGGCGCGTATCGACGCTATACACCATGCGCGAGTTGCCCGAAACTGAAATCAAACTGAAGGAGCATGCAGCATGCTGACGATCAAGAACCGTGTTGTTATGGTGGGGGCTGCGCTGTTGGCACTGGCAGCGGTGGCACAGGCCGAACCGGCAGTGCCCCCGGTTGCCGACCCGTCGGTAAAGAAAGTGGTGTGGCATGCCGACTTCGCTGACCCGCGCCGGTTGAGCGCCCTGATCCAGAACGTCAACAACATGGTCGCGACCTATCAAGGCGACCTGGAGGAATACGACGTGCGCATCGTGTTCCTTTCCGGCGGCATTCGTTTTCTGACCACGGACGCGCTCGCGAACACGCCGTTTGCCGAGGACAAGGAACTCAAGGCACGGCGCGCGGAACTGATACAGCGCCTGCAACAGTTGCGTGAGGTGATGAATGTCAAACTCGAATTGTGCGAGATCACGCGCGAGGCGCTGCGGTTGCCCGCGGAAAAAGTGATTCCGGGTGTCGGCGCGGTGCGCTCGGGCGTGGTGCGCATCGCCGAGCTCCAGCAGAAAGGCTATGCCTACCTCAAGGTCGAGTAAGCGTTAGAGCCGTCCGCGCCGGTCCTGCAGGCGGAAGCCGACCAGCGGGGTATCGACACCGCAACCAAAAGCGATGACCTTGAACAACTCGCCCATCTCGTGCGGCAGGGTGAGTTTCTTGACCTCGTTGGTGAACTGAAGGTACGCACGCTCATCCGATTGACTGGTTCGCGCCGCGATGTCATCCAGTCCGCAACCCAGCAGAAACAGTGCCTGCGAGGCGTAGCCGAGCAGACTCAGGCCGGATTCCGTGCCGGCCCTGGCGATGGCAGTAAAATCCACATGCGCGGTGATGTCCTGAAGACCCACGAACAGCAGGGGGTCACCGTGGGCGCGGTGACGGTAGTGGCACATGAGCGTGCCGGTGGCGCGCTGCGGGTGATAGAACTCGTGGCCCGGGAAGCCATAATCCACGAGCAGTAACACGCCTTGTTCCAGAACGTCGGCCACGCTGCGCACCCAACCCTCTGCGGCAAAGCCGATCTCCGAGACATAACCTTCCGGCAGGCCGAGCGCAGTCACGCGATTGCGCAGTGCGGCATTCGCCTGCGCCTCGCGCCAGACAAAGCGGTTTTCATCCCAGCCGACCAGCAGCTGTGCGGCACCGTCTGCACCGACGCGAAAGCGCTCCACCGGCATGGCATCGAGCAGTTCATTGCCGAACACAATGCCGCGGAATCCGGCGGACGGCAGGCTATCGATCCACTGTATGCGCACCAGAAGATGTGGCGCTTTCTCCACGAACAATGCTTTTTGGCGGGCACGCAGCGCACTGCTGATTTCGAGGATGAAATAGTGTTTCGGGAGTTGTCCCAGGCGTTCGAGTTCGAGCAGGAGCTGAACGGCGAGCGCACCGCTGCCGGCCCCGGCCTCAAGCATGTCGCCATTGGGTAGTGCATCGAGAATTTGCGCGCACTGGCGCGCCAGACACTGCGCGAACACCGGCCCGAGTTCCGGTGCCGTGACAAAGTCGCCGGTCGCGCCGAACTTGTGCTGGCCGGCGCTGTAGTAGCCGAGCTCCGGCGCATACAGTGCGAGTTCCATGAAGCGGGCAAACGGAATTGCACCACCGGCGCGGTCGATCTCTGCGCGCATCAGCTCAGTCAGGCGCTGGCTGAGTGCGCACTCTTCCGGCGTCGGTTCCGGCAATGATGGCGCATTGGGGATTCGGGACATTGGTTCTTGGCGTGCAGCGGGGGAAGCGGGTAAGGTGTGGCTTTCAGTCCAAAGACAAAACCACTATGCAGGAAAATGTTCTCACGGGGAAGGTGGCGCTGATCACCGGCGGCGCACGGCGCGTGGGCGCGGAGATTGCCCGTACCCTGCACGCGCACGGCATGAATCTCGTAATTCATTACCGCTCGTCCAAAGACGACGCACATGCCTTGCAGGTTGAACTAGAAAAGCGCCGCCCGAAATCGGTGGCGCTGGTAAAGGGCGACCTGCTCAAAGTCGCGCAGCTGCCTGGCATTGTCGAAGAAGCCGCCGCGGCCTTCGGTAGGCTGGATGCGCTCGTGAACAACGCTTCGAGTTTCTACCCCACGCCGGTCGGGGCGGCCTCGGAACAACAGTGGGAAGACCTGATCGGTACGAATCTCAAGGCGCCGTTCTTTCTCGCCCAAGCGGCCGCGCCGCACCTTAAGAAGACCCGCGGCTGTATCGTCAACATCGCCGACATCCATGCCGAGCGGCCGATCAAGCATTATCCGATCTACAGCGCCGCCAAGGCTGGTCTGGTGATGCTGACCAAGAGCCTGGCGCGTGAGCTGGCGCCGGAGGTGCGGGTGAATGCGATTGCGCCCGGCACCATCATGTGGCCGGAAGGTGAGGCCGAAGTGAGCGAGACGCAGAAGCAGGAGATGCTGGCGCGCATTCCGTTGCGCCGCTCCGGCAGTCCAGACGATATCGCGCGCACGGCGCTGTTTCTGATTCGCGACGCCGAATACATTAATGGTCAGGTGATCGCGGTGTGTGGCGGGCGCACGGTGGTGGCGTGAATGACCAGTGTCATTTTGTGCCGGTGCTGTAGTGGAGAGAACGTGCCGGCCATGATACAAATCGAGGTCGTTGCGGTTTTTATGCAGGTAGCAGGTGTTATGGGGCCTATTCAAATTTCAACGGGAGATGAAAGCCATGCGTAACCACATCAATATGGTATTTGCCGTAGCCGCATTGTTGTTCTTGTCTGCCTGTGCGTCTTCGCACATGGTTGTCGTAGAGGAGGGTGCGCGGGTAACGCGGCCGGAATCGGGCAAGGCCTTGGTGTATTTCCTGCGGCCGACATCGTTCGGCGGCGCCATTCAGGCCACCGTCTATGATGGCGACGACTATATGGGAACTGTTTCTGCCCATACCCACTTGGCCTATCAGGCAAAACCCGGCAAACACCTTTTTATGGTCATTGGCGAGAACGCGGATTTCATGCAGGCCGACTTAACGGAGGGCAAGACCTATTCTGCTGTCGTCATGCCACGTATGGGTGTCTGGAAGGCGCGTTTTAGTTTCCTGCCGGGAAGCGGTATGGATCAGCTTGGCGGCACCAAACAGGTACGTCTTAGCGAAGAAGGCCGGGCCTGGGCCAAGGATAACGCCGCCAGTGTTCAGGAAAAGAAGGCGGAGTACCTGCCCAAGTGGCAGGAGAAGTCGGATAAAGACAAACAAACTTTGCGCGCAGAGAGCGGCCGCTAACGGCGATCTGCCTTCCGCTACTCGATGTTGTGGCGGAAGGCAGTCAGTCTTGAAGCGGCAGATTTACCCGAGTCAGGAGTTGTGTGCGGTTGTCGAACCCCTTCCACATTTCCTCATAGCTGAGTCCGGTTTGTGGGTGGGTCAGTTCGGGCGCGAGCTCGGCGAGCGGCCGAAGTACGCAGGCATACTCGGTGATTTCCGGACGCGGAATGCGTAATTCCGCATCGCACCGTACCAGGTCGCCGTAGAGCAGCAGGTCAAGGTCGATGGTGCGCGAGCTGAAGCGCGAAGGTCCATGCTTTCGTCCGAGTCGCCGTTCGATGTCGTGCAGTATCGCAGTGACCGCCTCAGGCGGTTCGTTTGTGTCGAAAGCCGCGACCAGGTTGTAAAAATTCTCGCCTTCAAACCCGATCGGTTGGTTCTCGTACACGCTCGAAAGCGTCAATGTACCGAAGCGATCGTGCAGCGCCTGCACCGCAGCGCGGATGTTGGGTTCGCGCTCAATATTGCTGCCGATGCTGATGTAGACGCGCGCCACTCAGACTGGTAATCCGGGCGGACGTGTGCCGCGTTCAAGGATGACGCCGACATCCGTGGCGCCACGCACGGCGCCTTTTTTGTTGAGCTTCACGCGTACCCACGGCACTTGGAACTCGCGCACAATCAGCTCAGCGATTTTTTCAGTGAGCGTTTCGACCAGCTGAAACTGCGAAGCGCCCACGAATTCCCTGACACTCTTGGCCACGGCCTTGTAGTTGAGCGTGTCGTGGATATCGTCGCTCGCTGCCGCACGCCGCACGTCCATCGCCATGTCGAGATGGATGGTCAGGGTCTGGGTGGTGCGCCGTTCCCACTCCCAGATGCCGATGATGCAATCGACCTTGAGGCCGTGCAGGTAAATGATGTCCATGGGGCCCGGACTATAGCGGATTTACCGGACGCACGCAGCCGCCGCCGATACGACTTGACGCGCGCCGCACAAGCCAGTGCAATAGCGCGCCATGACTGCCTACCTGCTGCCCGTTTTTGCCTACCTGCTCGGCTCGGTATCGAGCGCGATTGTGATCGCGCGCCTGTTCGGCCTCAAGGATCCGCGCGAGGTTGGCTCCGGCAATCCCGGTGCCACCAACATCCTGCGATACGGCGGAAAAAAGGCCGCGATCCTGACCTTGCTCGGGGACGTGCTGAAAGGCGCGGTGCCGGTATTGATAGCACACGCCCTGGGTGCGGACAGCGCGGTTCTGGCGTTGACCATGCTCGCTGCCTTCCTCGGCCATGTGTTCCCGGTCTTTCACGGCTTCAAGGGCGGCAAGGGTGTGGCTACGGCGTTCGGTGCGCTGGTTGCCCTGAACGGTTGGGTGGGACTGGCGTTAGTTGCAAGTTGGCTGGTGATGGCTGTCACCACACGTTACTCATCCCTGTCCGCGATAACGGTATCCTTGCTTGCGCCAATCTATGTCTGGTGGTTTGCGCGCGAACCCGCGTTGATTCTTGCCACCGGCGTCATGGCATTGCTGTTGTTGTGGCGGCATCGCAGCAACATCCAGAAGCTGTTCGCCGGAACGGAAACCAAGATCGGCCGATAGTAAAAATAGATTCTCGCCAACTCCCCCTCTCCCGCATCAGCGGGAGAGGGCAAGGGGAGAGGATTCCTTCACGCCATGCAGGTTGCGGCCGCTCCTGTGCATCTCGGCAACCGCTCCCTGCGTTGCTCTACCTCCCGCCATTCATGGCGGTCGCCTGCGCTCGCGGCATTCGTGCATTCCTGCACAGCACAAGCGCACCCTACCCGATCTGGTTCACGGTGCCGTCAGATCCATCAGGCTCCAGCGCGCCCGTGCACCGAATGCCAGCCCCTCTTCCTGTCCCGCGCGCAGACGCATGACACCGGCGTAGGCGATCATCGCACCATTGTCGGTGCAGAACAGTGGACGTGGGCAATACAGGCGCACGTTGTTTTTTGCGCAATGCTCCGTGAGGCGCGCGCGCAGCAACGCGTTCGCGCCCACCCCGCCGGCAATCACGAGACGCGTGTGACTGGTTTGTTCAAGCGCCCGCGCGCACTTGATAACGAGCGTGTCCACGGCCGCCTCCTGGAAGGCGTAGGCGATGTCGCCGATGGTGCGCGCGTCGAGGGCGTGTTGTTGCGTGACGGTCAGCGCCGCAGTTTTCAGGCCCGAGAACGAGAAGTCGAGGCCCGGTCGGTCGGTCATGGGGCGCGGGAAGCGGAAGCGTCCGGGCGTGCCATGTGCAGCGGCGGCAGCGATCGCCGGGCCACCGGGGTAACCCAGGCCCAGAAGTTTTGCGGTTTTGTCGAACGCCTCGCCCACGGCATCGTCGACCGACTCGCCCAGCAGGCGGTAGTCGCCCATGGCGCGTACATCGGTGAGCAAGGTATGGCCGCCGGACACGAGCAGGGCGAGGAACGGAAACGCCGGGGCGTCCGGTTCGAGCATCGGCGCGAGCAGATGTCCTTCCATATGGTGCACCCCGACCGCCGGGATGCCCCAGGCGTAGGCGAGGCTGCGGCCGATCGAGGCGCCCACCAGCAGCGCCCCGGTCAGCCCCGGGCCCATGGTGTAGGCCACGCCGTCGAGGTCGCCGGGAGCGGTGCCGGTGTCAGCCAGCACCTCCCGTACCAGGGGCAGGAGCTTGCGGATATGATCGCGGGAGGCCAGTTCCGGCACCACGCCGCCGTATTCAGCGTGCATTTGGCTCTGGGAATAGAGCTTGTGGGCCAGCAGCCCACGCTCGGTATCGAATACCGCGACCCCGGTATCGTCGCAGGAGGTTTCCAGGCCAAGAACACGCATTGGACCATTGTCGGGGGCGTGGGAGGCCCGGGCAAGCCCGGCGGTGTACAAAAACACCCGGAATCTATAGAATTCCCGCCTTTCCCGAACCGGCCCCTGGCCGGCAAGAAAGTTAAATTAATTCTCCGAGGTAGGTTTACATGCCGTCGATTCGTCTCAAAGACAACGAGCCCTTTGAAGTCGCCCTGCGTCGCTTCCGTCGCGCCTGTGAGAAGGCAGGTGTGTTCGCGGAAGTGCGCGAGCGCGAGTTCTATGAGAAGCCGACCACCGTGCGCAAGCGCAAGGCCGCCGCCGCGCGCAAGCGCGAGCTCAAGAAGATCGCGCGCCTCAGCCTGCATTCCACGCGTCTGTACTAATTCCTGCTGCGCGGGCCTGCGCCATGAGCCTGAGAGATCAGATTAACCAGGACATGAAGGCCGCGATGCGCAGCAAGGATGAGGCGCGTCTCAGCGCTATCCGCATGCTCTGGGCCGCGATCCAGCGGCGCGAAGTGGATGAACGCATTACCCTCGACGACACCCAGGTGCTCTCGGTCGTCGAGAAAACGGTGCGCCAGTCGCGCGATGCCGTCGAGCAGTTTCTCAAGGGCAACCGCCCCGATTTGGCCGACAAGGAAAACCGCGATATTGCCTTCTGGGAAATTTATCTCCCGGCGCAGGCGAGTGACGAAGAGGTCGCCAAGCTCGTGCGTGAAGTCATTGCCGCCACCGGTGCCGCATCCATCAAGGACATGGGCAAGGTGGTAGGCGCGTTAAAGCCCAAGCTGCAGGGCCGTGCCGACATGGGCAAGGTGAGCGCCCTGGTCAAGGCGCAACTCGCCGGCTGAGTTCTGCAGTCTTTCTGAAATAATTCAGATTTTTTCACCGTCTCGCGTCCGACCCCGGGCGAGCTAGAATAGCCCCATGCCGGGCAAGATCCCCAAGAAGTTCATCGACGACCTGCTGTCGCGCATCGACATCATCGATGTGATCGATACGCGTGTGCCGCTCAAAAAGGCCGGCAAGGATTACAAGGCCTGCTGCCCATTTCATGAGGAAAAAACCCCGTCGTTTACCGTGAGCCAGGACAAGCAGTTCTATCACTGTTTCGGCTGCGGCGTGAACGGCAGCGCCATCCGGTTTCTCATGGACTACGAACACATGAGTTTCCCGGAGGCGGTAAAGGAGCTGGCACAGCGTGCCGGGATTACGGTTCCGCAGGACACCCAATATTCCTCCGACGACAAGCCGGATATCACGGCGCCGCTGCTGGATGTGCTCGGCCAGGCGGATCGTTTTTACCGGCGCATGCTGCGCGAGCACCCGCAGGCGCATGAGGCCATCGACTACCTGAAGCGCCGCGGGCTCACCGGCGAAATTGCCGCCGACTTCGGCCTCGGGTTTGCCCCGGATGGCTGGGACAATCTGCTCAAGGCCGTGGGTACGACCGATGAGTCGCGTTCGGCGCTGCTGAGTGCCGGGTTGCTGGTCAAAAAAGATGGTGGTGGTTACTACGACCGTTTCCGTCACCGCGTGATGTTTCCTATTCAGGATCACCGCGGCCGGCTCATTGGTTTCGGCGGGCGCGTGCTCGACCAGGGCGAACCAAAATACCTGAATTCCCCGGAGACTCCGCTGTTCCACAAGGGTCGTGAGCTGTATGGCCTGTACCGTGCGCGCGATGCGCTCAAGCGCACCGGCCGGGCGCTGGTCGTGGAAGGTTATATGGATGTAGTAGCGCTTGCCCAGTACGGCCTCGACTACGCCGTGGCCACGCTCGGTACCGCCACCACGCGTGATCATCTGGATCGCCTGTTCCGGTATGTCCCGGAAGTGGTGTTCTGTTTCGATGGCGACCGCGCCGGCCGCGAGGCCGCGTGGCGGGCGCTCGAAAATGGCCTGCCGGTGCTGCACGAGGGCCGGCAGGTGAGCTTCCTGTTTCTGCCCGACGGCGAGGATCCGGACACGCTGGTGCGCAAGGAAGGGGCTGTCGAATTCGGCGCCCGGCTCAAGGCCGCCATGCCCTTGCCGGATTACTTTTTCCAGCACCTGGCGGACCAGGTTGAACTCAGCCGTTTGGACGGGCGGGCCCGGCTGGTGGAACTTGCCCGGCCGCACCTGTCTAAGATGCGCCCGGGCGTATTACGCCAGTTGATGGTGGCCCGGCTTGCCGAGCTGAGTCACTTGCCCGTTGCCGAACTCAGCCGCCTGCTGGAAACCGGCGAACGCCCTGTGCTGGCGGAAGCTCGACGGGACATGCGGCGGCCCGCGGCAGGCCAAGTCCGTCCTTCCTTGGTGCGTACAGCCATTACCCTGCTGCTCCAGCATCCGCAGCTGGCCCGCACCGTCGGCGATGCCGGCGCGGAGTTTCGGGCCTTGGAAAGTCGTCCAGGCGTGGCCTTGTTTTTTGATCTGCTGCGGCTGTTAAGAGATCGGCCAGATATCAAAACAGGTTTTATTATTGAACACTATAGAGATAGCGAGTACCAACATTCTTTGGAAAAGTTGTTGGTCTGGGAGCACCCGGCCCTGAGTGGTGATGTCGACTCCGAGTTTCAGGGCGTGCTCGAACAATTACGCCGCGAGGCGCTCAGTGCCGAGACCCAGCGACTTATGGACAAGGAGCTGCTTTCCGGCCTCACTCCAGCGGAGAAGGTTGAATTAAAACAGCTTTTAGACAGGAAAAGTGGTGGCCAACCGGGCTAATTGCTTGCTTACCTTGGGTGTCGGCCGCATTTGATGTAAACTAAGCGGTTACTTTTTCGAACTATTACATTTAATTGGTATTTCTCATGGATCAAGAAACCCAGCGTCTCCAGCTCAAGAAGCTCATTATCCAGGGCAAGGAACAGGGCTTTCTCACCTACCGGGACATCAACGACCACCTGCCCGAAGGCGTGCATGACACCGACCAGATCGAGGCGGTGATCAACATGATCAACGACATGGGGATCGAGGTCTACGACCAGGCCCCGGATCCGGACACCCTGCTGCTCAAGACCGAAACCGCCGCCACCGAGGACGAGGAAGAGGTCGCCGAAGAGGCCGAGCAGGTGCTGGCCTCGGCCGTGGACAACGAATTTGGCCGCACCACTGACCCGGTGCGCATGTACATGCGCGAGATGGGCACAGTGGAGCTGCTCACCCGCGAAGGCGAAATCGAGCTCGCCAAGCGCATCGAGGATGGCATCCGCGAGAGCATCGTGGCCATCGCTTCTTGCCCGGCTACGATCGGCGAAGTGTTGCGCATGATGGATCTGGTCGAGGCAGAGCAGATGCGCCTCACCGATCTGGTCGTGGACTTCATCGATCCGAACGCCAAGGATGAACCCTTGCCGGAGATGCATGCCGCCGACGAAGACGGCGTGCCAGCCAGCGCGGGCAAGCCGAAGGACGATGATGAGAGTGAGGATGGTGGTACCGAGGAAGACACGGGCCCGGATCGCGACGAGGCCTTGCGCCGTTTTGCGCGCATTCGCAAGCTGCACGCCAGTCTCGCCAAGGCCCTGGACAAGAACGGTTTCGGGGCCCCCGAGGCGCTGCGCGCACAGAAGAAACTCACCGAGGAGTTCCTGGAAATCAAGTTTGTCGCCAAGCAGATCAATCGCCTGGTGGAAGACGTGCGCGGACTCGTTGAGCATGCGCGTGATCAGGAAAAGATCGTCATGGACATCTGCGTCGGCAAGGCACGCCTGCCGCGCAAGACCTTCATCAAGGTTTTTCCGGGCAATGAAGCCAATCCGCGTGTCATCAAGAAGATCCAGAAGACCGGCGAATGCAACGCCGATGTCATCGAGCGCCATCTTGAGACCATCACCAGTGCCCAGAACCGGCTGACGCAGATTCAGGAGCGCGCCGGCCTGCCGATCAGCGAGCTGAAGGAAGTCAATCGCCGCATGTCGATCGGCGAGGCCAAGGCGCGCCGCGCCAAGAAGGAGATGGTCGAAGCCAACCTGCGCCTCGTGATCTCGATCGCGAAGAAGTACACCAACCGCGGCCTGCAATTCCTCGACCTGATCCAGGAAGGCAACATCGGCCTGATGAAGGCCGTGGACAAGTTCGAATACCGCCGCGGTTACAAGTTCTCGACCTATGCCACGTGGTGGATCCGCCAGGCGATCACGCGCTCGATCGCCGACCAGGCGCGCACCATCCGCATCCCGGTGCACATGATCGAGACCATCAACAAGCTGAATCGCATCTCCCGGCAGATGTTGCAGGAGATGGGCCGCGAAGCGACGCCGGAAGAACTGGCCAAGCGCATGGAAATGCCCGAGGACAAGATCCGCAAGGTGCTCAAGATCGCCAAGGAGCCGATCTCCATGGAAACGCCGATCGGCGATGACGAAGATTCGCATCTGGGCGATTTCGTCGAGGACACCAGCGTCACCGCGCCGGGCGATGCCGCGACCCTGGCCGGTCTCAAGGAAGCGACCGAAGAGATTCTCAGCACCCTGACACCGCGCGAGGCCAAGGTGCTGCGCATGCGTTTCGGCATCGAGATGAACACCGACCATACCCTGGAAGAGGTCGGCAAGCAGTTCGATGTCACGCGCGAACGTATTCGCCAGATCGAGGCCAAGGCGCTGCGCAAATTGCGTCACCCGAGCCGTTCCGAGCACCTGCGCAGTTTCCTCGATTAACGTGAAACGGACTCGGGCCTGTAGCTCAGCTGGTTAGAGCTGGGGACTCATAATCCCTAGGTCGCAGGTTCGAGTCCTGCCGGGCCCACCATTAAAACAAGGGGTTACGCGAGTAACCCCTTTTTTATTGGCATTCCGTAGCCTTTTCCTGCCCATCAAGCATCCAATTTGCCGGTCTAGGCCTGCCTCAAGCTGTGCGTGGCATGAAACTTGTAACGGTTTCCTGCGGGGAAAGGTGCATAACACATGTCACAGACCATTCTGATACTGGACGACGAGCCGGATAACGTCCTGCTGATCAAGGAAACCATCAAGCGCAACCTGCCCGAGGTGCGCACGGTGGGATTTACCTCGCCGCAGGAAGCGGTGGCGTGGTGTGAATCGAACGAACCGGACCTGTGCCTCATCGATTACAACATGCCGGGCATGAGCGGCATCGAATTCATGGCGCAGGTGCGCCGCCGCAAATGTTTGCAAGGGGTGCCGATGATCATGATCACCGGTCAGCCCGGCACCGAACTTCAGCAGCAGGCGCTGGATAGCGGCGCGACCGATTTTCTGAGCAAGCCCATTAATGTCGCCGACGTGGTGGTGCGTACGCGCAACCATCTGCGACTGCGTAAAAGTCTGCGTGACGGACACCAGGACATGAGCCGGCTGGAGCGCGAAATGAAAGAAAGCGCGCAACAGCTCGTCGAACAGGAACAGGCGATTATCATCCAGCGTCTCACGCACTTGTCCGGTTACCGCGATGAGGAAACCGGTAATCACATGCGTCGCATGGCGCATATTGCCCAGCTTGTTGCACAGGAACTTGGGCTCGATACGCGCTTCTGCGAACTGCTATTGCTGGCCGCACCGATGCATGATATCGGCAAGGTCGGCATTCCCGACCGCATCCTGCTCAAGCCCGGCAAGCTCGACTCCGTGGAGCGCGGCATCATGCAGACGCATGCCCGCATCGGCCACGATCTGCTCAAGGATAGCCATTCCGAACTGCTGCGCATGGGTGCCGAGATTGCGCTTACGCACCACGAGCAGTACGGCGGCGAAGGTTATCCGAACGGGCTTTCGGGCGAGGCGATTCCACTCTCCGGGCGTATTGTGGCAACGGCCGATGTGTTCGATGCGCTCGTCAACGCACGCCACTACAAGAAGGCCTGGGCATTAGGCGATGCCCTGGAGTTCATGCGCGACGAGCGTGGCCGGCATTTTGATCCAGGCTGCGTGACAGCACTGTTGAGGCGCATCGATGAAGTGATCGACATCCAGAAGAAATTTTCCGACGACGGCAATTCCGCCAGCGATGGCCAAACGGGTTCCAGCGCATTCCTGCTCGGCGTCGCCAGCGCTTAAGCACGGTCTTCTTGCCATTAAACTCACCGCTCCAACTCCACCTTGGCGCTGATTCCCTTCACGGATTATCGTTTCTTCGGAATTGGCGCGAGGTCAGCGGGTGTCGGGGCAGCATCGGTGGCCGGTTTGCCGGCAGATGACGTCCCTTCGTCCCTGAAGCTGTGCCCGAGAAGCCCCAGACGCTCGTGCAGTGCAAGGCTGGTGTAGTACATGCCCTGGGCGCTTGGCAGGTAGGCGCCAAACATGCGCGCCTCACGGCTAAGGGTGTAGAACCCGGTCGGGGCCGGCGTTACCTTGATGCCGACCGATTCAAAGGCGCCCGCCGCGCGTCGCATGTGCCAGGCATGGGTGACGAGATAGATGTGCCGTACCTTGGCGGTCGCCAGCAACGTTTGGCTATAACGCGCATTTTCCGCAGTCGTGCGGGACTCACGTTCCACCCACTTCACGTTGGCATGAAATTCTTCCGACAGGACGGCCCGCATGTGTTCGGCCTCCGCCGTGTCTTCACCGCCTGGAGCACCGCCACTGACCAGGATGGGCAGCCCGGTTTTGCGTTGCAGGGATGCTGCGTACCGGAGGCGTTCCAGCTCTTGTGCGCTCACTGTGTCTTCCAGTTCATACTCCGGAGCTTCGGTATAGCGACCATTGCCCAGCACGACGATTGCCTCGGGCGGGTCCTTCAGGCTGTTCTTTGGGACATAAAGCGAAGCCTGCGGCCCCTTTTCTGCCAGTGGCACCAGCTCGGGCGGTTTTGAGAAGCGTTGCAATCCGTTCATCAGTTGATATGCGGTGAGCGGCAGGCTCATGGCAATCAGGACCATGGTGCTCACCACCAGCATCGCGGCGCCAACCCAGTGACGCCAGAGATAGGTGAGAAAGGTAAGGAACAACAGCAGAACAATAATCCCGGTTGGAGAAATCAGCACCTCAGCAATACGGGGCAGCATATCCATGGCGTGTTCTCCCAGAATGGTTGTTAGTTGTTATGGGCTCTTGGTCCGCGGCATGATTCGGCGGAAGATCCGTGCCCACGGTTCTTTGTTGTGTACCGGTTTCGTGTCGCGGGTTGTTTCAATGGGCGGCGTGGGATCAGGAGTGCGCGGCGAGTTCATTGCCATGGATTCAGGATGCCTGCCGATGATTGTATCCCAAAGTGCGTAACAGTTGGGCAAGCAGTTCTGTTTTCACTTCGCCCAGGTGCGCATGTTCTTTGCCGGCGAGCATGGCGAGATCAGTGGTTTCGAGGCCGGCATAACCGCACGGCTTGATGCGGCGGAACGGTTCGTGGTCCATGGCCACATTGAACGACAGCCCGTGGTAGCTTGCACCGCGCCGCACGCGCAGCCCGAGCTGGGCGATCTTGCGCCCATCCACGTACACGCCGGGCGCGCCCGCGCGCCGTAGCGCCGCCAGGCCGCGCGCTGCCAGCAGGTCAATGACGCTCTGTTCCAGCATGGTCACCAGTTGCTTCACGCCCCAGCCGCGCCGGCGCAGGTCAATGAGCACATAGGCGATCAGCTGTCCGGGGCCATGATAGGTAATCTGCCCGCCGCGATCGCTTTTCACCACCGGGATGCCGGGATTGTCGAATGCTTCGTTGCGATCGTTGGTGCCGAGGGTGTACACCGGCGGGTGCTCGACCAGCCAGATTTCATCCCGGGTGGCGGCGTCGCGTGCATCGGTGAAGGCGCGCATGGCCTGCCAGACTGGCGTGTACTCCGCGCGCCCGAGGTCGCGCACCAGTGCGACCGGAGCGTCCTGACTACTCGACCTTGCCGGCGCGGAAGTCACGGATGTAATCCTGATAGAGGGCATGTAGGCGCGCATGCAGCGGTCCGGGCTTGCCGCTGCCCACGGGTTTTCCGTCGAGGCGCGTGATCGGCAGCAGTTCCTTGGTGGAGCTCGACAACATCAGTTCGTCGGCGTTGCGCAATTCGGCTTCGGTCACAGCGCGTTCCTCGCAGGCCAGTCCGTGTGCGCGCGCCAGCTCCAGCGCCAGGTCACGCGTTACCCCGGGCAGTATGAACGGCCCCTTGGGCGGTGTAACGAGTGTGCCTTTCAGCACAAGAAAGATGTTGCTCGCCGAGCCTTCGGTCATCAGGCCGTCGCGAATCAGGATCGCCTCGGCCGCGCCCTGCTCGGTGGCCTGCTGACGCATGAGCACATTCGGCAGCAGCGCAATCGCCTTGATGTCGCAACGCAGCCAGCGGATGTCCGGCACCGTGATCGCGGCCACGCCAGCGGCCAGCTGTGACGATTCCGGGTACTTGAGTGGCTGGGAATACGCGAACACGGTCGGCGTAATCTGTTTTGGAAAGGCGTGGTCGCGCTCCGCCGGGCCGCGCGTGACTTGCAGATACACCGACTGGTCACCACCGCCGCCGGCTTCCACCAAGCGTGTAAAAATCGTCTGCCAGTCGCATGCCGCCAGCGGATTGGCCAGACGGATGCCGGCAAGGCTGTTGTCGAGCCGCGCCAGATGTTGCGGCAGACGGAACGGGCGACCGCCGTAAGCCGGAATTACTTCATAGACGCCGTCGGCGAACACGAAGCCGCGATCGAAGGCCGAGATCTTGGCCTGGTCGGGTGGGAGATATTCACCATTGAGATAAACGAGCGGGGGATACATGGGCAGCGTGTCGCAAAAAAGCGGGTAGTCCCGCGGTGCAACCGATTCTATCCCGAAGCGGCGCAGCCGGTCACGGTGCAGCCTGAACCAGCCCTTGCTCCCGAAACCACCGGCGCAGCTGGTCGGTGGAGCGCTTGGCGAAGCTGCCTTCCGGAACGGTTGCCAGCGCCACGAGCGGCAGCTCAGCAAACGGCTGGTCGATGTGCGCGAGTTCAAGGTGCCCAAGTGTTTCGCCCAGCGTCACCGGCGCCAGCCGGGTCTGTGGCAGTACCGTCAGGGCGCGGAAAGTTGCAAAACCGCCGCGCGGCAGGGTAATCCAGATATCCTGGGTTACGCCGAGTGCCACGTTGTCATCTGCACCTTGCCAGACCGGCAGGGTCACGATGGGCGCACCGCTTCGATACAGCAGACGTGTCTCGAACTGCCGGAATCCGAAGTCGAGCAACCGGCGACCGCTGCGGGCGCGCTCCTGTTCGCTGTCGGTGCCGAGCAGGGTGGCGATGAGGCGCATGCCGTCACGCTGTGCACTCGCCACCAGGCAGTAACCGGCGGCCTCGGTGTGGCCGGTTTTGAGGCCGTCCACGCCGGGGTCGCGCAACAGCGGGTTGCGGTTCGGCTGCGCTATCCCGGCCCAGCGGTACTCCTGCAGCGCGAACCAGCCGGCGTATTCGGGGAAGTCGCGTTGCACGGCCACGGCCAGGCGCGTGAGATCACGTGCCGTCGAATAATGTTGCGGATTATTGAGGCCGGTGGCATTGGCGAAATGCGTGTTGGTCAGTCCGAGTTCCGCGGCCATGGCGTTCATGCGCGCCACGAATACCGGCAGTGTGCCGCTCGTGCGCTCGATCAGCGCGAAGGTCGCATCGTTGCCGGACTGCACCAGCATGCCCTTGAACAGATCCTCCGCCGGCACCGACTCACCTTCACGCAGGAACATGCGCGCGCCCGGCAGGCGCGCGGCATAGCGGCTGACAGTAACATGTTCGTCCAGTTTCAGCCTTCCGGCGCGCAGATCACCGAACAGCAGGTAGGCGGTCATGAGCTTGGTGAGCGAGGCCGGCGGCAGCCGAACATCGGCATTGACCGCGGCCAACTCGGTACCGCTCTGCGCCTCGACGAGCACGAAGGCGCGCGTCGGCAGATCCGGCGCGGGGATGTTCCAGGGGCTGGCGAAGGCGGGGGCGCACGACAGCAGTCCGCAAACGATCAGTACGGTGCGCAACATGTGACTACTCAACCACCACGATCGGATTCGGCAGACCCTGCGCAGTCACACGTGCCGCCAGCCGGTCGCTTTCGTCCACGCTGTCGAGCGGGCCGATGCGCACGCGGTAGAGCGGGGTGGCGTCGAGGTCGGCATTCTGGATGTGCACGGACTTGAGGTCGGCGCTGGCCAGTCGCTGTTTCAGGTTCTCGGCGTTATCGCGATTGGTAAAGGCGCCGACTTGCAAATACAAACGCGGTGCCGCCGCCTTGGGGAGTGGCACCGGGTCGGGCGCGCGCGCCGCGCTCTGCGTTACCGGTTCGTCGCCCGTCAATCCTTCGATTTCGACAATGCCGGTGCCGGTGCCGATGATGCCAAGCTTTGCGGCAGCGGCGTACGACAAATCAATAATACGGTTTTCGCGGAACGGCCCGCGGTCGTTTACACGCACAACGACGCTCTTGCCGTTGTTCAGGTTGCGCACGCGCAGGTATGACGGCAGCGGCAGGGTTTTGTGCGCCGCGGTCATGGCGTACATGTCGTAGGTTTCGCCATTCGACGTCTTGTGGCCGTGAAACTTCTTTCCGTACCACGAGGCAACACCGCGCTCGCGATAGCCCTTGGAGGATTTAAGCGGCCGGTAATTGACGCCAAAAACAGCGTACGGACGGTTATTGCGTTCGTTGTGGGCCTCGTTGCGCGGCACGGCGTCCGGTACTTTCGACACATCCACTTCGGGGCGGCGGTGCGGGCCGTCGTCCTGGTAGTAACCGCCGCGTGGCACGCTGGAGCAGCCGGCCGCCAGGGACGCGACCACAACCAGCAGGAGGCGCAGATGCATGTTCACTCCCTGTAATACAGCTTGTGGAGCAACTCGCTCAGCTCTACGACCGCCATTGAGTAGTTCTTGCTGCGGTTATAGCGCGTGATGACATAGAAATTATTATAGCCAAGGCGGTGGATGGGCGCGGTTTCGCCTTCCAGTACAACGAGCGCGGCGAGCTGGCGCGCGTCGATGCGCTGTACCGGCAGTATTCCGTAGCGCGACAGGTGCTGGATGCTGATGCGCGGCTCCGGCCCGTTGTTCTCCAGCCAGGCGTACAGCGAGCCATCCAGCCTCACCTCGCCGACAATTGGCTCGTCGCGCTTCCAGCCATGTTGCTTGAGAAAATTGGCGACGCTGCCGACCGCATCTTCAATGTCGGTCAGGTCGCGTTTGCGGTCGCCGTCGAAGTCCACGGCATAGCTGCGGTAGCTGGACGGGATGAACTGCGGTATGCCCATGGCGCCGGCGTACGACCCTTTGATGCTGAGCGGACTGACGCCAAGCTCGCGCGCCAGCAGCAGAAATTCAACAAGCTGGTTGCGGAAGAAGTCGCTGCGCTCCGGATAACGCAGGGTGAGCGTGACCAGTGCGTCCAGCACGCGATAACGCCCGCCCTGGCGTCCATAGAAAGTTTCGACACCCAGAATGGCGACAATGATCTCGGGCGGCACGCCGTATTCGTTGCCGGCGCGAAACAGCGCTTCGGCGTTTGTCTTCCAGAACTTCAGCCCGCGTTGCGCGCGGTCGTCGTTGACGAACAGCTTGCGGTACTCGTGCCACGGCAGATTTTCTTTCGGACGGTACACGGCTTCGATGATGTCTTCGCGGATCTCGGCCTGGGACAGCCAGTCGCCGAGTTCCTTGTGCGTGAAGGCGTGTTTGGATGCCATTTCATCCATCAGCAGCCGCAGTACCGGGTGTTCGTCCAGGTTGACGGCACGGGCCGGGATGGAAAAACAGAAACAGCTTGCAAGACAGAGTATGCAAAATCCGGCAAGGGCCCTGTGTGTCGCCTGTCTTGTGTGTTTTATGTCCGGCATGGAGATTAACCCGTCATTCTCCGGTGTGTGTGAATACTCATCAGCATGCCGAACGCCGCCATGAGCGTGACCAGCGCGGTGCCGCCGTAACTGATGAGCGGCAGGGGCACGCCCACCACCGGCAGGATGCCGCTCACCATGCCGACATTCACGAAGAAGTAGAAGAAGAACACCAGCGTCAGCCCTCCGGCCAGCAGGCGCGTGAAGCTGTCTTGTGCAAGCCAGGCGATCAGGAATCCGCGGTACACAATAAACAGATAGAGTCCGAGCAGCACCAGGATGCCGAGCAGGCCGAATTCTTCAGCGAACACCGCGAAAATGAAATCCGTCGAGCTTTCCGGCAGGTAGTTGAGGTGCGCCTGGCTGGAGTTGAGCCAGCCCTTTCCGAAAAACCCGCCGGACCCGATCGCAATCATGCCCTGCAGGGTGTGGTAGCCGGCGCCGAGCGGATCGGAGGCCGGGTCGAGCAGCGTCAGGATGCGCTTCTGCTGATAGCCGTGCAGGTGCGTCCAGACATAGGGGACGGCCACCGCCGCGAGCGCCGCAATCGCGGCCAGGATTCGCCAGTACATGCCGGCCAGGAACAGCATCGCGAAGCCGGAGCCGAGCACCAGAATGGCGGTGCCCAGGTCCGGTTGCTTGGCGATCAGTGCCACCGGCACCAGCGTGATGATGCCGGCGAGCGCCAATTGTTTCAGGTTGGGCGGCAGTGGCACGCGCGCGAAATACCAGGCGAGCATCATCGGCAGGGCGAGCTTCATGACCTCGGCCGGCTGAAAACTCAGGCCGCCCACGCCCAGCCAGCGGCGCGCGCCCTTCGAGACAATGCCGATCCCGAGCACGGCAATCAGCAGCAGCACGCCAAGCCCGAACAGTACCGGCGCCAGACGCCGCAGGTCATCGGGGCGAACCTGGGCGATCAGGAACAGAATGCCGAAGCCCACAATCAGGCGCAGCACATGCTTGATGAGCACGTTGTAGTTTTCGGCGCTGGCGCTGAACACCACCAGCAGACTGATGCCGGTGAGCGCAAGCAACGCATAGAACAGGGGGATATCGATGTGCCAGTGTTGAAGACGATTCATGCGTGCAGCCTAGAACAGAAATCGGGAGACCGGAAGGGCATGGCAGCTGTCATACGGCTATTTTTGTGGCGGAAAAACTGCTCCTGCGTTTGTCCAGTGAAGGAAGCCTCATTCGCTGACGGCTTCGCGCTCCGCACTTCCACCATCCATGGCGGTCGCAGGACTTCATTCGTTGAATAGGGCTATTTTTGTGCAAGCTTGCCTTCCTTAATCGGCGTCGCCGCTCGCCGGGACGGCGAGCTTGATGGCGGGGCCGGCATTGCCGATCAGGTACTGGTCCATGATCTTGCGCGCAATGGGCGCAGAGACCGAGCCGCCGTGCCCGCCGTTTTCGACGATGACGGCAATTGCGATCTGCGGGTCGTCGACTGGCGCAAAGGCGATGAACAGTGCGTGATCGCGCAGATGTTCGGCGGTACGGCTCTCCACATAACTCTCGCTCTGACCGACGCCCTTCACCTGCGCCGTTCCGGTTTTGCCGGCGATCTTGTACGGCGCATTCCAGCCGATGCCGCGCGCCGTGCCACCTTCACCGTGTACGACCTCAGTGAGGTTGCGCACCATGATCTCGAATTGCTCCGGTGTGTACGCCCCGGATGGCTGCATGGGCGATGGAGGGAGCGGCGTGCGCACACGGGTGCCCGGGTCCTCGACGGCTTGAGCCAGGCGCGGCTGAGGGCGCTGACCGCGATTGGCGATGCCGGACATGGCGGCCGCGAGTTGCAGAGGGGTGACCAGGGTAGCGCCCTGGCCGATACCGGTGATCACCGTTTCGCCCGGTTGCCACGGCTGGCCGCGCCGCTGCTTGGCCTCCGGCTGCGGCAATGCGCCTTTCGATTCGCCGCGGATGTCCACCGCCGTCGGGCTGCCGAAGCCGTGACCGGCCAGGTACGTATTCAGGCGATCGATGCCGAGCGTCACGGCGAGCCGGTAGAAATACACGTCGCAGGACTGCACCACGGCTGTGTGCAAATCCACCGTGCCGTGGCCGGCCTTCTTCCAGCAACGGAAGCGGTGGCTGCTGCCGGGGAGTGAATACCATCCCGGACAGGTGATCTGTTTGGCCGGGCTCTCTCCGGCGTCGAGTGCCGCCAGGCCGAGAAAACTCTTGATGGTGGAGCCCGGCGCATACTGGCCGTTGAGCGCGCGATTCAGCAGCGGCTTGTCCTTGTTGTCGCGCAGCGCCGCGTAGGTGTCCGTGTCGATGCCGTTCACGAACGGATTCGGATCGTAGGTCGGCGTGCTCGCGAAAGTCAGCACGGCACCGGTCTTCGGGTTCATGGCAATCGCAACGCCCTTGAAATTGCCGAGTGCCTGTTCGGCAATCGCCTGCATGCGCGCATCCAGATTCAGGTGCAGATGCCGGCCGGCGACCGGCGCGATACGTTCCAGCACGCGGCTCTCGCGTCCGTGCGCGTCGGTTTCGACCTTTTTGAAGCCGACCTGGCCGAGCAGCGTCTCTTCGTAGTTCTGTTCGATACCGAGCTTGCCGATATGCTGGGTGCCGCGGTAGGCATTGCGGTCGATGTTCTCCATCTCGTCTTCGTTGATGCGGCCGACGTAGCCGATGGCATGCACCGCGAGCGTGCCCTGCGGGTAGTG
>Ga0315281_10001923_pt1 | contig 30936 bp, 27 predicted proteins | sample YL17G07_0_MG_FD_204540 | JGI IMG/M metagenome (GOLD analysis project Ga0315281, IMG submission 204540) | Sediment microbial communities from Yellowstone Lake, YNP, Wyoming, USA - YL17G07_0 | ecosystem: Environmental > Aquatic > Freshwater > Lake > Sediment | place: USA: Wyoming | collected...
GGTGTTCGTCGTCGAGGCCGATAGCGGCACATACATCAAGGAACTGATGCATGGGGACGAGGGCAGGACGCAGCCCAATGTCGCCGAGATCGTCGGAGTGCCCTGTGAGGTGCTCGAGCTCGACGTCATAGGGATCGGAGACCAAGGAGGTTGAAGTCATGGTAAAGGCATCCAAAGGCTACAGGCGCCGGACGCGGTATGTGATGCAGAAGCGCGCCAGAGACAGAGGGCTCTCTCCGATCACCAGGATTTTCCAGACTTTCGAGATCGGGGAGAAGGCGAACATCAACCTCGACCCGAGCGTCCACAAGGGCGTGCCGCATGTCAGGTTCCACGGGCACACAGGCACAGTCGTGCGCATGCAGGGCGAGGCCTACCTCATCGACGTAAGGATGGGGCGCAAGATGAAGCAGGTAATCGTGAGGCCAGAGCACCTCAGGAAGGCCTAGTGGCTACAGGTGGTGTTTTTCCATGGAGGACAAGAAGGTAGTCACGCTGGCAGAGGTGAAAGAGATACTGGACGAGCGCCAGAAGGACGGCGAGCTCTCGCCCGAGCAGAAGCTATCGCTTGAGCACGCCCAGAAGTTCTCCAGGATCGACTCCAAGAAGGCCAAGAAGCTCGTCAAGGAGCTGATCGAGCTCGGGTTCGTGTCGGAGATCAACGCCGTCAAGATGGCCGACATCATGCCATCGAACGCGGACGATGTGCGGCTCATCTTCTCCAAGGAGAGGGCGAGCGTCGAGAAGAAGGACATCGAAAAGATACTTAGCGTCGTAGAGAAGTATCTCTAGCGAGCCCGGGGGAGTTGTTATCGAAGACTACGCGAGACTACTAGATTATCTGCCCCAAGGGCTTCCTGACGAGAAGATGTTCCACCGGGAGCCAGTGGCCTTCGCCATCGGCGAGGACCAGTTCAAGCTGTTCGAGCTCGTTCCTAAGGAGGGCCTGACCATTAACGTCGGCGACCGGGTCTACATCGGCAAGGACCTGGACCTGAGGCAGGAGGTCCTGCATGTGAAGAGGCGCATCAGCTTCAACGAGCTGACCAACGCCGCTCAGAGCGAGCTTTCGTTCGTGATCACGCAGATCATCAAGGCCCATGAGCCGAGGTTCGTCACGTTCTTCAACGAGGCGCAGGCGATAACCACCAGGTTCCATATGCTCGAGCTCTTGCCAGGTCTGGGCAAGAAGACAATGTGGGCGATAATAGAGGAGCGGAAGAAGGGCCCGTTCAAGGACCTGGCCGACCTCGCGAAGAGAGTCCCAATGGCTCATCAGCTCGACAAGCTTGTGGCGAAGAGGATCGAGGACGAGCTCGCGAACCCGGATGAGAAGTACCGCCTGTTCGTCGCGAGATGAGCGGATGCGGGTCGAAGAGATCAAGGGGATCTTGGAGTCCATGGGCAAGAGGCCCACCAAGAGGCTCGGTCAGAACTTCCTTCTGGATGATTCTGTGGTCCGGCGGGCCGTCGGATTCGCCGACCTTACTCCCAAAGACGTCGTTCTCGAAATCGGCCCTGGCTTGGGCAACCTGACCGAGGAGCTGCTTAGGACGGGTGCCAAGGTGCTGGCGGTGGAGCAGGACCCGGCCTTCGTGAGGTTCCTTGAGCGGAGGTTCGGCGGAAGGGTCGAGCTCGTCCAAGCTGATGCGGTCAAGGCCTTCCTGCCGCAGTTCAACAAGGTCGTCTCAAACCTGCCGTACCAGATCTCCTCCCCGATCACCTTCAAGTTGCTCGACCTTGGGTTCGATGTGGCCGTCTTGATGCTGCAACGCGAGTTCGCGGAGAGGATGGTCGCCCGGCCTGGCACGTCGGACTACGGCAGATTGACCGTCGGGGTCTACTACCGGGCGGATTGCAAGATAATGTTAAAAGTTCCACGGAACTCTTTCTGGCCCCAACCCCAAGTGGACTCCTGCGTCGTCAGGCTGATACCGAAATCTCCGCCTTTCAAGGTCGCCGACGCGAAGGTGTTCCACGACGTGACCAAGGCGATCTTCTCGCATCGGCGGAAGAAGATCATGAACTCGCTGCTCGTGGATCCGGCCGTGTCGTCTCTGATGACCAAAAAGGTGCGCGAGTCGATCGACAGCCTACCATACACTTCACAGAGGGCCGAGGAGCTCACCCCTGAGAAGATAGGCGAGCTCGCCAACGCGCTGCTGGAGCTCAGCCTTTCCTCTTAGGGAAGAATCGCTCGATGATTACATCTGCGATCTTGCCGGCGCCGTCGACCAAGACGTCGCACGCAGGCATGCCGTACTTCGCCTCATATTCCGAGATTTTCTCCTCCACCTCTTGCCTGGTCATGCCCTGATGGTTGATCGTGATGCCGATGACGGGGCAGTCCACGTAGCACTTGATGAGCTCCATCTCGCGGTCAATGGTTCCGTTCGGGATGTGAAGCTCGGTCTCGTGATAGGTCCTCCACTTCCTCGCGGGCGCGTGCTGTAATACGATGGCGTTCGGTGCGGAGGCGTTGACGATCGTTCTGGAACCAGTCACGTAGGCCGGATGGCTGAGCGCTCCCTGGCCTTCCACGATTATGATCTTCGGATGCTCGGTCCTGTATGCGAGGTCGATGGCGTTCTCCAGCTCCCCGACGACATAGTCGCCCCTGATCGCATCGAGCGGGATGCCGAACCTCGACCCCTGCAGCAGGCCCGTCTGGCCAGTTGCGACGAAGCTCGTCTTGATGCCTCGCTTGTTGAGCTCCTTCGTGAGGATGATGGCAGTGGTGCGCTTTCCGCTCGCGGCGTCGGTCCCCAGGACCGGGATCCTGATCGCCTTCATCTTGGACGCTAGGTTCCTGTAATAGTGCATCTCCTCGAGTGGAGGCTCCTTCCTGATATCGGTTATCGTCACGCCGTGCTTCTTTGCGAGCTCGCTGAGCTCGGGGTCCTGGGCCAGCCACTGGTGGAGCCCGGAGATTATGTTGATCTCGTTCTTGATGGCTTCACGGAGGGCAGGCCTGAACGTCTTTGGCAGGTATCCGCCGACTGTCGCCACGCCGACGATGAGGTAATCAGGCTTCTTCGGAAGCTTGGATAGGGCTTGCTTGACCGACGAGAATATCGGGATCCCCGCCTTCCTCCCGTCCAAGACCATCCCAGCATCCTGCCCGGCCATCGTGCTGTCGAGGATGCCCAGGATCTTGAACCTGAGCGAGTGTCTGACCAGTCCAGCCGCCGTCTTTCCGCCCGTCCTGTTGAACGAGGCTTCGCAGAGAACCAGTGCGGTCTCCATGTTTGGCGCAATCTCTTGCACATATAAAACTCTTGACCGATTACGGTTCGCAGGTGAGACATCCTGGTTATCTGGCCCGAGATAAACAGGTTTTTCTACACATACCGGTATTGCTGCCCCGAGGGGGAGCGAGCTGCTAGTCGGCATAGTCGGAAAGCCCAACGTTGGCAAGTCCACATTCTTCTCAGCGCTCACGCTGGCCACAGCGCAGATTGCATCCTATCCGTTCACGACGATCCAACCCAACCGAGGGGTCGGCTACGTGCGCGGCAAGTGTCCACATGTCGAGTTCGGGAAGCCGTGCAACCCGAACAACTCGTTGTGCGAGAGCGGCACGAGGTTCGTGCCGATAGAGCTGCTCGATGTCGCGGGCCTGGTTCCGGACGCCCATGAGGGTCGTGGGCTAGGCAACAAGTTCCTGGACGATCTCCGGCAGGCCGACGCCTTCATCCATGTCGTGGACGCGAGCGGAGGGACCGACTTCGAAGGGAACCCCGTAGGCATCGGAACCCACGACCCGGTCCTTGACGTTTCATTCCTCGAGAGGGAGATATCGTACTGGATATTCGGCATACTGGAGAAGAACTTCTCGAAGATCGCGAAGCAGGCGAAGCTCACGGGGGCCAAGCTGGAGAAGGCCCTGCAGGAGAAGCTCACGGGCCTATCCATCACCGAGAACCAGATACTGGCAGCCTTGAGGCATGCGCCGACGGACATCGACCCAGCCCTCTGGACCGATGAGGACCTACTCAAGTTTTGCCAGGCATTGCAGAAGATCGCGAAGCCGATGATCATCGCCGCAAACAAGGCGGACATCGCTCCTCCGGAGAACATCGAGAAGCTCAAGGCGACTGGGTATCATGTCGTGCCGACGAGCGCGGAGTACGAGCTGGCCCTCAGGAAGGCATCGAAGGGAGGGTTGATCAGCTACATCCCTGGTGCAGACTGCTTCGAGTTCCCCGACAAGGAGAAGCTGAACGAGAAACAGATCGCCGCATGTACCAAGATGGGAGACTGGCTCCAGAAGACTGGCAGCACGGGGGTGCAGGCAGTCCTCGAGGAGGTCGTCTTCAAGGTCTTGGACATGATAGTCATCTACCCGGTGGAGGACGAGCATCACTGGACCGACAAGCAAGGAAGGTGCCTGCCGGACTGCTATCTCATGCGCAGGGGGAGCAACGCCAAGGACCTCGCGTTCAAGGTTCACACCGACCTCGGTGATAACTTCATTAGGGCGATTGACGGGAAGTCGCACATGACGATAGGTCATGACCACGTGCTGCAGGACGGCGACGTGATCAAGATAGTCGCCAGGGCGAGATGATTGCAAGAGCTTGGTTACGATGGGAAGCTGGGACATTAGGCTGATAGGGGCCTCCTACAGCAATTCGGAAGGAGACCTCGCCATCCACCTCTACGGCAAGACCCAGGATGGGAAATCCGTCGCCGTGAAATACCTCGGGTTCGAGCCGTACTTCTACTTCATAGAGCCGGCATCAAAGGAATCGCTAGATTCCATCGTGCATATGCTGGGTGAGGACGACCGAGTCAGGCGTGTGGAGTCCACCATCGAGCTGCTGTACAAGGGTGAGAAGAAGAAGTGCAGGAAGGTCGTCGCGACATTCCCGTGGCTCGTCCCGGACATCAGGAAGACGATCATGGCTGCTGGGACGATCGTACTCGCTGCCGACATTCCATTCCACTTCAGGTTCATGTATGACATGGAACTGGGCTCATGCATCAGGGTCACGGGTGAGGAGTTCCAGGATGATCGATACAAGACCGATGTGGCCGTCAAAGTTGACAAGAAGGAAAAGAAGGACAAGTTGGAGAACATCAAGGACTTCCATCCCGAGCTGACCGTGCTGAGTTTCGATGTCGAGACCAGCCTGAAGGAACCCAAGATATACTGCCTCTGCTGCGTCGTCAAGAAGGGCGACAAGATCGATAGTCGTCAGTTCGAAGGCGACGGCGACGAGAGGAAGATGATCCAGGACTTCTCGAGATTCATCGAGGAGTCTGATCCGGATGTCATCACAGGCTACAACATAGATGGATTCGACATCCCCCAGATATTGGACCGAGCGAAGGCGCTCGGCATGCCGGCTCCCCAATGGGGGAGATATCCCGGCGAGCTCTCGCAGTACAACAACAGGTTCTGGTGGACCGAGGGCAGGATCATTATCGACGCCTGGTGGGCCGTGAAGAAGATCCTGAAGCCCAAGCAGGAGACGCTGAACGCAGTCTCGAAGCAGCTGCTTGGAGAAGAGAAGCGCGATGTCGACCCGAAGAAGATGGACGACGAGTGGAAGGGTGACCGCGCGAGGGTCATGAAGTATTGCGAGTGGGACTCGCAGCTGGCCTTGTTGGTCCTCGAGAAGGTCGCCATACTCCAGAGGAGCATGGACCTGGCGACCGTTTCCATGCTGCCGCTCGATGATGTCGTGAGCGGCACGACGTCTCAGTTCGTCGATTCGATCCTCATCCGTGAGGCGGACAAGGAGCGCGTGGCGGTCCCGATGACGACGCGCTCCGGGGAAGAGGTCGAGGCGATCGAAGGGGGGTATGTCCATGAGATGCAGCCAGGACTCTATCACTGGGTCCTGACCCTGGACTTCAGGAGCATGTACCCGAGCATGATCATCTCGAAGAACATCTGCTTCACCACGTTGTCCCCGGACGGGACGATCGTATCGCCTACGGGTGCGAGGTTCTTGGACAAGAGCGTCAGAGAGGGTCTTCTCCCCCGGATCCTCACGAGGCTGATGGAGGAGCGAGCATCGACCAAGAGGGCGATGAAGGAAGCCAAGACGCCGGAGGAGAAGGATTACTACAACGGGCTCCAGGAAGCGATCAAGATTCTCATGAACTCGTTCTACGGGGTTCTAGCATCCGCGTTCTACAGGTTCACCGATCCGAAGATCGGTGCGAGCATCACGTCATTCGCCCGAGAAGCGACCAAGGACCTGATCAAGAAGCTGGAAGCCGAGGGACTCAAGGTGATCTACTCTGACACCGATTCCGTCTTCTTCCTGTCTCCGTCCCCGGACCTGGACAAGAGCGTCAAGCTGGGGCAGGACATCGCTGAACGCTTCTCGTCCGGCGGAATGGTCCTCGAGTTCGAGAAGATAATGGAGCCGTTCTTCTCGCACGGGATGAAGAAGAGGTATGTCGGCAGGATGGTCTGGCCGAGACAGGAGCTCGTGGTCAGAGGTTACGAGATGCGCAGGACGGACTCGTTCGACCTTCAGAGTGAGCTACTCTCGCAGGTCTTCGAGAAGGTGCTTGACGGCGACAACCAAGGGGTCGTGACACTGGTCAGGAACAAGATAGACGACCTGATGAACGGGAAGATAGACCCGTCCGAGCTCGTGATATCGAGATCCGTTAGAGAGGAGAGCCAGTACAAGTCCGGCGGGAACATGATCAATGTCAGGGTCTTCAAGAAGCTGAAAGAGCTGGGTTACGAGGTCGTCCCGGGGATGAAGGTCTCATGGGTCGTCACGGACAGCAAAGCCTCCCCGCAGAATTTCGAGCCTTGGGTCGAGGGGCGGCCCTTTGCTGCCAAGCCGGACTACAGATACTATGCGACCAGGCTCGCAGCCACCATCGCCCGCGTCACCGACTCGTTCGGATGGGACGAGCGCTCGCTATTGTCGGGAATACAGCAAGCGACCTTCAAGGACTCGGACTTCGAGGAGAAGAGGGCCAAGAAGCACGAGCCGAAGAAGACCGACAAGAAGCTGAGCCTGGACCAGTTCATGTGACCGGTCTGATGGCGGCGCCAATGCATTTGTAGGGAGGCGGTGATTCCCGTTCGTGGAGGAAGTCTCCGTCGTAAGGTTCGTCGAGGACGATCTGCCGTTCGGGAAATCGCTCACGGACCGTGAGGGTTGGGACCGGACAGTTCCAATCTGGAAAAGGATGCTCAGGGTTGATCCGAATGGATTCTTCAAGGCTATATTCGCCGGGAAGGACGCGGGCATCGCGGCCCTGCTCAGATATGGCAGAATCGCATGGATCAACTCTGTCATTGTGTCAGAGGAATGCCGGGACAAGGGAGTGGGCAGTGCTTTGATGAAGAGGTGCCTCTCCTGCGCTTGGGACGCGGGCGTAGAGTCCCTCAGACTCGATTCCATAGCCGGTGTCGAACCATTCTATGCAAAGTTCGGATTCAGGGAAGAATATCCATCTCTTCGCTTCAGCCGCACGGGAGAGAAATGCTCTCGTGACGGTGATGAGATGACGGAAGGCGATTTGGCAGAAGTGGTCTCCTTCGATAGACTACACGCGAGAATTAACAGGGCGAAGGTCTTGGAGAGCATCTTCAGAGACAATCCGAGATTTGCCTTGATCGTGCGGGATTCCGAGGGAATCAGAGGTTATCTGTTGGGTACAGCTTGTGAAAGCAGAATCGACCTAGGACCGTGCGTGTGCCGACCAAAGGACGATGGATGCGCGCGGATGCTGATCAAGAGTGCTACGGGCGTCGATCCGAAGATGAAATATCGAATATGCGTGTCAGGAAAGAACTTGGGGGCGGCTGGGTTGATGAGTGACATTGGCTTCGTGCAGTCCGTGCCAGCTACACGGATGTCGCAGGGTAGGAGATTCGTAGAGTCGGAGTCCTGCTACGCGATGATATCCCCAGCTGAGGGATGACAGATCTACTATTCTGCACAACTCTTCTGTCCCAACAGGTTTATATAAGGCAACTCTTTTGGTCTCTTCCGCAGCGGCGAGATCCGCCTGGTCTCGCAAGGGGATGTGCGCCTCGGCGTGAACCCATGAACAGCTGGATGTGACAATAATGGCAGAAGAAAGCAAGGCAGCTCCCGTGAAGAAGGAGCGAAAGGCAAAGGCCAGCCCACCCGCGGCTCCGGAACCGAGTGTTGTTGTAGCGGCTCCCGGTGCGGCCGAGAAGAGGAAGGGCGGCTCGAAGAACATGTACCATTACATCGGCGAGGCCTGGAAGGACCCAGACAGCGACGAGATGAGCGACTTGATGTGGCAGAGGCTCATAGACTGGAGGAAGGAAGGTACCTTCGTCCGCGTCGAGAGACCCCTGAGACTGGACAGAGCAAGGGCGCTCGGTTACAAGGCGAAGCCGGGTTTCGTCATCGTCAGGGCCAAGGTGAGGAGGGGCGGCCTCAGAAAGCACAGGATCAAGAAGGGCCGAAGACCAAAGAGGAAAGGTATTCTCAAGATCACCATGAGGAAGAGCATCCAGAGGATTGCGGAGGAGAGGACCTCGAAGAAGTATCCGAACTGCGAGGTGCTAGCATCCTACTGGGTCGGCGAGGACGGCCGACATAAGTGGTACGAAGTGATGCTGGTCGACGTCAACCACCCCGTGATAAGGTCCGACCCCAAGCTCAACTGGATCTGCAGCCCGAAGAATTCCGACAGGGCAAACAGAGGGCTTACGCCCGCAGGCAAGAAGGGCAGAGGGCTCGTGAGGACGAAGGGCATGGGCGTGGAGAAGAACAGACCATCGCTCGGAGCCCACAACAGGCAGGGAACCTAAGCCCTGATCCTGTCAATCAAACTCCTTACTTCTTCTTCGCTCATCCCGACCAGCGGGTAGAAGACTGGCAGGTCGCCTTTGAGCGGGCCGTTTTTCCCTATTTCATCCAGTCTCCACGCAAGAGCTATGCCTATGCATTCACCCGTCCTCGCAAGCTGGAAAGGATCGGTCAAAGGGTCGACCGTCTTGAGGTTCGGATACCATTTCTCCAGAGGATCGACCAGCGAGCGCTCTGGGGTCATGATGAGCACGCTGCACCCGCGTTTCATCATGAGCCATGTCGAGGCCAGGCCGTTCTCAGAGTCCACGACGGACAGGGCTCTGCCCTGGGACCCCAGAGGCATCCCGCCGGGACCGGGCAACGCCGTGCTGAACAGGTACGCGCTCCTGTCCCTGACCTCCACGAAGACCTCGACATCCGGTTCCTCGAGATCGACCGTGATCCCGAGCGATGCGTTATCCTTGAGAATGGCTTCTCCCAGTGTCCCGGCGATCTCCTGGCTCGTGTACGGATGGTTGCCGCTCCTCCGTGATCGAACGGCGAAGGAGGCCCCCTTGAACATCAGCGGTTTCGCGAACTCGAGCACCGCTTTCTTCAGCTCCTCGACCTCGCTCGACACTTTCGTCACGGGGCTGAACGAGACCACGCCGAAGGTCCTCGACAATATCTCGCACGATTTTCTACAGTCGTCGGAGTCGATGAATATCCTCCCTCGCGCCTGTGAGATCACGCAAGGGACTCCTGCCATGGCGTGGCGCCTCCGAATGTCGGCCACGAGCTGCTGCTCGAACCTCCTGCGGACTGAAGCGCTCTTCAGTCCGATTTCGCCGTACCTCACGAGCAGTGTGGGCATCGCTCTGCGATGCCTTTCTTCACATTAAAGGTTTGACGCAATAATGCCGTTCTCGTTTCCTTCCTCCGAGTGCATAATCTAGATAGCTCAGGTTGCCTATCTGGGTCGGGGGGATTGCGTGCCAGCTCAAGAACAGAATGAGATAGCCATCTCGCATAGGATATTGACTCAGGTGCTTGCCGCGTTGATCGCATCCGTTATGATCGGGGTAACGTTGTTGCCCGTCGGCTCCTCGGCTGCACCTGCGGCTCCGAAGGCCGTGCCGGATCACGTAGTAGGGGCTGTGGGAGACATCTGTGGGACGCATCTTCCGTGGAACAATCCTCAGCGGCACCAATACGACGACGTAGCATCTCTTCTTGCCGCGATGGGTCTCGACAAGTTCCTCATGCTCGGGGACGCCCAGCACGAGGACGGATTGCTCTCGGACTACTACACTTACTACGATTCCCAATTCGGGAAGCTGCTGCCCATCACCGCACCGGTCCCGGGCAACCACGACTACTACTGGGACGCATGGCAGCCAAACAATCCGCATACCACTTATAACGGCTCTGGGTACTTCGGATACTTCGGCGACATCGCGTACCCACCGTACGGATTCTACTCGTTCGATCTAGGATCGTGGCACTTCATCGCCCTGAACTCGGTCTTGGTCTTCGACTACAACTACTCTGAGCCGGGGAACCCGGCATACCTGCAGTTCCAGTGGCTTAAGGCCGACCTCGCATCGCATCCGAGCGCGAAGTACCCTGGCACCATCGTCTTCTTCCATCACCCCCTGTACGATTGGGAGACTCCCAACTCACCTGGGTGGGCCAGTCCCGAGTTGATCCCGATCTGGGACCTGCTCTACAAGAGCGGAGTCGACATCGTGCTCAACGGACACTCGCACACCTATCAGCGATGGGCGCCCCAGGACGCGTACGGAAACTATCAGGCGAACGGCGTACGAGAGTTCATCGTGGGGACGGGCGGCTACTACATGAACAACCTTGGGCACAACCCGAAGCCCGCGAACTTCGTCTGGGGCCAAGACCAGGACTTCGGAGCCCTGAAGCTGAGCCTGTACCGCGGGAGCTATGGCTTCGAGTTCGTCTCGATCGACGGCAAGGTCCTAGACTCGGGTAACGTTCTCTGCAACTGAGCGCCAAGTCGCTGGATGCCGGTCAGCATCATTCGATCAGGCAATTCGCTCTCGAGCCGCGATGGAAAGCCTAAGATACGTGATTTGCTTTAGGTTGAATCGAAGCCCAAGAGGGGTATTTTGAAAACAAATCGAAAGACAAAGGTTTCTTTGAAAAGAGTGTGTGAGCCCCCCGGACCGAAAGCGAAGATGTGGGTGAAGCGAGACAACGCCGTTCTCTCGCCGTACAACCGACCCTACTACTACCCGATGGTGGTGGAGAAGGGCCACGGTTGCATCGTCGAGGACGTCGATGGCAACGAGTACATCGACTTCAACAGCGGGCTCGGGGCGATGAATGTTGGCCACTGCCACCCGGAGGTGGTGAAGGCCATTGCGGACCAGTCCAAGCGACTGCTGCACTATTCGTACACGGACTTCTACTACAGATACGCTGTGGAGCTGGCCGAGAAGCTGAACAAGATCACGCCGGGCAGTTTCGTGAAGAAGGTGTTCCTGAGCGGGAGCGGTGCGGAGAGCATCGAGGCTTTCGCGAAGGTCGCCAGATGGCACTCGAAGAGGCCCATGTTCCTGGCGTTCACGGGGGCGTTCCACGGGAGGTCCATGGGCGCGCTGAGCTTCACTGCGAGCTCGATCGTCCAGAAGGCTAGGTACTTCCCGACGATGCCTGGTGTGGAACACGTGCCGTATGCTTACTGCTACAGATGTCCGTTCAAGATGGATTTCCCGGACTGCGACTACTACTGCGTCGACTTCATAGATGATTGGGTCCTAAAGAAGTTCCTCCCGCCTCAGGAGGTTGCGGCGTCCTTGATTGAGCCGATCCAGGGCGAGGGCGGATACATCGTCCCGCCGAAGGACTACCACAGGCGACTGAAGAAGCTGATGGACAAGTACGGCATCCTCTACGCCGTGGACGAGGTCCAATCGGGCATGGGCAGGACCGGGAAATGGTGTGCGATCGAGCACTTCGGGGTCACGCCTGACATCGTTTGCATGTCGAAAGCGCTGGGAGGTGGCATCTCCCTGGGAGCCACCATCGGCCGAGCAGAGATATTTGATTGGGATGCTGGCTCTCACTGCACGACGCTCGGGGGGACACCCGTGGCGTGTGAGGCCTCTCTCGCGACCATGCGGGTTATCGAGAAGGAGAAGCTGAAGGAGAACGCGACGAAGCAGGGTGCGTACGTCATGAAGCGCCTCGAGGAGTGGAAGAGGCGATACGAGATAGTCGGCGATGTGAGAGGTAAAGGGCTCATGATCGGCGTCGAGATCATCAAGGACAAGGAGTCAAAGATGAAAGACGGCGAGGCCGCGCATGACATAATACACCATGCCTGGAAGAAGGGCGTGGTCGCTATCGGGGCCGGCGAGAACTGCTTCAGGATCGCACCTCCGCTCGTTATCACTAGAGATCTTCTGGATGCAGGGCTCGACGCACTCGAGGAGTCCATCAAGGAGGTAGAGAAGCAGAAGTGAGCCGTTCCCGCGCGGACGGCGCACTCCAAACCCTTTGAGGTTTTCGCTTATTTCGAAATACTGGAGTGGAACAACTTGGTGAAATCATACAAGCTGAAGGGTCCAAAGATAGTGGTGGAGCCGCCAGGACCCAAGTCTAGGAAGGCAATGGCTCGAAAGGAGAAGTACATCACGAGCGGCATCAAGATCGGCCTACCAGCATCACTAGAGTTCGCCGAGGGGCCTTTCATGAAGGATGTCGACGGGAACGTGTATCTGGACTTCACCTCGGGTATCGGCGTGCACAACTGCGGTCACAGGCCAGCGGCCATGGTCAAGGCGTGTCAGGACCAATTGGACAAGTTCATACACATCTGCTTCATGGTCTCGCCGTACGAGTCGTACATTAAGCTCGCGGAAGAGCTGTCGAAGATATGCCCAGGCAAGCTAACGAAGAGCATATTTCTGAACAGCGGTTCCGAGGCGGTAGAGAACGCCGTCAAGATCGCCCGGGCCTACACGAAGAAGAAGTGGATCATGTCCTACAGGACAGCATTCCACGGAAGGACTTTCCTGGACATATCATTGACCGGCAAGGAGAAACCGTACAGGGAAGGCTTCGGGCCTCTGGTTCCGTACATCCAGCACGTCGAATACGCGTACTGCTACAGGTGTCCTCTGTGTCTGGAGTACCCATCTTGTGGCATCGCGTGCGCCGATACTATCAGGACCGTCATGGAGACGAAGCCCCTGGAGGGTGATGTGTGCTGCCTTGTGGGAGAACCTGTCCAAGGCGAGGGCGGATTCATCAACCCACCTCCTGGATACTGGGAGAAGATCCGGAAGATATGTGACGACAACAACGCACTCCTCATCGACGACGAGGTCCAGACGGGCTTCGGCAGGACCGGCAAGATGTTCGCCATCCAGCACTGGAAGTGCGACCCGGACATGCTTATCACCGGTAAGGGGCTGTCACTCGGCATGCCTCTTGGAGGAGTGACCGGAAGGGATGACGTCATGTCAGCTCCCGGCCCGGCAAGCCTCGGAGGTACCTTCGGCGGCAACCCAGTTTGCTGTGCAGGCGCAATCGAGTCCATCAAGCTCACAAAGAAGGCTTTGCCCAACACGAAGATGATCAACAAGGTCGAGACCAAGCGGCTGAGCGATTGGAAGGAGCGGTACGAGGTCGTGGGAGACGTCAGAGGCCTTGGTGCCATGATGGGCATGGAGCTCGTGAAGACCAAGAAGGGCAAGGAGCCGGTGCCGGAGCTGACGAGGAGCATCCAGCTGAACTGCTTCAAGCACGGGTTGTATATCTTGACCGCGGGCACGTACGGCAACGTGATCAGGCTGCACCCGCCGCTGATCATCAAGCAGAATCTTTTGGAGAAGGGACTGGACATCCTCGAATCGGCCCTCAAGAAGGAGGCGAAGAAGGCCGGACTTTAGCCAATCCTTCCAAACCCTTTCCTCGTGTTCTCATCCAATCGCGATTGGATGGTTCGCAAACTTACCAAACAGGCGGAACAGATATCTCCTTTCTCAGGATTCTCTCGTTCGGAGATGTGAAGAGCATGCTGCCAACGGACGACCTCATGGACGAGCACCGAGTCATCGAGAGGATGCTTGGGATACTGACAAAGGCGAGTAACAGGCTCGAGAAGGGGCAGGACGTCGATTCGGAGCTTTACGTCGACGCAGTGGATTTTCTGAAGAACTTCGCGGATAAGTGCCACCACACAAAGGAAGAGAAGCTGCTCTTCGAGAAGATGATGGAAAGGGGAGTCTCGGGTGAGGTCGGCCCCATCGCTGTCATGATGAGAGAGCACCAGGATGGCAGGGGCCACGTCAAGAGTCTCGAGAAGCTGTCGAAGGAGAAGATGTCGAAGACCACCAGGGAAGGACTGATCAAGTCTTCGCGCGCGTACGTTGACCTGCTCTCGAAGCACATCCAGAAAGAGGACAATGTCCTCTATCCTTTGGCAAACCAGATCCTCGACAAGGAAGACCAGAAGGAACTCGAGAAGGGGTTCGAGGAGGTCGAGGAAAAAGTGATGGGACCAGGCGTCCACGAGAAGTATCACCACATGATCGAGGAGTGGGAAGAGAAGCTCGCTTGACGCATACTTTGAAGATGTCTGCCTGCCGTGGGACGCTGAAATCACCTATGAGTCAGCCCCGTTTAGTCACCATAATGTATTATATCGGGAGCACATTCCAGCGGTCAAGGCCATGATTTGCTGACGTATCTGCAGATTTGAGCCCGAAAAGCTGAACATCTTCCAAGCGGAAAGATAGAATGCAGAACGAAATAGAGGGTAGCGGACAGTTTTTCCTAGGGAGCCCAAGGCTCATGCGCCCCCTCGAACTGTCGTTGGCTATGCCTGGCAAAGATGCGCCTGATATGGCCGCGCTGCGGCGATACTCGCACAGGGAGACCAGATAGAATGGCACTCTTAACTGAAGTGAAGAAGGACTGGGGAACGCTGAAGAATTATGTGAACGGGGAATGGATTGATTCCGATTCGGGCAAAGTGATCGACATAGAGAATCCATCCACTGGAGCGACCGTCGGGAAAGTGCCGATGTCCACCCGGGAGGAGACGAAGGCGGCAATCGATGCGGCTCACGAAGCCTGGTGGGCGTGGAGGGAGACGCCCCCGATCACGCGGGCGCGGCTGATGTTCAAGCTGAAGGAACTCATGGAGCAGCACTTCGAGAACGTTGCGAGGATAATGGTCCAGGAGCAGGGCAAGACGATCGATGAGGCTCGAGGCGAGACGAGAAGGACGATCGAGAACGTCGAGGTAGCTGCTGGCGTACCCTCTCTCATGATGGGGTACAATCTCGAGGACGGAGCTGCTCAGGGGATAGACGAGGACGCCGTGATATCGCCCCTCGGCGTCTTTGCGGCGATCTGCCCGTTCAACTTCCCAGCCATGATCCCGTACTGGTTCTGGCCGTATGCGGTCGCCTCCGGAAACACATACATACTCAAGCCATCCAGCCAGGTGCCCATCACCCAGAACTACCTGACCAAACTGGTGGATGAGGCTGGGTTCCCGCCAGGCGTACTCAACCTCGTGAATGGCAGTCATGAGGTGTCGGATACGCTCATGGAGCATCCGAAGGTAAAGGGAATATCCTTCGTGGGCTCGACTCCTGTCGCGAAATACATCTACAAGCACTCCGCGGAGAACGGGAAGAGGGTCCAGGCCCAGGGAGGCGCGAAGAACTCTCTTGTCGTGATGCCCGACGCGGTCCTCGACCGGACAGTCCCGAACATGCTCGCGTCCTACTACGGCTGCGCAGGTCAGAGATGCCTTGCGGGATCGAACCTGATTGCGGTCGGAGAGATCGCCGATCCCCTGCTGAAGAGATGGGTGGAAGCGTCGAAGAAGATGAAGATGGGATACGGCATGGATGAGAGCGTCAACATGGGGCCAGTCATCTCCGCTAAGGCCAAGAAGAAGGTCTTAGAGCTGATCGACTCCGCTGAGAAGGAGGGCGCCAAGATCATCCTCGACGGCAGGAATGCCAAGGTTCCTGGCTACGAGAGCGGCCATTTCATCGGCCCGACGGTAATCGATCAGGTGACGCCTGACATGAGGGTCGCGAAGGAAGAGATATTCGGGCCGGTGGTGCAGTACATGAGGATGAACAGCATGGACGAGGCGCTCGATTTCATCCATTCGAGCCCGTTCGGCAACGCCGCGTCCATATATACTGCAAGCGGCAAGTCTGCCCGCGAGTTCAGATACAGATGCCAGTGCGGCAACATCGGCATCAACGTGGGCATCGTCGCCGCCATGGCGTACTTCCCGTTCGCGGGGTACAAGGACTCGTTCTTCGGGGATCTCCACGGCCAGGGCCAGGACGCCATCAAGTTCTTCACGGACAGGAAGGTAGTGATCACTAGGTGGTTCTGATGGTCGAGTGTGATTTCCCGGAGTGCACCACCTTTGGCGCGGTCATCCGGTTCGGAATCGAGCTGGAGAAGGGAACCGCTGCCATCTACGAGGAGCTCGGGAATGACCCAAAGCTCGCGAAGGCGCAGGAGACCTTCAGGATGCTCGGGGCCGCTCACAAGAAGCGCGGGACCCTGCTGGAGGACACAAGAAGGGAGAAGCTGAACGAGATGATCCTCGAACCGATCCAGGAGATGAGGGGGGAGAAGTACATCATCGACACCAAGGTCCCGCCCGGCATGGACCTGAAGGCGGCCGCCAAGTTCGCAGCGATGGCCGAGGAGAGCTCGTCTGCCTTCTACTTGGACGCTTCGAGAGTCGCTAAGATGCTGCTAGCAGAGGCCGCCCGGATAATGGAGCGGCTCGGCAAGGAGAACTTGTCCAACAAGGCGAAACTCGAAGCCCTCTGAACAAACCCATTCCACAATCTTCTTTTCGACTTTCTTCGGGACCCGCCATCTCGATCTCATTTAGCCTGCCGTCGGGCGGTCTCAAGAATGTCATTCATGTTGCGCTATTTGTGACCACGCCTGGACTGCCGTGGTAGGCGGACGCTGTGATGACTCTCAGGCGCTCCTGCTGTCTAGCAGGGAGGAAAGAGTCCCTCTGCCCTTGGCGACCCCCGCCCTATTCTCGTGAGAATATGTCGCTGTACAGCTTTCTTGAGGCCACTATGCCCAGCGCGATGACCACAGCCGGCAATGCGAAGGTCCAGAGATCTGGCATCTGCGCCGTCCCAAGCAGTGCGTGGGACAGGTAGACGCCTCCCTGGTGGAACGGGGAGAGCGAGGTTATTCCGCCGTAGCTGTTGTTGAGATCCTTCCACATCGTGCTCTTGGTCCAGTTCTCCAAGATGTAGGCCGCCCACCAGAACACCGTTGTGGTCGCGACAAGCGAGAGGTAGAGGAAGACTCGCGACATCACGCTTGGCTTGATGCTCATTCTCTTCGTTGCCACGAAGATCATGCACGACCCGTATGCTGCCGCCACCATCGTCACAACGGTCATGGCGTAAGCCACGAATGTGATGAGCAGTACCTCAGTCGGGGGCCTGTTGAACCTCGAGAGGGACAGGAACACCAGTGGGAAGATGAACAGCGGCCCGATGATTATCGGGTACAGTATCTTCGAGAAGACCATGTTTGTGACGGATATTGGTCCGAAGAACAGCGTCTTGATCGTGCCTTTGGTGATCTCGTGCGTGAAGCCCTTTGCGAAGAACCCTCCTACATATATGATCGATACCAGGAGCGCGACACCGTAAGAGTAGGTAAGCACGTTGAACGGAATGTCCACGCCAAGCGGCGTCGCATCCCAGGCTATCTCCGTCGTGCTAGTTCCGGCTGGATAGGAGAGTACCGTCAGGTCTTGAACTACTGCGGTATTGTTTGCGGAGTCCCTGACCGCCAAGGTGACCTGGTACATTCCCTGCTGGGTCGCCGTGAACGAAGCTGTCTGACCAGTGAGCACCGTCATCGTGTTGTTCTGCTGGACATACCAGAAGCAACTGACAGGGCCATTGTCGCTCCTCGAGCCCGAGGCGTCCATAGTCACCGTCTCTCCGACGTTCACCTTGCTTGTGACGACGCCCTGTGCGGTTGGCGGACTGTTTTGGTTATTGTGAGGCTGCACTCTGACATGCACTCCTCCGCTGTTTGTGTTGCCTGCGGCATCTCTTACAATAAGCTGGATATAGTAGTCTCCCGGGTTCGCTCCGGAGTTCGGTCCGGAATTGCTGTTACTGTATATCACATTATCAAATCTGTAGGATTGGTTCTCCCCATAGAGCGTCTGTGGGATGATGTCATTGAAGTTCCATGTCCAGTTCACAACGGCGACGTTGTCTGTGGCTATTGAGCCATTCAATGTCACGGTCGTCCCGGCGGTCACGTTCATGTCCATTCCTCCGTTCAGGGTGGGGGACTCGGTATCAGACGGGTTGGCGCTCCGGACAGTCAAATGTCTGTTGGTCTGGTTCATGTTCCACGAGGAATCGACGACCGTCAGGGAGATATTGTACTGTCCGATGGGGCCGAATGCGTATGTGACCGTAGGACCGTAGAGGCTAAGCGCATTCGGGCTAGAGTTCTTCTGGTCGAACTGGATGTTCCATACATAGTAGATGATCCCGACATTGTCCGTCGAGTGAGACGCATCGAGAGTGACTAAGGTTCCCGAGACGACGTTGTTGCTCGGAGAGATCGTGGCGCTCGCGCTTGGCGGAGTGTGATCGGTCGAGCCGGGCAGCGGTCCCGGACCTCCTTTCCCACCGTCGCCGTTCCCGCCGTCTCCAAGGTTCATCGACACTGCTTGCTCCATCCCGAAGCTCAGGATGTAGAACACGATGCCAAGGAAAACGAGAAGTATGATCGCGCTGACCAGGCCATGCTTGGCCATCGTCTTGGCATCCTTCTCGAATATCGCCAGGGCCCTTCTGAGACCCGCGAAGGCGCTCGGCCTCCTCGTCTTGATGGGCGGGAACTTGGTCTCCTCGGGAAGGTCGCTCGGGGGCGGAGGGAGTTCCTCGTCTGGCGTGACCGGGGGTTCAGGCGGAGGGGTCATCAGGTCTCACCCCTCGCGGTCCTCTCGAAGACCTCTTCCATCGTCCCAGTCGTCCTCATCTCGAAGATGTCGACGCCTGACTCCACGAGTATCTTCGCGACCTTTGGCGCATCGCTCCTTCTCGAAAGTGTGAGGGCTACCTGGCCTTCAACGACCTTTAGGAATTGCAGTGGCAAGCTTCCGTTCAGCACCTCGCGAGCCTTCTCTGGGTCTGATACTTGCAGCAGATACGAAGGGGCCAGGTACTTCTCCTTCAGCTCCTGGGCGGTGCCGACAGCTATGAGTCTGCCTTGATTGATGAATGCGAACCTGTCGACTATGTGTTCGGCCTCGAGCAGGTTGTGCGAGGTGAAGAAAATAGTGTTACCTTTTGTGACATAGTCCTTGAGGTGCTCTCTCACCGCTTTCCTGTGGATGATGTCGACGCCCTCGAAAGGTTCGTCCAGGAACAGCAGCGGGCAGTCCGCCAACAGGACCCTTGCCAGTGAGACCCTCTGGCGCTCACCCTGGGACAGGAACCCGATCCTCTTGTCCAGATAGCCGCGCAGATCGGCAAGGTCCGCTGCGTCGTTGATCGCCTTCAACCTCTCAGTCTTCTTCATCAGCATGAACTTGCCGAACATGTTGAGGTACTTGCGAGGGGTCATATCCTCGTAGAACCTGGTCTCCTCGGACAGCACCGCGATGTTGTCCCTGATCCAGACAGGATGCTTGCCCACGTCGATGTCCAGGACGGTCGCATCGCCTCCACTCGGTTTCGTGAGGCCGCACAGGACCTTGATGCATGTGGTCTTGCCCGCCCCGTTCGGTCCGAAAAATCCGAAGATCTCGCCTCTGTTCACCTTGAGGCTGACGTCATTGAGAGCTCTTACGTTGCCGTAATCCTTGCACAATCCATTGGCTTCGATCAACGAAACGCACCGGACGAACTAGGTCAAGTAGGGTTCATATACTGTCGAGAAGCGGGTATCAGGATTGATAATGCCTGCCTGCCAGAGGTGCAGTAGATGTCTGGCCGGCTATCCAGACTATGCCTTGAGACCTAGCTTGTCTAGGGCCTCCCTCGTAGGTACCCCTTCCTTCGTCCAACCCCATATGGAGTAGTAACTATCCAGCTCCTTCTCGAAGTCGGCCTTGTTGACCACAGCCCCTTTTGACGGGCCGTCCGGGATCGGCAGTGTGAAGAGCCTCTCAGGCAGCGTGTCATCTTCCCTTGACAGGCCCTCGCGCAGGTTGAACATCCGCTCGACCGTCCAAACCCTAGCCCCGACCTTCTTCAGGTCATCGACCGTGTATCCGAACCCGGTCGCGGCGTTGCAGAGCGTGACCATATTGTCCCATGAGTTCGCGAAGGCGTTCCTTGCCCCGAACTTGCAGAGGACCATGCAGTCGTAGACGGTGAACAGCTCCTGCAGGTCCTTGAGGGGCTGGGCCTTGCCCTTGACCGTGAACCTGTCCAGCACGCCCTGGAAAAGCTCTGGCACGTACATCGTGGCCCTCAGGTGGCAGGCCCCTCTGGTGGATGTAGCGAATGCGAGGGACATGCCCTGGATGCCTCTCGGGTCGTACCCTGGGAACTCCATGCCCTTCACATTCATCGCGTACTTGGAAGCCTCTGGTCCGTACTTCGCTGCGAGTCTCCTCGACCCCTCACCTATGAGCCTGCCAAAACCTTCCCGCTTCCCCGTCAGTTCCACCAGCTTCAGCATGGCGTCGGCGTCGCCCCACGCCAGCTTGATCCCGCCAGTGTCCTTCTCCGAGATGATGCCTTTCTCGAAAAGTTCGTACGCGCATGCTATTGTGTCCGCGCACGAGATAGTGTCCATCCCGTACATGTTGCAGAGGTGATTCGCATGGATGATCGAGTCGAGGCTGGAGTTGCCGAGGTTGGCGCCGAACATCGCCAGGGTCTCGTATTCCGGCCCTTCCGTAGTTGAGCCATACTTGTCTGACTTGGCTTCCTTCCCGCAATGCAGGGGGCATCTAGCGCATGCTGTGTTCTTGGTGACGTGATTGTTGACGAAAGCATCTCCTCCTATCTTCTCGAATTCGGGGAAGTTGCCCGATTGGAAATTTCGCGTGGGGATCGTCCCGGCCTTGCCAGTGATACCGACGACCATCGATGTCCCGTACTTGCTGAATGCGACCGACTTTTCTTTCACGGTCGCGGTGGCCGTCTTGAAGGTCTCTCTCAGCTTCTCAGCGTCTGCCTGAGGGACCTCCTTCGTCCCATGGACGACTACGGCCTTCAGGTTCTTGGAGCCCATGACCGCTCCCACACCGCCTCTCCCCGCAGCCCTGTGCATGTCGTTCATTATGGCCGCGTACTTCACGAGCTTCTCGCCGGCCGGGCCTATGACGGTGGCCTTGGCCTTCTCGTGCCTCTTCTCAAGGACCTCGATTGTCTCGAAAACGTTCTTCCCCCATAGGTCTGAGGCGTCCTTGAGCTCGGGACCGCTGTCCGTGAGCAGAAGGTAGACTGGTTTGGGCGATCTGCCCTTGAAGACGATGCCGTCATAACCGGTCTTCCTGAACATCGGTCCCCAGTGGCCACCCGAGTGGGCTGATAGGATCGCGCCAGTAAGCGGTGATTTGGTCGTGACGTTGTAGAACGCGGTGAACGATCCCAGCGTCCCCGTGTAGGGGCCAGTCATGATGATGAGCCTGTTCTCAGGGTCGAGCGCGTCCACCTTCGGTTTGTTCTCCTCGTAGAGTATCTTCGCGGCGAGTCCCCTGCCGCCCATGAACTTCACTTGGTCTTCTCTCGCAATCTCCGAATCCGAGAACTTCCCCGTTGTCAAATCGACTCTCAGCAGTTTCATGAACTCAAGCTCCTGGCGACGACGCCCGAACGAATTGCTACGGCCGGTAAAAGGATTTGGGGTTTTTCAGTCTTACTATCCCTTTGTTCGCACCAATTTCGTAAAACCGCTCCTCCATTCGAACGTTTGTACAATCATACGTCTTTAATATCGTCTATTTGTTCACAATCGTGTGTTATTCGACGGCGTCGGATTGGACTCGCTGCTGATCGTGGCGATTCTTGTCGCCATCGTGGCGTTCTTCTACTCCAATCTTGGACTTGGAGGTGGCCAGCTCTATGTCCCGATCATGATCCTATTCTTCGCCCTCCCGATGAAAGAGATAGTTCCCCTATCGCTGGCGTTCGCCTTCGTGACGATGATTAGCTCGACGTACACCCACAACAAGAAACATCTGGTCCATTTCAAGATCGGTCTTCAGCTGGCGGCCGCGGGACTCATCGGGGTCGTCGGAGGGGTCCTGTTCACGTCCAGCCTGCCAGACCGAGTCGTGAAGGCGGCCTTCGCCGTTATGTTGGTCACTGCTGCAACGAAGATGCTGTATGATGTTTACACGGCGAGGAAGGACTACACCTCATGTCCTGCCGAGTTCAGCCTTCGATGCAGGCTTACTGGGGTCGGGGTCAGCATTCTCACGGGATTCCTCATCGGTAGCTTCGGCATAGGTGGTGGAGTCGTCAGCGTCCCGCTCATAATCTACGTTTTCAAGTTCGAGCCTCGGATTGCCATCGGCACTTCAGCATTCCTCGGAGCGATACTCACGCCTGCTGCCCTGTTCGCCTACTGGATCAACCTGGGACCGGGCGTCCAGATACATTGGTCCATCGCCCTCGTGCTTGCCCCTGTCGTACTTGTCCTTGCGATCCTGGGTTCGACCTGGGGGCTGCAGAGACTGAAGACGAAGGCGGTCAAGACGATATTCGTCTGTGGCGTGTTCCTGGCCGCGGCCGAGATGATATACAGCTTGCTCGTCCACTGACCCATGCGGAAAGTGCTATGTATCCGCAGGTTCTGACATGTGCAGGGTGAACTGACGAGGCTCTGCGTCATCGGCGACTCCAGCAGCGTGCACGTACAGCGCTGGGTCCAGCATTTCTCCAAGGGATTCGAGGTGATCGTCGTCAGTACGTCGTGTGTGCCCGTGCCCGGGGTCAGGACGGAGCCAATCTTTGCAACGGGTTCTAAGCTGAGGAAGCTTGTGCGCGTGCTCCAGCTGAGGAAGCTCGTGAAACAGTTCAGCCCAGACATCGTCCATGGCCATTACCTGACGCTCGGCGGGTTCTATTCTTCTCTCAGCGGCGGGAGGCACATCGTCGGAAGCGCCTGGGGGTCAGACATCTACTCCGATCCACAGCGGTCGTTCACCGAGAGGCGCATCCTCAAGTTCGTGCTCCGAAGATACGAGCTTGTGTTCGCTGGGAGCAAAGACGCCGAGTCCAAGCTTCGAGAGTTGGGCTACAAGGGACCAGTAGCGATCGTGCGTTTCGGCGTGGACGCTAACATGTTCAGGAGAACCTCAGCTCATGGTCAGAAGGAGTTCAGGATCTTCCATCTCCGCCATTGTAGTGAAGTCTACAACCCGCTCGTCATCCTCGAGGGGTTCAGGCGGGCCCTCCCCAGCATGCCCGACGCGTATCTCTACATGCTGGAGTCGGGTAATCAGATCGCTCAGATGCATCAGAGGGTGGAATCGGACCCTGAGCTGAAAGCACATGTGCGATTCATCAACTGGGTCCCTTACGACAAGGTGCCTGCGCTCTACAACTCGATGGACATGGCGATTTCTCTGCCCACCACCGATAGCGTCGCCGCAAGCGTTCTCGAGTCGATGGCGTCGGAACTGCCGCTCATCGTCTCCGACATACCGAACATGCGGGAGCTGATCGAAGACGGGCTGACCGGCTACCTCTCGAGGATTGACCCAGGCGACGTGGCTACGAAGCTCAGGGAAGCCTTCGCTAACAGGGTCGGACTGGGCGAGATGGGCAAGCGGGAACGAGACAGAGTGCTCGACCCCTCCCGGCAGGCCACATGGGAGGCCAACATGAAGGTCGCCGAAGAGGCCTACGCGAGCCTGCTCCAGGGTGGTGATCGCGGATGACGACCCAGGCGCGGCTGCTCGAGCTGCTGAAATCCGATAAGGACATCTGGAGCCAGTTCACGAGAGAGGAGGAGTACGCGTCGAAGGAGGTGGATGTTCACGGCAGGTTCCCATCCAAGGCAACGAGACACGGTGACCCGCTGGAGCCGAGGGTTTCCAAGTACCTCATCGACAAGGGGCTCAGCGTTCGATTTCCCGAGGGACGTTCCTTCGCTGTCTGCCTCACGCACGACATCGATCTGCTCAAGCCACACTCCGTCCGCAATTTTCGGGTGCCCGGGCCGGTGAAGCTCTCCTTGATGAGGCTTAGCAGAAAGTTCGAGGCGGCCTGGAACTTCAATCGCCTCCTAGACCTCGAGGAGAGCTTCGGAGCCCGATCCACATTCTTCTTCATGGCCCTGGGGCCACAGGATCAGGGCTTCAACTACCGGATCGAGGAAGTGCAGGAAGAGTTAGGCACAATCATGGATCGCGGATGGGAGATCGGACTTCATGGCGGTCATAGCGCGAGCTTTGACCCCAGTGCTCTAAAGACAGAGAAGGGCAGGCTGGAGAAGGAACTCGGGCGGAAAGTCCTCGGGTGCAGGAACCACTACTTGAGGATCAAGGTCCCCTCGACATGGCGTCTGCAGGCGCAGGCTGGGTTCGAGTACGATTCCACGCTGGGCTATGCTGACAGCATTGGATTCAGGAACGGCATGTGCCACCCGTTCTCACCGTATGATCTCGGGGCGAACGAAACGATCGGAATCATCGAGGTGCCCTTGGTAGTGATGGACGGCTCGTTATTCGGCTACATGAAGCTCGACGTGACCGAAGCTTGGGAGATGACCAAGAGACTCATAGACAAGACCCAGATGTGCCAGGGCGTGCTGACCGTCCTATGGCACAACACGCACATGCGGGGCGATATGCTTGAATTCTACAAGAAGCTCCTTCAGTACTGCTATGAGAAGGGCGCATGGATGACTTCTGGCCAGGAGATCGCGAGATGGTGGCGGACCGATCCATATGGGTTTGGGTGAACTGATGCGGGTCCTTGTCACGAACGCCGAGTACGCAAACGCCCTCGCCGCGGTCAGGAGCCTCGGGCGCCGTGATGTCGAGGTGATATGCGGTTCGCAGCGCCGCTGGGCACAGTCGTTCTGCTCCATCTACTGCGGGAAGAGATTTGTGTATCCCTCCCCGTCCCAGGAGGCCGAGTTCGTCCAGGCCATGAAGCGGTTCGCAGGCTCTGAGAAGGTCGACGTCTTGTTGCCGATCGGCTACGACGAGAACTTAGCGATGGCAAAGCACGCGGACGAGCTGACCCAGGTGGCGAGTGTTCCAGTAGCGCCATGGGAGTCGATGCGGGTCGCGAGCGATAAGTCCCTCACGATGCAGCTAGCCGACAGGCTCGGGGTTGGGATTCCAAGGACATTCGGGGCTGCGGACGAGGTGGATTTGTTCCCGGTGGTGGTCAAAGGGGTCGGTGGGTCCGGCCACGTGAGGTATGTTAACACCAAGGAGGAACTCGCTGCGGCGCCGAAAGCGGGTGCAGTGATCCAGGAGTACATCCCTGGGGAGGGTTACGGTTTCTTCGCGCTGTTCAACAAGGGCGCCCTCAGGGCGTTCTTCATGCACAGGAGGCTAAGGGAGTATCCCGTCACGGGCGGGGCGAGCACTGCCGCCGAGAGCATCTTCGATCCTGAGCTGAAGGTGCAAGGCCTGAAGCTGCTCTCTGCGCTGAACTGGCACGGAGTGGCCATGGCGGAGTTCAAGAAGGACTCGAGGGACGGGAAATTCAAGCTCATGGAGATCAACCCCAAGTTCTGGGGCTCGCTGGACCTCGCGATCGCCTCCGGCGTGGACTTCCCCTATCTGACGGCGAAGATGGCCCTTGAGGGAGACATCCAGCCTGTCACGGAGTACCAGGTGGGCGTTAGATTCCGGTGGCTGCTGCCCTACGATGTGCTTCATGTGCTAGCAAAGCCAGAATCCGCCAAGGATTTCGTGAGGGACTTCTACGACCCCAGGACGAGGTCAAACATCTGGCCCAACGACATCGGCCCTAACATGTACCAGGCGGCACTGACCGTGGGTTCGGTTGCCAGCCGGCTCCTGAAGGGCACGCTGAAGCATCCTCATGGTTCCCCGGGGGAAGCGCCGTGATCGCCCTGGACCTCCACACCCATTCGAACCACTCTCACGACTCCTTCACTAAGGCCAAGGACATAGTGAGGCTCGCGAAAAAGCGCGGGCTGACGGGAATCGCCGTCACCGACCACAACACCATCGCAGGCGCCCTCGAGGCACAGAAGAGCAACGACGACAGCAGGTTTGAGGTCATCATAGGCTCGGAGATTGCCACCGATGCCGGAGATGTCATCGGTCTCTACCTCTCACGGGAGATACAGTCTCGCAATGTGGAATCCGTAATCGAGGAGATACATGACCAGGGTGGCCTGGCCGTGCTGCCCCACCCGTTCCGGGCCAGAATGCCCGGAGAGAATCTCGTCTTGAAGGTGGACGCTATCGAGATCTTCAACTCCAGGGAGGGGGTTGCGAGCAACACGAAGGCGCGTGAACTCGCCCTCAGGTTCGCCAAGCCCTCAATCTGCGGAAGTGACGCACATTTCGGCTTCGAAGTGGGGTCGTGCAGGTTACTTGTGGAAGGCGACGACTCACGCGCTGGCATCACCTCTGGCCGGACGAAGGTGGTCCCGGCAGGGTCGATGTCCCTTGCTGAACCCGTAAGCGGCCTCATCGGCGGTGTGAGGCTGAGGCGCTATTCCAGATCGGCGCTTGTCTTCGGGTACTCGCTCGCGAGGATCGTCAGGAACAAGGACAAGACCTAGAGGGACCTGGTTCGCTACACGGGTCTCCGGGAGGCTCTTCGGATTCGCAACCTTCCCGCGAACGTGCAAGCCAATGTGACCCCCAACCGGGATGCTCGAAGACGGCACGCACATCTCGGGCACGTATGCCCCCACCCTCATCGGCAATTCGTACTCAGGCGCTCAATTCTTAATGCCGAGCCTGTCGAGCACGAACCCGTACATAAAGGCGAACCACTTCAGATAGTCATACCTGCCGGAAGCCCCAGAATGGCCTTCGACGATGTTCGTGCGAAGGAGGATGATGTTGTCGTCCGTCTTCATCGCCCGTAGCTTCGCGACCCACTTCGCCGGCTCCCAGTATTGGACCCTGGAGTCGTTCAATGCGCCCGTGACCAGCAGGTTCGGATAGTCCCTCTTCCTAACATTGTCGTACGGGGAATAGAGCTTGAAGTACTCGTAGTACTCCTTGTCCTCTGGGTTGCCCCATTCCTCGAACTCTCCGATTGTCAGGGGGATCGACGAGTCGAGCATAGTGTTGATCACGTCGACGAACGGGACCTCCGCTACGACCACCTTGAAGAGCTCAGGTCTCATGGTCGTGACGGCCCCCATGAGGAGACCCCCTGCGCTCCTCCCTCTGACAACAAGCCGATCGCTTGAGGTGTATCCTTCTTTAATCAGGTGCTCCGCACATGCGATGAAGTCGGTGAACGAGTTAATCTTCTTCAACATCCGGCCTTCCTCGTGCCATCTCTTGCAGAGGTCTCCCCCACCTCTGATGTGCGCCTTGGCACAAACGAATCCTCGGTCGAGAAGAGGGAGGAGTTTCGTCTCGAACTCCGGAGCTGGCCCCTCGAAGTCCCCATAGGCCCCGTAACCGTACAGATATCCCGGATTCTTCCCAGTCCTCTCGAGCCCTTTCCTGAAAACCAGCGATAGCGGTACGAGCACCCCGTCCTTCGCCCTGGCGTAGATTCTCTCCGATGAGTACAGCGAGGGGTCGTAGCCCGGAACCTCCTCCTGTTTCTTGAGCTCAAGAGTCCTCTTGCGCATGTCGTAATCGTAAACTCGAGGGGGAGTGACCATGGACGAGAACTGGAATCTGATCACGTCGGATTCGAAATCGTAGGTCTCCACGGGCGCAATATGATAAAGCTTCTCTGGCAGTTCGATGAAGTGCGAGCTTTGGTCCTTCAGGTTGATGATCCTGATCCTGTTCATCGCGTTCTCCCTTTCGAACAGCACCATGAAGTCCCTGTTTATGTCGACCCATGGATAGGGGTTGCTGATGGCGATGCACACATTTTCCCTATGAGGGACCGCCATTTTCCAATCACCGGGGTCGGATACCGGGGCCCGCATGATCTTAAAGTTCTTGGCATCGTCATTTGTGACGATGTAGAAAGAATCCGAGTGATGGATCACGCCGTAGACCACCCCGTGCTTTCTAGGCCTCACCATCCTGAAAGGCACCGAAGGGTGGTCTGCCTTGAGAAAATGGACCTCTGAAGTGGTGGCGCTCTCCACATGCACGAACAAGTACTCCTTCGTCTTGCTCTTCCAGAGGCGCATGTAGTAGTAGGCCGGGTCCTTCTCGTGGTAGACTTCGACGTCTTTTGATGGGTCCGTGCCTATGATATGGCGGAACACCTTTGACGGTCTGTTGTCGACGTCCATCTTCGAGTAGAAGACTGTCTTGTTGTCGTTGGCCCATTCCGCGCTGTGCACGTCACGGATCCTATCTTCCATTAGGACCCCGGTCATGAGGTCCTTGATGAAGAGCGTGTTGCGTTCGGACCCGTTCATGTCCGCAAGATACAAGAGCATCTTGTGGTTGGGGCTCGCCCTGCATTGCTCGACATAGAAGAACGTATTACCCTCGGAGACCTTGTTCACATCCAGTATGATCTCCTCCTTCGCCTCGAGCGAGTCCTTCTTGCGGCAGTAGATCGGATACTGCTTTCCGTCCTCCGTCCTCGAGTAGTAATAGAAGTTGTCGATCTTGTCCGGGACCGTCATGTCCGTCTGCTTCATCCTCCCGACGAGTTCCTTGAACAGGTCTTTCTGTAACTGTTCCGTCGGTTTCATGACATCGTTCGTGTAGCGGTTCTCGGCCTCGATGTACTCGATGACGCCTGGGTTGGACCTGTCCCTGATCCAGAAATAGTCGTCGATTCGAGCCTCCCCATGAATGACGAGCTTCTTAGGCACCTTCCTCGCAATCGGCGGGGGAGCAATCGTCTGTGGTGGCATTGGAGACCGGGATGGATTAGTGTCTAATAAACACAATGTCCTATACCGTCATGCCTGGACTACTAAACGAGCCCTTGCCCCTCTGAGCTTCGGATGAGCTCACGGATCGATTCAGGTGGTTCCAACATGCACTGCCGAACGCACGCATGTTGTCCGGGGACGACCAGCCCTCTGGAATATCCCACCCGAACCTGGGCGAGTGGCCAGACGATCTTCAGATCCGCGAGAATATCACGCTCGCTTCTTCGTGCCCTTCTCACGCTTCTTTCCTTTGGGCTTGGACTTCTTGAGCTCTCGTTGCACGATCGGGACGAGCTTCACGAGGTTGTTCTTGCGAACGAAATCCCGCGCCCCTTCTTTCTTGGCCGCCTCAGCTAGCTCATCGCTCATCCACCCGGAAACTATCACGAAGGGCGTGTCTGGGCACATCTTCTGGACGATCTGGAGCGCCTCCGGAGCGCAGATGTGCGGCATCGCGTGGTCGCAGAATATGATGTCCCATTCCTTCCTGCCCAGGGCATCCTCGATCTCGTCTGAAGTGTCGATCCTCTCGAAGAGCACTTCGTATCCGCCATGCTCCAGCTCGTGCACTATCAGTGTCGCGTCATCTTCCGAATCCTCAATCAGTAGTGCTCGCAACCGTTCTGCCATTCATTCCACCTCTTCTCGGCACATACTCGGCAGGCCTTGCCCAGAGGGTCCCTGGTTACCCTATTCCTTAGACGAGCTGTAGGGACTTAACCGATTTTCTGATATAATTGCTTGTCCCCCCGGACCCCGAATATCCCCGTACCGCTGGTTAAGTTGATATGGGGCGCTCCTCATCGGAGTGCTTCATGGGGGATTTCGAATCATTATCCCCGCCAGGACCTTAGTAAGGAGAGGATGGTGCTACGATGAAATGGGTGACTCGGGAGCGGGCTCATGTGGACAGGATTGCCTGTCCTTGGCTGATATTGAGATTCGTCGATGAGAATGCGGAGTTCCTGTTCGTTCCTGCGGACAAGGTGCATGATATCGCCAAGCGAGAGAACGCAGTTCCGTTCGATGTCAAGGACGCGGAGCTAGGGCATCATGGAGAGCTCTGCAGCTTCGATGCGATAATCAAGAAGCATGGGTTGAAAGACCCCGCCTTGCTGGAACTCGCCAGGATCGTCAGGGGCGCGGACACTGACAAGCCGGAGCTTGCACCCGAAGCTGCGGGCCTGGATTCGATTGCCACCGGGTTCAAGCTCATTAGCAAGGACGACTTCGACAATATGGAGCGACAGTTCCCCTTGTATGACGCGTTGTACGCGTTTTGCAGGCATAAGACAGAGCAGATAAGATGACTCGAGAAGTTCTCTCGGGCTGAGAAGATCTGATAAGATGGTATTGGACTGGATGACCAGGGACGGAAAACTCCTCCTCACCACACGAGGAGTAAGGAGCTTCGGCTATGGATTCCTCAGTATCATACTGGCCATCTATCTGCACTTGATCGGATTCAGCAACATCCTCATAGGCGCAGTCCTGAGCGCAACGCTGCTGGGGAGCGCAGCCTTCACGATCTTCGCCAGCACCTATGCAGATAGGATAGGTCGTCGAAGGATGCTCCTGCTCCTGGCGTTGCTGATGGCGATTTCGGGAATCGTGTTCGCGACCACGGAAAACCGAATCGCTCTCTTCGTTGCAGCGATAATCGGCACTCTGAGCCCGACGGGTGCTGAGATAGGCTCATTCCTGCCCATGGAACAGGCCATTCTCCCTCAGACAACTTCGGAGGACAAAAGGAACTCTGCATTCGCCGCTTACAACACCGTGGGCACGCTCGCCTCCGCGGCGGGGACGCTCTTCAGCGGCTTGGCCGCTGTTCTCCAGAACTATTTCGGTTTCGGCGATTTGGAATCGTACCATGCGCTCTTCCTGGTCTACTCGGCGCTCGCGCTTACTGCCGCAGCCCTCTACATGGTGGTGTCGAGCAAGGCAGAACTTCAAAAGGAGCATTCAGAGCGGCCTCGGAAGAGACTGTCCCCAGAATCCAGAACGATAATTGCCAAGCTCTCAGCACTGTTCGGCGTGGACGCGTTCGCTGGAGGATTCGTGCTGCAGACGCTCATCTCCTTCTGGTTCTTCACGAGGTACGGGGTCTCCGAGGGGACCTTGTCCGTCATCTTCTTCATCGCGGGGATACTCT
>Ga0315281_10001924_pt1 | contig 30906 bp, 38 predicted proteins | sample YL17G07_0_MG_FD_204540 | JGI IMG/M metagenome (GOLD analysis project Ga0315281, IMG submission 204540) | Sediment microbial communities from Yellowstone Lake, YNP, Wyoming, USA - YL17G07_0 | ecosystem: Environmental > Aquatic > Freshwater > Lake > Sediment | place: USA: Wyoming | collected...
GCCGACCTCACCTCTATTTTCATGCGCGCGCGCGACGGGCGCCTGGTGCAGCTGTCCAACCTGGTGAAGGTGCGCGAAACCGTGGGGCCGAAGGAACTGAACCACTTCAACCGCCTGCGCTCGACCATCCTGTCGGCCAACGTGTCGCCGGGCTACACCCTGGGCGAAGCGCTCGAGTTCATCGAAGGCGCGGCGAAGGAGGTGCTGGACGCAACCGCCCGCACCGAACTCGACGGCCCGTCGCGCGAATTCCGCGAATCGGGCGCGGCGCTGCTGTTTACTTTCGTCCTCGCGCTGGGCTTCATCTACCTGGTGCTGGCGGCGCAGTTCGAGAGCTTCGTTTCGCCGTTCGTGATCATGCTCACGGTGCCGCTGGCGATGACCGGCGCGCTGGCCGCGCTCAAGCTCACCGGCGGCACGCTCAACGTGTATTCGCAAATCGGTCTCGTGATGCTGATCGGTCTCATCACCAAGCACGGCATCCTGATCGTCGAATTCGCCAATCAGCTGCGGGGGAAGGGCTTGAACGCGGCGGCGGCCGTCACGGAAGCCGCGACGCTGCGCCTGCGGCCGATCCTGATGACCACCGGCGCGATGGTGCTGGGCGCCCTGCCGCTCGCGCTCGCCAGCGGCGCCGGCGCCGAGGCGCGCCAGCCGATCGGCTGGGTGATCGTCGGCGGCCTGCTGCTGGGCACCGTATTCACCCTGTTCGTGATCCCGACCGCTTACATGCTCCTCGCGGGCGGGCGGCGGGAGGCGCTCGTGCATGAGCCAGCTGCTGCTGCGGAATGACACCGCGCTGGTAACCGGCGCCGCGCAGGGCATCGGCCAGGCGATCGCGCGCGCGATCGGGGAGGAAGGCGGCAAGGTTCTTGCGGTTGACCGGAACGATTTTGATTTGTCGTTGCCCGGTTCCGCCCTTTCCCTGGTGGAAACGGCAATAAAGAAACTGAGAAAAATCTCGATATTCGTCCATGCCGCGTCTCCGCCGCGCCAGGAAGGGCAGAACGCTCTGGCCGTCACGGAAGCCCAGTGGCGCGAGATGCTCGAAGTCAACCTGAATTCCGGCTTCCTTATCGCGCAGGCGATCGGCAACCACATGCGCGATAAGAAAATCCCGGGCCGCATCCTGTTCGTCACATCGCTGCACGCCGAGTCGCCGCGCAACCTGCCGCATTACAGCGCTTCCAAGGCGGGCCAGACCATGGTGATGAAGGAACTGGCGCGCGCGCTCGGCCCCAGCGGCATCCGCGTCAACGCGATCGCCCCCGGCGCGATCCCGGGCGCGGGTTTCAAGGGTTCGCCGGACCTGGTGGAGAAGATCGCGCTCAAGCGCCTCGGCAAGCCCGCGGACATCGCGCCGATGGCGGTGGCGATCCTGTCCGGGAAATACGGCGCCTACATGACCGGCTCGACGGTGGTCGTGGACGGCGGCATCGCGCTCTACAACTGGCTGGAGGCGAGCGAATGACATCAAAGTATTGCGTTCGGCAGTCGGATGTGAAGCCGTACTCGCCCGCCAACCATACGGGCACGAAGAATTTCCGCATGATCGGCCCCGAAACGGTCGGGGCCAAGCAGATCGAGATGCTGATCGGGGAACTCGAGCGCGGCAAGGGCGCGCTGCCGCACGCGCATCCGGGCATCGAGCAGGTCTGCTACCTGCTCGAAGGCGAGGCGCACGTGGAAGCCGGCGGCGAGAAGTTCGAGATGAAGCCCGGCGAAGCCTGTTTCTTCCCCGCCGAGACCATGCACCTTTTTGTCGCCACGAGCGAGAGAGTAAAGGTGATGGTGATCTACGCGCCGCCTTACGGGGAAGACCCGGACAAAGTCATCAGACCGGGCTGAATGGATTTTGCTTTCACCGAAGAGCAGGACCAGATCCGGGAAGCGATCGCGAAGATCTGCGCGCGCTTCGACGACGCCTACTGGCTGAAGAAGGACAAGGCCGGCGGTTTTCCCTCCGAACTGCACCAGGCGCTCGCCAGGGACGGCTGGCTCGGTGTCGCCATGCCCGAGGCATACGGCGGCTCGGGCCTGGGCATCACCGAGGCGGCGGTGATGATGCAGGCGATCGCCGAGTCGGGCGCGGGCTTCTCAGGCGCCTCGGCGGTGCACATGAACATTTTCGGCCTGAACCCGGTGGTGGTTTTCGGCAATAAAGAACAGAAACGGAGGATGCTGCCGCCGCTCATCGCCGGGAAGGAACGCGCCTGCTTCGCTGTGACCGAGCCCAACACCGGCCTGAATACGCGCAGCCTGAAGACCAAGGCGGTGAAGAAGGGAAAGAAGTACCTCGTCTCCGGGCAGAAAGTATGGATTTCGACTGCGCAGGTTGCTGAAAAAGTTCTTTTATTGACAAAAGCAGATTCGGGATTGACGCTTTTCTACACCGACTTCGACCGCAAGAAGATCGAAGTGCGCGAGATCGAAAAGATGGGCCGCCACGCCGTCGATTCCTGCCAGCTGTTCCTCGACGGCATGCCGGTCCCCGAGGCGGACCGCATTGGCGAGGAGGGGCGTGGCTTCGAATACATCCTGCACGGCATGAACCCGGAGCGCATCCTGATCGCCGCCGAGTCGGTCGGCCTCGGGCGCTGCGCGCTGAAGCGCGCCTCCACCTATGCCAAAGAGCGCGTCGTGTTTGATCGTCCCATCGGCAAGAACCAGGGCATCCAGCATCCGCTTGCGGCCAACTGGATGGCGCTCGAAGCGGCCAACCTCATGGTGTTCAAGGCCGCGTGGCTGTACGACACCGGCAAGCCGAGCGGCGCGGAAGCCAACGCCGCCAAGTACCTCGCCGGCGAAGCCGGCTTCGACGCCTGCCAGCAGGCGGTGATGACCCATGGCGGCTTCGGCTACGCGAAGGAGTACCACGTCGAGCGTTATCTTCGCGAATCGCTCATCGGCCGCATCGCGCCCGTGAGCCCACAGCTGATCCTGTGCTTCATCGCCGAGCGCGTGCTCGGCCTGCCGAAGTCCTACTAAGGGTGAGGGGCAGGCCGCCTCAGCGGGCGGCGATGTCCGCCAGATACTCGACTTTCCGGGGATCCTCCACTCGCTTCGATGCGTCGAGAATCTCGATACTGACCACGTTTCCTTCCCGGTCGTAGTCAAGGATCACGCCGGGATTGCCCTCGTCGCTCTCGTGCACCGTGGCGGAGCGCAGCAGCAGCGTAAGCGTGTCGGTTTCAGTGTCGTAGCGCGCTTTCATTCCTGCCTCCAGTACTTTGCGATATACCGTGTTCGGTAGACCGTCACGACATCCGGCGGATTTGTCCGGCGATCTACGATCGCGCGCAGCAGATACTCGCCATCAGGAAAGTGTACTCTGCTTTGCCGCGCTTCGCGGCCGAGCCGCTCCTCGCGCACCTGTTCCGGATTCTCGAGCACGCGCTCGACCAGGGCACGGTTCAATCCGCGCGAATCCAGTTGCTCAAGCGAATGCGCCGTGAATCTGAATTTCACGCCCGGCCTCCCGGCTCGAGGCGGTCGAGCGGACTCGCCACGCCGCGGCCGCCCTTGTTGAGGACATGCGTATAAATCATGGTGGTCGAGACATCCGAGTGGCCGAGCAGTTCCTGCACCGCGCGGCCCAGCGTGTCCGGAAACACATGGTGCCGCCGGATCGCGCCCGAGTCCGGGTCCGCGGACAGAACGCCGGAGGGAACACGAACTGCCAGGCCCACTCATACCCCGCGCGGGGGTATTTGCGCGCGAGCGCATAGGGCAGGCTCACCTCGCCATGCCCCGCGCATTTTCAAAGGTTGTGCAGGCCCGCCGCACAACACCACGTTGATTCCTTGCTTGCTTCGATCAGGTATGATAAATTGTCATACCTCGGAGGTGCACCATGAGCAGCATCAAAGTTGCAATCACCATCGACAGCGGAACCTTGGAGCGCGTTGACGGCTTGGTTGCGAAGAAGGTATTTCCTAACCGCAGCCGAGCTATCCAGTCAGCCGTTGCGGAGAAGCTCGCCCGGATGGAGCGCGGCCGTTTGGCGACCGAATGTGCAAAGCTCGATTCGAAATTTGAGAAAGCACTCGCCGAAGAAGGACTGGGGAAGGAGCTGGACGGTTGGCCCGAATACTGAGAGGCGAAATTCGGTGGGCCGATCTAAACCCGGTCCGCGGCCACGAACAGGCGGGTTCGCGCCCGGTGTTAATTCTCAGCCACGACGTGTTCAACGAACGCTCTGGTACCGTCATTGCAGTGGCGCTGACGAGTCAGCCACAGCGAGCCGGTTTTCCGTTGACTTTCGAGCTTCAGGCGGCGAAGCTACCGAAGCGCTCGTGGGTCAAAGTCAGCCAGGTTCGTACACTTGCGATGGAGCGCATCGGGGCAAGACTCGGTCGCGCCTCACCCGAGGAGATTGCGCAGGTGGTCGAGGGCCTCAATGAGATCATCGGAATCTAACCGCGCGATGCAGCCGACCGAAATACCGGCGGCTGATCGCGGACGTTGACCTCGCAAGGCCGCCGCTTGCTGGATGCATATGATATATATATCATAGCGGCATGCGGTTCCAGCACGACCCCGCAAAGGCCGCGGCAAATCTGAAGAAACACGGGGTTTCATTCGCCGATGCGGAAGGCGTGCTTGAGGACCCGCTCGCGGTCACCGTCGCAGACCCGGATGCCAAAGACGAACCTCGGTTCGTTACGGTCGGACTGGGAAACGCCAGTGAACTACTTGTGGCGATTTGGACAGAGCGTGACGGCGAGTGCCGCCTGATCTCGGTGCGTCGCCCGACGCGAAAGGAGCGGAAACACTATGAGAGCTGAATACGACTTTTCCAAAGGCAAGCGCGGCGCGGTTATGCCGCAAAAAGGCAAGACGCGCATCTCCATCTTCATCGACAACACGGTGCTCGACGGGTTTCGGGCGCGGGCCGAGAGGTCGGGTACCGGGTACCAAACCATGATGAACGATGCCCTCCGGAAGTACTTGTCCGAGACCGACCAGCCGGTTACCGAACGGGCACTGCGCCAGATTCTGCGCCAGGAGATGCCCGAATACCTGCGAGGTCTAACCACCGGCTCAACGGCGACCGCCCGCAAGCGGGCGGCGCGTTAGCCGGGACGTTATACGTCTTGAGTACATAAGGCACACAGGAGTATTATCTCGGGCGTGAAGCTCATGAGATGGAGCGCCGAGAAGAGTCTTTCGCTCAAAGCGGAACGCGGCGTTTCTTTCGAGGAAGTGCTTTCCGCGATCTCGCAGGGCGGTCTTCTCTGCGTAATGGACCACCCGAACCGGACTAAGTACGGGCATCAGAAGATGCTTGTGGTGCGGATACGTGACTACGCGTACCTCGTCCCTTGCGTGGAAAGTGGTAGCGAGATCTTCTTGAAGAGCATCATGCCGAGCCGCAAGGCGACGCGGCAATTTTTATCAGGAGACAAGTGACATGAACGCCGAGACACTGATGGAAGAACAATTCTTTCTTACTGCTACGAACAAAGCACGGCGCTGGGTGACCGAGCTTAAGCTCCACGCCGAAGATGGGAATGCTCTCGATTCGTTCTTGGCAGCTTTCGAACCCTCGAAACTCGTGCGTGACAAGCGAGAACATGACGAAGAATATTTCGGTTCGAAGGGAAAACCGGAGATCCTGAGCGATGCAACTGCTCCGGGTAGTTCTCTCGCGTTGAACGTCGGTCAGTCGGTCACTGTCCATCGAGATGGCAGACATCTTCTCGGCGGCAAGTACGATGTCGAGAAGTGGAATAGCCGCCGCTCAAACACTCGCCGACCTTCTTCGTCGCTGGCGACATGAATATTGGAACGAGCGCGCCAAGCGTTTACCTCCCGGTAGTTTGGATCACAGCGGTCATCAGATCAGTGCATTGTTGGGCGGACTACGGTCGTATACCATGACGATGACGACCCTGACGGAGCTCATCGGTCGCGGTGCCCCGCTTCCTGAGGATGGATGGTTATGAGGCTCATGTTTACCCGCCTTGGCACCGCTGTATCCCTTCTGCTTCTCGCCGCGACGCTTGCAGCCGTGGCCCAGCCGGCGGCGAAGACGCACCGGATCGGCTTCCTCTCGAGTCTGTCCGCCTCGTCGAGCCAGTTCCAGCTCGAGGCCGTTCGGCAGGGGCTGCGCGATCTCGGCTACGTGGAAGGTCGCACCATCGTCATCGAGGCGCGGTGGGCGGAGGGCAACTACGCGCGCCTCCCAGACCTGGCCAGGGAGCTAATCGGTCTCAACCCGGACTTGATCGTTTCCGCCGGCGGTCCTCCCACCGCGCGGGCCCTGCAATCGGCGACGGCGACGATCCCGATCGTCTTCGTCAGCGGAAGTGCCGTGGCCGCGGGCATCGTGTCGAGCATCGCCCGGCCCAGCGGCAACCTGACCGGATTCGAGATCTTGGCGGAGGATCTCGACGCCAAACGCCTGGAGTTGCTCAAGGAAATTCTGCCGAGGGCCGCGCGTGTGGCCGTGCTCTGGAATCCCGGCAATCTCGAGGGGAGGCTGCAGCGACAGCAACTCGAAGCCGCTGCACAAGTCCGGGGCATGCGGCTGCGCTTCGTGGAAGCGCGGCATCCCGGCGAGATCGAGCCCGCGTTCACGGTGATGGCTCGCGAACGGGCCGACGGCGTGATCGTGTCGGCGGACCCGATGTTCACCAGTGAGTATCGACACATCGTCGAACTGGCGGCTCGCACCCGCCTCCCGGCGATCTACTCCTTTCGCAGTGCCTCCGAGGCTGGGGGTCTCATGAGCTACGGTACCGATCTATTCGCGGTATATCGGAGCGCCGCCACCTATGTCGACAAGATACTCGCGGGAACGAAGCCGGCGAATCTTCCGGTCCAGCAGCCGACGAAATTTGATCTGGTCATCAACGCCAAGACCGCGAAAGCGCTGGGGCTCACGATTCCGCAGTCGCTGATGGTTCGGGCGGATCAACTCATCCAATGATGTCATACGAGAAGACCACCCGACTCGCCACCTCGTTGAACGCCCCGGCACCCATAGGGAGTTTCGTCATGCTACGCATCCTGGTCCTCATGGCTTCTTGCGTCTTTGCGCCTTCTGTATTCGCGCAGGATGCGGTAAAGACCGATGGAGATAAATATAGAGTCATGCTGGAAAACGATTGCGTTAGAGTTCTCGACTATCGTGACCGCCCGGGCGAAAAGACACATCAACACCGGCATCCCGCGTTCGTTCTCTATGCGCTGAGCCCATTCAAACGAACATTGACCTTGCCAGACGGGAAAGTACTCACGCGCGAGTTCAAACAGGGAGATGTCATGTGGTCGGAAGAACAGACGCACATCGGGGCGAACATCGGCCAAACACCAACGCATGTCGTGATAGTCGAGCTCAAGAAACCAACCCCGGGGAGCGGGCCATGTTCCAAGTGATGCCGCCCAGCCCTTTGTTGCCGCGGACGGGCCGCCAGTTCGGTGCCAGTTCAGGTGTCGTAGTGGCCCTCCGCAGAACAACACGTTGGGCCTTTGGCAGGCAATCGGCGCGGGTCGAACACGGCGGATATTGAGGAGGAGTTGTTTATGGCTGGTCTGGAAGCACACTATTCGGCCCGCGACATCGAGGCGAGAATCCTGGCGGCCATCCGCGCGGCCGGATTGAATCCCGAGCAACGCCTGTCGCCCGAGGAACTGGGGGCGCTCGATCATTTCCACACGGGCGGACTGCGCGCTTCACGCGAGTTGCTGGAGCTGGCGCGGATTCGGGCCGAAGACCGCGTTCTCGATATTGGGGCCGGGCTGGCCGGTCCCGCCCGGCTGCTCGCTTCCACGCTCGGCTGCCGCGTCGACTGCCTCGAAATGTCGCCCGATTTCTGCGCCGGCGCGGTACTGCTGAACCGGCTGACGGGCCTTGACGACCGGATCGGAGTGCACAAGGGCAGCGCGCTTGACATGCCCTTCCCGGACGATTCGTTTGATGTCGTCTGGATGCAAAATGTCGGCATGAACATCGCGGACAAGCAAAAGCTCTACGGGGAGATCTACCGGGTCCTCAAGCCGGGCGGCCGGTACGCCTTCCAGGAGATGGCCGCAGGAAAACTGGCGACGTCCTACTTTCCGCTGCCGTGGGCCACCGACCCCGCCGACAGCTTCCTTGTTTCCGGCGAAGAGACTCGCTCGGTTCTCCTCGAGAGTGGATTCATCGCCGAACTCTTCGAGGACACCAGCGAAGCTCATTTGAGCAGGACTGCCGCAGACGCCACGCCGAGTCCGCTGACCTTGGGGGTGTACGTCGACAATCTCGCGCAAAAGGCCGGCAACGCGCGGCGCAGTCTTCAGGAGGGCCAGATCCGGCTTGTCAGAGGTGTCTTCCGGGTGAAATGAGCGACCGCGCTCATCCCTGCCATGCTGGAACAAGCGCGGTACGCTGCAGCCGGCTGCCGTGACGGGCCCCTGGCCGACATGGAGGTGAAAGAATCATGAACCGAACATGGTTGATCGCACTTTTCCTGGCGCTGAACGTTGCCGCTGGAATGAAGCCGGCGCTGGCGCAGGCTTATCCCGAGCGCCCGGTGCGCATCATCGTCGGCTATCCGCCCGGCGGCGGCACCGATCTCGTCGCGCGCCTCGTCCAGCAACCCCTCTCCACGCGCTGGGGCCAGCCGGTGGTGATCGACAACCGGCCCGGCGCGAGCGCCATCATCGCGGCGGACGCGGTGGCGAAGGCGAGGCCCGACGGCTATACGCTGCTGATGGCCTACGCCACCGAGGTGGCGGTCAATCCGGTGACAGTGAAGAAGCTGCCCTACGATCCGGTGCGCGATTTCACGCCGATCCTGCGGCTGGCCGGCGCGCCGCTGGTGCTTGCGGTGCACCCCGCGCTGGCGGCGAAGGACGTGCGCGAGCTGGTCGCGCTCGCCAGGGCGAAGCCCGGCACGCTGTCGTATTCGTCCTCGGGCAGCGGCAGCGTGCACCATTTCGCCGGCGAGCTGTTCAAGCTGCAGACCGGCGCCGACATCCTGCACGTGCCGTACAAGGGCTCTGGGCCGGCCGCCGCCGATGCGGTCGCGGGGCAGGTCCAGGCCAACTTCGCGTCGGTGGCTTCCGTGCTGCGTTTCGTGCAGGCCGGGCGCCTGCGCGCGCTGGCGGTCACCTCGAAGCAGCGCTCGCCGCAGATGCCGGAGGTGCCGAGCATGGTCGAAGCCGGCCTCGCCGATTTCGAGCTGACGAGCTGGTACGGCCTGCTCGCCCCCGCAGGCACGCCGCCCGCCATCGTCGCGAAAATTCACGCCGATGTGACGGCCGTGCTCGGCAGCGCGGAGATCCAGAAGAGCTTCGCCACCCAGGGCCTGGACATGGCCGGCGGAACGCCGCAGGCCTTCGGCGCCTTCATCCGCGAGGAGGCCGCGAAGTTCGCGCGCATCGCCAAGGCCGGCAATATTTCGGCAGAGTGAAGACGGTCGCGCTGCCCTCGGGCGGGCAGATTCCCGCTTTCGGCATGGGCGCCTGGAACATCGGCGACCGGCGCGCGGACCGCGGGGAGGAGATCGCGACCCTGCGCCTGGGGCTGGATCTTGGCGCGAAGCTGATCGACACGGCGGAGATGTACGGCGACGGGCGCTCCGAGGAACTGGTGGGCGAGGCGATCGCCGGGCGGCGCGACGAGGTTTTCCTCGTGACGAAGGTTTACCCTCAAAACGCCTCGCGCAAAGGCGCGCCCGCGGCCTGCGAGCGCAGCCTGCGGCGCCTGAACACCGACCGCATCGACCTCTACCTGCTGCATTGGCGGGGCGACATCGCGTTCGCGGAGACGATCGCCGCCTTCGCCGCGCTGCAAGCGGCAGGCAAGATTCGCCACTATGGCGTGAGCAATCTCGGCCTGGCCGACATGCGGGAGCTATGGAAGGTCCCGGGCGGCCAGGCGGTGGCAACGAACCAGCTGCTCTACAACCTCACGCGCCGCGGCATCGAGTGGGACCTGCAGCCCTGGCTGCGCGAACGTCGTGTGCCGGTGATGGCCTACTCGCCGATCGAGCAGGCGCGGCTGCTGCGCAACGCAAGGCTGGCCGGTTTCGCCAAACGCCACGGCATGACGCCCTCGCAGGCCGCGCTGGCGTGGCTGCTGTCGAAGGACGGCGTCATCGTGATCCCGAAAACCAGCCGCCGCGAGCGCCTGAAGGAGAACATCGGCGCGCTCGAGCATGCGCTCGACGCCGCGCAACTCGCCGAACTCGACCGGCTGTTTGCGCCGCCCGCGGGCCCGCAGCCGCTCGATATGCTCTAGCGCCGCGCGACGAGTTCCAGCAACCGCTCGTAGTCCCCGGGCACGTTGTAGACCTGCGCCGAAATACGCGCCCAAAGCACCCCGTCGATCGCCATTGCCGGGACGACGATACGGTGCCGGTTGACCCACTCGGCCATCAGCTGCACCGGGTCGCGGCGCTGCAGGTGCTCGGGCAGCCGGATCGCCATCAATGAGCCGTGCAGTTGCGCCGGCCCATCGCAGCGGGTATGCCAGGCACCGGAAATTTCCGCTGCTTTACGGGTTACAAGTTCGTGACAGTAAGCCCTGACACGTTCGGGCCGGAGATTCCTGAAGAAATCGAGCGCATCCGGAACCGCGAGCCAGGAGGAAAAGTCGCGCGTGCCGGTCCAGTCGAATTCCGCCGCAAAGCCCCTGCCGTAGCCGTGCGAGATCACCGGCGGGTGGATGCCTGCCTGCGCCCCGCGGCGTGCCCACAGAAAGCCGCAGCCCTTGGGCGCGAACAGCCACTTGTGGCAGTTGCCGGCATACCAGTCCACGCCCAGCGACGGGATGTCGAGCGCGAGCTGCCCGGGCGCGTGCGCGCCGTCCACCAGCACTTTCGCGCCGCGCGCGCGGGCAGCGGCGGCAACGCGCTTTACCGGGAATACCAGACCGGTGGGGGAAGAAATATGGTCCATGACGACCAGCTTTGTCTTGCGGGTAAGGCGATTCAAAATCGGGAAGATCAACCCTTCAACATCTTCAATCGGCAGTTCGATGCGGGCCTCTACCAGCTTCGCGCCGCTGCGCCGGCATACCTCGCGGATCGTCTGGCGCACCGCGTTGTAGGTGTGCGTATTGGCGAGAATCTCGTCGCCAGGCCGCAATTCGAGCGACCTGAGGACGGCGTTCACGCCCGCGGTGGCGTTCTCGGCGAACACAAGATCTTTTTCTCTCGCATGGACAAAGGCGGCAAGCCGGGCCGCGGCCGCGCGCAGCGCGCCAGGCAGGACGTAGCGCAGAAAACGGTCGGGATTCGCCTCCATGCGCCGCCGCCAGCGATCCGCGGCGGCGAGTACCGCGCGCGGGGTCGCGCCAAAGGAACCATGATTGAGGAAGGCAGTGCCGCGCTCGAGCAGGAATCTGCGGCGCAGCGGCATGCCGAACGCGATCATCCCCGCAGTTTAACTGCGCCGGCGAACGGATGCGATCCACGGCAGGGATCCCTGCTGGGAAGTTGCGGTCATCTGGGTTAGAGTTGATCCATGAGCGATCCCATCCCCATCGTCGGCCGCGGTTACTGCTACGAGGATCTGCGCGTCGGCTTCCGGTTCCGTACCCACCGCCGCACCGTGGCCGAGTCGGACCTGGCGGCGTTCGTGAACCTGACCTGGCTGACGGAGGAATTGTTCGCCGTGGAAGATGATACGAACCGTGCCATCAAGGGCCGGCCGGTGCCCGGCGCGCTGGTCTATGCCTTCGCCGAGGGGCTGCTGCTGCCGACGATGCAGGACACCGGCCTCGCGTTCCTCAATGCCACTCTCGACGTCAAGGGCCCCACTTCGGTCGGCGATACCATCCATGTCGACTCCGAGGTGGTGGAGGCGCGCCTGAGCTCGAAGGGCGACCGCGGGCTCGTGCGCTTTGCCAACAAGGTGATCAACCAGCGCGGCGAGACGGTGCTGGAATACAACCCGCTGCGCATGCTGAAGAGGAAGTGATGATCGACCATATCGACCATGTGGTGCTGACGACAAGGGATTTGTCTTCCTGTTTGCGTTTTTATGCCGAAATTCTGGAAATGAAAGTCGAAAAATTCCAGACCCCGACGGAAACCCGGATCGCCTTGAAGTTCGGCAACCAGAAAATCAACGTGCACGAATGGGGCAGGGAGTTCACGCCGCGCGCGCACGTGGCGGCGCCCGGAACGCTGGACCTGTGTTTTATTGCGTCGGTTTCTCTTGAAGACGTTGTTCAAAGGCTGCAAAAGGAAAACATAAAAATCATCGATGGGCCGGTCATGAAGACCGGTGCGGTCTCGAAACTGCGCTCGGTGTACGTGCGCGACCCGGACCTGAACCTGGTCGAAATCTCGGTCCCGGCCTAGGGCCGCAACCCGGCCCCGTCATCGTCGTCGGCGTAGCGCCCGGCGATGGCGCGGAATTCTCCCGCGATCTCTAGGAAAGCGTCGGCGATATCGGGATCGAAGTGGCTGCCGCGTCCGGCGCGGATGATCTCGACCGCCTCTTCGTGCGGGAACGCCGGCTTGTACACGCGCCGCGAGATCAGCGCGTCGTAGACATCGGCCAGCGCCATGAGCCGTGCCGACAGCGGAATGGCCTCGCCGGCGAGCCGCTCGGGAAACCCCGAACCATCCCATTTCTCATGGTGGTGGTGCGCGATCTCGCGCGCCAGGCGCAGGAAGCTGCTGGGGGCGTCGATCAGGTTCTCGGCCGCCGCGATCGCGTCGCGTCCCAGCGCGGCGTGCGTGTTCATGACGGCGATTTCCGCGGGCGTGAGCCTGCCGGGCTTGAGCAGGATCGCGTCGGGGATGCCGACCTTGCCGATGTCGTGCAGCGGCGCCGACTTGTAGAGCAGGTCGATGGTCTCGTCGGCGAGTTGGCCGGCGAAGCGGGGGTGCGGCTGCAGTTTTTTCGCCAGCGCGCGCACGTAGGCCTGGGTGCGGCGGATGTGATTGCCGGTTTCCTGGTCACGCGTCTCGGCGAGCGTGGCCAGCGCCATGATGGTGGCGTCCTGGACCGCGTGCACTTCGCGGGTGCGGCGGGCGACCTCCTCCTCGAGGTAAACGTTCTTGTCCTTGAGGAAATCGGCCGCCGCCTTGAGCGCGAGGTGGTTGCGGATGCGCGCCAGCAGGATGGGCGCCGAAATCGGCTTGGTGACGTAGTCCACCGCGCCGACGTCGAAGCCGCTCTGCTCGTCCTTGGCCTCGGTCAGCGCGGTCAGGAAGATCACCGGGATATCGCGTGTCCGCGCATCGGCCTTGAGCCGGCGGCAGACCTCATAGCCGCTCAGGCCCGGCATCATGATGTCGAGCAGCACCAGGTCTGGCGGCGTCGCGCCGAGGGCGAATTCGAGCGCCTGCGCGCCGTCGCTCACGGCGCGGGTGCGGTACCGGGTCTGGAGCAGCGCGCAGATGATCGCGGCGATGTCCGGGTCGTCGTCCACGATCAGGATGCTGGGTTGGCCGTTCATCGGGGTCTTAGAGCAGGACCGCGGTGATCCCGTGGGCGCCCAGGTGCCGTTCGATCTCCACGGTGTGCTCGCGGCCACGCGTTTCGACCACGAATTCCACTTCAGGCGATTTGATCGAAGCAGTGCCGAAAACGCGCTGGTGCTGCACTTCGACGATGTTGCCGCCGGCGTCGCCGATCATGGTCGTGACTTTGGCGAGGTTGCCGGCGATATCGGGCATGACGACGCGCAGCCGCACGAGTTTCCCGTCGCGCACCAGGCCGCGCATCAGCACCGCCGAAAGGAGGCGCGAATCGATGTTGCCGCCGCACACCGGGATGCCGACGCGTTTGCCGGCGCAGCGCGCCGGGTGATCGAGCACGGCGGCGAGGCCGGCCGCGCCGGCGCCTTCGGCGACGGTCTTTTCGATTTCGATCAGCGCAACGATGGCGCGTTCAATGGTTTCTTCGTTTGCGAGGAGTATTTCAATTTCCAGCGACCGCAGAATTGAAAATGGCAACTCTCCCACATCTCTGACCGCCATGCCCTCGGCGATCGTATCGCCGCCGACCTCGACTGGCAGGCCACCCAGGCGCTGGTACATCGCGCACCAGTTTTTCGATTCGACCCCGAGCACTTCGATGTCCGGCTTGAGTGCTTTGGCCACTACCGCCATGCCGGCGGCCAGCCCGCCGCCGCCGACCGGGACCACCAGCATCTCCAGTTCGGGCGCCTGCTCGAGCATCTCGAGCGCCACGGTCCCCTGGCCGGCGATGATTGCCGGGTCGTCGTAGGGATGGATGAAGGCGAGGCCGTCGCGTGCCTCGAGCGCGCGCGCGTGGCGCGCGGCGTCCGCAAGCGTGTCGCCCTCGAGGATCACCTCCGCGCCAAGCACCTGCGTGCCGCGTACCTTGGTGTTCGGCGTGCCGCGCGGCATCACGATCACGGCGCGCGCGCCCAGCCGGGCCGCGTGGTAGGCGACGCCCTGGGCGTGGTTGCCGGCGCTCATCGCGACCACGCCGTGCCGCAGTCCGGCTTCGCCCAGCGACAGCAGCTTGTTGAGCGCGCCGCGTTCCTTGAAAGAGGCGGTGAACTGGAGGTTCTCGAACTTGAGCCAGATCTCGGCGCCGGTCAGCCGCGACAGGGTGCGGCTGCGCAGGCAGGGTGTGCGCTCCACCGCGCCCGCAATGCGCTGCGCCGCGGCGCGAATGTCTTCGAGACGGACCATTCTTTGAGGCTAGCATAGGTAGAATTGCCGCCATGAAACACAAATCCGTGTGGGCATTGATTCTGGGAATTTCCATTGCCACATTCGCCCAGGCCCAATATCCGATCAAGCCGGTCAAGCTGGTGGTGCCGTTCACCCCTGGAACGGGAATTGATATTCTGGCCAGGGTTTTCGCGCAAAAACTTCAAGAACGAACCAAGAACCCCGTGGTCGTCGAGAACCGGCCGGGCGCGAGCGGCAATATCGGCACCGAGGCGGTCGCCAAGGCGCCCCCCGACGGCTACACGCTGCTCATGACGGCGACCACCATCGTGCAGAGCGCGGTGCTGAACAAGTCGGTGCCCTACGATCCCAAGGGCATGACGCCCATCGGGCTTGCCGCGGTCGGCAATCTTTCGCTGGTCGCGCACCCGTCGGTGCCCGCGCGCTCGGTGGCGGAACTGGTCGCGCTCGCGCGGGCGCAGCCCGGCAAGCTCAACTACGCCTCGCCCGGCAATGCGACCCCGCACCACCTTGCGATGGAGCTGCTCAAGCTGCATTTCGGCGTGCAGCTGGTGCACGTGCCTTACAAGGGGACCGCCGGCGCGGTGACCGATCTCCTCGGCGGTCAGATCCAGCTCATGTTCCTGCCGGTGCACGTCGCCCTGCCGCAGGTGCTGGCCGGCAAGCTCAACATGCTCGCCTCGGGCGGCGCACAGCGCGCGCCGGCGACGCCCGAAGTGCCCTCGCTCGCCGAGGCGGGCGTGCGAGACATCGATGTGGACATCTGGTACGCGCTGCTCGGCCCCGCCGGCCTGCCGCGCGACGTGGTCACGATGTTGAACGCGGAACTCGCGGCCATCCTCGGCGATGCCGAGGTGCGCGCGGGGCTGCTCAAGCAGGGCCTGAACCCGCGCACCGGCACGCCGGCGGAGCTGGCGAAGCTGATCGAGAGCGACCTCGAGCGCTGGGGCCGCGTGGTGCGTGAAGCGCGCATCACGGCCGACTAGGCTGTGGCCGGACCGGTCCTCGTCATGGGCGGCGGCATCGGAGGGCTGACGCTCGCGCTGTCCCTGCAGCAGGCCGGCATTGCCTGCCGCGTGTTCGAAGCTGCGCCGGACATCAGGCCGCTTGGCGTCGGGGTCAATCTGCTGCCACACGGCATGCGCGAGCTCACCGAGCTCGGTCTGCAGGAAAAGCTCGCCGAGGCCGCGGTCGAAACGAAGGAGCTGTGCTTCTACAACCGCTACGGCCAGTTCATCTTCAAGGAGCCGCGCGGGCGGTTTGCCGGTTACGGCTGGCCGCAGCTGTCGATGCACCGGGCGGACCTGCACCAGGTCCTGCTCGAAGCGGTGCGGGAGAAACTGGGCTATGACGCTGTCCTGCTCGACATGAAGTTCTCTTCCCTGGTGCAAGACCCCGACGGGGTCACCGCGAAGTTCGAGAACGGAGCCTCTTTTCGCGGCAGTTGCGCCGTCGGTTGCGATGGCATTCACTCCGTCGTGCGCAGGATGCTGTTCCCGGAAGAGGGGCCGCCAGCCTACCAGGGCATCAACATGTGGCGCGGCGTCACGCGCATGAAACCCTTCCTAACCGGTGCCAGCATGGCGGTCGCGGGCTGGCTCGAAGTGGGCAAAATGGTGGTCTACCCGATCAGGAACGAACTCGACGCCGGAGACCGCCAGCTGGTGAACTGGGTCGCGGAGATCCAGTCGCCGCGCAACGTGATTCAGGACTGGAATCTCGGCGGAAAGATCGAACACTTCTACCCGACCTTCCGGAATTGGCGCTTCGAGTGGCTCGACTTCGCGGCGATGATCCGGGACGCGGATCAGGTGCTGGAGTATCCGATGGTGGACCGCGATCCGCTGCCGTACTGGACGCGGGGGCGCGTCACGCTGCTCGGCGACGCGGCGCACCCGATGTACCCGCGCGGCTCCAACGGCGCCGGCCAGGCGATTCTCGACGCGCGGGCATTGGCGGGTTGCCTCAAAAGGGTCACGGGCACGGCCGAGGCGTTAAAAGCATACCAGGACGCAAGACTGAAAATCGCCAATGAACTGGTGCTGATGAACCGCGCCAACCCCCCCGATGCCATCCTGCGCGAGGTGTGGCAAAGGAGCGGCGACAAGCCCTTCGCGCGCATCGAGGATGTCATCAGCAACGCCGAACTGGTGGCAATGTCCGAGAACTACAAGCGCGTCGCCGGCTTCGAGCGCGACAGCCTCGCGCAGCGCGGTTCGCTGGTCTGATTCCCCGTTGTTGACCGCCATCGGCGCCGCGGTTATATTGATTGTGCCTGCATGCCCCGGGCGGGAGAGACCGGTCAGACCGGCGCCGAAGGAGTAAAGGCCCCGCAAACTCTCAGGCAAAAGGACCCCCGGGACTGGGCACTCTGGAGAGAAGGTCCGCTCGCGCGGGCCTCGCCGAAGGTATATGCAGCGCTCCGCAAGGGCGCGGCTAATTTCTCAGGCAAAAAGGACAGAGGGGCGCATGAACCGGGAACGGTCGTGCGCCGCTATCGCGTGCGCGCGCCGACCCGGCACCGGGGAGGCTGCGTGGACATACCCGAGAAGCTGAAATACACCGCGTCACACGAGTGGATCGCCGATCACGGCGACGGCACCGTTACCGTGGGAATCACCGCGGTCGCGTCAGAGCAGCTGGGCGAACTGGTGTACGTGGAGCTGCCCAAGCCGGGCACGCAGGTCAAGCAGGCCGCCGCCTGCGCGGTGGTTGAATCCACCAAGGCCGCTTCCGACGTGTATGCGCCACTCTCCGGCGAAGTGATCGCGGTCAACGGCGCGCTCGCGGCTGCGCCGGGACAGGTCAATACCGCGCCGTACTCGGAGGGCTGGCTCTACAAGCTCAGGCTCGCGAACCCGGGCGAGCTCGCGGCGCTGCTCGACGCCCCCGCCTATCGCGCCTCGGCCGGCGTGCCCTGAAATGGACGAGGATCTTTTTCGCCGCGACGGCTTCCTCGAGCGGCACCTGGGCAGCGGCGGCGAAGACGAGCGCGCGCTGATCAATGCGCTGGGCTGCGGCTCGATCGAGGCGCTGATCGATGAAGTGGTGCCGCGCGACATCCGCATGCAGGGACTGATCGATCTGCCCGCGCCGGTGGACGAAGCCGGGGCACTCGCGGAGTTGCGGGCGCTGGCGGCGAAGAACGAGCGCTGGCGCAGCTTCATCGGCCAAGGCTACTACGGTTGCGTCACGCCCGCGGTGATCCAGCGCAACGTGATTGAGAACCCGGGCTGGTACACCGCCTACACGCCCTACCAGGCCGAGATTTCGCAGGGGCGCCTGGAGGCGCTGCTGGTGTTCCAGCAAATGGTGATCGACCTTACGGGATTGGCGGTGGCGAACGCCTCGCTGCTCGACGAGGCGAGCGCCGCCGCCGAGGCGATGACCCTGATGCGCCGCTCGACGCAGCACGCGGCGCAGGCGTTCTTCATCGACGCTGCCTGCCACCCGCAGGTGATCGCGGTGGTGCGCACGCGTGCCCGGTGGCTGGGGATCGAGTTGATCGTCGGTGACCCCGCACGCGACCTCGATCCGGCGCGCGTGTTCGGCGCGCACCTGCAGTACCCCGATACGTTCGGACGAGTGGCCGACCCGCGGCCGGTGATCGAGCGCCTGCATGCCGCGAAGGGCCTGGTGTCGCTGGGTTGCGACCTGCTGGCGCTGATGCTGCTGCGCTCCCCGGGCGAGCTGGGCGCCGACGTGGCGCTGGGCTCGGCGCAGCGCTTCGGCGTGGCGCCGGGCTTCGGCGGGCCGCACGCGGCGTTCATGGCGACCCGCGATGAATTCAAGCGCGCGATGCCCGGGCGCATCATCGGCGTCTCGCGCGACGCCGCCGGCCGCGTCGCGCTCAGGATGGCGCTGCAGACGCGCGAACAGCATATCCGGCGCGACAAGGCGACGAGCAATATCTGCACGGCGCAGGCCTTGCTCGCCAATGTCGCCGCGTTCTACGCTGTGTGGCATGGCCCCGAGGGCCTTGCTCGCATCGCACGGCGCGTCAACCTGCTTGCCCGGCTGCTCGCCGCGAGCGTTCAAGTCGAGGGGCGGGATTTTTTTGACAGCGTGACGGTGCGCCCGCGCGACCCGCTCGAAACGGTTCGGGCTCGCGCCCGGGCGAAGCTCATCAATCTGCGCTGGTTCGAAGACGGCAGAGTCGGCGTGAGCATCGATGAGCGGACGACGCCGGGCGATGTCGCGGATCTGGCGGAGATACTCGGCGGGATGCGCATGGATCTCGCGGCGATCGAGCCGCCGGAGTCGATTCCGCCGGCGCTGCGCCGCGGCGACACGGTGCTCGCGCACCCGGTGTTCCAGCGCTACCGCACCGAGACCGAAATGATGCGCTACCTCAAGCGGCTGGAGATCAAGGACCTGTCGCTGACCCACGGCATGATTCCGCTGGGTTCGTGCACCATGAAGCTCAACGCGGCGGCCGAACTGGCGCCCATTTCCTGGCCGGAGTTCGCCGATGCGCATCCGTTCGCGCCCGCCGAACAGGCCGCCGGCTTCCTGGAAATGATCGCGGGGCTCGAGAGGGCGCTCGCCGCGATCACCGGGTTTGCGCGCGTTTCGTTCCAGCCCAACTCGGGCGCGCAGGGCGAGTACGCGGGGCTGCTCGCGATCCGCAATTACCACGCTTCACGCGGCGAGGGCGGGCGCGACGTGTGCCTGATTCCCGCTTCGGCGCACGGCACCAACCCGGCGTCGGCGGCGCTGATCGGCCTCAAGGTGGTGGTGGTGGCCTGCGACGCGGACGGCAACGTCGATCTCGCGGACCTCGAGCGCAAGGCCGCGCAGAACCAGGGGCGCGTCGCGGCGCTGATGCTGACCTACCCCTCGACGCACGGCGTGTTCGAAACGAAGGTGAGGCAGATCTGCGAACGGATGCACGGCGCCGGCGCGCAGGTGTACATGGACGGCGCCAACCTCAATGCGCTGGCCGGGATCGCGCAGCCCGCGCAGATCGGCGCCGACGTCTGCCACATCAATCTTCACAAGACCTTTTGCATACCTCACGGCGGCGGCGGGCCCGGCATGGGGCCGATCGCGGTCGCCGCGCACCTCGCCGCGCACCTGCCCGGCCATCCCTGCTGGCCGGATGAGGCGCCGCGTCTGCCCAATGGCACGATCGGCGCGGCGCCCTTCGGCAGCGCGCTGATCCTCGCGATCCCCTGGATGTATCTGCGCATGATGGGCCCGCACGGCATCCGGCGCGCGAGCGAACTGGCGATCCTCAACGCCAACTACATTGCCGTGCGTCTGAGGCCGTATTTCCCGGTCCTGTACTCCGGGACCAACGGCCGGGTGGCGCACGAGTGCATCCTCGACCTGCGCGCGCTCAAGGGCGAGATCGGCGTTAGCGCCGAAGACGTCGCCAAGCGGCTTGCCGATTACGGCTTCCACGCGCCGACGGTTTCGTTCCCGGTGGCCGATACCCTGATGGTCGAGCCGACCGAAAGCGAATCGAAGGCCGAGATCGACCGCTTTTGCGAGGCGATGATCGCGATCCACGCGGAGCTGGCGAAGATCCGCAGCGGCGAATGGGGCCGCGCCGACAATCCGCTCAAATGCGCGCCGCACACCGCCGAGGAAATCGCCGCCGACTGGAAGCATGCCTACAGCCGCGAGGTGGCGGCCTACCCGACGAGCGCGCAGCGCGCCTGGAAGTACTGGCCGCCGGTAAAGCGCGTCGACAGCGCCGCCGGCGACCGGCATCTGGTGTGCACGCTGCCGCCGGCCGGAGAAGGGGCGTGAGCGGTGTCCTGAAGCGCACGCCGCTGCACGCGCTGCACCTCGAGCTCGGCGCGCGCATGGTGCCGTTCGCCGGCTACGAAATGCCGGTGCAGTACGCCGAAGGACTCAAGGCCGAGCACCTGTGGACGCGCGCGCAGGCGGGGCTTTTCGACGTTTCCCACATGGGGCAGCTGTGCGTGCGCGGTGCGGGCCTGCACGCGGCGCTGGAGCGCGCGCTGCCGCTGGATTTCGCGGGGTGGCCCGCCGGCTTGCAGAAATACTCGCTGCTGCTCAACGGGCAAGGCGGCATCGAAGACGACCTGATGGTGACGCGGTTCGACGATGAGGTCGCGATCGTGGTCAACGCGGCCTGCAAGGAGCGGGACCTGGCGCGGCTGAGGTCGCTGTGTCCCGCGCTCGAGTTTTCGCTGCTCGGCCATGCGCTGATCGCGCTGCAGGGTCCGCGCGCCGGCGAGGTCCTGGCCGAAGCGGCGGACCTGAAATTCATGCACACGCGATCCGTAAACCTCGCGGGCGTTACCTGCGGCGTGAGCCGTTCGGGCTACACGGGCGAAGACGGATTCGAGATCTCGGTGCCCGCGAGCCAGGCGCTTGCGCTTGCGCGGATGCTGCTCGCGCATCCAGCCGTCAAGCCGGTCGGCCTCGGGGCGCGCGACACGCTGCGCCTGGAAGCGGGGTTGCCGCTCTACGGACAGGAGATGGATGCCGAAACGACGCCGCGCGAAGCGGGGCTGGGGTGGGCGATCGCCCGTGCTCGGCGCGCCGGCGGCGCCAAGGCGGGCGGGTTTCCGGGCGCCGCCTTCATCGAGCGCGCCCGCCGGCGCGTCGTCGGCCTGATCGGGGTCGAACCGGTGCCGGTGCGCAGCGGCGCTGCGCTCGTCGATTCCGCGGGGGCCGTTGTCGGCAAGATCACCAGCGGCACCGTCTCACCGACCCTCGGCAAGCCGGTGATGCTGGCGTACGTCGATGCGGGTATTGCGGACGAGGCGCAACTGAGCGCCGTGGTGCGCAACCAGCCGCATCCGGTCAGCATCGCGTCCCTGCCGTTCGTGCCGAAGCGCTACCAGCGATGAATCCCGTGCTGGTCGAGGCCTGGCGCGGCGACATGGTGGAGTCCGCGCATCGCGGCGCGCTGGCGGTCTTCGACGCCGATGGCGCACAGCTCGCGCGGCTCGGCGATATCGAGCGCCCGATCTTTCCCCGCTCGGCGGTGAAGGTTCTGCAGGCGCTGCCGCTGGTGGAGAGCGGCGCGGCCGAGCGGCTGGGCCTGACCGATGAAGAACTGGCCCTCGCCTGCGCGTCGCATAACGGCGAGGCGCCGCACCTGCGCACTGCTGCGGCGATGCTCGCCAAGGCCGGAGTGGATGCTGGCGTGCTCGAGTGCGGCGCGCACTGGCCGCGCCGCGAGAGCCAGCAGCGCGAGATGGCGGCGTGCGGCGAAACGCCAAGCGCGCTGCATAACAATTGCTCGGGCAAGCACGCAGGCTTCGTGTGTCTCGCTTGTATGATGTGCGATGGCCTGGATCTGCGGAACTACGTGCGCGGTTACGTGCGACCCGAACACGCGGTGATGCGCGAGGTCACCGCCGCCTTGCAGGCCACCACCGGCGCCGATCTGTCCAAGGCGCCGCGCGGCACCGACGGTTGTTCGATACCCACTTTCGGCATTGCCCTGCGCAATCTCGCCCAGGCATTCGCGCGCATCGGCAGCGGCGTGGGCTTGAGCGCCGGCCACGCGCGCGCTGCAGCGCGCCTGCGTCAAGCGGTCGCGAGGGCCCCGTTCATGGTCGGCGGCACGGGCCGCTTCGATACCCGCGTGATGGAACGCCTGGGCGAGCGCGTGTTCTGCAAGGTCGGGGCCGAGGGCGTGTACTGCGCGGCCCTGCCCGGGCGCGGGCTGGGTGTGGCCATCAAGATGGACGACGGCAACAACGCGCGGGCTTGCGAGGTCGCGATGGCCGCGGTGGTCGAAGCATTCGTTGCGCTGGAGGAGGGCGAGGCGGCTTTCATGAGTTCTCTGAGCAACGTGCCGCTAAAGAATTGGAACGGCATCGAAACCGGCGCGCTGCGCGCCGCCGCGCCGTTGCGCGCAAAGCTGACATGACCTGGTCCATCATCGCGCGCGGCCCGGCCGGTGAATTCGGGATCGCGATCGCGAGCCGCTTTTTCGCCGTAGGCATGCTGTGCCCCCATGCAAGAAGCAATGTCGGGGCGGTGGCGACCCAGGCGCTGGTGAATCCGCACTATGGGCCGAAGGGTCTGGATTTGTTGGAGGGTGGTTTTGCTCCTTCTTCTGTTGTTGAAATGCTTCTGAATGAAGATCAAGGAAAAGACCATCGGCAGGTTCACATGATCGATGCGCAAGGCCGCATCGCCGCTCACACCGGGTCCGCGTGCATCGACTGGTGCGGGCATCTGGCGGGCGAAGGGTTCTCGGTCGCCGGCAACATGCTTGCAGGGGCGGGAGTTCTTGAAGCGACTGCTCTTGCATTCCGGGAAAACAAAAGACTTCCTTTCGCAGAAAGTCTCCTTGCGGCACTCGCGGCGGGCGAGGCGGCCGGCGGCGACAAGCGCGGCAAGCAGGCCGCGGCGCTGCGCATTCACACCACGGAGGACTATCCGTTCCTCGATATTCGCGTCGACGACCACGAGGACCCGGTCGCCGAGTTGAAGCGCCTGTACGAAAAGAGCCTGGAGCGCTTCCAGCCGTTCTCGAGCTGCCTGCCGAGCAGGGCGCGGCCCGCCGGGATCACGGACCGGGCGGTGATCGAGGAAACGGTGCAAAAATTCTCGAAGTAAGAAATCTCACGACCAGTTTCGCCGTCGAAGGCGGCGAGTTCCGCGCCGTCGACGGGGTGAGCTTTTCGCTGGCGGCGGGCCGCACGCTGGGCATCGTCGGCGAATCGGGCTGCGGCAAGAGCGTGAGCGCGCTCTCGATCATGGGCCTGGTGCCGCAGCCGCCGGGCCGCATCGCGGGCGGCGAGATCCTGTTCGAGGGCCGCGACCTGCTCAAGCTCGCGCCGGCGCAGATGCGCGAGTTGCGCGGCGACCGCATCTCGATGATCTTCCAGGAGCCGATGAGCTCGCTCAATCCGGCGTTCACCGTGGGCGATCAGATCGCCGAAGCGCTGTTGCGGCATAGAAAATACAACCGGAAGAAAGCAAAAGACCGCGCGATCGAAATGCTTCGCCGCGTGCGCATTCCCGAGCCGGAGCGCCGCTACGACGACTACCCGCACCGGCTTTCGGGCGGCATGCGCCAGCGCGCCATGATCGCGATGGCGCTTGCCTGCGAACCCAGGCTGCTGATCGCCGACGAGCCGACCACGGCGCTGGATGTCACGATCCAGGCGCAGATCCTCGATCTGATGCGCAGCTTGCGCGAGGAGACCGGCACCGCCATCATCCTGATCACCCACGACCTCGGCGTGGTCGCGGAGCTCGCCGACGACGTCGCGGTGATGTATGCGGGGCGCATTGTCGAGCACGCGAGCGTCGAGCGCCTGTTTGCCGAGCCTCAGCATCCCTACACCATCGGGCTGCTCGGCTCGATTCCGCGCCTGCATCTCGACCAGGAGCGGCTCGCCGCCATCGAAGGCCAGGTGCCTGGGCCGTTTTTCGACGGTACGGGATGCCGCTTCGCGCCGCGCTGTCCCTTCGCCGTGGAGAAGTGCCGTGCGGAGATTCCTGGTCTGTCGAAATTGCATGAAGGACATGAGGCGGCTTGCTGGAAAGCGCCTTTATGACAAAAGCACTTCTGGAAGTACGGGGCCTTGTAAAACATTTTGGCCCGGTGCGCGCGGTGGACGGGGTCGGCTTCGAGGTCGCGGTGGGCGAGACGCTGGCGCTGGTGGGCGAGTCGGGTTGCGGCAAGTCGACCGCGGGGCGCCTCGTGCTGCGCCTGATCGAGCCGACCGCCGGCAAGGTCTGGTTCGAAGGCGAAGACCTTTCCACGCTCGGCGAAGGGGCGCTGCGCGCGCGGCGGCGTTCGATGCAGATCATTTTCCAGGACCCCTACGGTTCGCTCAACCCGCGCATGACGGTGGGCGACATGCTGGCCGAGCCCCTGTTCCTGCATTCTCTGCGCAAGGGAAAAGAACGAGACAGGGTGGCGGAGTTGCTGCAGCTGGTCGGCCTCGCGCCGGAGCATGCGCGGCGCTATCCGCACGAATTTTCGGGCGGCCAGCGCCAGCGCATCGGCATCGCGCGCGCGATCGCGGTGGAACCCAGGCTGATCGTCTGCGACGAACCGGTGTCGGCGCTCGACGTCTCGATCCAGGCGCAGGTGATCAACCTGCTGCAGGATCTGCAGCGGCGCCTGGGCCTCGCCTACATTTTCATCGCCCACGACCTGGCGGTGGTCCGGCACATCGCGACGCGGGTCGCGGTCATGTACCTGGGCAGGATCGCGGAGATCGCCGGCAAGCGCGAGCTGTTCGCGCGCCCGCGCCACCCCTACACGCAGGCGCTGCTGTCGGCGATCCCGGTGCCGGAGCCGGGGTCGCCGCGAAAGCGCATACTGCTGGAGGGTGACGTGCCAAGCCCGATCGATCCGCCCTCGGGCTGCCGCTTTCGCACCCGCTGCCAGTACGCCCAGGCGCGCTGCGCGGCGGAGGAGCCGCTGCTCGAGGATGGGGTAGCGTGCCATTTCTGGCGGGACATTCCGGCGCCTGCGGCTGGCGCGGGCTTGATCGCGGTCAATGAACGCCTGGCGCGGCTTCAGGCAGCATTCCGACACTGAGGAGGATTTATGAAATTTCGCCTGGCCTTTTGCCTGTTTTTCTTTATTTCTTCAGTACAAAGCCAGACCTTGAGGATAGGGCTGGCGGAAGATCCTGACATCCTCGACCCGACGCTGGCGCGGACCTTCGTCGGCCGTATCGTCTTCAACTCGCTGTGCGACAAGTTGTTCGACCTGGACGAGAAGCTCGCCATCGTGCCGCAGCTTGCCACCGGCTACGAGTGGTCCGCCGACCAGAAGGCATTGACCGTCAAGCTGCGTCCGGGGGTGAGCTTCCATGACGGCGAGAAAATGGACGCCGCGGCGGTCAAGTTCAACATCGAGCGCCACAAGAACATGCCGGGCTCCAACCGGCGCGGCGAGCTCGCGCCGGTGACCGGCGTCGACGTGCTCGATGCGCAGACGGTGCGCCTCAATCTCGCTGCGCCGTTCGCCCCGCTGCTCGCGGTTCTCACCGACCGAGCCGGCATGATGGTGTCCCCCAAGGCCGCGCAGGCCGCCGGCGAGAAATTCGGCGCCGCGCCAGTGTGCTCGGGGCCGTTCCGCTTCGTCGAGCGCGTCGCGCAGGATCGCATCGTGGTCGAGCGCTTCGCGAACTACTGGGACAAGGGAGCGATCCACTTCGAGCGCATCGTCTACACGCCCATCGTGGACGCGACCGTGCGCCTCGCCAACCTGCGTTCGGGCCAGCTCGATTTCATCGAGCGCATGGCGCCCTCGGATGTGCCGGGGCTGAAGGGCGATGGCCGGTTCAGGATCTCGAAGATCGTCGAGATCGGCTACCAGGGCATCACCATCAACATCGGCAAGAGCGACCAGGCGCAGAAGAACCCGCTCGGGCGCGATGCCCGGGTGCGCGAGGCCTTCGAGCTTTCGCTCGACCGCGCCGCCATCGTGCAGGTGGCGATGGACGGCGAGGCGCAGATCGGCAACCAATGGGTGGCGCCGGACAATTCCTGGTACGCGAAGAACGTGCCGATGCCCAAGCGCGATGTCGCCAAGGCGAAGGCGCTGCTCGCCGCGGCCGGCGTGACGAACCCGAGCTTCACGCTGATGACGCCGACCACCTCCGACGCGCAGAGAATCGCGCAGGTGGTGCAGTCGATGGCGAAGGAGGCCGGGTTTGAGGTCAAGATCCAGTCGACCGAGTTCGCGACCTCGCTCAATCTTGCCGACAAGGGACAGTACGACGCCTACATGCTCGCCTGGAGCGGCCGCGCCGACCCCGACGGCAACCTGTTCAGCTTTCACGCCTGCAAACAGCCGCTCAACTACGCCGGCTTCTGCAGGCCCGAGACCGACGAGCTGATCAACCGTTCGCGTTCCACCAACGACCCGGCGCAGCGCCGCAAGATCTTCGAGCAGATCGCCGAAACGATCGGCAAGGAGCGCCCGGTCGTATACCTGTTCCACCGTCACTGGCTGTGGGCGCACAGCGCGAAACTGAGCGGGCTGCGCACCGTGCCCGACGGTCTGGTCCGCGTGCAAGGCCTGAAAATGAACTAAGTGGGCAAGTACCTTGCCCAGCGCCTGGCGAGCATCCTGCCGACGCTGTTCTTCGTCACGATCCTGATTTTCGGGTTGCAGCAGCTTCTGCCCGGCGATCCGGCGATCGTCCTCGCGGGCGAGGACCAGGACCCCGACGTGGTCGCCTATCTGCGCCACAAGCTGCGCCTCGATGAGCCGTTTCCGGTGCGCTACGCCTACTGGCTTGGCGGCGTGCTGCAGGGTGATCTTGGCGAGTCGCTGCGCATCCAGAAGCCGGTGACCGAACTGATCCTGGAGAAACTGCCGGTCACCATCGAGCTCGCGGCGATGGCGATGCTGATCGCGCTCGTAATCGGGATAACTGCGGGCATCATCTCGGCAGTTTGTAGGGACACCGCGCTGGACTACGCGGCCAATGTGTTCGCCCTCTGGGGGCTGTCGACGCCGAATTTCTGGCTCGGCATCATGCTGATCCTGCTGTTTTCGGTGCAGCTGGGCTGGCTGCCCGCCTCGGGCTACGTCAGCCCCTTCGAGGACCTGAAGGCGAACCTCGCCGCGATGATCATGCCGGCGTTCGTGCTCGGCAACGCGATCGCCGCGGTGCTGATGCGCCACACCCGCAGCGCGATGCTGCAGGTGCTCTCGGCTGACTACGTGCGCACCGCGCGCGCCAAGGGGCTGGAAGAGCGCGTGGTGGTGTTGAAGCACGCGCTGAGGAACGCCATGATTCCGATCATCACCCTGGGCGCGCTCGAATTCGGCACGCTGCTCTCGGGCGCGGTGCTCACCGAGCAGGTATTCAGCATCCCGGGCTTCGGCAAGCTGATCGTCGATGCGGTGTTCAACCGCGACTACGCGGTGGTGCAGGGTGTGGTGCTGTTCACCGCGACCGCCTATATCTCGCTCAACCTGCTGGCGGACCTGGCGTATTTCTTCGTTAACCCGCGGATGAGGGGTTAGTCAGTGAATGCCTTGCGTCGTCTCAAGCGCCGCAGAGGCGCGATGATCGGTCTGGCGTTCGTCGCCTTGTTCATCCTGATGGCGCTGCTCGCGCCCTGGATCGCGCCGCACGACCCGCTCGCCACCAGCTGGGGCGCGATCCGCAAGGCGCCCAGCATCGCCAACCTGTTCGGCACCGATGAAATCGGGCGCGATGTGTTCTCGCGCGTTCTCTGGGGGGCGCGCGCCTCGCTGCTCGCCGGCGTGGTCTCGGTCTGCCTCTCGCTGTCGTTGGGGGTGCCGATCGGGATGCTCGCGGGGTACCTCGGCGGCTGGCCCGATGCGCTGATCTCGCGCGCCACCGACGCGATGCTCGCCTGCCCGTTCCTGATCCTCGCCATCGCGCTCGCCGCCTTTCTCGGCCCCAGCCTCACCAACGCGATGATCGCGATCGGCATCTCGGCGACGCCGATCTTCATCCGCCTGACGCGCGCCTCCGTCATGGCGGTGAAAGTCGAGGATTACGTCGAGGCGGCGCGCGCGCTCGGCAATCCGCACCTGCGCATCGCGCTGCGGCACATCCTGCCGAACATCCTCGCGCCGCTGATCGTGCAGGCGACGCTCGCGATCGCCGCCGCGGTCATCGCCGAGGCGAGCCTGTCGTTCCTGGGACTCGGGCAGCAGCCCCCCGCGCCCAGCTGGGGCAGCATGCTGAACACGGCAAAGAACTACATCGAACAGGCGCCCTGGATGGCGATCTGGCCGGGCGCCTCCATCTTTCTGCTGGTGCTGTCGTTCAATCTGCTCGGCGATGGCCTGCGCGATGCGCTCGACCCGCGGCATTCTTAGCCTCTCGCTGGCGTTGCTGAGCGGCAACGCTGCCGCGGAATGGACCAGGGTGGGCGGCGACGACACCATCTACGCGGCGTTCGCCGACGAGGCCACCATCCGCAGGAACGGAACGATGGCGAGGATGTCGGGCGCGTACGACTTCAGGAAGCAGGATTTCACGCCCGAAGGCAAAGGGCTCTACTCGACCGTGGTGCTGCGGGAATACGACTGCGAAGGCCGCCAGGTGCGCCTGCTGTCGTCCATCGATTTCTCTGGTCACATGGGCGCCGGCGACGCCGTTTCCACCAGCGCCCGCACGGGAAGGTGGGAGCCCATCGTTCGGGGCGGCGTGGACGAGGCCTACTGGAAGATCGCGTGCGCTGCGCAGCCCCGCTAGCGCACGCGCGCAAGCGTCGCGCGCGCCTGGTCCACCACCGGCGCATCGATCATGCGGCCGTGCAGCGCGAAGGCGCCGCGGCCTTCGCGTAGCGCGACTTCGAACGCGGCGACGATCTCTTTTGCGAGCGTGATTTCCTCGCCGGAAGGCGAGTAGACGCGGTTGGCTGCTTCCACCTGCTTCGGGTGGATGCAGAGCGAACCGGTGAATCCCATCGCCTTCGCGTTTTCCAACAACTGCGCATAAGCGCCCATGTCGGCGATCTCGGTCACCGGGCCGGGCTGGCCGAAGGCAGCCAGCCCGCGGGCGCGCGCCGCTGTAGCGACCATCTGCGCCGGCCAGTCGAGCGCCGCCGTGGCCGAGGAAATACCAAGCACGCCGCAATAGTCCTCGCTGCCGAAAACCAGGCCCGCGAGCCGCATGCCCGCGCGGGAGATTTCATTCGCGGCGAGGACCGAGGCAGGAGATTCCAGCATCGCCACCAGTTTCACCGGGCGGGCGCCCAGCAGGCGCTCGGCGGCAAGCACCTGTTCCGCGGATTCCACTTTCGGCAGGAATATCGCCGCTACCGGCGTCTGCGCCGCCGCCTCTAGGTCATCGGCAAACCACTCGGGTAACGAATTCACTCGCACCATCACCGTCGCGCCCAACGCTGCAAGGCGCCGCGCCGCCTCCGGCAGCCGGGCACGCGCCGCGAGTTTGTGCGCCGGCGGCACCGAATCCTCGAGGTCCAGCAGCAGCGCGTCGGCGCCGCGCTCGTGCGCCCTGGCGAGAAAGCGCTCGTCGGCCAGCGGCACGAACAGCGCGGAACGCAGGGCCTGGAGGTCTAGGTTGTTCATTCAGAGGAATTGGTGCGTAGTATAGGGATCGAACCTATGGCCCCTGCCGTGTGAATCTCGCAGATGGCAATGCGGTCGTTCTCGGTCAACCACTCATGCTACACGGCTCCGTGCCGGAACGACGGTAGGAGGATGCATGGGCGCTTGACGGCATGATGCTTATAAGCTACAGTACGATTGAATGACCGAAACGATGGTTCTGCACTACCTGATGACATCGGGGAGGTGCCCGTTTCAGGAGTGGATCGAATCGGTCAGGTCCAGGACCGTGAAGGCTGCGGTGGCCGCGCGCATCAATCGCATCCGCAGCGGTACGCTCGGTGACTGGAAGGCCGTCGGGGATGGCGTATTCGAGCTTCGCGTTGATCTTGGGCCGGGCTACCGCGTCTATTTTGGCCGCGATGGGAAAACGGTGGTGATCCTTCTGAACGGTGGCGAGAAAAGGTCGCAGGAGTCAGACATCAAGAGAGCAAAGGGGTATTGGAGTGACTATGAGACACGAACGAAAAGCATTGCCGGCCGCCGTCCCGCATGGGGACTGGTTGCTCGATCAACTCAAGGACGCCGAATTTGCCGCGGAGTATCTGAATGCATCCCTGGCGGAAGGCGACCAGGCCGCGTTCATGCTCGCGCTGCGCGATGTCGCGAGGGCGCGCGGCGGTATGACGGCAGTGGCGCGGCGAACGGGTATGAACCGCGTCGCGCTTAGCCGCGCGCTCTCGGAAAAGGGAAATCCCGAGCTGCGCAGCCTGTCGAAGATCCTCGACGCCTCGGGCGTGAGGCTCCAGTTCGTAGCGCAGGGCACAAGGCGGCGCGCCACCAGAGGGGCAAGGACTGCTTGAGGGAATTGGTGGGTGGTATAGGGATCGAACCTATGGCCCCTGCCGTGTGGATCGTGCAGACGGCGATGCGGTCGTTCTCGGTCAACAACTTGTGCTATACGGCCCCGTCCTGGAACGACTGAGGATGCATAGGGCCTGACCGCTGACCTTGACACTCGGACAATAATGACCGACACTGCAACCGTGACCCGAGGTGCAGACCGTGCGCGGCAATGAATTCATCCGCAAGGTCCAAAAGCATGCGAAGGCGAACGGATTTGCATTCGAGTGGCGTCCAGAGCGCGGCAAGGGATCGCACGGCCTGCTCATTCTCGGGAACCGGCGGACCGTGGTCCGCAACCCGAAGGACGAATTGAAGACAGGTACCTACCACGGGATGCTCAAGCAACTGGGGCTCACGGATAAGGACGTACGATGAGGAGCAGGCGATGCTGAGATTCACCTACGCCGTTAAGCT
>Ga0315281_10001926_pt1 | contig 30901 bp, 28 predicted proteins | sample YL17G07_0_MG_FD_204540 | JGI IMG/M metagenome (GOLD analysis project Ga0315281, IMG submission 204540) | Sediment microbial communities from Yellowstone Lake, YNP, Wyoming, USA - YL17G07_0 | ecosystem: Environmental > Aquatic > Freshwater > Lake > Sediment | place: USA: Wyoming | collected...
GCCTTCCATGCCGACATCGACCGGATCATCACCTACAACCACCTCGCCGGCGACGTCGTCGTCATCGGCGAGACGATCATGGTGCCCGACGGTCGCGGCAAGTCGATCCCCGCCACGCCGGCCCGCTCCCGGTATGCCACCGCCGTAGGCGGGGCGACGACTGTTCTGGCCTCGCTCGCACCAAGCCCCCCGGGGTCGACGTCGTGTACCGGCTGGCAGAGCACGGACTCTCCGCCGGCGACCATCCGGGTGCTGCGCAGTTACGGTTCGGCCACTGGCACCGTGCAGAAGGTCGACTTCCGGTCGTACGTCGAAAACGTGATGGCCTGGGAGTGGCCGTCGTCGTATGCGCCAGCCGCGCTCATGGCGGGCGCCATCGCCGTCAAGCAGTACGCCTGGTACTACACCATGCACTACCGCGGTGGCGCCACCCCAGGTCGGGTTTGCTACGACGTGCGGGATACCACCCTGGACCAGATCTACCGCCCGGAGACACGCGCCGTGAGCGACGTGAAGAAGGCCGCGGTCGCGGCGACCTGGTCGATGAGCATCCGGCGCACGCAACTCGGCCTGCCCGGGCAGTTCATCCTGACCGGCTATCGCCCGGGCACGGTCGCGGCCTGCGGCGCGGAATTCGACGGCTACCGTCTCTTCGAGACGGGCGTCAACGACTGCGCACAGCAAGGCAAGACGCTCGAGGAGATCGAGTTCATCTACTACGGTCCGACGGTCGAGATCGTCATCGGACCCTGATCGTCAGCTGGTCAGCAGGGCCTTCCAGGCTGCCTTGTCGGGCCCGGCCGCGAACGCGTTCCCGCGGCGCACGAGCGGCAGTCGGAGCAACCCCGGGTCGCCCATCAGGCGGGCCAGCAGATCGGGATCGTCGAGCCGCAGCCAGGCCAGCCCCAGCTCGCGGTAGCGGCGGCCATCGCGGTCGATGAGTGCCGTTGCCCCCAGGCGGTCCGCGAAGCGGCGCAGCTCGGTCGGGGCGATCGGCCGAGCCGCCAGATCCACGAAGGCGACAGGCACCCGCCGCTCCGTGAAGAAGCGCTGCGCGCGCTGCGTATCGCGCGAGTCCTTGCGGCCGAAGATCTGGACGGGCTGTGCTTCGCCGGTCACGCGTTGGGGCTGGCCAGCGTCAGCAGGCGGCGCGGGTTGTCGACGGTCATGGCCTGGATGGACGGCTCATCCACGCCCGCGGCGCGCAGGCGCGGCAGGAACGTTTCAATGAGGTAGACGTAGCCATTGCCCTGGTACGCCTTCAGCTGCGCGTCGTGGCAGACGTCCTGGCTGAGCAGGATCCGACCGACGTGGCCCCTGCCGAGCAGGTCCAGCAGAAGCCGGATGAGGCGGGGCTCGCCGTGACGCTCGGCCGGCGTGAAGGCCATGCCCAGAAAGTCGAACTCCAAATTCGCGCCGCGCTCGATGATGCCCAGCTGGTACTCGAGCCGGGGATTCGAGTCAGCGTGGCCGATGATGACGCGGCCGGGGTCCAGTCCCTCCTCGTCGAAGACGTGCAGCTGCGCCAGCCCGACATCGGACATCACGGCATGCGTCGTGACGGCCATGCCGGTCGCCCGTGCCGCACGTGCAGCGGCGCGATGGACGCGCTCCTCCTCGCCGGTCAGCCAGGGCTTGTCGGTACCGATCTCGCCGATGATCCCGGGCCGGATGCCGGTCCCCTCGGCACCCGCCTCGAACTCGCCCAGCAGCTCCGCGGCCAGGTCATCGACCGACCGGCGGCCGATGCGCGCCTCGGCCGGGTAGTAGGCCTGGCGATACCAGCCGCAGCTCATGACCAGGTGCAGGCCGGTGGCCTCCGCAAGGCGGCGCAGCCGGGCGGGGTCGCGCCCGATGCTCTGCAGGCTGACGTCCACGAGGCAGGACCCGCCGGCTTCCCGGAAGCGCCCGAGTTCCGCGGCGATGATGTCTTCCTCGCCGGTCAGCTGCCAGTAGTCCCAGCGACCCTCGATGTGCCAGAGCACGCAGCGGGTGTGCTCGTGCGGCAGCGTGAAGCCGATGCTCTCCGCCGGGATGCGGCCGAGAACGGTCTGGACCTCGTTCACGCCAGGCCACCGGAGACGAGGCGACCGTCCTGCCAGACGGCACGCACCCGATCCCCGAGGTCGCGGTAGTCGAAGGGGTCGCCGTCTACGACCACCAGGTCGGCCCGCTTGCCGGGCCCGAGCGAACCCAGCTCCCCATCGACGCCGATCAGCTCGGCGGCGTTGCGCGTGGTGGCCAGCATCGCGCCCAGCGGCGTCATCCCGGCGTCGACCATGAGCTGCAGTTCGCGCAGGTTCTGGCCATGCGGCGTGACCCCCGAGTCGGTGCCCATGGCCACCTTGACGCCGGCTTCGATGGCTCGCCGCACCGCCGCGCGGTGGATGTCGATGACCTCGCGCGCCTTGCGCACGCTGGCCTCGGGGATGGCAGCGCCGGCCGCGGCCGCATCGAGCACGCCCTGCGGCGCCATCAACGTGGGCACCAGCCAGGTGCCCCGCTCGAGCATCAGGGCGATGGCCTCCTCGTCGAGGAAGATGCCGTGCTCGATGGAACGGATGCCGGCCCGCACCGCCGCCTTGATGCCCGGGGCGCCCTGGGCGTGGGCCATCACGAAGAGACCGGCGGCGCTCGCCTCCTCGACGAGCACGGCCAGCTCGGCGTCGCGGAAATGGCCGTGGCGTGGGTCGTCGCGCGGCGAGAGGACTCCGCCGGAGGTGCACACCTTGATGTGGTCGGCACCGGCACGGACGATCTCGCGCACCTTGCGGCGCATCTCGTCCGGGCCATCAACCACACCGGCGGGCATGCCCGGGTAGGACCTGGAGGTCAGGTCGTAGCCCGACGGCAGCCAGCCGTCGCCATGACCGCCGGTCTGCGACAGGATCGTCGTGGCGATGCGCAGACGGGGGCCCGGAAGCCGGCCCTCGGCCACGGCCATCTTCAGGCCAAGGTCGGCGAACCCGGCATCGCGCACCGTGGTGATGCCGACGGCCAGCGTTCGCAGCAGGTTCTCGATGGCCACGAAGAACCAGTACGAGAACGGCGTTTCCAGTTCGCGCATCGTGTCGATCCGGTCAAACATCACGTGCGTGTGGCAATCGAACAGGCCGGGCAGCATGGCCCGGCCCTCCAGCTCGATGGCTTCGTCGGCGTCGAGCTCCGGCCCGACATCCACGATCCACCCATCCTCGATCACGACATCCGCCGCCCGCAACGAGGCCGTTCCGTCGAACAGCCGTCCGCCTCTGAACACCGTGCGCATCGAGTGCCTCCTTTGTGCCCGGCCATCTTGGCGCAAACGTGGCCGATCGTGTCGTGGGAGCGACGAGGAACGGGCGATCATCCACCGCTTCCTCCAGGCGTTGGAATACGTGGCCCTCGACCCCGATGGTGCTGCGGAGGCCGCCGAGCTCCGGCGGCGAGTGGGGAGGACGAGCGGCCGAAGTCTCGGCGACGTGCTGATCGCGGCGCTCGCTCGCCGCCTGGAGGCCACCATCGTCACCCGCAACGAGGCCGATCCTGACGGGCTGGGTGCCAAGGTCCTCGCGTACGACGGATCAGCCGAGTAGATCCTCCGGGCGGTCCACGTCACGTCGCCAGGCACCGTCCGGGTCGGCGGTGCGCCATACCGATTCCGGCACCTCCAGCGCGCCAAGGACGAGGAGGACCCCCAGCAGCGACCGCCGCTCCGAGCCGAGCGCCCGGCGCGCGGCGGCCAAGGCGGGGTCGCGGCGCAGCACGACGGGCAGCGACCGCGGGGCGTCCCCCTCCACCAGTGCGGCCGCCTCGTGGATGCCCAGCGTCGAGGCCAGGAGGCGCAGTAGCTCGGGGCGCAGGGCCGGCTGATCCCCGCCCACGACGAGAACGATTCCCTCCCCGGCTGCCGCGAGGCCGGCCACCAGCCCGGCCACGGGGCCGGCGTCGGCGACCACGTCGTGGATGATCCGGATGGGCACCTCGATCCCGACGGGCAGGGGTGGCTCCGGACCGTCGCGCGAGACGACCACGATGACCGCGTCGCAGCAGGCTGCAAGGGCGAGGATCGGGTAGTGCAGGAGCGGCCGGCCGTCCAGTTCGACCGCCAGCTTGTCCGCGCTGAAACGACGCGATCGCCCGCCGGCAAGCACGATGCCGGTGATGTGACGGTCAGCGGCGTCGGCGTGCATGGCGCCCATGGTGGCACGGCGGGATGCATCCGGGCGGCCTATGCTCCGGGCATGCCCGGCCTGCCCGCCATCGAGATCGACCTCTCCAGCGATACGCAGACGCGACCGTCGGCAGCGATGCGCAGCTACATGGCCGAGGCCGAGGTCGGCGACGAGCAATACGGCGAGGATCCGACGGTCAACCGCCTTGAGCAGATGGTCGCTGAGCTGCTGGGCAAGGAGGCGGCGGTCTTCCTGCCGTCGGGCACGATGTGCAATGAGATCGCGCTGCGCGTCCACTGCCGCCCCGGCGAAGAGGTGCTCATGCACCCCACCGCCCACCCGCTCCACTTCGAGAGCGGCGGCCCCGGGGCACTTGCGGGCGTGATGGCGCGTCCGGTCGATGGTCCACGCGGCCAGTACGACGCCCCGGCGCTCGAGGCCAGCATCCGGCCGCCATTTCGCCATGTCCCGCGGAGCCGCCTCGTCTGGGTCGAACAGACCAGCAACCTCGGCGGCGGCTCCATCTGGCCGCTCGAGCGGATCCGTGCCGTCACCGACGTGGCACATCGGCACGATCTCGCCACCCACCTCGATGGCGCGCGCCTGATGAACGCGGTGGTCGCCAGCGGCGTTGCCGCGAGCGAATGGGCGGCCCCGTTCGACTCGGCCTGGGTGGACCTCACGAAGGGACTCGGAGCGCCGGTGGGCGCCGTGCTGGCGGGCTCACGAGCCTTCATCGACGAAGCCTGGCGGCTCAAACAGCAGATGGGCGGCGCGATGCGCCAGGCGGGCATCATCGCCGCCGGTGGCGTCTACGCCCTTGAGCACAACGTGGCGCGCCTGGCGGATGACCACGCCAACGCCCGGCGGCTCGCCCTGGGGCTCGCGGAGCTGCCCGGCATCACCCTCGACCCGTCCACCGTCGAGACCAACATCGTCTATCTCGATCTCACCGGGCCCCTCGACGGGGCGGCTTTCATCGCCCTGCTCCGTGCGCGCGGCGTGCGCATGACCGCGCTCGAACCGCGCCGTGTCCGGGCGGTCACACACCTCGACGTGAGCACGGCGCAGATCGAACGAACGTTGGCTATCGCCCGCGAGGTGATCGCGGCCTGAGCGGCGCTCGGCCGGATCGCTCGGTGCGCGGCCGCTCCTGGACGAATTGCCAGCCGAAGCGGCCCTTGACGCAGAGGTGGCCGTTGGTGACCTGCTGGTCGAGCGGCGAGGTGACCTTCACGATGTCGTTGTCCTGGACGTGCAGGGTGAGCGTGCAGCCGACCCCGCAATAGGGGCAGATGGTGTCGGTGCGCGACTGGGCGGCCTCGTCCCAGGTGCCCGCGGCGCGCATCTCGTACTCGCTGCGGAACATCAGCGCGCCGGTCGGACAGACGCCGATGCAATTGCCACAGTAGACACAGGCCGAGTCGGGCAGGCCGACGTTCCACTCCGTCGAGATGCGGGCGTCGAAGCCGCGTCCGGCGACGGCGATGGCGAACGTGTTCTGGGCATCGACGCCGCAGGCCTCGACACACTTGAAGCAGAGGATGCACTTGGCGTAGTCGCGGACATACAGGTCGTTGTCGACCTTGACCGGCTGCGCGACGCTCGCCGCGGACGCTCCGTCGTTGGCGGAGTGTTCGCCGGGCCGTCGCGACTCGCGTTCCCCGTCAGCCGCCGCCGGCGCCGGCGGCCCGAACCGGCCCGGGTCCGCGCCGTAGCGCTCCATGTAGCCGGCCACCTCGGGAGCCGTGGACAGGTCGACCGACGAACCCAGCAGCTCGAGCACGAGCTTGCGACTCGTGCGCACGCGGTCGGAGTCCGTATGCACCTTCATCCCGGACTCGACCTTGCGCGAGCAGGCCGGCGCGAGGACTCGGGCACCCTCCAGCTCGACCACGCAGACACGGCAGACGTTGACCGGCGTCAGGTTCTCGAGGTAGCAGAGCGTCGGGGTTTCGATGCCCTGCGCTCGGCAAGCGTCGAGGATGGTCGAACCTGCCGATGCGACGACGGGTCGGCCGTCGATCTCGAGCGCGACCGGCGCCGGCGCCGAGCGTTCGGGGGCGAGCGGGATGTGGGTGGGGCGAGGGGCGGGGCGGAACCAGATGGGGTCGGCGGTCATCCCATCAGCCCTCCGTGCAGCGCCGAACCGATGGCGGCGGCGGCGGTCTGGCCGAGACCGCAGATGGACGCGTCGCGCATCGCCTGCGCGATGTCGTCGAAGAGCCGCAGCTCCTGCGCGCGGGTCCCTCGTGGCCGGCCGTCGGCCAGGCGCGACAGCAGCTCCTCCTGGCGCACCGTGCCGACGCGGCAGGGGACGCATTGCCCGCACGACTCGTCGCGGAAGAAGGCGGCGATGCGCAGCAGGATGGCACGCAGGTCGACCGTCTCGTCGAAGACCATGACCACGCCGGAGCCGAGGCTGGCGCCCGCTGCGCGGGTGCCCTCGAAGGTGAGCGGCATGGCCAGCTGGTCCGCACCGACGAACGTGCCGGCCGCCCCACCAAGCAGGATCGCCTGGAGGGCGCGACCGTCCGCGACGCCGCCACCCAAGGCGAGCAGCTCGCCCAGCGTGGCCCCGAAGGGCACTTCGTAGAGGCCCGGCCGGGCCACGTTGCCGGAGAGGCAGAAGAGCTTGGGGCCGGTCGAGCCCTCCGTGCCGATGCGGGCGTAGGCCTGACCCCCGGCGAGCAGGATGAGCGGCACGTTGGCCAGCGTCTCCACGTTGTTGACGACGGTCGGCTGGCCGAATAGCCCGACCTGCACCGGGAAGGGCGGCTTGTTGCGCGGTTCGCCGCGCTTGCCCTCGATGGAGTTGAAGAGGGCCGTCTCCTCGCCGCAGATGTAGGCGCCGGCGCCGCGCCACAGCTCGATGTCAAAGGCCGTCCCTCGGCCCATCACGTTCGAGCCGAGGAAGCCGCCCGCCCGCGCGGCATCGATGGCGTTGGCGATGCGCTCGCCGGCGAGCGGATACTCGCCGCGCAGGTAGAGAAAACCGCGTTCGCAGCCGGTGGTGACGCCGGCGATGGTCATCGCCTCGACGATGGCGAAGGGATCTTCCTCCATGAGCACGCGGTCCTTGAACGTGCCCGGCTCCGACTCGTCGGCGTTGCAGACGAGGTAGTGCGGGCGCGAGGGCGCCGCGGCGACGGCCTCCCACTTGCGGCCGGCGGGAAACGCAGCGCCACCGCGGCCGACCAGCTTCGCGGCATGCAACTCACGGATGACTCCCTCCGGCCCGAGTTGGAGGGCCCTGGTCAGAGCCTCGTACCCGCCGCTGGCGCGGTAGGCGTCGAGGCTGGTGGGATCGACGCGGCCGACGCGCGCCAGCAGGCGGAGATCAGGATCGCCCGCCTGAGGGACCGTGACTCGGACCATGGCGGGGCCGTGGACCGGCGCCCGTCCCCGTGCCGCCTCCTCGAGAGCCCCGCGGATCGCCGCCGCATCGGCAGGTGCGACGACGCCCTCCAGCGGCGCGTCGCCGGCGATCGAGACCAGCGCCGCAGGTGCCCGTTCACAGAGCCCCAGACAGGGGCTGCGCAACCACGTCGCCCGTCCGTCAACGCCCGATGTTCCGGCGGGTCCGAGGGTGCGCTCCAGGTCGACGCACAGCTCGCCGGCTCCGGACGCCAGACAGGCGATGTCGTCGCACACGTGGACGATGCCCGGCGGCCGCGGCGTGAGCGAAAAGAGGGCGTAGAAGCTGGCCACGCCGTAGGCCTCAGCCGGCGGGATGGTCAGCCGGCGACAGATCTCGTTGAGCGCGGGCTGACTGATCCAGCCGACTCGCGACTGGACGGCATGGAGCGCCGGCAGGAGGAGGTGGCGGCGCTCCCGCGCCGCGTGCCCTCCGCGGGCCGCGTGCGCACCCGCACCAGGCGCGGGCGGGCCGACCACGCTTTCGATCGCGGCGCGCTCGACGGGACTGGCCAGCGGGCCAACGACGTGCAGGTCCATCGGGCCCGAGTGTAGCGCGGCGACCGGGAGACGCGGGACAGGGCTAGCGGCCCGCGGGGGCCCTCAGGCGACCGCCGCGCCGATCTTCTCGATGCGAATGGCCGTGGCTTTGAACTCGGCCGTGCCCGAACGTGGGTCGGTGGCATCGATGGTCAGCAGGTTGGTGGCCACGTCGTCCGGGAAATGGAGGGTCATGAAGGCGAGGCCCGGTCGCAGGCCGCCGTCCACCCGGATATCGACCTCCACCTCGCCGCGTCGTGACCGCACACGCACGCGTTCGCCCTCCGCGAGCCCGTAGGTCAGCACATCCTCTGGCGATAACTCCAGCGCCTCCCCGCGACGCAGTGGCGAGCTGTAGCCGCCGGTCTGCACGCCGGTGTTGAACGAGTCCAGCCGACGCCCGGTGGTGAGTCGGATGGGGTACTCGTCGTCAAGCCGGTCGACGGGCGGATCGTGGTGCACGAGGCTGAAGGGCGCACGCGGTCCGACGACCGGGTCTTCCCATAGGCGACTGTGCAGGAACAGCTCGCCGGGGTGATCGTCGTCGTAGCAGGGCCATTGGATGCCGCCCAACGCGTCGAGGCGAGCGTAGCTCATGCCGTGGTGCATCGGCGACAGCGAGCGGACCTCGTTCCAGACATCCTCGGCGCTGGGATGCCCCCAGTCATGACCGAGTCGCCGTGCCAGCTCGACCACGATGTCGAGATCGTCGCGAGCCTCGCCGGGTAACTCCAGCGCCCGGTGCACGCGCTGGACGCGACGCTCGGATGAGGTGACCGTGCCCTCGCTCTCGGCCCACATCGCGCTGGCCGGCAGGACGACGTCGGCGATCTGCGCAGTCGCGGTCAGGAACATGTCCTGGACGACCAGCGTCTCGAGGCCCTCGAGCAGGTGGCGCGCCTTGTTCTGGTCGGCCTCCGATTGAACAGGATTCTCACCGACCACGTAGAGCGCGGTCAGATCGCCGCGCTCCATGGCCTCGAACATGCCCGAGAGGTGCCAGCCGCGCCTGGGCGGGATGGGCACACCCCAGGCCGCCTCGAACTTCGCACGCAGCTCGTCGTTCTCGACGTGCTGGAAGCCGGGCAGCCGGTCCGGCAGCGCGCCCATGTCGCCGCCGCCCTGCACGTTGTTCTGGCCGCGCAGCGGGTTGAGCCCGCTGCCATAGCGCCCGACGTGGCCGGTCAGCAGCGACAGGTTGATCAGGGCAACCACGTTGTCCACGGCGTTGTGATGTTCGGTGATACCCAGTGTCCAGCAGATCATGGCCCGGTCGGCTCCCGCATAGGCGCGGGCGACCTCGCCGATCAGCCCCGCCGGCACGCCCGTCTCGCGCTCGGCATATTCGAGCGTGAAGGGCTCAAGGTGGGCACGGAACGCCTCGAAGCCGCTTGTGGCGCGATCGATGAACTCGCGATTCTCGAGGCCCGCGGCGATGATCTCGCGCGCCATGGCGTTGGCGAGCGCGATGTCCGAACCGACATCGAGTCCGAGCCAGGTATCGGCCCATTGCGCGGAAGTCGTGCGGCGGGGATCGATGACGTGGAGCGGGGCACCGCGGTGGACGGCCTTGAGCAGGTGGTGGAAGAAGATCGGGTGAGCCTCGCGGGCATTGGAGCCCCAGAGAAGGACGAGATCCGTCTCCTCGATCTCACGGTATGAGCTGGTCGAGCCCCCGGCCCCGAAGATGGTCGCCAGACCGACGACGCTCGGGGCGTGTCAGGTACGGTTGCAGCTGTCGATATTGTTGCTGCCAAGCACGACGCGAGCGAACTTCTGGGTCATGAAGTTCAGTTCGTTGGTCGCCTTCGAGCAGCTGAAGAGCCCGAACGTGGTCGGCCCGTGAGCGGCGATCGCGGCGCGGAAGCCGGACGCGGCCCGGTCCAGCGCCTCGTCCCAGGTGGCGGCGCGGAGGACACCGGTGCGACGGTCGCCATCGCGGACGAGGGGCTGTGTGAGCCGGACGTAGCGTTTCGCCATGTGCGCTCCTTGGCTGCGGGAGAGGTGGACCGAGTGTAGCGCCGCTACCGGCGACTTCGCATGTCGCGGCCAACATCGGACCGCTTGACGGGTAGTCCACCCTAGCGCCATGAACGCCGAACGCCCGCCGCGGGTCCTCGTCATCGACGACGAGTTGACCATGCGCGAGTTCCTGGAGATGGGACTCGGCTATGAGGGCTTCGAGGTGCGCACCGCGGCGGACGGCGCAGTCGGCCTGGAGGCGGCCCGGGCGTGGGCGCCGGATCTGGTCATCCTCGATCGGATGCTGCCCGGGCTCGATGGGCTGGAGATCAGCCGACGGCTGCGGGCGGCGGGCGATGTCGGCGTGCTGATGCTCAGTGCGCGCGGCGAGGTGGATGACCGGATCGAGGGTTTCGAGGCGGGCGCGGACGACTACCTGTCCAAGCCCTTCACCTTCAAGGAGCTGCTGGCCCGCGTGCGGGCGGTGCTGCGGCGGCGCGGCATCGTGCTCGGGCGCGTGCTGGCCGTCGGCGATCTATCGCTGGATCGCGAGACACGCGAGGTGCGTCGCGCCGGACGGGCCGTCGAGCTGACACCACGCGAGTTCGAGTTGCTCGAGATGTTCATCGCGCACCCACGCCAGGTCTTCTCGCGCGAGGCCATCCTGAACCGGATCTGGGGCTACGAGTATGCGGGCGACGCGAACGTCATCGAGGCGCACGTGAGCGCGCTGCGTGAGAAGCTCGGCGACCGGGAGCGGACACTCATCCGCTCGATCCGTGGTGTGGGCTACTCGCTGCGTGGCTAGGTTCCTCTCGTCGCTCTCGATCCGCTGGCGGCTGATCGCCACCTACGTGGCGGTGGTTGTCGCGATCGTGCTGGTTCTCGGACTGGCGCTCTACCGGGGCCTCGAGTCGTTTCTGCTCGACGACGTCGCGGCCCGAACGCTGGCAGACGTCCAGCGGGTCGTGGCGCGCGAACTGGACAAGAAGCCGGGCAGGGATCCGCAAGCAACGCCGGCATCGAAACCGACCAAGAAGCCTGGGCCCGGGGCGACGGGATCGCCCGGGTCACCGTCTCCGGCAACGGCGCGTGGGGCGGTCCAGAAGCTGGGGCGGACGCTGGTCACGGAGGTCGGCGGGCGCGACACATCGGTCGTCGTGCTCTGGCCGGATCGCTCGATCATCGCCGAGAGCGCGCTGATCCCCGACATCGCGCCGTGGCCCGTGCCCACGCTCGACGAGCTGGACGCCGCGATCGCCTCCGGCCAAACGGTGCGCCGGGTTGACGGCGGGCGCGAGCCGCGAGCGATGCTGCTCGTGGACACCATCCGCGGCGACGACGGGACGGTCCTGGCGGTCACCGCCGTGGCGACCTCGCTCGAAGGCGGCGACGGTGCGCTCGCACAGCTCCGTCTGGCGCTGGTCCTGGGGCTCCTTGCGGCCATCGTACTGGGCGTGGGGCTCGGGCTGCCCATCACGCGCATCGCCCTGCGTCCGCTGGATCGTGTGGTCGGTGCGGCGCAGCGGATCACCGCCGGCGATCGCGGCGCGCGGGTCGGTGCGGCGGACGTACCTACCGAGATCGGGCGCCTGGGCGTGGCGTTCGACACGATGGTCGACCGTCTGGAGGCCTCGACGGAGGCGCAACGGCGCTTCGTGGCCGACGCATCGCACGAACTGCGCACACCGCTGGCGGCGCTCGGCGGCATGACCGAGATGCTCCTCCTGGGCATCGACCAGGGGGACGAGGCGGCCGTCGAACGGGTGCTCACCGCGATGAACCGCGAGATCGGACGGCTCGGCCGGCTGGCCGGCGACCTCCTGCTGCTTTCGCAGCTCGAAGATCACGGGGGTCGCCCGCCGCTGGTGATGAGCGAGGTGTCCATCGCGGAGGTCGCAGGCGAGGTCGCGAATGAGCTGGACGGCGTGCTGGTGGGTAGACGGGTGTCGCTGGATGTGCCGCCGGGGTTCGTCGTGGCGGGCGACCGGGACCGGCTCAAGCAGGTGCTCCTGAACCTCGTGGATAACGCCGCCGCGCACACCGACATGGGCGGCTCGGTGGTAGTGACGGCGGCACGGGAGGCGGGCACGGGCGATGGAGCGGCCGCAGTCGTGCGCATCTCGGTGACCGACGACGGGACCGGCCTGGACAGCGCGAACGTCGATCGCATCTTTGATCGGTTCTTCCGCGCCGACCACGCGCGCGTTCGTGCCGGCGGCGCCGGGCTCGGGTTGTCGATCGTGCGTGCCATCGTGGAGGCCCACGGCGGCCGTGTCGAGGCGTCCAGCCGGGGGCCAGGGCTGGGGACCACGGTGAGCGCCATCATCCCGGCTGCGGCGGCACGATCGTCAGGAAATCATCAGGAATCGCGTGCCCTGCATCCAGACTGAGCGGCTAGGGTGGCGGCCGTCGAGCCTGCAGCCACAAACACGCCCTCACATCCGATCTGGAGGATCCGCCCGTGATCCAGGAACCCGTCCAGCCGACCCTGACGCCCAACCCGCCGCCACGAGCGCGCCGAACCAGCGCGATCCGCACCGGTCTCGTGGTGGCCGCCTGCCTTCTCGTCGCGGTCCCGGTGGTCATGGCCATGGCGGCCAACTCTTCGTCCGCGAACCAACCGCTCGCGGCCGGCGCCTCAGCCGGCGCCCTGACCGCTCCGGACGCCAAGGGCGGCCACGGCCACGGGGGCGGCCCCGGCAAGGGCCACATCACCATCACGGCCATCGACGGCTCGCGGATCTCGTTGGCCACGGAGGACGGATGGACGCGCACGATCACCCTGGGCACTGACGCGGCCGTGATGCGCAGCGACGTCAAGATCGCCGCGTCCGCCCTGAAGGTCGGCGACGAGGTGCGCATCCGCCAGGTGCGCAACGCGGACGGCTCGTTCACCGTCGTCGAGTTGCGCGTGGTGCTGCCGCATCTCAGCGGCACGGTCACCGCGATCGGCGATGCGAGCCTGACCGTCAAGTTGCACGACGCCTCGACACGGGTCATCACGCTGACGACCGACACGAGCTACCGCGTGGGCAAGAAGCCGGGCACCAAGGTCGACGTTACCAAGGGCGCGGACGTCGACGTCGAGGGCACCCACGGTGCCGGCGACGCGTTCACCGCCACTGCCGTCCACGTCAGGCTGCCCCATCTGGGCGGTGTGGTGACGGGGGTCGCGGGCTCGACGATCACGATCATGGCCGGCGGCAGGGACGGCGGGGTCAAGGCCATCATCCACGTTGCCACCGACACGGCCTATCAGGTACCGGGTGCCACTGGCGCGGTCGCCGGCGGACTGAAGGACGTCGCCGTGGGAACACGCATCAAGGCCGAGGGCAAGCTGCGTGCGGACGGCTCCCTCGACGCTGCAAGCGTGGATGTGCACGGGCCGAAAGCGCCGACCGCGCCGTAGGCACGCCACGCGGGGGAGCCCAAGGCAGCGCTCCTGTACAGGACCCCGTCGGCTTCGCCGGCGGGGTCGACTCATAGGTCCGCGACCCGCTCGGGCACCGAGTAGACGTTGAAGCGGTCGCCGCGCAGGAAGCCGACCAGGGTCAGGCCAAAGGTGTGCGCCACGTGCACGGCCAGGCTGGACGGCGCAGAGACGCCGGCCATCAGCGGGATGCCCGCCGCGACGGCCTTCTGGGCCAGCTCGAACGAGGTCCGGCCGCTGACCATCAGGACCTGCATGCGGAGCGGCATCTCCCCCGCCAGCAGGGCGGCGCCGACGAGCTTGTCGACGGCGTTGTGGCGACCGACATCCTCGCGTGCCCGCAGCAGCCGGCCATCCGGGCCAAATAGGGCCGCGGCATGCAGGCCACCGGTCAGCTCGAAGGTGGGCTGGGCGGCGCGGAGCGTGAGCGGCATGGCGGCCAGGGTGCGCCATGAAAACGAGGGCCCGGGCGGCAGCGCCGCCAGATCCTGGCGCAGCGCATCAAGGGCGGCCGCGCCGCAGATCCCACAGGCCGATCCAGCGACGAGGTTGCGCTGCCAGCCGACGGGGCCATCTGCGGGCCGCGGTCGAGCGAGGCGCACGTCGACGAGGTTCTCCGCCTCCGCCAGAGCGTGCACCGAGAGAGCGATCGGTCCGTCCGGGATGCCCGATGCGGCCACCCCCACGGCGGCCAGGTCGGTGATATCCGTGATCAGGCCCTCGGCGAAGAAGAGGCCGATGACCAGTTCCAGGTCGTGCCCGGGCGTGCGCATGACCACCGCGAAGGGCTCACCGTCGAGCACGATCTGGAGTGGCTCCTCCGCCGCCACAAGGTCGTCGGCCGGCTCATGGCGTCCAGCGGACCAGCGCTCGACCCGAACCGGCCGATGCGGTCCCGGGCCCCGTTCGGCCATCGCGCCCGGACTCAGGCGACGAGTCGGACGCCTTCGCCCGACTCCACGCGCCCGATCCGCCACCAGCCCACTCCAGCCGCACCGAAGCCGGCGACCACGGTGGCAAGGCGGTCGTTGGGGACGGCGGCCAGCAGGCCGCCCGAGGTCTGCGGGTCGAACGCCAGGACCTCGCGAGACCGCTCGACCGTGGCGTCGATCGAGAGCGTTCCTGCGACGAAGCGCCGATTGTGGGCGGCTCCATCCGTCTCGACCCCGGCCCCGGCCAATTCGAGCGCCCCGTCGAGTGCCGGCAGGGCCCGCGCCTCGAGGACGAAACGGGTGCCCGAGGCTCGGGCCATCTCCATCGCGTGGCCGAGCAGACCGAAGCCGGTCACATCGGTGGCGGCGCGCACCCCGGAGTCGACCAGCACCTGCGAAGCGGCGCGGTTGAGATGCCGCATCGACGCGACCGCGGCGGCGAGGTCACCCGCTGCCGTCCGCCCCTGGCGCTGGCCGCTGACGAGCAGACCGGTGCCCAGCGGTTTCGTGAGCAGGAGCGTGTGGCCGGGCAGCGCCGCGCCCTTGCGCAGGATACGGGCGGGATGCACCGCGCCGATGACCGCGAGGCCGTACTTCGGCTCCGGATCGCGGATGGTGTGACCGCCCGCCAGGGCGCCGCCGGCCTCGCGCACGGTGGCCTGCGCGCCACGGAAGATGGCCGCCATGACCTCGCCCGGCAGGTCGTCGGGGAAGGCCGCGATGCTCAAGGCAAAGAGCACCCGGCCGCCCATCGCGAATACGTCGCTGAGCGCGTTGGCGGCAGCGATGGCGCCGTAGGTCTCGGGGTCGTCGACAAGCGGCGGAAAGAAGTCGAGCGTGCCCACGATGGCCAGGTCGTCTGTCAGCTGGTAGACAGCAGCATCGTCGCGCGCATCGAGGCCGACCAACAGCTCCCTGGGTGACGCCTCGGTCGCCAGGCCGGCGAGCGCCTCGGCGAGCAGGTCGGCACCGAGCTTGGCGGCACAACCGCCACAGCTGGTCAGCTCGGTGAGCGGCACGCGGGGCTTCGGCGGCACTGAGTGGGCGCGGGCCGTCATGGCCCGATGATACGTCTGGGTCGCGGCGCTACCATCGGTACGGGAGCGGAGGGGTCCCGGTGGGCTCCCCGGTCTTCAAAACCGGTGGCGCCGCGCTTCGGCACGACGCGGTGGGTTCGACTCCCATGCGCTCCCGCCAGAGCCGGCACTGTCACGGCGGTACGGTCGGTCGGTGTACCGTGCCCGACATGGCCGAGCTGGACCAGCAGAAGCGTGCCCGATTGCCGAACAGCGCCTTCGCCTACGTGGACTCGAAGGGCCAGCGTCGACTGCCCCTCAACGACGCATCGCACGTTCGGAACGCGTTGGCGCGCTTCGATCAGACGCGCTTCGAGGACCGGGCCGCACGCGACCGGGCCCGCAAGCGCCTCCTCGCTGCGGCCAAGAAGTACGGCATCGTGCCGGTCGGCTTTTTCGCTGGCCAGCTTCGGGTGCAGGACCATCAGGCGGTGGCAGGGCGGCTCGTCGTCGAGCTGGGCCGGATCGACGGTCCGGCTGCGCTCGAGGCGCGACTGCGCGACGCCCTCAGCGACCCGACGCTCGACGCGCTCCACTGGTCGGACGCGACCGGCCGCTACTTGAACAGCGACGGGCATGCGGTGGACCTCCCCGGACCCCTGGCGGGTCGGGCTGTCACGCTCGTCGAGCGACACGGGCGCCCGATGACGGCGTTGGTCCACGATCCGTCGACGCTCACCGAAACTGATCTGGTCGCGTCGGTCACCGCGGCCATCCGCCTGGCGATGGAGAACGAGCGCCTGCAGGCTGCCATCGACGTCGAAACACGCGACGCGCGCAGCCTGCCAACCGGCCCGGTGACCTTCCTGATGACCGACATCGAGGACTCGACGGGGCTGATCGATCGGCTCGGCGACGGCTATGCCGGCCTTCTCGCCGAGGTCCGAGGCATCCAGCGGACGGCCGTCAGGCGGGCCGGGGGGCGCGAGATCGACGCCCGCGCCGACGACTACTTCGCGGTCTTCGTGCAACCGCTGGCGGCCCTCGACTGCGCGCTGGCGATCCAGCGCCGCCTTCGGCGCCGGTCGTGGCCAGACGGCGGCGAGGTGCGGCTGCGCCTCGGCCTGCACCATGGCCGGCCCACGTTGACGAACATGGGCTATGTCGGCCTTGCCGTGCATGCCACGGCACGGGTCTGTGCCGCCGGGCACGGGGGCCAGATCCTGCTGTCCCGAGCCGTGCACGACGCCGTGCTGGACGTCCGACCAGCTCGGGTCCGATTCCGACGCCTGGGCACCTTCCAGCTCCGTGGACTCCGCCGAGCGGACATCCTCTACCAAGTCGATGCGCCTGGGCTGCCGACCGACTTCCCCGCGCCGCGGGCCACGATGGTCGTCGAGGCCACGACATGAGTGCCGGATCCGCGCCGCACCCGCCCAGCGTCGAGCGGCTGCTTGCCGCCACTCGATCGCGGCTTGGGCAGCGGGAACATCCTGCCGTGCTCGCAGCCGCCCGCGAGGTCGTCGCCGAGGAACGAAGCCGAACCGGCACGGGCGAGGCCGCGCTGCCCATCGCCGCCCTCGCCGACGCCCTCGTGGAGCGACTCCTGCAAATGGTCGACAGCGGCCTGGTGCCGGTGATCAACGCCAGTGGCGTCATCCTGCACACGAACCTCGGTCGCGCGCCCTGGCCGGCGGCAGCCATCCGGGCCGCCGCCGAGGCTGCAGCCGGCGCCTCGCTGCTGGAGATGGACCGCTCGAGCGGGCGGCGTGGCGCTCGCTTCCGGATCGTGGAGGAGCATCTCATCGCCCTGACCGGCGCCGCCGATGCGCTGGTCGCCAACAACAACGCCGCGGCGGTCGCGCTGGCGGTCGGTCTGGCGGGTCGGGGCAAGGGGGTCGTCATCGCCCGCGGCGAGCTAGTCGAGATCGGCGGCGGCGTGCGCATCCCCGAGATCGTCCAGCGGGCCGGGCTGCGCCTCATCGAGGTGGGCACCACGAACCGCACCCGCCTGGCCGACTATGACGAGGTGCTGGCGGCCGGACGCGCCGGCCTTGTGCTGCGCGTCCATGCCTCGAACTTCCGCATGGAGGGCTTCGTGGAGAGCCCCGATGCGAGCGAGTTGGCGTCGCTTGCCCACCAGCATGGTGTGCCGCTGGTGGACGACCTGGGCAGCGGCGCGCTCCTCGACACGACCGCCTTCGGCCTGGCGCACGAGCCGATGCCCATGGAACGCCTGGTCGCGGGTGCCGACCTCGTCACCTTCAGCGGCGACAAGCTCCTCGGCGGGCCGCAGGCGGGTCTGATCGCCGGTCGTGCCGACCTCATCGCCCGACTGCGCAAGGATCCTCTGGCCCGCGCGATGCGGCCGGACAAGGTGACGCTCGCCGCACTCGCGGCCACGCTGGGCCTGTACCGCGCCGGTCGCGCCACGGCGGAGATCCCCGTCTGGCAGATGATCGCGGCCCCACTGGCGACGCTGGAACGGCGAGCCCGCGCGCTCGTGGCTGACCTGGCGGGCACGAGCGCGGTGCCACTCGAGACCACGGTCGGTGGCGGCACCCTGCCGGGCGAGACGCTGCCTTCCTGGGGGCTGGCCCTCGCCGGCGGGTCGACCGAGCGTCTCCTGGCCCGGTTGCGCGCCGGCGACCCAGCCGTGGTAGGGCGGATCGCCGACGGGGCCGTGAGACTCGACCTGCGTACCGTGGCCCCGTCGGATGACCGGCGGCTGCGTGTCGCGGTCGCCGCCGCGCTCGCCGCAGTCCTGGCGGGGGCGCCGTGACCGTCGTCGTCGGCACGGCCGGCCACGTTGACCACGGCAAGACAGCGCTGCTCCAGGCGCTCACCGGCATCGACGCCGACCGGCTGCCCGAAGAGCAGCGGCGCGGCATGACCATCGACCTCGGCTACGCGCACATGCCGCTGCCCGACGGGGCGGAGCTGGACTTCGTCGACGTCCCCGGCCACGATCGCCTCGTCGGCAACATGCTCGTCGGGGCCGCCGAGATCGACGCTGTGCTCCTGGTGGTGGCCGCCGACGAAGGCATCAGCGCCCAGACCCGCGAGCACGTCGGCCTGCTCGACGCCCTCGGCATCGCCGCGGGCGTGATCGCCCTCACCAAGCTTGACCTCCTGGCGCCGGCTGACCCACGGCGGGAGGCCCGACCGGCGGAGATCCGAGCGCTGCTCGCCGGCACCACGCTCGCAGGCTCCGCGATGGTGGGTGTATCGGCGCGCAGCGGCGAGGGTCTCGATGAGCTACGGACCGCCCTCGGCGCGCTACGACGTCGCGTCGAGGCGGACTCGGCAGCGGCTGGATTCGGGGCTCGTCTGGCCGTGGATCGCGTGTTCGGCGTGCGCGGCCGGGGCCTGGTCGTCACCGGCACGCTTCGCGGCGGGCCGATCGGGCGAGGCGACCTGCTGCGTGTCGAACCGAACGGCCGGACGGCGCGAGTGCGCGAGATCCAGGTCCACAACCGATCCGTTGACAGCGCCGCGGGCGGCGGCCGGATCGCGCTGAACCTGGCCGGCGTCGTGCGCGAGGAGATGTCGCGCGGCGTCGTGCTCTGCTCGGGTCCGGCGGTGCACGCCACCGGGCGCGTGCTCGTGGCCCTGCGCCTTCCGGATGGCGCTCGGCCGGTGCCCAACGGATCCGAGCTGCGTCTGCACGTCGGGACAGACGAGCTGCTCTGTCGGCTCCGGACAGTCGGCCCCCTCACGACGGACGGGCTGCTGGCCGTGCTGACCGTGCCGCGGCCGGTCGCAGCCGCGCTGGACGATCGCTTGGTGTTGCGCTGGCCGTCGCCGGCCCAGACGGCGGCGGGCGGCTGGATCCTCGACCCCCAGCCACCGCAACGCCTTGTTCGCCGGCGCTCAGACCCGGCCGCGATCCTGGCCCTGGTCGTCGGCGGGTCGACATCGGCGCGACTCGGGGCGCTCCTGGCCGCCCACGGGATCCTGGCTGGCGACGCCATCGCGGCCTACGCGGCGGCCCTTGGCATCGCCCCCGGCACCGACCTCGGACTGGCGTCCGGCGCCGTCGAGGCCGGCGGACTCCTCCTCGACCCGGCGCTGGCGGCGAAGGTCGAGGAGGAGGTGATGCGGGCCGTGCGGGCGCATCGGGATGCCCAGCAGCTCTCGCGCGGCGCGCCGCTGACCGCGTTGCGGACACTCGCGGCCAGCGCCCTGCGCCGGACAGCCGCGGTCGGCGCACACGATGCCGCGGCGGCCGCCGACAGCATCGTGGCCCGCATGGAGACCGAGGGTCGGCTCGAGCGTGACGGTGACGCCGTTCGCGACCCAGGGCCCCGGCCGGACCTCCCGGCGGCCACTCACCTCGCAATGGGTCGCGTCGTCGCGGCCCTACGCACGCTGACGCCGCCAGACCTGGGCACCGTGTCGCGCGAGGCCGGCTGCCCGCCCGAGGGCCTGCGCGCGTTGGAGAAGGCGGGGCGCATCGTGCGCCTGACGCCCGACCTCGCCTATGCGGCCGAGACCTTTGCGGGATTGGAGGCATTGGCGATGCGCTTGGCCGCAGACGGCCCGATCACGCCGGCCGCCTTCCGCGATGCCACTGGGACGAGCCGGAAGTACGCCCTGGGCGTGCTGGAGGAACTCGATGCTCGCGGCTTGCTTCGACGCGGCCCCGATGGACATGGCCTCGGACCGCGCGCTCCACGCGTCATACCTGGACGGGGAGCTGGACCCTAGGAGGCCGTCCTCGGCCGTCCGCGATTCGAGCGCCGTTCGGGCGTCATCAGGCCGACCAGAAAGCCGTTGCCGTGCTTTCGCACCGCCAGTTCGCGTCCCTCCGCGGCGGCGGCACGCATCAGCCGTTGGCGCACGGTGATGGCCTTCTCCGCCGCGCCGAGCGTGACCTCGAACACGTCGGCCGGGCCGGCCAGGCCCCGGACGAGGCGGACGAGCTGGCGCTGCTGGCGCTGCTTCGCGCGTTGTACCGGCGTCAGTACCTTCTTCGAGGCGGCCGTCGGCACGTCCATGAGGATCGCGTCGACACGGCGGATCTTGACCATTGGTGGCCTTTCATGTCAGGGACTTGGCTGGATGACCACGATACGGCCACGCCGACCGCCGGCGCAGGGCCGATCAGCCACGCTCGACGTCGAGGCCGTGGTCGGCAAGTCCGCGCCGGACCTCGGAAAGGCCGGCCGCGGACGCGACACCGTCGTCGTGGCGGTCGTGATCGATGCCCAGGGAACGCAGCACCTGGTCTGTGACCTCGGCATCGGAGGTCGTCAACATCAACGTGCCTTCGGTGTCCTCGGCGACGCCCACGATGCCAGTGATGTTCACGCGATGGTCGCCCAGCGCCCCGGCCAGGCGGGCCAGCGAGCCCGGGCGGTCGTCGAGCCGGACGGTGAACCAGATACCCATAGGTGCCTCCTGCACTCAGTCGAGGATATCGCTGGCTTCGAGGATCTCGACATCACGGACCTTCGCCAGCGCCTGCGCCAGCACCGCAGAGCCGACACCCACCGGCAGCCTGAGAAGTAGCTCCACCTCGTAGTGGCTGCCACGGACGCGACGGCTTTCGATCGAGGTCATCTCCACCTGATGCTCCAGAAAGATGGCCGAGATACCCGCCAGCGCCTGGAGATGGCCGAGGGCCAGGCGAACCTGCATGGTCCTTGCGGACGATGGTCGTACCGCCGACATGAGCCGGTTGAGGGGACCGAGCGATAGGACCACGAGGACCGTGGTCACCACGGCCAGCACGTAGAGCCCGGCGCCGCAGGCCATCCCGATGGCCGCCGTGACCCACAGGCTGGCCGCCGTGGTCAGGCCCTTCACGGACGTGCCGTAGTGGATGATCGCGCCGGCGCCCAGGAAGCCGATGCCGGTGACGATCTGGGCCGCGATGCGCGTCGGGTCCACATCGGCGGCCGGGCCGGCGAAACCATGGGCCGAGATGAGCGTGAACAGGGTCGACCCGACGGCCACCAGGAGGTGCGTGCGGGTGCCCGCGGCGTGGTCGTGGAACTCCCGCTCGAGGCCGACGGCGGCCCCCAGGACGGCCGCGACGAGGATGCGCAGGACCAGGTCGGCCTGGAAGGTCAGCTCGCCGGACGGCATCGGCCCACGCTACCACGCGAAACGCCCGAAGAAACCGCGCATTCCACGACCCTTGATGTGATCACAGGTCCCGGATCGCAACGAGCTCCTTCGGGCACCATGAACGATAGCTCTGGGCCCCGACCTGTTCAACATCGTTATCCACCAATACGGGGCCGGTGCGTCGAACTTATCCACGACCTGACCGCGCGGAGGAGCACATGTGGACGGACCCGGCTCGCGCGATGGCCTGACGAATCGATCCCGCCTCGACCGACTGCTAGGCTGGCGCCGTGCGCATCGCGACCTGGAACGTCAACTCCCTCAAGGCGCGTCTCGAACGTGTCGAGGACTGGCTGAGGCGCGCGGCGCCGGACGTGCTGCTGATGCAGGAGACCAAACTCGGCGACGACGCGGCGCCGACGATGGCCTTCCAGATGGCTGGCTACCAGCTCATCCACCATGGCCAGGGGCGCTGGAACGGTGTGGCCATCGCCAGCCGTCTGGGCGCCGCCGACGTGGTCACCAATTTCGGGCTGGGGCCGGCCCGCGCGAGCGGGGGCGGGGGCGCGGATGGGGGCGGAGACGACGCGGGAGAACCCGCAGATGAGGCGCGCATGGTGGCGGCGACGTGTGGCGGTGTCCGCGTGGTCAGCATCTACGCGCCGAACGGACGCGCGCTGGGCACGCCGTTCTATGAGGCGAAGCTGGAGTGGTACGGGCGGCTGCTGCGCTGGCTCGAGACACACGCCGATCCAGCCGGATCCATCGCCATCGGCGGTGACTTCAATGTCGCGCCCGCCGACATCGACGTCTACGATCCGGCCGCGTTCGTGGGCACGACGCATACCTCGTCGCGCGAGCGGCTGGCATTCCAGGCGCTGCTGGACTGGGGCCTGGTGGACGTCTTTCGACTTCACCACCCCGAGCCCGGGCGGTTCACGTGGTGGGATTATCGAGCGGGCAACTTCCACAAGGGTCTGGGCATGCGCATCGATCACCTGCTCGTCAGCGCCCCGCTCGCGGCGCGCATCGTCGGCGCGGAGATCGATCGCGACGCGCGCAAGGGCAAGCTGCCCTCGGATCACGCTCCCCTGTATGTCGACCTGGCCTGACGGCCGCGGCGCGGTCGGCCCGTTCCGGTTACGCTAGCGGTGCGTCCTGATCGACGGAGGCATCGATGTCATCAGGCAGACCCGCCCCCACCTCCCGGCACGCCCGACGCGAAGCCGAACGTCGCGCCGACCGCGCGCCCCGAGCGACGTCGGCACGTCGTCGTTCCCCCCTCCTCTGGCTGACCGGCGGGGGGCTCGCCGCAGGGCTGGTCCTGGTGGCCATCCTGTTCCTGGCCGACCGGCCGGCGGAGGGCCTCGCCCTCGTGCCGCCGGCTGACGCCACGCCGGTCGAGATCACCGACGGGCGTGCGCTCGGTTCGACCGGTGCGCCGGTGACCCTCGACGCGTACGAGGATTTCCAGTGTCCTGCCTGCGGGCTGTACTCGCGGGCGACGGAACCACGTCTTATCCGTGAGTACGTGACCGGCGATCGCCTGCGCATCGTCTTCCATGATTTCGCGTTCATCGGCGCTGAGTCGCTCGCTGCTGCCGGCGCGGCACGTGCGGCAGACGCGCAGGGTGCCTTCTGGCCGTACCACGACTGGCTCTTCGCCAATCAGAGCGGCGAGAACCGTGGCGGCTTTCGGCGGGCGGTGCTCGTCGAGATCGCACGTCGGATCGGCCTCGATGTCGCCCGCTTCGAGCGAGATCTTGACGCTCCAGCCACAGCGGCGGCCGTACGGGTGGAGACCAGAGCGGCATCGAGCGTGCCCGTCAACTCGACACCTACGCTGGTGGTCAACGGCAAGCGGGTCGAGAGCAACGCCTGGGAGACGATCGTCGCGGCCATCGACGCGGCCTCGCCACCGGCGCCATCCGCCTCTGCGTCGCCGTGATGGCCCGGCGTCGGGAGCAAGGACGCGCGCGGCCCCGCCGCGCTAAAGGCGCGACGCGGCCGGAGGGACGCGGGCCTGGAACCTACTTCAGCGGGTCACCGTCACCAGCCTGCAGCAGGCCAAGCGCGCCGCGACCGACGAAGTTGAAGGCGTGGGTGACGATCGGGTAGAGGCCATCCTCGGGCGTGGTCAGCTCGATGATCGCCCCCTGCGCCGGCGAGAGGTCCACGGCCTGTGAGCCGTAGTGGCCCGGGTTGGTCGGGAGGAGCTGGATACCCTCCTTGGTGACCGTGTTGAAGATGGTGCCCACGATGTGGAACGAACTGTCGATGTTCGGACCGGCATCGAGGATGAAGAAGCGCACGGTGCCGCCGGTGGGCACCTTGAGCGGATTGTCCTTGTACTGGTTGGCGACGCCGTTGAAGACCACGAAGTCGGGCGCCGGGTTGCCCGTGCTCGCCTTGGCCAGGTCGGTGGGCTGACCCTGGGGGCCGATGTACCACTCGCTCTGCACGAGCGCGAACTCGGCATCGACCGGCTTGAAACCACCCGTCGGTTCGACGATGACCATGCCGTACATGCCGTTGGCGATGTGGTGCAGCGCGGGCGTCGTGCCGCAGTGGTACATCCAGACCCCGGCGTAGTCGGCCTTCCACTCGTAGAGCTTCTCCTCGCCCGGCTTGATCGAGAGCATCTCGTCATTCCAGGCGACCTGGCTGGCGTGGAAGTCGACCGAGTGCGAGAGCGCGCTGGTGATCGGGTTCTTGAGATGGATGCGGATGGTGTCACCGAGATGGACGCGGATGACCGGACCGGGCACGCTGCCGTTGAACGTCCAGACCGCCTGCACGTAGCCCTCGGCGACGGTCATCAGCTTCTCCTGCACGACCAGGTCGATATCGTGGGTCGTGCCATCGAGCACCTTGGGGGCAGAGGCGGGGTAGAGCGTGTACTTGGGCGCACTCGGATCGGCCTTTACGGCACCGGTATCGGGCGCCGGGCCACCGTGGCTGTCACCGCTCGTCCCGCCTTTGATCATGATCACGCCGCTCATGCCCGCTGCGGCGTGGCCTGGAACGGAGCACGTGAATCTCAGGCCGGCTGCGGGCACGTTCACCTCGACCGAAGCGTCCTTGCCCGGATCGACCTTGGTCGTGGCACCGCCCTCGGGCGTGAAGTCATGCGGGATCTGGCCGGTGTTCTTGAAGTGCACGGTATAGGCGCCGACCTTGTCGACCGTGAACTCCTTGGGTTTGAAGCCGACGTCGAAGGCCTCGAGCTCGAGGGTGCCCAGCGAGGCGCTCGTACCGGCCGCCGGCGACGGTGCGCCGGTCGCCGCGGGCTGACTCGCCGCCGGGGACTGCGGCGCATAGGTCCAGGAGGCGCTGCCGGCCGAGGCACAGGCGGCGGCGAGGCCTCCCACCGCGACGATCACGGCAAGTCGCATCAACGAGGGCTTCATCGATCGATCCTTCCTGATGCCGTCGCCGCCGGTCGGGCGGTCACGGCGCAAATGATTAGCGATATCGTGAGTGTTCGCATCGAGCGTACCTGATGCATGGGCCATTCGGCCCATCCCGGGGGTCCGTGGCGCAGGGCATCGTATCGGTCGTGGATGGGAGCCTGTTGCGATGCGACTGCAGCTGACCAAGCGCGCCGACTACGGCGTGCGGGCGATGTTGGCGCTCGCCCGTGCGCCAGCCGAGCGCCTGAGCGCGCCGCACATCGCGGCCGCGATGCATATCCCGGGGCACTTCCTGCCCCAGGTCATGGCCGATCTCGCCCGCGCCGGGCTGGTGCGCTCGAAGATCGGCCGATTCGGGGGCTACCGACTGGCGCGCCCGCCCGATGGGATCACGCTGCTCGAGGTGATCGATGCCGTCGAGGGCGACGAACGACGCTATGACTGCGTGCTGCGCGAGGCGCCTTGCGGAGTCGACGGCCGCTGCGAACTCCATGCCTTCTTCGCCGACGCCCGCGCGGCACTGCTCGGTCAACTCGCCACCACGAACCTGGCCGACGTTCCGCCGGTCACCTGGGACTAGCGACTCAGGCTGCGCCGACGCGGTCACGGGTGATGGCCGCCACGGTCGGGCAGCCAAGCAGGGCCATGGCCGCCTCCAGCTCGGCGCGCAGCATCTCGACGGCGCGGACGACGCCCGCCTCGCCGCCCGCAGCGAGCGCGTACAGGAAGGGCCGGCCGAGGAAGACTGCCCGCGCCCCCAGGGCCAGCGCCGTGACGACGTCCGTGCCGCGGCGCACGCCACCATCGAGGTACACCTCGGCGCGGCCAGCCACCGCGGCCACGACCGCCTCGAGAGCGTCGATGCTGGCGGAGGTCCGGTCCAGCTGTCGACCACCATGGTTCGAGACGACAACGGCGGCTGCGCCGCCCTCGATGGCGAGGCGCGCATCCTCGGGCGTCAGGATGCCCTTGATCACCAGCGGCAGCGGCGAAAGCGAGCGCAGCCACTCCAGGTCGCGCCAACCGACGGACGCGTCGATCATGCCGCCGATGAAATCGACGAACTCCTCGCCTGCGACGCCCGCGGGCACGTTGCCCAGCGGACCGGCGTCGACGAGCGGGAAGCGTCGCTCATGTTCGCGGTGGCCCGGCCGCGGCAGATCCGCGGTCAGCACGATGGCCGCGTAGCCCGCCTCGGCGGCTCGGTGCACGAGGCGCTCGGCCAGGCGCCGATCCTCCTGGACGTAGAGCTGGAACCAGCGCAGGCCGCGGCCAACGGCCGCCACGGTCTCGATGGAGCGCGAGGCGAAGGTGCTCAGTACGTAGGCCAGCCCGGTGCGACCCGCCACCCGGGCGGGCACGACCTCGCCCTCGGGGTGGGCCAGACCCTGTAACGCGGCCGGTGCGAAGCCGATGGGCATGGACACGCGTGCGCCAAGCAGGGTCGTGGCCGTGTCGATGTTGGAGACATCGACGAGAACGCGCGGGCGCAACACACGTCGCCGGAACGCCGCCTCGTTCTCGCGCAGGGTGACCTCGTCCCACGACCCGCCGCTGTAGTACGCCCACGCTTCGGGCGACAGTGTCGCCTTGGCGAGCGGTTCGAAGTCCGCCAGGGCGAAGACGTCCATCAGTGAGTCTCCGGTTCGGGCACGCCGGCCCGCTCCAGGAAAAGCGCCGCACCCGTCGGTCGCAGGCAGTGCGTCATCGACATCGCCTGCTCGTAGCCGCCCGCATTGAGCATGGCCACGATGTCGCCCTCGCGCACCGGAGCCATCGCATAGTCCTCGGCAAAGACGTCGCCCGCCTCGTTGATGTGACCGGCCACCGTGACACGCTCCGTACGCGGCGCGTCGGCGGCGACGCAGACCACGACCTCCTGCGCGAAGCGGTAGATGAAGTAGCCACATAGCACGTTCCAGCCCAGGTCCAGGCCGACGAAGGTCGTGCCGCCATGGGCCTCCACGGTCACCACCTCGCCCAGCAGGATGGCGGTGTCCTTGACCAAGTGATCTCCGGGCTCCAGCCCGACCCGGACGCCGAGCGGACCGAGGTGTCGCCCCACGACGGCCGCATAGGCGTCCAGATCGATGGCTCTCTCGTCCTCGCGAGCGGGCTTCCCCAGGCCGCCACCGACGTTGACCTCGACCAGCGGGCAGCCCAGCGCTTGCAGGCGACGAGCCAGAACCGTGGCCGATGCCAGCGCGGCTTCAAAGGCGGGCAAGCCATCGCCCAGCCACCCGGAACCGGCGTGAAAGTGCAGCGTGTCGATGGTCAGGCCGTGGCGGGCGGCGACGGCCACCGCCTCGTCGAGCCGGTCCGCATAGATGCCGAACTTCGTGGGCCGATCGCCGCTGTACGCCAGGCCCGCGTGGTAGCCGGCGCCCGCGGAGGGGTTGACGCGCAGGCCCACGCTGGCCCCGGGCGCGCGGCGCCCAACGCGCTCGAGCTGGCTGATGGCGTCGAGGTTGAGATGGACATCGGCCGGCAGGAGCACGTCAAGGTCGCGCTCCGACACGTTGCTGCCCGTGAAGCTGATCTCGTCGGCGCGCCAGCCATGAGCCAGCGCGTGGGTCACCTCGCCCGGCGAGCAGGCGTCGATACCGACGCTGCCGGGCTCTCCTGCCGCTCCCAAGAGGCGCAGCGCGGCGAGCACCTCCGGCTCGCGGTTCGCCTTGAGCGCGAACCGCAGCCGGTAGGGCAGCCCGGCCCCAGCGAAGGCGGCGTGCAGGGCGCGTGCGTTCTCGCGGACGCGCTCGAGGTCGTACGCGAAGAGTGGCGTCCCGTGCGCACGAGCCAGTCGCTCCGCATCGCGACCGGCGACCTGCAGGCGCCCGCCGACGGAAGCCAGGCCCGGCCGCTCCCACCAGGCGATGGCACGGGTCGCGGGCAGGATCGCCGACATCCGCTAAAGCGTAGCCGAACGCCGCCCCTCGGACCCAGCTAGCATGGCCCGAGCACCCAGCACACGTGATGGAGGAGGCCCAGGGTCGATGGATCGCTCACTGCGCGCGGCGTTGGTCGCCGAACTGCTCGGCACGTTCATCTTCTTCACGGTCGGCGCGGGCGCCGTGGTGGTCACGACCTATGCGGGGGGCGGCGGCGGGCTGGTCGGCGTTGCCCTCGCCCATGGCCTCGTGCTGGCCGTCCTCGTGTCGGCGTTCGGGGCCGTGTCGGGCGGCCACTTCAACCCTGCCGTGACCGCGGCTGTCTTCGTCGCCGGCAAGATCCCCGCCGCTCGAGCGGGTTGGTACGTGGTGGCCCAGTTGGCCGGTGCACTGGCGGCGGGCCTGCTGCTGCGGGCCATCTTCAGCCAGGCCGTGTGGGATCCGACGCATCTCGGCGCGCCCGCGCTGGGTCCAGACATCACGCCGGCGGTGGGCATCGTCATCGAACTGGTGGCCACGCTGCTGCTGGTCTTCGCGGTGCTGGGCACGGCCGTGGACCCGCGCGGCCCGAAGATCGGCGGCCTCGCCATCGGCCTCGCCATCGCCGCCGACATCCTCTTTGCCGGTCCCCTCACGGGCGCGGCCATGAACCCGGCGCGCTGGTTCGGGCCGGCCATGGCAGCCGGCTTCTTCAACGACTGGTACGTCTGGATCATCGGCCCGCTGGCCGCCTCGGTGGTGGCCGGGCTGCTGTGGCGCTACCTCTTCGCCGAGGAGGCTTGAGGCGACGCTCCGTCCCATCCGGCTGGCAGGGCCGCTCGATCTTGGCCTGACTCTGGGGCCGCTGCGCCACGGCGGCCACGACCCGACCATCCGTTTCCTGGGTCGCGGGGAAGTCGTTCGGGCGACCCGAACGCCCGATGGCCCGGCCACCGAGCGACTGCGCCATCGTGGCGACGAGGTGGAGGTCGAGGCATGGGGCCCGGGCACGGCATGGCTCCTCGAGGCCGCACCGGAGCTGATCGGCGAGAGCGACGACCCGGGGGCCTTCCGGCCCGAGCATCCGCTGCTGCGCGACCTGATGCGGCGTCTGCCGGGGCTGCGATTGGGGCGGTCGAGGGCCGTCTTCGAAGCGATCGTGCCGGCGATCCTGGAGCAGAAGATCACCGGACTCGAGGCCGGGCGCGTGCGGCGGCGACTCGTGCAGCAGTACGGCGAGCCGGCGCCTGGACCAGCCGAGGTGGCCACGGGCCTGTTCGTGCCGCCGACACCGGAGCGGCTGGCTGGCCTGCCCTACTACGCCTTCCATCCGCTCGGTCTCGAGCAGCGACGGGCGCTCACGATCATCCGCATCGCCGGCCGGGCACCGGCGTTGGAGGCGCTCCTCACGGCACCACCGGAGGTGGCGCGAGCCCGCCTGGAGGCCCTCCCCGGCGTCGGGCCGTGGACCGCAGCGGAGGCCGTCCGCACGGCCTTCGGCGACCCGGACGCCGTCAGCATCGGCGACTTCCATATGCCCAACCTCGTCTGCTGGGCGCTGGCAGGAGAGCCCCGCGGCGACGACCGCCGGATGCTCGAGCTGCTGGAACCCTACGCGGGTCACCGTGGCCGGGTCCAGCGCCTGCTCGAGGCATCGGGGATGAGCGCACCCCGGCGTGGTCCACACATGGCAGCGCGAGCGATCGAGCGGATCTGAGCCCGGAGAGCGGCCGGTCGGCAAGCGCGGACGGAATGTGCCATTCGGCCCTGTCCAACCCTTATCGGCGCACTACACATTGGCGGCGGCTTGCAGCCCTCATCTGAGAGCGGGCGCATTCCGCGTTCGCAGCAGCCCGGGTCTTTGTTGAGCGAGCCTGGGAGATCTGTCGGCCATGCCGCGCCTCACACGCCGTCAGTTCCTCGCCGCCGCGACTGCGGGTAGCGCCACCCTCGCTGTCGCCCTGGCGGCGCAGCGCCGCTCGCCCTTCGCGCTGCTCCAGCCATTGGACGTAGCCGACCCGCTGGCGGCCTACCCTGATCGCGGCTGGGAGGACGTCTACCGCGACCAGTACCGCTACGACGGGTCGTACACCTTCGTGTGTTCGCCCAACGACACCCACTCCTGCCGGCTTCGGGCCATGGTGCGCAACGGCGTGGTCATGCGCACGGAGCAGAACTACGACGTGAGTCGCTACGCCGACCTGTATGGCAACACGGCCACTGCGGCGTGGCATCCACGCGGCTGCGCCAAGGGTTACCAGGTCCATCGGCGCGTTTACGGCCCCTTCCGCCTGAAGTACCCGCTGATGCGCAAGGGCTGGAAGGAATGGGCCGACGCGGGCTTCCCGTACCTGACGCCCGAGTTGCGCACGACGTATCGCTTCGATGCACGCGGCTCCGACGAGCTCGTGCGTGCTTCCTGGGAGGACGCGCGGCGCTACTTTGCGAAGGGCTTGGTGGCCATCGCGCGCACCTACAGCGGCGACGAGGGCCGGCTGCGCCTGGTGGCCGAGGGCTACCCGCCGGAGATGCTCGACGCAATGGGCGGGGCGGGGACACGCACGCTGAAGTTCCGTGGCGGCATGGGCCTGCTGGGGGTCATCGGCAAGTACGGCATGTACCGCTTTGGCAACATGATGGCGCTACTCGACGTCCACATCCGCGGCGTTGAGCCCAAGGATGCCAAGGGCTCCCGGCTCTGGTCCAACTACACCTGGCATGGCGACCAGGCACCCGGCTTCCCCTATGTTCACGGCCTCCAATCGGCCGACGTCGACTTCAATGACCTGCGCTTCTCCAAGCTCTCCATCCAGGTCGGCAAGAACCTGGTCGAGAACAAGATGGCCGAGTCGCACTTCTTCATGGAGACGATGGAGCGCGGCGGCAAGATCGTGACCATCACGCCCGAGTACAGCCCGCCCGCGACGAAGGCCGACTACTGGATCCCCATCCGCCCGGCCACCGACGCGGCGCTCTTCCTGGGAATCACGAAGCTGCTCATGGACAGCGGTCGCTACGACGCCGACTTCGTGTGCCGCTTCACCGACCTGCCCATGCTCATCCGGACCGACACGGGACGCCGCGTCAAGGCG
>Ga0315281_10001928_pt1 | contig 30901 bp, 26 predicted proteins | sample YL17G07_0_MG_FD_204540 | JGI IMG/M metagenome (GOLD analysis project Ga0315281, IMG submission 204540) | Sediment microbial communities from Yellowstone Lake, YNP, Wyoming, USA - YL17G07_0 | ecosystem: Environmental > Aquatic > Freshwater > Lake > Sediment | place: USA: Wyoming | collected...
AGGTCATAGCAACCCCTCCGTTGCCCGCATGTTAATGGACATCAAGACAGAAGTCGAAACAGGTAGCAGCCTGGAAATGGCTTTCCGCAAATACCCGTTACAATTTGATAATTTATTCTGCAACCTGATTGGTGCAGGTGAAGCGGCGGGTATTCTGGATAACCTGCTGGATAAAATTGCAACCTACAAAGAGAAAATTCTCGCAATCAAAAGCAAGATCAAGTCCGCTTTGTTTTATCCGGTTTCCATTATTGTAGTCGCCTTCATTATTACTGCAGTGATTATGATATTTGTAATTCCGGCTTTCAAAGATTTGTTCTCCAGCTTCGGTGCCGATCTGCCAGCGCCCACTTTGATACTCATGGGGATTTCCGATTGGTTCGTTAAATGGTGGTGGGCTATTTTTTCAGTCATCGGCGGCGGGTTGTACACTTTCTTCTATTTCTGGAAGCGCAACAAGAAATTGCAGCGCATCATGGATATTATGATGCTCAAACTACCGGTATTCGGTGAACTATTGCGCAAGGCAACCATTGCGCGTTGGACCCGAACCCTTGCCACCATGTTTGCTGCAGGTGTGCCGCTGGTTGAGTCGTTGGATTCAGTAGCCGGAGCTGCAGGCAACGCAATCTATTATGATGCTACCAAACAAATACAGCGCGAAGTTGCCACAGGTAACAGCATGACCTCAGCCATGACCAATTCCGGGGTTTTTCCCAATATGGTATTGCAGATGATTATGATTGGTGAAGAATCGGGAGCAATCGATAGTATGCTAAATAAAGTAGCGGATTTCTACGAAGCAGAAGTGGACGATGCAGTCGATGCGCTCTCCAGCTTGATGGAGCCAGTTATTATGGTAGTTTTAGGTGTCCTGATTGGCGGCATGGTGATAGCCATGTATCTGCCTATCTTCAAGATGGGTCAAGCTGTTGGCTAGCCCGGCATGGATGGAGTTCTTCTCCATCCACGATCATAAGATTCAATTCAACAGACAGCACTCATAATGACTTCATTTATCCATCTATTGCAAGAGTTTCCCCCTCTATTCATCTCTTCATCCGGCTTGTTAGGCCTACTCGTAGGCAGTTTTTTAAATGTTGTTATCCACCGCTTGCCCAAGATGATGGAGCGGGAATGGCGTTCACAATGTGCAGAGTTAAACAATCCTGCTCATGAGACAACAACGCAAAATAATACCCAATCTACTCCCGTCTATAATTTGCTAACACCCCATTCCTCATGCCCGCATTGCAGCCATCCGATTAGCGCGATTGAGAATATTCCTTTGTTAAGCTATTTATTCTTGCGAGGCAAATGCCGAAAATGTGGTGCCGCTATCTCCATGCGCTACCCCGTAGTTGAGGCTTTAAGCGGCTTGTTATGTGCGTACGCGGCATGGCATTTCGGATTTGGTTTGGCTGCTGTGGGCGCGATCATATTTATCTGGGCACTGATTGCGCTTACTTTTATCGATTTTGACACGCAGCTGTTACCCGACGACATTACCCTGCCCCTGCTCTGGCTCGGCATTGTCTTTAATATGTTTGGCACCTATACCTCTTTAAGCAATGCTGTAGCAGGCGCGATAGCGGGCTATCTCACCTTATGGAGTGTGTACTGGCTGTTTAAGTTGATTACCGGAAAGGACGGCATGGGCTTTGGAGACTTCAAGCTTCTGGCTGCCATCGGTGCCTGGCTGGGATGGCCGTTATTGCCATTGGTCGTGATGCTTTCCTCGGTGGTAGGTGCCGTGGTTGGCATATTCCTGATTATTGCTACCCGTCATGGGCGCAACATCCCGATTCCTTTTGGCCCTTACCTTGCCGGGGGTGGCTTGATTGCGTTGTTCTGGGGCCAGCATCTGACTCAAAGTTACCTGGGGATCCTCGCGGTACCATGAGTTACCGTGTAGGGCTGACCGGCGGTATCGGTAGTGGCAAAAGTACAGTTGCATCATTATTCGCCGAACTGGGCGTCCCTGTAATAGATACCGATGCAATTTCTCATCAGCTCACTCAATCTGGCGGAGCCTCTATTCCGGCTATTCGTGCCGAATTTGGCGAGGATTATCTTGATTCAACCGATGCTCTCGATCGGGCAAAAATGCGCCAACTTGTATTTTCTGACAACAATGCAAAACAGCAGTTGGAAAATATCCTGCACCCGCTCATCTTCGCCCAGGCAAAAACGCAGGCTGAAGCCAGCCTCTCTCCCTATGTATTATTGGTCATCCCTTTGTTATTCGAAACCTGCGGCTACCAGGGCTGGTTAAATCGTACCGTCACTGTGGATTGCGCTGAAGAAAATCAGGTCGACCGCGTCATCCAACGCAACAGCCTGAACGAACAGACAATACGCGCCATCATGGCCCAGCAGCTTCCCCGCTCGCAGCGTATACAGCTTGCTGATGATGTCATTAAAAATGATGGAAATTTGGCTGAATTGCGCAAGCAGGTATCCGATCTAAACCAGCGCTATCTCAAGCTGGCTCAAAGTAGCAATTGACGTCATGCGCCAGCCGATATATTGTGCTGCGATATCAATGAACCTCTCATATTCAGGCTAACGTGATCAACTACGAATTTCCTCTTAATGAACGTGTGCGCACCATGCTGCGTCTGGAGGATCTATTCGCAAGACTAGACCAACTCATTGCTGGAGATGAGCATTGCGACCACCACGAAGCGCTGGGCGTTCTTTTCGAGATTATGGAAGTCACCAGCCGTGGCGAATTAAAGTCTGATTTATTACAGGAACTTGAACGCCAAAAACGAACCCTGTCTGCGCTCCGCAACAATCCGGAAATTTCCGAAGACGCTCTGGATGCGATGCTAACTGAAATTGATACTGTCTCGACACAGCTGCTTGCCCTAAGCGGAAAAATCGGCCAGCATATTCGCGATAATGAGTGGCTCATGCTGATCAAACAGCGTTCCTGCATTCCCGGCGGCATGTGCGAATTCGATCTCCCCTCCTACCATTACTGGCAACACCAGGATGCAAGCGTTCGCCGCAAAAATCTTGAATCCTGGCTGACCCCCTTGCAGCCTATCCATGACGCATTGAAAATCCTGCTTAAACTGATGCGTGAAAACTGCAAAACACACCAGTTTGTCGCACACAATGGCAGCTTCCAGCAAATGCAGGGCGGAAGACTGGCACAAATGATTTGCGTCAGCCTGAAAAAGGAACTGCCCTGCGTACCCGAAATCAGCGCGAATAAATACGCGTTAAATATCCGTTTCGTCGCCGCCGATTACGCCGCAAAAACCACCCTCTACAACCACGATGTAGAATTCAAACTCATCTTCTGTTAATTATCATGTCAGCAAAAAAACCGGCTGTTGTGGCCTGTCCGCAATGTGGAAGAGAAGTAGTCTGGAACAAGGAAGTCAGTCCTTATCGGCCTTTCTGCAGTGAGCGTTGCAAGTTGATCGATCTGGGACAATGGGCAACAGAAAGCTACAGCATTCCAGCAAATGACAAAGCAGCTGAAGATATTTCTACCGAAGAGTAATCACCAGGCCTGGCGCAATAGCGCAATACCATGCGCGCCTTTTTCCCACGCGTTTTCCATGTCACCCAACTGCAAACCGCCCAGCGCATAAATAGGAATCGCGCTACTTTCCGCCATTTTTGCAAATGCATCCCAACCGAGATGTGCGGCACCGGGGTGGCTTTTTGTCGGCAGCACCGGGCTGAGCAGCGCAAAATCCAGCTCCAGAGCCGATGCCAGTTTAAGCTCTTCAGCGCTGTGGCATGACGCCGCGCACAGCTCAACATCAGGACGTGTCTTGCACGCTGCAAGCTGCGCGCCTGTCAACTGCACCCCATCAGCGCCTACCTCTTGCGCCAACTCAATGTCTTCATTCAGCAGCACGCGTGCTCCAACTGCATGGCCCAGTTCGATTGAATGCAATGCTAAATCCTTTAAGTCCTGCCGAGACCAGCCCTTCTCGCGTATTTGCAGCAAGCGCAGGCCGCTGTTCAGCGCCTGTTGCAGCCTCTGTAAAAACTCTTCCACACCCAGCTCTGTTGCATTGCTGATTGCATATAAGTGCGGCAACTGTAAGGCGCGCAGAATGGGGTGGTTGGCGGGAAGTATCGGTGTTACGGTTAGTTCAGGCAGACGCTGCCAGCTCAATACCTGACCCTCGCGGCCATGGGGGTCGCCTCGCCAGTTTGTGACGCGGAAAAAGTTTAGGCGGAAAGTGGCATGGGGGTAGGTAAAGACTCGGATTAGCCAGGGGTAGGCGGTTTCGACTTCTATGCCGAGTTCTTCGTGTAGCTCGCGGACTAGTGCATGACGGGGCGTTTCGTCGGCCTCTACCTTGCCTCCGGGGAATTCCCAGTAGCCGACGTAGGGTTTGCCTTGAGGGCGTTGTGCCATGAGAAAGGAGCTATCTTGGCGCTGTATTACAGCGACTGCCACTTCAACAAGATTTGATTTTTGTTGCAAGTTATTCATCCACTTTCATAATCCATTTCAATTGCAATAACCCTGAAAATTTATCCCCTCTCCCACCGGGGGAGGGTTAGGGAGGGGGAGCAAGCGTAGAGTATTTGATGATCAGGGTGATACCACACCAACAAATCAACACCAACTTCAACTTCGCCGGGCTGCCCCCGGCGAAGTTGAAGTTGGTGTTGATTTTGAGAATAACCCCTCTCCCTAACCCTCTCCCCGTAAAGGGGAGTGGGGTTAGTGTCTAATCCTCCCACACCAATCCTTCGCAAACTGCCCCGCCACCCTCCCACTCCTCGATCCCCGCATCAACGACCACTGCAACGCCGCCGTCCTCACCTCATCCGTCAAGCCCCGACCCCACCCGTGATGCGCCAACCAATGCGATGCAACAGCAAGATATTCATCCTGCGTAAACGGATAAAACGAAATCCACAAACCAAAGCGCTCGGACAGCGAAACCTTTTCCTCCACACTTTCTGCCGGATGAATTTCATCGCCGACATATTTTGTTGCGAGGTTGTCCTGCATCGATTGCGGCATCAAGTGGCGGCGGTTGGAGGTTGCATAGATAAGCAGGTTATCTGAAAACGCCACCAGATCGCCATCCAACGCGGCCTTTAGCGATTGATAACCCGGTTCATCGGCGTTAAAGGAGAGGTCGTCGCAATACAAAATGAAGCGTTCGTCGCGCCCCTGCACTAGGCCAACGATATGCGACAAATCAATCAAGCCCTGCTTGTCGATCTGAATCACGCGCAAGCCTTGCCCGGCATATTCGTTAAGCAATGCTTTGACCAGTGACGACTTTCCGGTGCCGCGAGCGCCGGACAGCAGCACATTATTGGCGGTGCCGCCGCGCACGAATTGCAGGGTGTTCTGCTGGATGCGTTGTTTTTGATCTTCGATGCAGAGCAGGTCGGCGAGTGCGATACGTTGAAAATTTGGCACTGGATACAAACTGCGCTGCTGGTGATCCCAGCGGAAGGCTACAGCAGCTTGCCAGTCTGGCGCGTGCGCTTGTACACCGGGCAAGATATTCTCCAGGCGGGCAAGCAGGCCTTCGGCACGAGTTAGGAATTTGTCTAGCTTGTCCATGCAGTTTTCAACTCCTTCCCCCTCCCCAACCCTCCCCCGAAGGGAGAGGGAGCAAACGATTCGCTATGCGAGCTTCGTATTAGCTGCGATAGCTGGCGTTGATCTTCACGTAATCGTAAGAGAAATCGCAGGTCCACACGGTAGCTGCCGCATTGCCGCGTCCCAGCACCACGCGAATGCCGATATCGCTCTGCTGCATGATGCGCTGGCCATCTTCCTCGCGGTAGCTCGCAGCACGCCCGCCCTGCTCGGCCACCAGCACATCGTCCAGATACAGCTTGATGCGTTCCACATTCAGGTCGGCAATTCCGGCATAGCCGATTGCCGCGAGAATGCGTCCGAGGTTGGGGTCAGATGCAAAGAATGCGGTCTTAACCAGAGGTGAGCGTGCCACAGCGTATGCAATCTGCTTGCACTCAGCTGCGCTTTTGCCGCCTTCAACCTTGATAGTCATAAATTTGGTGGCGCCTTCACCGTCGCGCACAATGGCCTGAGCCAAAATTATCGCAACCTCGGTCACCGCAGCTTGCAATTGTTTGTACGCATCGCTGTCAGCCTGGGTAATTGCGGGGACACCGCTCTTGCCGGTGGCGATCAGCATCAACGCATCGTTGGTTGAGGTATCGCCATCAACCGTGATGCAATTGAACGATGCATCGCTAGCCTGACTCACCATCTGCTGTAGCATGGGCTGAGCGACAGCTGCGTCTGTTGCGATATAGCCCAGCATGGTGGCCATGTTCGGGTGGATCATGCCGGAGCCCTTGGCCATGCCCGTCACGGTGACAGTCGCGCCGCCCAGCTTGATCTGGCGCGACACAGCCTTGGCTACGATATCGGTGGTCATGATGGCCTGTGATGCATCAAACCAGTTGTCCGCTTTCAGATCGGCAACGCAGTCGGGCAAGCCTGCCACGATGCGATCAACCGGCAGCGGCTCCATAATCACGCCTGTCGAAAACGGCAGCACCTGCTCCGCTGCGCAGCCCAGCAACTTGGCCACTTCCGCACAGGTTGTTCGTGCATTCGTCAAGCCCGACTCACCTGTTCCGGCATTCGCATTGCCGGTATTGACCACCAGCGCGCGTATGCCTTTGCCTGCCGCGAGATGTTCCTTCGCTACGATAACCGGAGCAGCGCAAAATCTGTTTTGTGTAAACACGCCCGCCACGGTGGCTTGCGGATCAATTTGTATGACCAGCAAATCCTTGCGGTTGGGCTTTTTAATATTGGCTTCTGTGGTGCCCAGTAGCACGCCATTAACCGGCAGTAAATCTTTGACAATAGGGGACGTTAAATTAACCGGCATTTATTCTTGCTTTCTTACTAGTATCTTCCGCCTGTGCGGTGTATATAATTTGTCATTTCAACGGACTGCATATTCATGCGTCGCACGATACCGTGCACATGGCGCACGATGCCGCGCATCACGTAATACACAATCGCTGGATTTGTGTTCATCAGACTTTCAAAGCGTGATCGCTCAAGCAGGATAACCTTGCTATCCTGCTTAACCTGCACCGTCGCGCTGATCTGCGTTGCATCACCACCCACAAAGGTGATGATGCCGGCAATATCACCCGGCTGTAGCAAATGCAAAGTCGCTTTCTCTCCCTTGATTGCAGCGGTCGCCTCTACTTCACCGGTGCCCAATATCATCAGTGTTTTTTCCAGGCGGTTATCGCCCGGACGCAGCAGAAACTCACCCGCCTTGTAATCATGTACCGTCATGATACTGGCCAAGGCTTCAATTTCGGCATCGCGCAATTCTGAAGTCAAATCGGAGTTGCGCAGGATAGTCATAATCAAATCGTCCGCTGTCATTGGTTTTTTTCCTCTAAATATGATTCAAGTTATTTAACTCAATTTGCCATGGCACTGCTTGTACTTTTTTCCCGAACCGCAAGGGCACGGATCATTGCGCCCGATCTTTTCTCCGCCACGAACAAACGGAGTTTTTTCTGCGTTTTCCGCCGCTTCGTTCTGCCCAAGCGCTTCTTCATAATCTGCGTGGTGATACTGTACATTGGACGGTGCATGCGGAGCCTCTGCCGCTTCAATATCCTGTTCGCTGCGAATTTGCACGTTCATCAGAACCTGCGTCACTTCGTTCTTGACGCTCTCCAGCATATTGGAAAACAATTCAAATGCCTCGCGCTTGTATTCCTGCTTGGGATTTTTTTGCGCGTAGCCGCGCAGATGGATACCCTGGCGCAGATGATCCAGTGCGCCCAAATGCTCTCGCCAATGCGTATCCAGGCTTTGCAGCATGACCAGACGTTCATAACCATGCATCACCTCCGCACCCACACGATCCACCTTGGCCTGATACTGCTGCTGCGCAGCTTCCACTATCTTGTCGCGCAAGCCCTGTTCATCCAGAGTTTTATCCTGCGCCAGCAATTTCTCCAGCGGCAAATCCAGCTGAAACTCGACCATCAGTGCTTTTTCAAGACCTGGCACATTCCACTGCTCCTCCATACTGCCGGGCAGTATGTAATCATTTACCGTGCGCAACAGGACGTCTTCACGCATTACGGTAATCGTTTCGGAAATATCAAGGCTATCCATCAGCTCATTGCGCTGCTGGTAAATGACCTTGCGCTGGTCATTGGCCACATCGTCGTATTCCAGTATCTGCTTGCGCATGTCGTAGTTGCGCGCTTCCACCTTGCGCTGCGCATTCTCAATCGCTCTGGTAACCCATACATGCTCAATCGCCTCGCCTTCGGGCAGTTTGAACCTGTTCATGATCGCAGCTACACGATCCGATGCAAAAATCCGCAACAATGGGTCTTCCAGTGACAAATAGAAGCGACTTGAACCGGGGTCGCCCTGACGGCCCGCACGTCCGCGCAACTGGTTATCCACCCGCCTCGATTCATGGCGCTCGGTACCGATAATATGCAAGCCGCCACTTGCCACAACCTGATCATGTATCGGCTGCCATTCGGCACGCAAATGCGCAATCCGCTGATTGCGTGTTACATCATCCAGCGATGTATCCATACGTATCAACTCGATCGGCTTTTCCACATTACCGCCCAGCACAATATCCGTGCCGCGACCGGCCATATTGGTAGCGATCGTTACCATCTTGGGGCTTCCGGCCTGCGCCACAATTTCCGCTTCGCGCGCATGTTGTTTCGCATTCAACACCTGATGCGGCAACTTTTCCTTGTGCAGTAAACCGGATAGCAACTCTGAAGTCTCAATCGAGGTCGTACCGACCAACACTGGCTGTCCACGCTGGTAACAATCACGAATATCAATAATGACCGCCTTGTATTTTTCCATTGCAGTCAGATATACCTGATCCATCATATCTGTCCTGATTGTCGGACGATGTGGCGGAACAACGACTGTTTCCAGCCCATAAATTTGCAGAAATTCGAAAGCCTCTGTATCGGCCGTACCCGTCATGCCGCTCAGCTTGTTATACATACGGAAAAAGTTCTGGAAAGTAATGGAAGCGAGTGTCTGATTTTCCTTCTGGATATCTACACCTTCTTTAGCTTCCACTGCCTGATGCAATCCGTCTGACCAGCGACGTCCGGGCATCATGCGTCCGGTAAATTCATCCACAATCACCACCTCGCCGTCCTGCACTACATAATTCTGATCAATGTGGTACAGCTCATGCGCCTTCAGGGCGGCATACAAGTGGTGAATTAACGTGATATTGGCAGGGTCATACAGACTGCCACCGGCTGGCAACAATCCCGCTTTTGCAAGCAACTCTTCAGCGTGTTCATGACCAGTTTCAGTCAACAGAATTTGATGATTTTTCTCATCAACGCTGTAATCGCCGGGCCCCTCTTCTTCCTGCTGGCGCACCATACCGGGAACCAGCTTGTTCATTCTGGTATACACATCCAGATTGTCTTCAGCCTGGCCGGAAATAATCAACGGTGTGCGCGCTTCGTCGATCAGGATGGAATCCACCTCATCGACGATGGCAAAATTCAGGCCGCGCTGAAAGCGTTCGCTCGATGTAGTAGCCATGTTATCGCGCAGATAATCAAAGCCAAATTCGTTATTCGTGCCATAGGTAATGTCAGCGCTATAGGCTGATTGTTTGTCGGCATGATCCATCTGCGACAGGATCACACCGACCGAAAGCCCGAGGAAGCCATACAAACGCCCCATCCATTCCGAGTCGCGTTTGGCCAAATAATCGTTCACGGTAACGACATGCACACCTTTGCCGGACAATGCATTCAGGTAGGCAGGCAATGTTGCCATCAGCGTTTTGCCTTCGCCGGTGCGCATCTCTGCGATTTTATTGTAATGCAGTACCATGCCGCCTATCAGTTGCACATCAAAGTGGCGCATCTGCAATGAGCGGCGACCACCTTCGCGCACCACCGCAAACGCTTCAGGCAACAACGCATCCAGAGTTTCGCCTTGCTGTACGCGCCGCTTGAATTCTTCCGTTTTGGCGCGCAGCTCGGCATCAGTCAGCACCTCGATTTGTTTCTCGAGTGCATTTATGGCATTTACCGTCTGGCGGTATTGTTTGAGCAGACGATCATTTCGGCTACCAAAGACACTTCTAAGCAATTTGGAAATCATGTTCTAAGTTTTCTTTTCTATGCAATTCTTCATACTGTGTAAAAAAAAGGTGAGGCCAGTCCCACATCATATAGGACACCTCACCCTTATCCAGAATCGGCAAAAACTAACTCGATGTATTTTGCAGAAAGCGTATCGGATTTTGCGCCAGCCCCTTGAATCTCACTTCGAAATGCAAGTGATTTCCGGTTGAGCGCCCGGTACTTCCTACCAGCGAAATAAGTTGTCCGCGTTTCACCACTTGCCCAACCTGAACGTAGAGCTTGGATGCATGCGCATAACGCGTCAGGATATCGTTACCATGGTCAATTTCAACCAGATTGCCAAATTGCGGATGCATGGACGCATACACTACCATTCCGCTGGCTGCAGCGTGTATCGGCGTTCCCAAAGGAACCACATAATCCACACCTTCGTGCATCGCACTCTTGCCTGTGAACGGGTCTATGCGCCAACCGAAGTTGGATGAATACCATCCCGAACTAACCGGTGCGATGGTATTCAACATCTTTTTTCTTAATCTGTCCTGCTGTAACAGGGTCTCGAGTGCCGCCAGCTTATCGCCGCGATCTGTCATTAACTCGGATAATTGTCCCAGTTGCTGATTCATGCTCGACAAGGTGACATCTTGCTGGCCCGCAGGTATATACATACCCCCTTGTGCCGGTGCCTGACTAAAGTCAATTTCATGCGACTTCATGCCCGCAGCCTTAACCAGGCGAGTACCCAAGGAGTCCAGCCTTAGCAACCTCGCCTGCATCTGGCCCAGGCTGACCGCCATGGTATCCAGACTTTCGCGCAAATAAGCTTGCTGCTTCTGCTGCTCATGATTCTGAGCGGATGCCAGCCATGACCTCATCTCATTACTGATTCTGCCAGGCTGAAAACGGACAATTGCATACTCGGCTGCCAACACTGCCAATACAAACAGTACCAGAAACACTGCAGATGCCACTAATAAATGTATACCATTCAGGGAAACACTGCGTGTTTTTGCCAAATTATTGGAAACTAGAATAATATTCATAACCCGAACCTCAAAAAATATTTGCTATCTTGCCGCAACGTCTAAATTCCTTTTTTAAAACCAGTCAGGAACTGAGCCAGCTATCCGGCAAAGTACGGCAACTGCGTGCATTGCAACAACTATACGAACAAGTTACGCCATCTTCATTGCTGCGCTCCAGCCACGTTGTGCAAATAGAACACAATATTCTAACCTTGGCCGCGAGTAATAGCGCTATTGCTGCAAAATTGCGTCAATTAGCACCAGAACTCATTAAACAGCTTGTATTACACGGCTGCGAGGTTACTGGAATTCATGTCAAGGTGCAAGTAACCCTGCACGCCAATGCGCCCCCGCAGCCCGTTACCCTCATAAGTCCGCATGGAAAACAGGAACTGAACAATCTTGCCGGCACATTGCCCGATTCACCCCTGAAAAGAGCTTTGCAACGACTAATCGGGAGTAAGAGCAAAGAATAACTGCCTACAGGGTTGTTCTTTGGGATGATGAGTTGCTGTTAACGCTATAATTTAAATTGACAGTTTAAAGTTTCACTTCAGTCACTTAAAACAACTAGCAACTTTTACCTTTTTGAAGGGATGGGTACGATTAGCCAAAACCTATTTCGTAGAACTATTAGGAAAGTAAAACGAGACTACGAGCGTGACTAAAGGCAGAGCACCAATCTTAACCAGCTCAAAAATCTGGTTGATGCCTTCATTTTTTGAATCATAACCATGGGCAATGAACACACCAATACAGATCATTGCCAGCCAAAATAAAACCTGTCTAGCAAAGCGCAGACGTTCGCCTTCATTAATAGATACGCCATCAGGCTTGCTAAAAACTTTCGCTAGATCAACATCGTTGCTCACTGTTGTTATATCCCTACTACACGCCCTACGGCCTCAAGTTCATGCTGTGCGTTTTCTCTTACGATCCCGAGAGAAAAGCCCTTGCCCTTTTGCTTCTCCTGATCAGCTACCGTCAGCAACGCGAAAGCGCGGCGCATTGCTTCAGCTTTTGTGATTCCGTTCCTTTTGGCAATATCGCTCAATTTGTCGTCAATCTCAGTAGAAAGGTCTAAAGTAAGTCTAGTCATTTGGCACCTCCAAGTAAATTTTATACTGCAAATGTACTGCATTTTGCAGTGGATTGCAATGCCAGCATAATTCACAACAACATACCAGTTCAGAGGATACAGAACTGGTTTAATAAACAAATTCCTACTCTTCTAATGAACCAAAGATGCGAACATTTCCACAATTCTGAAAGTTAGTTTCCACTGTCCCTGACAAGTTCACGCGGCGCTCCTTCAAAAATGTTTGCAATTTAGCTCATGTAAAATTTAAGCCGCCTGCAATTGCAAACGCAAAAAATCTGGCGCCTCTTCGTCTTTATCGAATGTCACGAACTCCCATGCCTGATCATCGGCCAGCAAGGCGCGCAGCAGGGCATTATTCATGGCATGACCGGATTTGTAGCCGGAGAAAGCACCAATTAACGGATGCCCCAGTAAATATAAATCTCCAATCGCATCCAGTACTTTATGCTTGACGAACTCGTCATCGGAACGCAATCCGTCCGGGTTTAACACCCGATATTCATCCATCACAATGGCATTATCCAGATTACCGCCCAGTGCCAGCCCCTGCGAGCGCATATACTCAACTTCCTGCATAAAACCGAAAGTCCGGCAACGGCTTACTTCCTTGATGTATGAATGTTTGCCCAGATCAACCGTGACTTGTTGCTTGGTATTGGCAAATACAGGGTGCGGAAAATTGATAGTGAAGTTCAGTTTGTAGCCATGATAAGGATCGAAGCGTACCCATTTATCACCGTCTTTAACCTCTACCGTTTTCTTGATACGCACGAATTTTTTCGCTGCAGACTGCTCCACCATGCCGGCGGACTGAATCAGGAAGATAAAGGTACCCGCACTGCCATCCATAATGGGCACTTCAGAACTGTTTAGCTCAACTATCGCGTTATCAATTCCCAATCCGGCAAATGCAGACATCAAGTGTTCTATCGTCGCCACGCGAGCACCATTCAATTCGAGACAGGTCGACAGCCGCGTGTCATGCACAGCGTGCGCCTCCGCCCTGAGCTCTGCAACAGGGCTCAGATCCACACGATGAAATACTATGCCATGATTTACAGGCGCAGGACGCAAAGTCAGCGAGACCTTGTCCCCTGTGTGCAAGCCGACTCCCGTCGCTTGTACCAAATTTTTTAACGTGCGCTGCTTAACCATATCTCTTGTCTGCCCAAAATTAAAAGCCAACCTTATAAAATCGCCTCTATTTTATCACAGCTTCAAACCCCTCCGTCCCCCCTGCCAAGTCCGTTTAATCGGCCTGTTTGCGCAGAAATGACGGGATATCCAGCGTTTCCACGCCCGACTGTTTCATCGCCTCTACCGTCGCTTCACGATGGCGATTGGTGCGCATCACCGCAGGCATTTCCAGCTCGCGGTAATCCACCCCGACTGCATCATGCGTACCCGTGCGCTGCTGCTGTTCGTAAGCGAGCACTGGCTTTTGCTGGCTCGCGCGCGGCTTGCCCAGACCGGTTGCGACGATGGTAACCCTCAATGCATCGCCCATATTTTCGTCAAATACCTGACCAACGATAACCGTTGCATCGTCTGCAGCCACGCTGCGCACACAGTTCATCACATCCTTGTATTCGCGCATCGTGAAATTTGCGCTGGCGGTAATATTCACCAGCACGCCGCGAGCGCCCGATAGATCGACATCTTCCAGCAAGGGGCTGGACATCGCGCTTTTGGCGGCTTTCTGCGCACGGTCTGTACCTGTTGCGGTTGCCGAACCCATCATCGCCATGCCGTTTTCCGACATCAAGGTTCTGACGTCGGCAAAGTCCACGTTGATCATGCCGTCCACGTTAATCACTTCGGCAATACCGGCCACCGCCCCCTGCAATACGCCATTGGATGCGCGATAGGCATCGATCAATGTCGTGTCTTCACCCAGCACCGTCATCAATTTTTCATTCGGTACGATAATCAGCGAGTCGACATACTCGGTCAGCGCTTCGATTCCCTCCTGTGCCAGCTGCATGCGCTTGCGCTCATGTTCAAACGGCTTGGTTACTACAGCGACCACGAGTATGCCCATCTCCTTGGCTACCTGGGCCACCACCGGTGCTGCGCCGGTACCTGTTCCGCCTCCCATACCGGCGGTTATAAACACCATGTCCACACCGTTCAGTAATTCGGCAATGCGATCGCGGTCTTCCATCGCGGCAGCCTGTCCAACTTCCGGCTTGGCGCCTGCGCCCAGTCCTTTGGTCAGGGTTTTGCCTATCTGCAACTGGTTAACCGCCTTGTTGCCCCTGAGCGCTTGCGCATCGGTGTTTATCGCGACAAACTCCACTCCCTGTACTGATTGTTCGATCATATGGTTGATTGCATTACCGCCGCAACCACCCACACCGATGACCTTGATCAACGCACCTTGTGGTTGTGTATCCATTATTTCAAACATAATTTTCTCTCCCCGTTAAATTAAAGCCAGCTCATTACAAATCAGTTCAATTGCAAACCTGTTAACAATACCCGCATACCCTAAAAATTCTTCTGCATCCATGTCTTCATACGCGCCAATACATCACCCAATGATGCGGATTGCATACGCGCCACCGCATTGCGTTGCTGCTGCTCCATACCGTATTGCAGCAATCCGATTGCCGTCGCAAAGCGCGGTGTTTTAACCACATCAGCCAGCCCCCCCACATAACGCGGTACGCCCATGCGTACCGGCAAATGAAAAATCTCCTCGCCCAATTCCACCATGCCCTGCATCGCGCTGCTGCCGCCGGTAATCACGATGCCGGAGGAGAGCAGATCTTCAAAGCCGCTGCGGCGCAATTCGGCCTGCACCAGCGAATACAGCTCCTCCACGCGCGGCTCGATCACTTCAGCCAGCGTCTGCCGCGACAACATGCGTGCACCGCGTTCGCCCACACCCGGCACCTCGATAGGCGCATCATTTGCCAACTGGCGCAGCGCACAGCCGTATTTGATCTTAATATCTTCCGCATCTTTGGTCGGCGTGCGCAATGCCATCGCGATGTCATTGGTGATCTGGTCGCCCGCAATCGGTATCACTGCGGTATGACGTATCGCGCCGCCGGTAAATATCGCCACATCGGTAGTGCCGCCGCCGATATCCACCAGACACACACCCAGCTCCTTTTCATCTTCGGCCAGTACGGCCTTGCTAGAAGCCAGCGGCTGCAAAATCATCTCGCTGACTTCCAGCCCGCAACGATGCACGCATTTCAAAATATTCTGTACGGCAGCAACCGCACCGATCACGATATGCACCTCCACCTCCAGCTTCATGCCGCTCATGCCCAGTGGCTTCTTGATACCTTCCTGACCGTCGATGGTGAATTCCTGCTCAATGATATGAAGGGTCTGCTGATCGCTCGGCAAGCTGAGGGAACTGGCGGTTTCCACCACACGGTCGATATCCGCCTGCGTCACTTCCTTATCCTTGATTTTGATCATGCCCTTGCCGTTTGCGCCCTTGATGTGACTGCCTGCGATGCCGGTAATTATCGTGCTGATCTTGCAATCCGCCATCAGCTCTGCAGTCTCCAGCGAGCGCTGAATCGCCGACACCGTCGCATCGATATTCACCACCATGCCTTTTTTCATGCCTGATGAATCGTGCATGCCCACACCGATTACTTCCAGCGTACCCTCGGGCATGATCTCGCCGACGATGGTCACGATCTTCGATGTGCCGATATCCATCCCTACAATTATATTTTTGGCATCCCTGTTAATTCTCATCGCCATATCTATCCTCTAAGCCCTGCTTCCCGAATGAAGTTTGAATTCATTTTTCCCTGCCAATCCGCCAGGCAACTGACTGGCAACAAAACCGTTGCGATAACGCAAATCTACATGATTAAGATTTCGTCTCACTGTTGCCAGGCTATATGGATACACCGCAACAAAACGTGCCATACGCTGCTTTACCTGCTCTCTGCCCAACTCCAGTTTCATGCCATTATCAAGCTTTACTTGCCAGGCAAAGCGTGATGACAAATTTATTTCTGCAATGCTACGCTGCATAGTTGCAAGTTGTTGGTTAAGCGCTACATACATCTCGGCGATTTGCCCGGATGCATCCGCTTCGCCGTTGAAACTGGGCAATGCCTGCTTGCTTTGCCCGGCAAACACCTCGCCATAGGTGTTGACCAGCGCCGTGCCATTCCAGCGCGCCATCGGCACATGCTCCTCCAACTCAACCTCCAACCCCCAGGGAAAATGACGACGCACACTCACCTTCCGCACCCATGGCAACTGCTCGAATGAACGGCGTGTTTTTTCCAGATCAACCGTAAAAAAACTGCCGCCTACCGTGCGTTTTATAACCTGATTCAACTGATTCACATTCACCTGTTGTGGCGCATAAGTGAGCTGCACGGTACGCAACTTGAAGACAGGCAATTGCAGTGCAAAATGCATCACGCCATAGGCCACCAGCACAAGGCTGACGCCAAACAACAGAGTTGCAATAATGCGCAGCAAATGCGTTTTATCCCACATTACCCTCTCCCCAACCCTCTGTTCGCCTACGGCTCATCCCTCGCTTCGCTCGGAACCGCACCGCTGGTGCGTCCTGCGCCCTGCGGGCTGGTCCCAATTTGGGAGAGGGAGCAAATGTGTAAATCATTTTTCAACTCCCGCCAGTTCCAATATGCTCAATACCAACTGCTCAAAACTTTTGCCCGCAGCACGCGCCGCCATCGGCACCAGGCTGTGATCAGTCATGCCGGGCGAGGTATTGATTTCAAGCAAATATATTTTTCCGTTTTCATCTTTTAGAAAATCCACTCTCCCCCAACCTGCACCACCTATCACTGCAAAAGCCTGCTGAGCCAATTGACGCATCTCTGCTTCTTTTTCTGCTGTCAAATCGCTCGGACACAAATACTGCGTGTCATTGCGCAAATATTTCGCCTCATAATCGTAGAATTCATTGGCAGGTACGATCTTGATTGTCGGCAGCGCCTGCTTGCCCAAAATTGCCACGGTATATTCGCCCCCGCCAATAAAGCGTTCGGCTATCACTATCGAATCATGTTTCGCAGCCTCAGCATAGGCGGACGGCAACTCGGTTACTGTCTTCACTTTGCTGATGCCAACACTACTGCCTTCATTCGCAGGTTTCACAAACAGCGGCAAACCCAGTTGCTGCGCCACCGCATTCCAGTCGCTGTTCGCTGTGAGCAGGGTATAGTCTGGCACCGGTAAATTCATCGCCTGCCACACCAGCTTGGTGCGGAACTTATCCATCGCCAACGCACTCGCCATCACGCCGCTGCCCGTATAGGGAATGCCCATCAACTCCAGCGCGCCCTGCACCGTACCATCCTCGCCATAACGCCCATGCAATGCAATAAACACGCGTTTAAATCCCTGCTCTTCCAATTCGTGCAAGCCGCGGCTGGCAGGGTCAAATGCATGCGCATCCACACCGCTACGCAACAAAGCCGCCAGCACCGCAGCGCCACTTTTCAGCGACACTTCGCGTTCGGCGGAACGACCGCCAAACATAACGGCAACTTTGCCAAAGGCAACAGGATCGTGGATCGAGGTTTGAGTATCTTTGTTACTCATTTATATTCACCAATTATTCTCACTTCTGGATGCAGCTCTATACCGGTCTTTTCTTTTACAACTGACCGCACTTCTGCAATCAAACTTTCTATATCCGCTGCCGTTGCATGATCGATATTCACAATAAAGTTGGCATGCTTTTCCGACACCTGCGCGCCGCCGATTTTCCTGCCTTTTAATCCGCACAATTCAATCAGCCTTGCCGCATGATCGCTCGATGGATTGCGGAATACCGAACCGGCATTCGGCAAGTTTAACGGTTGCGAACTGATGCGCTTGTTCAGCAATTCCTTGATCTCCCTGCGCGACGCCTCACCATTGCCTTGAGCCAATCTGAACCAGGCACCGACAAAAAATTCTTGTGGGGCAGGATCGGGGATCGAGGATTGAGGATCGCTCCCCTGCCCGATCCTCAATCCTCGATCCCCGATCCTCGTTCCTCGACCCCCGATCCTCTCAACATGCCGGTAGCCAATGTCATATTCAGACGGAACGCGCTCATGCAGCACGCCATTATGATCAACGGTCTGCACACGCTCGACCAATATCCACGTTTCGCCGCCGTAACATCCGGCGTTCATCATCAACATGCCGCCCACCGTGCCCGGGATACCGGCAAAAAATTCTGCACCGCGCAAATTGTGGTTAGCCGCAAAGCGTGCCAATTTGGCCCCGGGCACTCCGGCCTGCGCATAAATCGTGCCGTCCTGCTCCAACCGCAATGTTGTCAATGCCGCATGCAGCAACAATACAGTGCCGCGCAAACCACCATCGCGCACCAGCAGATTGCTGCCCAAACCGACCGCTATCACAGGTTCATCAACCGGCAAATTGCGCAGAAATAGCTGCAGATCTGCCAGATCAGCGGGTTGGTACATGCGCTCGGCATGGCCGCCTGCGCGCCAACTGGTATGCCGACTCATATCCACGTCGCGACGCAGCGTTCCGCGCAATCCTTCCGTGGTTAAATGCATCGCTTCTGTCATATTCATGCAGTCCCCTGTTTCAATGCTTTCCTTGGGCCAAATTCTTTACCATAGACGCTACCGTACCGATCGAACCCGCACCCATGGTGATCACAACATCGCCTGCCTGTGCAATTTGCAAAATCGACTGCGGCATATCCTGTATGTTTTCCACAAACACCGCTTCGTTATGCCCGGAAACACGCAATGCGCGCATCAACGAACGGCCGTCTGCAGCCACAATCTGCGGCTCACCAGCGGCATACACTTCTGCCAACAACAGTGTGTCCACTCCGCTCAATATTTTTACAAAATCTTCAAACAGGTCACGGGTGCGGGTGTAACGGTGCGGCTGAAAAGCCAGCACCAAACGCCTGCCGGGAAACGCGCCGCGCACCGCTGAAAGCGTCGCCGCCATTTCCACCGGGTGATGCCCGTAATCGTCGATCAAAGTAAAACTTCCTCTTCCGCCCGCGGGAGCGGAAACCTTTGCACTCTCTCCCGCTGGCGGGAGAGAGATGGAGAGAGGGGGTAGCGGAATTTCGCCATAGCGTTGCATGCGCCGACCGACGCCTTCAAACTCTGACAGCGCGGCTACAATCGCGCTCCCCTCAACACCTACTTCCAGCGCCACCGCAATCGCCGCCAGCGCGTTCTGCACGTTGTGCATACCGGCCAGATTCAAAGTGATCTCCATATCAAGCGGCACAGTGTTATGGCGGCAAACTGCGGTGAAGCGCATCTTGCCTTCCTGGTGTTGTACATTGACCGCGCGAATTTGTGCGTCTTCGGCAAAGCCGTAGGTCGTGATCGGCTTGCTGATGCGCGGCATGATTTCTCGCACATGGATATCGTCCACGCACAGTATGGCGCGGCCATAAAACGGCAGATGCTCGATAAAATCCACGAACGCCTGCTGCAGTTTCGAGAAGTCATGGCCATAGGTTTCCATATGGTCTGCATCAATATTGGTGACGACTGCCAATATCGGATGCAGATGCAAAAACGATGCATCCGACTCATCCGCTTCGGCCACGATATAGTCACCGCTGCCCAGCTTGGCATTGGTACCGCTGCTATTCAGCTTGCCGCCAATCACAAAAGTCGGGTCCAGCCCGCCCTGGGCGAGGATACTGGCAGTCAAACTGGTGGTAGTGGTTTTGCCGTGTGTGCCTGCAATGGCAATCCCCTGTTTCAAACGCATCAACTCGGCCAGCATCACCGCGCGCGGAACCACAGGAATACTGCGTGCACGCGCCGCTGCCACTTCAGGGTTGTCGCTGCTGACAGCTGTCGACACCACCACTGCATCTGCATTGGTCAGATTATTTTCAGCGTGTCCGACATATACGGTTGCACCCAGCTTCTTCAAGCGCTGTGTCGCAATATTGTCGGCAAGGTCGGAGCCGCTCACCTGGTAGCCCAGGTTAAGCAACACTTCAGCAATGCCGTTCATACCCACACCGCCGATACCGACAAAATGAATATGTTTGATTTTATGTTTCATCCTGCCAACTCCTTGCAAACTTCCGCTACACGCTTGGCCGCTGCGGGCTGTGCCAAGGCACGTGCCGCCAGCGCCATGACCAGTGCCTTGTCACGCGTCATTTCTTCCAGCACCTTGGCCAAACGCCGCGGTGCCAATTCCGTTTGTGGCATCAATATTGCCGCACCTTTTTCGCTTAAAAATTTTGCATTGCCGGTCTGATGATCATCCACTGCATAGGGGAATGGAATCAAAATGCTCGCCACTCCTGCCGCCGCGAGTTCGGCCACCGTCAAAGCGCCTGCACGGCAAATCACCACATCTGCCCACGCATAATATTTCGCCATATCATCCAAAAACGGTTTCACTTCCGCCGTTATTCCTGCGCTGTGATAAAGCTCCTGCACCTCATCAAAATGTTTCTTGCCTGTCTGGTGTATCACTTTGGGCTCTATCTCCTGCGGCATGCAGAACAAGGCTTGCGGCAAACATTCATTGATTGCCTGCGCCCCCAGACTGCCTCCCACCACCAGCACATTCAACACACCGCTGCGCGCTTTATAGCGTTGTTCCGGCGCGGGCAAGGCAGCAATACTGTCGCGCACCGGATTGCCGCACCACTCGGCACCTTTCAGCACATCAGGAAAGCCGCTCAATACGCGTGACGATATTTTTGCCAATGCCTTGTTGCTCATCCCCGCTATCGAATTCTGTTCATGTATCACCAGCGGCTTACGCAGCAACGCCGACATCACCCCGCCCGGAAAAGTAATGTAGCCACCCATCCCCAGTACCACATCCGGCCGATAGCGAAACATCGCCAAAGCGCTTTGCCCCAGCGCAATCAACAGATTCAGAGGCAACATCAATTTGCGCACGATTCCCTTACCGCGCAGACCGGAAAAGCGCACCCATGCCACCTCGTAACCGTGCTTGGGCACCAGCTCGGCTTCCATGCTGTTGGGTGCGCCCAGCCAGGTGACCTGCCAGCCTTCATCACGCAGCACATCCGCTACGGCAAGTGCAGGGAAAATATGACCTCCGGTTCCGCCTGCCATAATCAGAATAGAACGGCTCACCGAGCCATCCCCTCAGTCCTCAGTCCTCGATCCTCGATCCTCTGATAACTCATATCGGCAACCCGCGCATGAGTCGTCTGTTTTCCCAATCAATGCGTAACAACATCGCAATCGCCACGCAATTCACCAACACTCCGCTGCCGCCATAGCTCATCAAGGGCAAGGTCAAACCCTTGGTTGGCAGCACGCCCATATTCACGCCGATGTTGATCATCGCTTGTATACCTATCCAGGCGGCGATACCTTGCGCAACCAAAGCCGCAAACAACCTGTCCAGCATCGCCGCCTGACGGCCTATGGCAAATGCACGGCTAATCAACCATGCAAACAATACGATGACAGCGGTGACGCCAAACAGACCGAGCTCTTCGGCAATCACCGCCAACAGGAAATCGGTATGCGCTTCCGGCAAATAAAATAGTTTTTCAATACTTGCCCCCAAGCCTACGCCCAGCCATTCGCCACGGCCAAAAGCGATCAGCGCATGGCTTAACTGGTAACCCGTGCCATATGGATCGGCCCAGGGATCCAAAAAACTGGTGACCCGTTTGATGCGGTAAGGTGAAAAAATAATCAGTGCGGCAAAGGCGGCAGGCAGAGCCATCAACAGTGCTGCAAACACCTTGAGTTTGTATCCCCCCAGCCACAATGTACTCATCGCGATTGCGCAAATCACCACAAATGCGCCCATATCCGGCTCTGATAACAACAGCACGCCCACTACCAGCATTACAAAGAACATCGGCAAAAAAGCCTTGCTGAAACTGTGCTTCACGATGCCTTTGCGTACGGTGTAATCCGCCGCATATAACACTGCAAACAGTTTCATCAATTCGGAAGGCTGCAAATTAAAAACAAAAAGCGATAGCCAGCGACGACTGCCATTTACTTCGCGTCCTACTCCCGGAATCAACACCAGCGTCAATAACACAACACCTGTAACAAACAAATAAGGTGAAATGCTTTGCCAGGTTTTGGAAGGTATCTGAAACGCTATCACGCCTGCAAACAATCCGATAAAAATATACAGGGCGTGCCGCATCAGATAATAGGTTTGCTGGTAGCCGGTAGATTTTGCCGCTTCCGCTGTTGCAATCGATGATGAGTACACCATCACCAGTCCCAACGACAGTAATGCGATCACAATCCAGGTCAGCACGATATCGTATTCCGCTGCCGGTGCTTTCGCGTCCAGGTTCATAAAATTCGCGAAGCTATTCGTTTGTCCCCACTCTCGTGTGCCTGGCCACAAGTTTTTCGGACGCTGGGGGAGGTTTAGGGAGGAGGAACCCATCAGCAAAAACCCTTTCATTTTGTCGAAGATCATACAGCCCCCTTTTCCAGCGCATGAACGGCACTGATAAATGCTTCCGCACGATGCACATAATTGCGGTACATATCGAAGCTGGCGCATGCGGGCGACATCAACACGGCATCACCATGCTGCGCCTCTTCTGCGCTCAAGCTGACAGCCTCGTTCATGTCTTTCGCGTAGAACAAAGGCACATCACAACCACGTAATACTTCGGCAATTTTGTTGGCATCACGCCCAATCAGCACGACAGCACGAGCATGTTGCGACACAGCCGGAGCCAATGGTGAGAAGTCTTGTCCATTGCCGTCTCCGCCCAGAATAACCACAGCGCGTCTGCCCAGTCCGTTCAACGCAGCGACTGTCGCTCCCACATTGGTACCTTTTGAGTCATCGTAATAAATCACATCATTGATTTCAGCCACCATCTCCACGCGATGTGGCAAGCCTTTAAATTTGCGCAGCGCCTCCAGCAAAGGCTTGAGCGGCAAACCTATTGCGCGACACAATGCCAAGGCTGCCAGCGCGTTGGCAACGTTATGCATGCCCTCCACCAGCAATTCGCTGGCATCCATCACACGCTGTTTGCCCTGAACCAGCCAGGTAACCGCGCCATCAACTTCTACGCCCCAATCTTCATCGCTTGCAGGCGGATTATTCACACCGAATGTGACATGTTTGCGTTCGAGCAGCGCCATCGCCGAGCTGTCTGCGTCATCGCGATTCAGCACTTGCACACCGCCTTGTCCATTTGCGCGAAAGATGCGCGCTTTGGCGGCGATGTATTCGCCTATATCGTTGTAGCGATCCATATGATCTTCGCTGATATTTAGCACGGTCGCTGCATCTGCATTGAGGGAATATGTCGTCTCCAGTTGAAAGCTGGATAACTCCAGCACCCAAATGTCAGGCTGCTTGCCGCCACGCTGTATCAGCACATCCAGCACTGCGGGGGAAATATTGCCTGCAACTACGGTATCCTTGCCCGCAGCACGGCACATCGCACCCACCATGCTGGTCACCGTGGTTTTTCCGTTGCTACCGGTGATCGCAATAATTTTCGGACATTTTTTTTGCGGTAATGACTGCGCGAATAATTCGATATCGCCAACAACCGGAATGCCCTGTGCTGCGGCACGTGCGACAAACGGATCACGCATAGGCACACCGGGGCTGATTGCAATCAGTTCGATGCCATCCAGCAATTCGCTGCGAAAGAATCCGCAATGAATATCGGCCTGCGAAAATTCTTTCTGCAACACATCCAGCGAAGGCGGGTTGTTACGGCTGTCGGCCACGCGCACGCGCGCACCCTGTGCAGTCAACCAGCGCACGAGCGAGAGCCCGGTCTCACCTAGACCCAGCACCAACACCGATTTTTTAGCCCATTGTTTCATTTTGTTCCCAAACAAACACAACCTGATCCACAGATTTCACAGATTCACACAGATTAAAATCACAACCCATTTCATAATTTTTCCCTGGTTATTTTTTCGTTTTTAATCTGTGTACCCAAAGGGCACAAGAACCTCTGCGAGGTAATCTGTGGACAATGTTTTTCTAGCGCAACTTCAAAGTCGCCAAACCAATCAACACCAGCATCATCGTAATAATCCAGAAACGCACAACAACTTGTGTCTCTTTCCAGCCCTTTTCTTCGAAGTGATGATGTAATGGCGCCATCAGCAAAATTCGCTTGCCTGTTCCGTAACGCCGCTTGGTGTACTTGAAATACGACACCTGCAACATCACCGATACCGCTTCCAGCACAAATACGCCGCCCATCACGAACAGCACCAGTTCCTGCCGCACGATCATCGCCACCGTACCCAGCGCCGCACCCAGTGCCAGCGCACCCACATCACCCATGAATACTTCAGCCGGATAGGCGTTAAACCAAAGAAACGCCAAGCCCGCACCCGCAATTGCGGCACAGAATACGGCCAACTCGCTGGCCCCCTGAATATACGGAATGCCAAGATATTTTGAGAACACCACATGGCCTGCTACATAGGCAAAAATGGCCAGCGCGCTGCTCACCATCACCACCGGCATAATTGCCAGACCGTCTAGCCCATCGGTCAAATTGACCGCATTGCTGCTGCCGACAATCACCAGATAACACAGCACAATAAATGCAAATCCAGCGAGCGGTATTGCGACGGTTTTGAAAAATGGCACTATCAATTCGGTATGCGCCGGAGTGCTGGCGTGCTGCCACAGATACACGCCAACCACCAGCGCAATGACAGACTGACCGGCCATCTTGGCACGCGCCGACAACCCCTTTGGATTGCGATGCACCACCTTGCGGTAATCATCCACCCAGCCTATCGCGCCAAAACCCAAGGTAGTGAGCAATACAACCCATATATACTGATTGTGCAGATCTCCCCATAACAGAGTAGTAATGCCGATTGCAACCAGGATAAGCGCACCGCCCATCGTCGGTGTACCTGCCTTGACCAGATGTGTTTGCGGGCCGTCGCTGCGCACGGACTGGCCAATTTTATAGGCGGTGAGTTTGCGTATCATGTACGGCCCGAGCAGGAAGGTGATAATCAGCGCCGTCATCGCCGCCAATACCGCACGCAGCGTTATGTAATTAAATACGCTGAACGTCCTGATGTCCTGCGCCAGCCACTGTGTTAATGCCAATAACATTTCTTCTCCTTTGATTCTCTCTTCTTTGTAGGAGCGCAGCTTGCTGCGCGATTTTTTTAATATCAATCGCCCGATGAATCGGGCTCCTACGCTGTTCTATTCGAGTACGACCAAATCTTTAACTACTCGCTCCATCTTCATGAATCGCGAACCCTTCACCAATACGGTGCTATCTTTTCCCAACTCAGGCTTCAAAGCCTGCAGCAAATCTTCAATACCTTCAAAATGCTGCGCTCCTGCACCAAATTCCTTTACTGCGAAGCCGCTTAATTCACCCAATGCGAGCAGCTTATTGACACCCAATTCTCGTGCCACAGCCCCCATTTCGGCATGCAACTTTGCCGCGTCTATACCCAGCTCCCCCATATCACCCAGTACCAATATTTTTTTTCCTGGCGCGTGGCTCAGCACCTCTATGGCCGCGCGTAACGATGCCGGATTCGCGTTATAGCTGTCATCGATCACGGTCGCACCGTTCAATGCAGGCTTGCGCTGCAACCGGCTTGCAACTCCTGCAAACCTCTGCAAGCCTGCTGCTATCAATGTCGGAGGCACATTCAACGCGATCGCTGCTGCCGTTGCTGCCAAGGCATTGCGCACGTTATGAATACCCGGCACTTGCAGATTCGCGGAAAAATCTCCCTGCGGGGTATGCACGTCGATGTGCGTGCCGAATTCATGTTCCCGCCATTGCGCTTTGATCGCCGCGTTAGCCTCTACCGCAAACTCGATGGTCGTATGAGCTGCCGCCAGCGTGCGCCATAGCGCTGCAAAATTTTCATCTGCATTGATAATCGCCACTCCCGCTTTCGTCAGCCCTGCAAAAATCTCTCCCTTGGTCTGCGCGATGGCTTCCATTGATCCCAGGTTGGCCATATGCGCACTGCCCGCGTTATTAATAATCGCCACATCCGGGCGTGCCAGGCGGGTCAGATAATCAATTTCACCGGCGTGATTCATGCCCATTTCTATTACCGCATAGCGATGTTGCTCACGCAGCTTTAACAGCGTCAGCGGCATGCCGATATCATTGTTGAAATTGCCCTGTGTTGCCAGCACCGCATCGTCGCTGCCAGCGGCCTCCCGCAGCACTGCTGTCAGCATTTCCTTGACTGTGGTTTTGCCATTGCTGCCGGTAACGCCCACCACCGGAATAATGAATTGCTCGCGCCAATAGCCAGCCAGCTTGCCCAAAGCCAGACGGGTATCCTTCACCAGCACGATAGGGCACGTCACCGCTTCACCATGGTAACTATCAGCATTCACTAGTGCGGCCACCGCGCCTTTTTCTACCGCCAATGCCACAAACTGGCTGCCGTCGAATTTGTCACCTTGCAGGGCAATAAACAAATCCCCCGAACTGATTGCGCGGCTGTCAGTCGACACCGCGCTGAACTCCACATCCGCGCCGATCAGCTTGCCGCCCAGCACCTGCGCGGCTTTGGAAAGCAGCATCATGCCTGCCCTCCCCGATTTTCCTGATTCAGTCCGGGGTGCCAAGTCTGCAGGCTGCGTTGTGCAATCTCAATATCGCTGAATGGATACTTCACACCTTTTATTTCCTGATAATCCTCGTGTCCCTTGCCTGCAATAAGCACAGTATCAGTATTCCGGGCAGCCCTGATTGCTGTCACAATCGCCAGTTCGCGGTCCTCAATTATCTGATAGCTGCCACTCATCGCAACCACAATCGCCGCAATGATGTCCGCCGGATTTTCACTGCGCGGATTGTCGCTGGTGACGATGCTCGCATCAGCCAGCTTGCTCGCTACGGTACCCATCATCGGGCGCTTGCCGCGATCACGGTCGCCGCCGCAGCCGAATACGCAAATCAATTTTCCTCCGCTCGCCGCAGTCACTTCATGCAGCGTATGCAACACCTTTTCCAGTGCATCCGGCGTATGCGCATAATCCACCACTACTGCCGGTTGATCGGTCGCTCCCAGCGTTTGCATGCGGCCTGGCACTGCGCGCCGTTGCGCCAACTCATGTAATGCCTCTGCCAGCGGCACACCGCTCACCAGTAAAACTGCCAGCGTGCCCAGCAGATTTTCCGCATTAAAACGCCCCAGCAAAGAACTATGCACTTGTCCGCCGCCCCAACTGGTGTGCACCTGCATGCGGCAACCCTGCGCGTCCAGCTGCAGGTTAGCGCCAAACACCATGCGTAAACCTTGTTGTTCAGCGTATTGCAAGGCCTCATCGTTCAGCCCGTAGCCGATGACTTCCGGAATTGAATATTTTTTTTCTCGTTCGCCTCCTCTCCCGATAGCGGGAGGGGAGAGCGAAGCGAGGGGCCGAGGAGAGGGAGATGCTGCATCCTGCAATTTTTCGGCGAGCTCGCGGCCGAATTCATCATCCAGATTCAACACCGCATATTTGAGTCGCTTCCAGTCAAACAGCCGCTGTTTGGCAGCCGCGTAATGCGTCATGTCGCCGTGGTAGTCCAGGTGATCGCGGCTCAAATTGGTCAATAACGCAACGTCATATTTCACTCCGTTTACCCGCCCCTGCTCCAGCGCATGCGACGACACCTCCATTGCCACCACCTGCGCCTGTTGCTGCACAAACTCTGCCAGCAAGCTGTGCACGCGGATCGCATCTGGTGTGGTGTTAAGTGTGGGCTGCAGTTTGCCCGGAAATTCATTGCCGACAAAGCCATTGCCTAGTGTGCCTATCAGCGCGGCCTTGCGCCCCAGTGCGCTGAAAGACTGGGCAATCCAGTGGCTGCATGAAGTTTTCCCGTTGGTACCCGTCACACCTACCATCCATAATTTTTCCGAAGGATGATCATTAACCAGTGCTGCGATTTCACCTGCCTGCTGGCGCAAATCATTCACTGCCAGATTCGGCACCTGCCATGCCGGGTTCCATTTAAAATTATGCGCATCCCACAGCACCGCATTGGCACCATGCGCAATCGCCTGTGCAATAAACTGGCGGCCATCCGTCTGCTCTCCGGGATAGGCAACAAAAGTGTCGCCCGGCTTTACCAATCGGCTATCCGTCACCAGTCGTGTAATCTTGACCCCCAAAGAATTAATCAGCTCAATATGAAAACCTGTCCTGAGTATTGTCGAAGGACTCATGCATCCTCCCTGATGATTTCTTTGGGCGGTTGCATCACATTATTCAGCGGCGCATCGTTTGGCACATTCATCTGACGCAGTGCCGCGCCCATCACATTGCTGAATGCAGGTGCCGCTACCTGGCCGCCGTAATATTCCTTGCCGCCCGGCTCGTTCAACATCACCGCCACAATCAGCCGCGGATTGCTTGCCGGCGCCATGCCTACAAACGATGCTACATATTTATCGACGTAATGACCATTTTCCAGTTTGTGCGCTGTGCCGGTTTTGCCTGCTACGCGATAGCCCACCACCTGCGCCAGCGGCGCGGTTCCGCCGGGTTTGACCACAGACTCCAGCATGTCACGCACGGCCAATGCCGTCGCGGCCGAATACACGGTTACGCCCAGCGCGGGCACTTCCTGCTTCAGCAAAGTGATCGGTTTCAGCTCGCCCTCATTTGCGAATACGGTATAGGCGCGAGCCAGTTGCAACAGGTTGACCGAAATGCCATTGCCATAGGACATGGTGGCCTGTTCGATCGGACGCCAACTTTTGTAATCGCGCAGCTTGCCGTTTGCCTCGCCCGGAAACCTGCTGCCGGTCGGCTCTCCGAATCCGCTGTCGCTCAAGCTTTGCCAGAAGGTTTTGGGTGGCATCATCAACGCGATTTTGGCTGCGCCCACGTTGCTTGATTTTTGAATCACCCCGCCAACGGTGAGCGATGTTTCCGGATGGGTATCATGTATGGTGCGTCCACCTACCGTAAACATACCGCCCCTGGTATCGATCACCGTGTTCTGGCGGATTTTTCCTGCCTCAAGCGCAGACGCAACAGTGAAAGGTTTCATGGTTGAACCGGGTTCAAACAGATCGGTCACCGCGAGGTTGCGCATCACCGATAGCATGGGTTTTTCGCGGTTATTGGGGTTGTAACTCGGCCAGTTTGCCAGGGCCAATACTTCACCGCTTTTTGCATCCAGCACGACAATGGAACCCGATTTGGCATGATGTTGTTCTACGGCCGCCTTGATTTCCCGATGCGCTATATACTGAATTTTACTATCCAGGCTCAATGTCAGATCCTTGCCCGGCTTGGGCACGCGCACGCTGGCAACGTCTTCCACAATATGCCCGCGCCTGTCCTTGATCACGCGCTGGCTACCGTTTTTACCGCCTAGTTGCGCTTGCCACGCAAACTCGATACCCTCCTGCCCGTTGTCATCCACGTCGGTAAAACCAAGTATGTGCGATGCGACTTCTGCACTCGGATAGTAGCGCCGATACTCCAGCCTCTCGGCCACACCGGGCACACCTATATCCATCACCTTTTTTGCCTGTTCCGGCGGCATCTGGCGTTTTAAATAAACAAAATCGCGAGATGTATCTGTTAATCTGGATTTAACTTCCGCAGGATTCATGCCTATCAGCTGCGCCAGCTGATTGATCTGCTTTGATGTCACCTCTACATCTGCAGGGCTGCTCCAAATGGATTCGACCGGCGTACTGATTGCCAGCGCCTCACCGTTGCGGTCGGTGATTTTGCCGCGATGCGCACTGATATCGATGACACGTCCATAACGCGCAACACCTTCCTGTTGCAGGAAGTCATTATGTATACCTTGCAGATAGATTCCGCGCGCCAGCAATAAAAACAACACCAACATCAGCAGCCCCAACAGCACGCGTGCGCGCCATCTTGGCAGCTCGACCTGTCCTGTCGTTTTCAGATTACTGGCGTAATTCATATTCCTTATCATCTCGTTACATGCGCAAAAATCATTTTTTTTGTTACTTGGTTTTAACCTGTTCCATACGAACGAACTGAATTTTTTCAGCCCTAGGCAATTGCATTTGCAACTGGCGGCTGGCAATTCTTTCAACGCGTGTCGGCATTGCCCAGGTGCTTTGCTCCAGTTGCAATTGCCCCCACTCGACTTCCATCTGCCGCGCCAATTCCTGTTCCTTTTGCAACTCCACAAACAATTTGCGCGCTTTGTGTTGCGAAGTCACAACACCTAACGCGCACGCGATGGCTAAAAACAAAAGCAATAAATTCAGCTTAGCGGTCATCGCGTTTCCACCTTGTAATAACGATGCCGCAACGACCTTACCCTCTCCTCATTCCTCTCCCGCTTGCGGGAGAGGAAGCAAACGTATCGCTGCGCGAGCTCACTCTTAACCACCCTCTTCACCCTTGCCATCATTTCCAACACGTTCTGCAACCCGCAATACCGCACTGCGCGCTCGCGGATTCAACTTCAATTCCTCTTCACCCGCTTGTATCGCCTTGCCTATCAGCTTCAACTTGCCTTTCGGCATATCCGCATCGCGTATCGGCAGGCCGGCAGGGATTTTCGCGCCCCGCGCCGTATCGCGCATAAAACGCTTTACAATCCGATCTTCCAGCGAATGAAAACTGATCACAGCCAATCGCCCTCCAAATTTCAGACTATCCACGCACTGCGGCAAAACGCGCGTGAGTTCCTCGAGTTCGCGGTTGATATAAATCC